>VOFJ01002471.1_pt1 | contig 103777 bp, 138 predicted proteins | sample 5384081 | NCBI WGS metagenome assembly VOFJ01 (sample SAMN12384729, study PRJNA508395) | human gut metagenome | isolation source: healthy gut I | host: Homo sapiens | reverse complement strand
TTCCGGGCAAATTACCTTGCGGGACACTTATCTACCTTTTGTATTACTTATTGCAAATTCAGCACTGAGTATTTCCATATATTTTTTATTTTTAATACTTAAACAAGTTAACCCCATAAAAGTTAAGAATCCATTGAACATCAGCATCTCGTAGCCAAACTGATAACCGGTGTAATTAAACACCACCCCTGTCTATGGCATAGCACACCAGCGGAGATGCTATCGCCACATAAGGCACAAAGCGGTCACGCGGGTGCAACTTGGTGAACAGTCCGAACACAAACAGCCCCAGCAACGGTCCGTAAGTATAGGAGGCTATAACATATATCGCATCTATCACACTCTTATTATTCACCACTTTAAATAGCAGAATGAACCCAATAAAAATTGCCGAAATGCAGAAATGAACTATCTTCCTGCGTTTTTCCGCTTCTTGTTCGGGCAAATGACTGATACCCATAATATCGATGCAAAAAGCTAGTGGTCAGAGCAGTCAATGCAGAATCGGCACTCGAAAAGGCTGCCGCGATAATCCCGATTGTAAAGAAAAATCAACACTGCATATCCTAAATGCCCCTCTGCCGCAAACAGAGGAAGAATATCATCGCCTCCCGCCGGCAATGCCATCCCTGTCCGACTTGCCAGCAACAGCAACAAAACTCCCAAAGACAGAAACAGGAAATTGACCGGGACAAAAGAAATGCCGTAGCAATACATATTCTTTTGTGCTTCACGCAAGTTCTTGCATGACAAGTTTTTTCTGCATCATATCCTGATCAAGTCCTGTCATTACAATCGTGATAAAGATGCCGCTGAAAAACTGCTTATAAAAGTTCTGTTTGGAATGCCAGTCATCGAAAACGAAAATGCGACTATGTTCATTGTCCTTCACGGTCTGCACCACTCCCGAAAAATCGAGTTCGAGTTGTCCCGCCACATTATATATTATAAGTCCCAATGCCAGCAAAAGGCACAAGGTCTGCAAGCTGTCGGTCCACACAATCGTGCGAATGCCGCTTCTGCGCGTGTACAGCCAAATCAGCAATACAATCCCTATCACCGTCACGACAAACGGAACCTCGAATACATCGAACACATAATGCTGAAGTATCAGGCAGACCAGATAAAGACGCGCTGCCGCCCCTATAATCTTTGAAAGAAGAAAAAAAGAAGCTCCCGTTTTATAGGAACATCTCCCTATCCTATCATCCAAATAGGAATAAATGGAGGTGAGATTCAGTTTATAGTAAAGCGGCAGCAACACATGGGCTATAATAAGATAGCCTACAAAAAAGCCCATACAAGTCTGCATATAAGTCATATCGATGCTACGCACCATGCCCGGAACAGAGACAAAAGTAACTCCCGACAACGAAGCTCCAATCATGCCGAAAGAAACAACATACCAGGGAGAACGGCGGTTACCACGAAAGAAAGCATCGTTATCGGAATCCTTGCCGGTGAAACGAGCCACAAGCAACAACATTCCGAAATAAAGAAATATGGTCAGCAGAATATAAATTCCGTTCATGTTATTTTTTTGACTGCAAATGTACGCAAAATCACTTAAATTCCGTAAGTTTGCAGCCATTATATAGGAATTTAATCGATGAACCAACAATACCCTTCCATATTATTAGAAAAAGCAGTAGGAGAATTTGCCAAACTGCCGGGGGTGGGACGAAAGACTGCCATGCGCCTCGTTCTTCATCTTCTGAGACAGGATACGGCTACTGTAGAAGCATTTGGCAATGCCATTATTACATTAAAACACGAAGTGAAATATTGCAAGATCTGCCACAATATATCAGATACCGAAACATGCTGTATTTGTTCAAACCCGGTACGTGACGCCTCCACCATTTGCGTGGTTGAAACCATCCGTGACGTAATGGCCGTGGAAGCTACACAGCAATACAAAGGACTGTATCATGTACTGGGCGGAGTGATTTCGCCAATGGACGGCATAGGGCCTTCCGACCTGCAAATAGAAAGTCTGGTGGAACGTGTCAAAAACAATGAAGTGAAAGAAGTTATTCTGGCACTTAGTTCTACTATGGAAGGAGATACAACCAACTTCTACATTTTCCGCAAGTTAGCTGACACCAATGTCAAACTCAGTGTCATCGCGCGAGGAATTTCCATTGGCGATGAGTTGGAATATACAGACGAAGTTATTTAGGACGCTCCATTGCAAACCGCACATTATTTACAGGAACAGTATAATTATTGAATTAAAAAAGATACAATGGAAGAAAGAATAAATAAAACAGTGAAATATCTCCAGGCAGAATATATCATGATATGGATCTTGCCTATAGTGTTAGTCATCCTCTACGAAACGGGAATAATGACAGAAGGAGACTATGCCGGTGATGCCCGCATGGACTATATACTACAGACAATCGGTATACTGCTGACAGTAGGATTAATACCTTTATCCCTCCGACTATTCAGCCTGTCACTGGTAAAATGTGTCAAACTACTTTCACTCCCCGATGCCCTGAGCAGCTATCGCCGTTGGAACGAAATCAGATTGGGACTATTGGTAGTGCCTGTATTGACAAACTTGTCGTTTTACTACCTCACACTCAATACTACCGGTCTCTTTTTGTGCTGCCATGTCTCTCATTGCTTCCCTGTTTTGTGTCCCTACCCGCAAACGTATATGGAACGAACTCGACTTATTAAAGGAAGAAAAGGAGGAAGAATAATGGCACGACAATTAGAAGAAAACGGAATTAAGCTTCGTGCTCCCGAGCCGGAAGATTTAGACTGCATGTTCCGATTCGAAAACATTGTTGATTTATGGGATATCAGTAATACCACAGGACCTTACTCCCGTTTCCATCTGAAACAATACATTGAGCAAACGCAAAATGATTTATTTACAGATCGCCAACTCCGATTAATGATTGAAAATAGCGACAGACAGGTGGTAGGGATTGTAGATATTTGCAATTTTGACCCTCTGCACAGTCGGGCAGAGGTAGGCATCGTCATAGACGAAGCACAACGGAGGAAAGGAATAGGCAGACAGGCGCTATTTCTCCTTGAAAGCCACTGTTTCCATTACTTGGGTATCCATCAGCTGTTTGCATATGTAGACACCGCAAACAAACCCTGCCGCAAGCTATTTACTACTTGCGGTTATCAAGAGTGTGCACTATTAAAAGATTGGATGCATACCGGCAAAAGTTATCGGGATGTGATAATGCTCCAAAAAATAAATTTCTAGTTAAGCATCGGATATTGAGGATAACGTGCCCAAATAGCATATCTACCTCCTAATTTAGCAAGCATGGTATGCCATAAATCACAGAAATTCAAATCCTGCAACATCTCTTTATTACTATCCACTATCAACCATGATTTCTCTTCTATCTCCTTAATCAATTGCCCTTTCTCCCATCCGACATATCCCGAAAAAAACCGAAATACCCCTTCTACCGGTTTACCATCAAGAATATATTTTTGCACCTCACCAAAATTGCCATTCACATATAATCCATTAGCCAAAGGTATTGCTCCCTTCAAATCTTCTAACGTGTGCAAAAAAAAATAGTTTCTCTACTTACCGGACCTCCTTTATATATAGGCACACGCTGTGCAAATTCCAATGGAGGCAACAGTTCATTCAACAAGATATGGTTACGAAATTCTTTATTCAAAATTATTCCCATACTACCTTCTTCATTATGTTCTAGCAACAACACTACCGACCGGGTTAAATCATGACCACGAAAAAAAGGAGATGAAATAAGTATATCCCCTTTCATAGGTAATACCCTACCAGACTCTATCTGAAAAACACGCATATCCATAGTTAACTTCTTCTCTTTTTTAATTGTAAAACCAATATACGGAATAAAATTAAATTAAAAAACATCTCCTCTCCCTTTTTTTTGAAAAAATTATTTTCCTTGAAATGTAAATGATTCACTATCAAGACCAATAGAAAAAAGTTCAGAAAAAAAACGTCCAAACATTTGCAGAATTCAAATTATTGCGTACCTTTGCACCCGCAATCGAGAGAGAAAGCATTGAAAGAAATACAAGTTGAAATATTGGTGCGTTAGTTCAGTTGCTTAGAATACATGCCTGTCACGCATGGGGTCACGGGTTCGAGTCCCGTACGCACCGCAACTTTTTTTCGATAATAAATATATTGGTGCGTTAGTTCAGTTGGTTAGAATACATGCCTGTCACGCATGGGGTCACGGGTTCGAGTCCCGTACGCACCGCAACTTTTTTTTCATAATAAATATATTGGTGCGTTAGTTCAGTTGGTTAGAATACATGCCTGTCACGCATGGGGTCACGGGTTCGAGTCCCGTACGCACCGCGAAAGGGAGTAACATTAGTTACTCCCTTTTTTGTTGTGTATCAAGCAATTAAGGCGTTGGGAGTAGATGGAGAACATATAAAAATTGGGTGCATATTTACCGGAAACTTACCAGTATTTCCCGATTTTTACCGATATTTTCACCTATAATGATACCGCCTTTGATACCATTTTTTAATTGTAGCGATAATCAGTAGATACCAAAACTCAAAAGAATATGAAATATCCGACAATGAGATTCGTCTTTGACCGTAAAAAGGTTGCGACAAAGACACACAAGGGACTCGTTCAAATTGAAGTTTTGAGCGAAGGTAAGAGAAAATGGATCGGAACCGGCGTTAAAGTCTATTCCGACCAATGGAATGATCGAAAGAAGATAATCAATTCGGTTGAAATGATTCAATTGAACCAGTGTCTTGATGAACAACTCCGGGTTATCCAAAATTGGATTAATGAACTTATCAGCAAAAAGGAAGTTTTTGATTTTGATAAGCTGGATAGATTTTTGAGATATACCAATAAATCAGAAAGTTTTGTTGACTTTGTAGAAAGAAGAATTGAAGAGCGTGGAGATATAACGGAAAGTACCAAAGCTTCCCATCGGACATTTGCGGCCTCATTACGTGAATTTGACAGAATAATATATTTTTCTGATCTCACAAAAGCCAATATCACATTGTATGATGATTGGTTACATGCTAAGGGTTATTCACAGCCGACAATATATAACTATCATAAACGTAACAAACGTTATATCCACGAGGCCATAAAGTTTGATTTGCTAAAAAATGATCCGTATAAGGGGGAGCGTTTTTCCCGTGGCAAACATGCCATCAGGAAATATTTGACTGCCGAAGAATTGAAGAAAGTGAAAGATGCTCAAATATACTCGGAAACGATCTGTAGAGTCCGTGACCTTTTTATTTTTCAGGCATATACTGGAATATCCTATGCTGATCTTGCTAAATTCAATTTCAAACGTGACGTACAAAAACGCGGCAATAAGTATGTTATATTGGATATTCGTTTAAAGACAGAAGAAAACTATTTTATCGTATTACTGTCTCCTGCAATGGAAATATTGAAAAAATATGATTATGTGCTTCCGATTATCAGTAATCAACAATACAATTTGCGGCTTAAAATAGTTGCTGATTATGCAGGGCTTGATAGAAATTTGACCGTTCACATGAGCAGGCACACATTTGCGACAATGTGCCTGAACAATGGGGTTAAAATGGAAAATGTGAGTAAAATGCTCGGTCATACAAATGTACGCACCACACAACAATATGCTAAAGTTCTGAATGCCGAAGTGGAAAAAGACTTTGAGATGCTGGAACGGATTTTGTCATAGTATAAGAAAGCCACGCTAAAATAGTTCTACCGATATTTAGCGTGGCTTGTTTCATTTAAAATACTCCATAACTTGTGCCGATTGTTCACGGAGACCACAGCAAAGATAATTTTGAGTCATTTCCACGCTTGCATGTCCCATCATTTGGCTTATTGAGTATAAATCGGCACCGCGTAAATACAAATTGGTTGCAAAACTCCGGCGTGCCGTGTGGCTTGAAACAAATTCCCATTTTTCACCTTCCACTTCCTTTCCGGCCTTGAATACTTTAACCGCCTCTGTGATTCCGGCTTTCCGGCAAATATTACGGATATTATTGTTGAATGTCGGATCACTAACTTCTTCTTTAGGTAAATTTGTTAGTAGCTCTTTCACGATTGGCTTCAATGGCACCGTGGCATGAGTTTTAGTTTTTAGGCTGACATAAGAGATCATTCCACCCACTATATTACGGTTGTTCAACCGTGTATAGTCACTATGACGGCAACCGGTAAAGGCGCCTATTAAAAATTGTGTGCGTACCAATTGTTCGTTGGTATTCTTGGGAGCATAGGTGATAATTCGTTCAAGTTCTTCATCAGTAAGCCAAACATTAGTGCTTCTCACATTTTTTACTGAAAGGATTTTATTATAGTCTTTAGGTAGCTCAACCTCTTCATTATACAAGTTCAATACAGCTTTTAATTTGGCGGCATATTGGCGAACAGAGTTTGGTGCCAGCCGTTCTTCCATATAATCAACAAAAGTCTGCAATCGGACTTTTGAAAGATTCTCCCATGTTGCCGGGCAATCATTTGCCCGACTATACATGTTGAGTATAATTTCATATTTGGGGTATTTTGCCAAGAATGCTATACGTAAGTCTTTCATTTTTATTTCATTTCTTTATTCCAACCATCATAAATATCTTCCCAATTATCACCTAAGCCAACCCTTATGCCGAAAGCGTTGTAACATTGTTGTACCGCTTCTTTCGGTGGTAAGTATCTCCCGTCACTTAACATTATATAGCCTTCGTTTATTTCTTGTTGTAGCAAGTTTATATCTACTGGCATGATTTCATCAGGAACAGCACCACGTTTCCTTTACTCGTTTGATAACTGACTCTTGGTAGTTCAAAATGCCCTCTCTGCCCAGTCAATAAAGAACAGATTCCGATTTCTCCAGTAATGAGATGAACTTCCGTGTTTGGCGCATTTATAACCATAAAATAGGCGTTATCGTCATTTTGGAAATGATTTACTACTCTGCCCACCCTTTCTGTATCACATCTTCTCATTCTCTCGTCCCAAAGATGTCCCAAATCATCATGGAACCGGATATAATCTCTTATTTATCCCATGTTCTTACAGACAGAAATTTCATAGCAGGTAGAGTAAGAGTTTTTTCTACACCATTATCATATTTAAGTTCATGAGTAAAGTAATGTTTTCGTGAGCCGGTAATGTGTATATCCGTAACATCAAAGTTTTCATCATATCCGTTTTCGGTGGAATATTCTTCAAGAACAACAATATCACTCTGTACGATTTCATCAACTATCTTTTGAAACTCATTATAGGCATTGGTTAGCAGGTTTTCGGTATTCATGTTGTCCTGCATGGGTATTTGTGCAACAAGTCTTATCGGGTATTCATTATGTTCTGTACCGTAGCACATATTCTCCACAATACCACAATTAACCTTCCCACATCTTTCATGAAAGAAGTCCATTGTACGCAATACATCTTGGTTGCTTAATTTCGTGGGTTGGGTGACAAACAGCACATAACTTACTTTTACCCTACTAAGAAGTTCTATATGCACGTTTGTAACACTTGGAGGCGTGTCAATAAGAACATAATCCGGGTTGATAGAGTGTATTTTCTTTTTAGCCAGTTCAAGATATTGCCTTACCATTGATTTTTCCAAGTAAATAAACTTGGAAAACATATTTCCAGAAGAGTGTACCCAAATCATTTCATGCGGATGATCGCCTTCAAATTCGGTGTTCATTGACGGGGTATTTATATATCTGCATCAATGATAAACACCTTATTCCCTTGTTTTGCAAGTAATCTTGCTATATTTGCGGTTGTTGTGGTTTTGCCTACGCCGCCTTTGCCTGAATATATTATAATAGCTTTCATATCAATTAAATATTTGGTTCAATAAATTCTATATTAGCCATTCGCATTTCATCTTCAAACGTCCATTTGTAATTGTGATTTTCCCAAAATGAAGCATATTCACAACCACGGCAAAGTAACGGAATATCGGCCTTCTCCTATTTTTCTTGCTTTACAAACATCACGGAAAATCCGATTATCTATCGGAAAGTCTGTAAAACATACGATCTCTTTTCCTTCATCCAGTAGCTTTTTAAGAAGCTGATAGTCACGACTGGTTTTATATGGCATATTCATGGTTGGACTCCTTCTTTCATCAATTCAGGATTATCAAAAGCATTTCCTATCACTTCACATCTATCGCTGACGTACCACAACGGAGTAAAGCCACATGCCTTGTTCTTTTGTAGCAAAACATACCTTTATGAAATAATACCTCAACTGTAAATTGATAGGAGCTTTCACTTTCATGAATCAGTATTAGATCATGTTCGAAGATGCTATTACCGTTCTTATCGGTTATTTCGCTGAACTGACAGACTGTTTCGGGGAATAACACCAACCCACTTGTTGGGTTCTACTTCAAAGAATACATTGTACATCTTTCTTTTGATGGTTCCATAGGAAATGGTCATACTCTTTACCCATTCACCACCGTTAACCCTTTTTCGCTCTAAATTTTATCATTCTCATATAAATATCCAATTAAGAGTCAAGTTTTTTTAATAAATTCATTTAATCTACTGGCTGAATAATCGGTACCGCCAATTATAAAATAACCATCAACGGCAAATTTGAATGCTTCAATGGCTTTTTGTCTCATTCCTTCTTCGGCTATCGCTATTGCTGCATAGGCTTTTGCTTCTGATATGGCATATTGCACATAGCCGGTAGAATCCATCCGGTTGTCACTTTCCAAATCCAAAGTGTTACGTCTGATATAATCTTTTGCTTTTTGATTCATAATTATGCTAAAATTACTTTATTTGTTTTCTAAATTCGTTCCATTCGTTGTTGGTAAAGTTGAAAAGAGTCTTTTTGCCTTTTTCTTCCCAATCACTTATGGCATAACCTACTAAATAAACTTTTTTAGTGCTGAAATCAAATCCCGTCACCCTATAACGTTTCTCATTATCCCGGTACATTGCCCCTTTGCATAACCTTCTGCCTTTGGAGTCTATGAAGGGTTTAATATTGCAGAATGCTTCATAGCTTTGGCAGGCTGAAATATTTCCCGAAGTAACAGCTTTCCGATAGAAATTTTCACCATAGCCCTTACCGTTGGCGTTGACTCCAAACCAGTAACCACCGCTGAATTTTGAAAATATATTCTGAAAATCCTCTTTATTGAATTTCATTTGAGATATTATAGCCAACTTTACTGCTTCATACATGGCTATGTTGACTCGTAAATAAGAATCAGTCTTTTCATTGTTCCAAACAAATTCTATCAGTTCAAAAGCTTTTGATTTTTCATTCATACTTTTGGGTATTTTCCTTCTCCTTTCGGATCAGTTCATTAATAAATTTACTCATGTTTGGTTGCTCTCTGACAAAATCAACCAAATCAATATCCAGTCTAATAGCATAGACCTTACTTTTCGTAACCGGTTTGTTTCGGCGATAACTTCTTTTGGCTTGTTTATTCTCTTCCATAATGATTCATTGATATATGTAATAATTCGTTTGAAATGGCTATAATTTAGGTTTGTTTGCCTCTTTTGTTCCGTCTCTGATTCGATGATTACCTTTGGTGTGAAAACGTCTGAAATCGCCCCAAAATAGTTCATCTGCATTTGCCTTTGGTCGGATTGTTCCCCAAACATATCGCCGTAATAGTTCGGGTAACATCATGGAAACAAACAGTAACGCTATACATTGGTGATTCAATAGTTCGGGCACAACGATTCGGCTGATAGTTCGTTCATGTTTATGTATGAAGATAGGCACCGGGAAAACCAAAGGCCGATCAATATACAATAGTTCGGGTGTGTATGCGCGTACTGGTTCATCCTCTGTTATTGGTTCGGGTACATTTGCGTTTGTTTCTTCGCTTACTGGTTCGGTTAATAGTTCAGGCAAAGAAATGCCGGATAGTTCGGTTAACATTGTTAGCCTCTGTAATGCTTTGTTTATTTGATCCTGATAAAACCAACGGGAAATAAAATCTATCAGAGCTACCAAAGCAAAGACAAACGCCGGTGTTTTCGTTTGTGCATCCACATATAAGGCCGGTAAATGTGTTCCCGGTTCTCTTACCGGTTCTTTTTCCGGGATGATCGGAGCTTTGGCGCGATCTAAAGCCTTTATATTACATTTTAAGTTCGGGCAAATAGAATCATTTATAAATGCAGGCATAACCACACCTATACGCGCCGTCTTATCATCAAAGACCGCCGCCCGATCAGGTGCAACCAGCCACACGCCACCAGTCCAGCCGGAAAGCAAGGGGATAACGTTTGATGCAAAGAAACCTAACTTTATATCAATTAAAGCGGCTTTTTCCAATGTTGCACAAAGTTCTTTGTGTCCGTTACTGTCTGCATCATTATAAGATAAATAAACTTTATTATCTCCGGCAATAGTACGAAGTGAAAAACCGCTTTTTTTGTTTCGTTTGGCTATTTCTTTTACAAAACCGGCAACCGCTTTTAATTCGCTTTTCTGAATCTTTATAAATCCGTCTTTTGAAAGATGGGGGTACACAAGCCGGTAATTAGGGAAATATCCGGCAAAATCACAAACAAAGGTTTGTTTCTTGTCGTTGGTTATTTCTGTAATATTGCCGCCGTCCTGATTACAAACACAAACAGAACACCGGCCAACCATTTCTTTTAAATGTTTGGGATTGATAAATAATTTTAGACCGTCAGGTAAAAGCCCGGATGTTTCAATAATTACGGGGTATTCTTTTAATGTACGCCCGTCAGAAGCAACTAAAGCCGATTTGTAAGGATCAAGATAAATATAATTAAATGCCGGTCTTAAAGGATCTTTTGTTACTAATTTAGTGATATTTAGATGTTCCTTTATAATCCACATATCAAAGGAGCAAACAATATTTTCGCGCTCTTCTATTTTGGTAAACCTTGTTTTATTGGCTTGTTTGGTGCTTATCAGCTTTTCAAATTGCCAAACAAGATTAAAAACCTGATCCACTGGAAAGGAACATTTAAAGCTGTTTATTTGTACAGTCCTAAAATCCGTTATATTTAGTTTGGCATCAACGCAAAGATATTTTATATTTATCTCGTTCCCGTTGGCATCTTTCAGTTTTGCAAGCTCCGCGGCGGTATAGGTGCCGGGAGCTATTTCTATTTCATTTGTAAAAACGTCGTTTGCTATTTTAACCAATTCGGCCAAAATGAGGCCGTTAAATTCTTTTTCATTCATAACATTAAATAGTTAGATATTTTACACCAAAGTAAAAGCCTAAAGCAAGGCAAAAAAGCAAAGTAAATAGGAAGCAGCCAAAGACCGCCAAACACGCTAAAGCAGATTAATAAAACTACTATTAGCCAAATAATTACGCCCACCATGTTAGAAAGTAGGGTTTTCAAGCTCTTGCAAAAAATCTTCCTCCGTTATACTCTCACATATATTTGAGCCATCAACATAAACACTAAATCCGGTTGCGGTACGGAATACTTCTAATTTGTGCGTTTCTCCGTTTGGGGATTCTATTATATAAGTAGTCATAATATAAAAGTTTAAAGGAATGCCGGAAAACCGTCCGGCGCGGTGGAATATTTGTATTATTCGTTTATGTTATGCAAATTACATTTCCAAACGTGTTTAGGAAATGAACCGTCTTTGTTAAGGCTAACAATAGATGTATTATCCCCGTTATCCTTTATTACATAAACTATAAGTTTTCTAAATCCGTATAATCCAATATGATATAATATCTTTTTTCTCCATAAATTTAAAATTTGTCTGATTGATCATTTTTATTTATGAAGTCTTTTAATTTCTTGGGATCGGTGCCGGAGATGAACACCACGGCACCGAATAAAAAGCAGCATTAAACAAAACATATTCTAACTATTTAGCATTATAATAAATGTTTGGTTCTGATGTTACGTTATATATATAGCTTCCACAACGCACCAGCAGCGCGGCAACGCCGTAATACTGTTTTTTCATTCCTCTAATACTGCCGGATTTATGAAAGTTCGGGAAACGGGATATATTCACCCGTTTTCCTTCTTCTTTTGTTATTCTACGTACTTTCATAAGGCTATTTCATTTTAAAAGTTATGCCAACAGGTAACAAAGAACGGTTAACACTGGAAACGAATTTATTAAAATCGTTCTCCGTTACTTTTGTTTCGTGGTCTCTCCAATTAAAAACAAGCTCGTTACTATGATCGTAATATATTACATTACTAACTGATAACCCGGCATCAAGAACGGCCAACATAACCCGCTTTTCATTTTCGGCCTTTTCTTGTTTCTTTACACAGTTGTTAATTATTTCAGCGCGTTTTTCTCGTATGCTTTGCGCTTTTCTTCGTCTTTTTCGCGCTTGTACAGCTTCAGGACGATAATAACCATCGTTTATTCTGTTAGTTATAGTTGTACGTTCTTCGTCCGTCAATTTCAAAGTAAAACGTTCGTTTTCCGGCTTATATGGGTTTTCCCATGTTTGCCCGGTTAACTCTTCCAGCTTTTTTAAAGCCTCGTTAGATTCTCTTTTCCAGCGTTCAACGATACCAAGCGTATAAAGAAGGTATTTAAAGTATTGTTTATCTTCTGCCTGATAAAGCAAATTATATTCTGTTTCCGTGATACGCAAATAGTTAATTGCAGTTTCTTTGCTGCTGTTCGTAATATGGTAAAACCCGTTTTCAACTGGGTACATTGGCGCGCCGTAATGATTAGACAAATGAAGATCAACGAACATTTTAAACTGTGGGAAACGCTTTAGTATTTCTTCATGGCAGCAACCACCAGCACACCAAACGAAACGCCCGTTTTTGCGTTGTTCGTAAATATCCGCCGTTATACTCCAATCGCATATATTATTTTTGCAATCATCAGCCAGTAATATTTTAACATCGATTTTAAAGGTTGTCCCGGCTTGAATATATCTTTTTTGATACTGTGTAAAAAAAGTCTATTTGTAGTAGTCATAATACAAAGTTTTAAAGGGTGAATAATGAAAAGTAAGAAGTAACCCGGAGCCATGACAGCCCCGGAAATAATTACTATTTATTGTTTGCAAAAGGTATTCCACGCATCCAATAATGTATATTGCATGTTCTTTGGCTGCTTGTTCTTTTTCTTGCTTGGTTGCGGTCTTATGATCCTGATCGGAAAGCATTTTAGCCGCCATCCGGACGATCTTTTTCATAGTGGAACAGTTTGCAAGATATTCAACGGAAGGAGTTAAACCGCGGTTTACTTTTTTTTCAAAAGTGCATTTTGCAGCCATTCAGTAAGCGCGTAAATATCGCGAGAATTGCGAATGTAGATAATTAGCAAATTTGTATTCATAACGCAAAATTTAAAGGGTGAAACTTGGTTTGTCTTTGTTTTCCCTTAACTTTGCGTTGTCACTGTGGTAGGTGATCCGATAAACGCAAAGTTTAAAGGGAGGCCGGGAAGAGTCGCCAAACTCGACCCGGTTTTTTATTAGTATGAAATCTTTTGAATACGATCAAAAGGAATTAACAACGCTATATGTTTATCTTGATAGTGAATCAATTCAAAACTATTTGCCGTTGATAGTCTTATAATAGCGGCTTTTTTTCGCTGTTTCTTGAAATACATCAAAATGAACCTTCAAACGGTTGCAACAGTTTGTGCCCTCTGGGGCTACATGTACAGCGTTTAGCGTTACATTTTTGTTTTGTAAGTTTAGTAATACTTCCATGATCTTATATTTTAAATTAAACATTCAACCAAGAAGGAAGTAAAAGCGGGATTTGTGGTAGGTGATCCGATCTTTTATCTCCTTTTCTGTATTACAAAGATACGAATAATATTTGTAATACAAAACAAAATGTACTTTTATTTTTAAGAAAATGTCCTGTTTTTTGCATTTATTAATATTTATATAAATAACTAATAATCCATATATTACACAATGATGCAAATGTAAATATAAAGCATTTATGAAGTAATGAAATATTTGTAATGTGCAGGCTTTAAATATGCTTATTTGCTTTATTTGTAGCCTTTGTTTAACTTTGTAGCAAGTTACAGAGCGCGAGACGCCAATATAATGAACTCTTTTATATCGTTTTATATGGTGTACAGTAAGCGCGTAACAGATTTACAGCAAATTTATCAATTAACCCCGGATGATGTTTTCTTTTGTGTATGCTTGTTGCATCCGGCGCCAGTCGTGGCGAAGCATACGCAACTATATTTAGACCACGATCAACCAAAATAGAAACGGCGCAACGCGGAGCCGCCCAGCTTGCAAAGGATAAACCCGGCATTAATAAATTGATACGGTCTTTTGAAGATAACCGCGCCGCCTTCCTTCCTGACAATGATAGCCCCAAAAGCAAGAAGAAAAAGAAAAAAACACAGAAGCAGAAGAGGAAGAAAAAGCCGGGAATGTTGTACAATACCGAGATAAAGACGCGGTTTTGTCAGGTCTCGAACAAACTTTGCCTTATTTGAAGGGGAAAGATCGTGCAGATGTATTAATGAAAATAGCCGATTTACAACAGATGAAGAAGGACGAAAATACGGAAGAAGAGGAAACAGTACATTATTATCTGCCTTTGCAGTGTTATAGATGCAGCCTTTTTATAGCTGATCGAGCAAAGCGGAAAGCAGAAGAAGCGGAAAAAGCCGGATAATATTTAATATTATAGGTATAATATAAAGAGAATCAAGACAAAACGCGGCTTTTCTCCTTCTTTGCCGGTTAACTGGATAATGAAAGCAGGGAGGGCACCCCCCCCGGCTACCCAAGACACCAAGCATGTTTCAATCCCGGTCAAGATTTTTATTTTTTTTCTTTTTTGGAGCCAATAATGGATGTTTTTAAGGCTTTTCCAATGATAAATTACAAAAGTGAATGTCCGATGTATAGTTTTACTTCTGAAAATGTATAGTACATGTATAGTTTACTTCATAACTATACATGTGTAAATCATTCATTATTAGGTCAATGGAAATTTAATGTATAGTATGTATAGTTTATATGTAAATTGCGTATGGAAAAAAATATATAATATATGGTTTGCATAAAAAACTATACATACTATGCACTATTTTTCCATTGATTTGTATTTCAATATGTTATATATGTATAGTTGCCTTTAAAACCCTACATAAACCATACATATCAGAGAGAATGTTTCATCTGTATTTTCTATTGAAATAGAGCCGTTTTCCTTTGTTTATCAATATTTTGCGATTATTGATATTGAATGATGAAACCAATAAAAATATGACAAAAAAGACTTCAAAAAAAGCGTATTTATTCTATATTTAAGTAGAAAATAATAGCTTTTATGCGGTATTTATGTAGAAAATAAGCTATATTTGTGGCATAAAAACACTTGAAAAATAGTATAAAAACAGTAGAAATGCTTTGTTTTCGGGTATAAAAATGATGATATGAATAAGTTTGAGTCTATATTGTTTGATTATGGGCGATACGTTTTTGTTTCTGTGTTCAGAAAAGCGCAGGAAGAGGAAAGATATGAAGATTGTGCGGTGATGCGAGATATTATGCAAAAATATCATATACCTTGTGACACATCTTTAGAGGACTGGCGTACTGATTTGTGGCGATTTGGATATTCAGGAGATGTTGCTATAAATAACTTGTCAGCATATATGGTTGAGGCTTTAACTCGTGCCGGATATTCAAATTCATAGATTGTACATGGAGAAGGGAAAGTATAGGAAGTTGTTGGGAATGAGGTCTTTGGACTTATGAAAGGCGAGAAACTGGATGCTGCCTTACAAGAGTCCAAGAGTGCAGCTCGTGTTGATGCTGTGCAGGACTTAATGCGTGCAGCCATTATACGATCTTCGATTTGTAAATTCAATGGTACGCCTTACTATTTCAGTGGCCGGATATATGAAGAGATGGCATGGGATGATTTTGGCAACCTGATATATGACTTGATGCGTAAATGCAAGATGCCCAATGGCGATTATTCTCGCGTGGAAGGCGTATTGAAAGTCTGTAAGCGTGTAGTGGCAGGAAAAGCCTTGAAACCTGATAATGCTATTGTGGTATTTAACAATTGCGTGTTTGATATGAGTGCTCGCCGTGCGCATTCTTTCAACCGCCGTTGGGTACAGACCACATGCGTTCCCTATGACTACACGCCGGAAGAACATGTCTTTCTTTGGAGAATGTTTTTGGATGAAGTTTTGCCGGACAAAAACATGCAAAAAAGTTTTGCAGGAATTTCTTGGAAGTATTTTCGTTGACCGGCGTGTGGCGAAAATGGAAACAATGCTTGTTCTTCGTGGCTCCGGTTCCAATGGAAAAAGTGTGGTTTTTGAAACCATCATGGGCATACTTGGCCGGGAGAATGTCAGCAATTTCGGCATAGGTGCATTGATTACTGGAAATGAAAGAAAAAAAGAATATCGCTTTCATCAATGGCAAGCGGTTGAACTACTGTTCTGAAATACAAGCGTTAGAGTTTGGTAAGGATAGTGACACGTTGAAAAAGTCTTATTAGTGGTGAGCCTACCGAAGCCCGGCCTATTTATGGTGACAACTTTACTGCTTACAATATTCCCCTGGTTGATGGCAAATGCCAACCAAATGCCATATTTGAAAGATTGGAGCTATGGAATGAGACGGCGTATTTGCATTATTCCTTTTGAAGTGGAGATACCCAAAGCCCGGCAGAAAAAAGAACTGTCACGGGATTTGGAAGCCGAATACCCGGCTATATTCAACTGGATATTGGAAGGTCGTGACCGTTTTATCGCCAATGGTTATAAGTTGACGGACAGTAAGGAGCTTGAAAATGTCATGGATGAATATCAGTCGGAAAGTAGTACCGTAATGAAGTTCATGTATCAAATGAACTATCTGTGCCGCTATGAGGAAATTGCCGATATTGAACCCAAATGGATGTCTTCGGCCATTCTGTACCGGAAATATTGCAAATGGTGTAAGGACAATAATACCAAAGAAGAGAATGTGACAGTATTCGGACGTATTCTTTCGGAAGCCGGTTATCGCAAAAAAAGAACCCCGAACGGTCAGGTATATGGCTTATATGGAACAGCCTTGACGGAAAAACTCTATTATGAGAAACGGGAAGACCTACGGGGCAACTATAAGCAAAGGATCGCCAAACCGGTTTACAAAGATGGCAAACGATATGCCTATACCCATGAAGGACTTGCGGCCTGCTTGTCATTAAGCATTTATCAAGTCCAGCGTTTGTTCCGGGAGAAGAAACTGGAAGGGACGTACCACATGGAGAAAAAGAACAACAGTTTTTGAATTGGACGCTGTGGAGAAGATTATCAAACAATTAAAAGTAAGAACCAAATAGTATGATCGCACCGGATGAATTTGCAGAGATTATTGAAAGAATTGATAACCTGCGGGGAGCATTGGAAATTCCTATGCCAGTTGAATTTCATATAAATCAAATGAAGCGTGAATTAAAAGAAGTATCGGACAAATTAAAACGGATTTACGTTGAGGAAGAAGATGAAAATCCGTGGGAGGAATAAGAATGGCAGTAAAATTTAGACATAAGGAAACGGGACTGTTCTTTTGCAGGGCAAAGGGATTATCACCTTCAATAAAAATGTATAACGAATTAGGAGAAGAAGCTATTTTCAGGAAAAGAAATCTTTCCAAGAGAGGAAGAATTTATGAGACGGCTACTGAAAATCAAAAAAGACTGTGGATTGGAGAAAAACATGCGGATGAATTTGAAATTGTAGATGTTTGATTATGAGTAGAAATTGGAAGGAAAAGGCTGCATATAGATATGTGCATTTGGGCATTCCAATTCCGACACATCTGTTTTGCATAAGGAAAAAAATGGTGGAGGTATAACTTTGATATTGGAAAAATGCGCTATAAAAGGAAACAATATATTGAGAAACAATTAAATAAAGACATGTATGGGCAAAAAAACAAACGGTATTCAGGTAGGTAACTTTATTGTTACGAGAGATAATGGTAGTGAACATGACTGGATCAGCATTAAGGCAGTGTCAGGTTTTTGGAGTATGCGTTTTCGGGATGACAACGGAATGTTCTCTCGGATTCGGGAGTTAGCCAACAATAAGGAACTTCGAGAATATTTAGAAACATGGATCAAAGTATGTTTCCTTATCAGTAATGCAACTCCCGATGTTAAGTTTATGGAAGAATTTTTTAAAAGCTATTCTGATCTTACCGAACGGCTACGAAGCTTGCAGCAATCGGTATCACCGGAAGATGATGCCAAGATACTGGAAGAAGAAAGAAGCATGAATAGTATCAAGGAAGGTATTAAGGAGGAACGTAAAAATGAGGATACCGACTGATAAGGAAATTGAAGAGGCCAAAGAATATCTCCGTCAACGTCTGGATGTGGAGCTGTCCATGCGCACTAATCTTCAAATTGTGATGATCGAGGCGGCAAAACAAATTATAGATATTTCATACCGGTACAAGATCAGCCCTGAATTATTCCGTTTTGCAGCAAACAGACAGTTGCAGGAGGAAGTGGATGCCATAATTTTATCCCTTCTTGAAATAATTGAAGACTATACTTATACTTTGGCAGTAGCGACACATGAGGACAATAAGGATGTAATCATAACATATATAACGCGAGAATCATACGGCAAAACCTTCACACAACGCGCAAGAGAATATGTTGACCGGTTTTCAAAGGAGGTTGAAACGGCCATTGCCGCTGGATTACTACTGAACCTTTCCAAAGACAAACTACTTTCATCTATCAGGCAGTCGGTAAAAACGCCATTGCTTAATGAGCATATACAGAGAGCTATTTCAAAGGGTTATTCTATTATTTCAAGAATCGGTGTTCAGGAGTCTTTTGGAGTAGGACGTACTGTAAGCTCTTGGACTGCACTGTCAGATTTGACGGAGTATGCTGTGGCAGAGGGTTGGATGAAGCATTGGGAATTGCAAGCTAAAGCCAGTGGAGCCATAGGGTTCTTTTGTCATGCGTGGCAGCTCCTATCCTTGTAACATTTGTGACGATGAAGTCGGATTTCATGTGGAATGGGACAAATTACCACCGTATCACGGCCATTGTAAATGCTTTGCTGTTCCCGTATCAGCAATATAATTATTTAATAGGTTAAATATCAGAATTATTATGTTTGGAATATCATTAATCAGCACAAAGAAACTCAATCATCTTGCATCAGAATGCAGCAAACTGGCTATTGCCAATGTTGAACTTTCAAAACAAAATGCGACACAATCCAAAACTATTATGGAACTTACTGGAGAAGTCCGGGTGCTAAACTCTAAAATCCTTCTGAATGAAAGTATCAATGATGATCTGCAAAAGAAGCTTAACCGGAAATATCCTCGAAAGCCTTATAATAAAAAATTGTATCGAAAGTAGTGTCATATTCAATTCATTCATTACATTTGCAATGTAGAAGTTGACTTGTTATAACACAAGCTTATCAACCAAGTTGTTGAAAAAGTAAAGCCTCTGTCTATTTTATGTAGGCAGAGGCGGCTTTTTCCGATGTATAGTTACATTGGATTCGGAGCGCGGAGTACGAGATTGCTTTCGCGCTCCGCGTTTTGGTACAGATCATTTTGCATTACCCTCTTTACTTTCATTTTTCTTGATTTTCAGTTGATATAGCAAGTCAGCTTGTTGCTGTTCCTTATATTCACGCATGATACGATCCCATTCATTGTTTTTCCCATAACCGGATTCTTCCGAACCGGTTTCTTTTGATAAAATACCGGCACCGACTAATTGTACCAAGTTCGATACCAATTCGGCTGCATTTTGGTGGACGTATGGAACCGCCCACGAAAAGATTTTCAAATTGAGGAATTTGGTAAGTTGGCCTTTTTTCTGTTCCATATCCGTGCAGGAACAGCCGTTTCATTTTGTCTATTGATTCGTCAAATTCCTTGCAGTCAATCATGGCTTTTTCCAAAGATGGTGAATAGATCAGCTTGATAGCAACACCCGGCAAATCTCCTGACTTTACTTCGGGAGGCATGACAACAAAACTCCCCATAAAAATCATTTTAAGTAATGTATTAATTTGAAGTTCAAATGATTGTGATGCTTCGGGACGATTCATAAAGCCTGCATCATCATCCTTCCCCATAGTGATAGCTTTTACCGCACCATACATATCTCCCTGAATCTCAACATCTTCACCTTTAAGTAACATGATTGGAAATGCGTATGCCATATTGTTTTGACACAAATGGGAAATAGCCAGTTCGTACTTGTCGATATTATCTTGTGAAAAGCTCCAGCAGGCACCGTGTTTGTCCCGATAATATACAACCGGACATTCGGTAAATCCATGATCGTGTTCTTCCACTAATGTATATCCTTCAATACCGAAATACTGTTTCACTTTGTTTATTACTCCGGCTATTCCCCTTTTATCTTGACGGTAACGGTACATTTTTTTATTGTCCCACACTTCTACCCAAGAAATGAGTTCCTTTCCCTCTTCGTCATAGTCGCTGTATCGTCGGGCAAACAGTGTCATTTGACCGGTTATGGAATCGTAGTGAGGATAAAGAGTGTCACCATCAAAATAGGAGAGATTCTTGGTGAACACCTTGCCTTCATTCATATAGAATACGATTGCTGCATCTCCCGTTATTTTTACACTTTTGGCATATTCGTAAAATGCAATCTCCATATTCTTATCCAGCCACCCTTTTTGAAATTCGAGAAATATTTCCCGTGAACTTTCATCAACTTTGGTATCGGTCAGCTCATGATGAATGTCATTGCCACATAGATGTACAAGTTGTTGGATAGTGATTATCATCTGAAAGGGAAAAAAGCACGGAATACTTTCTCCTGGAAGAACCGTTTCTTCTCTTCGTCATATTTCAGTCTGTCCGGGTAAAACAATTCCGAATTGATCTTGTGCCCTGAAGGATAAAACTCACGGATAAAATCAGCCTGCGAAATGAGCTGCCATGTCAGCCTATCACTGTTGTTTGTGAACGATGCGTTTCTTAAATCGCTCGTAATCCTGCCTTGCAAGTAACCTTCGGGAGTAACCCTTGCAAAAGGCTTTTTTGTAAGAATCTCTGCTATCATATTAATCCTAAACCTTTTATGTGTTTGCGTTTATGTTTAATTTCAAAAATCATTCGCATAAGCAATGCTTCTATGAAGTCGGGAGAATGGCCTACTAATTTTTTCATTATAATCTTCTTGATAATAGTCCAGCCTTTCTCTTCACTGTCTTCATCCTTTCGTATCGCTTTCCTTTCCTTGTCGAGAATCTGTCTAAGGGGAACTTTCTCAAACCCTTTGCCGGAGAACTTGCGTTCAAGAAGAGTCGGTTCAATGGAAATCTCCCGGTTGATAATTTTTTTGTGCGAACAGATATGCCGCTTGTGATTTTAAATTCGTATAGATGTATTTGAATTTCTCTTCCACGGCTTCTTTGTTATTGAATGGGATTGCATTCGGGAAAAAACCTTTGAATATTTGTCCGAGTCCGTTAAGGTCATAGGTGAAGCATTCTTCCCTTACATGCCATTCTTCCAGCACCGCTTTTACGGTATCGACTGTTTTCTTGCTGTCAAGTTTGCAAACAAATATGTCTCTTATATGCCATCCTTCCCACAGCCACATGACAAGACTGTCGCCACCCTCAAATGCCGCATCACACGATACCCGGCGTATTCCATCACCTATCTGCATGGAATTGCGGTATAAGGCTTCCATGTGAGTCAGCTTTATTATATCATCTCCGGCAGCTTTGTATTTCCAGTTACCGTCAAGATCGCGTGCGCGTTGTTCGTCTGACTGGTTGACAAGGTTAGCCAAATAAGTCGGATCAGAAGACATCAGTTTTACATTATCGGAAAGTTTTGCTTCAATAAAAGTAACTGACTTGATAAACAGTTCTTGTGGTGTACCATATTGCTCATACTCCGGCTTCCAGTAGGCGTGTATAATATCCTTGCATTGCTCATATACTTCCTCACGGGTATTTCCCCAATATATACCTGAAACATTGTCCCCGTCCATAAAGCAATATCGGACTCTGCCATCACGTTCCGGGATTGGAAGACCGTCTTCTCCGATCCACCAGTCAATGAATTTTGCAACCCAGCTGTCAGGATCAGGGTTACATGTTCCAATAAAGCGGTTACGGATATGAAAGGCGTTACGGTTACAAGTGATAAGGTATTTGAATTTGAGATATTCCATGTGGGTTATTTCATCCACACCTATATATGCGAACTGTTTACCTTGAAAACGCTTTTTGAAATCGTCAAGTGTGTCAGCATGATAGCTGAATTTTAAAAATCCACCTTTATAGAAATTCCAACGCATGTCGTTTTTTGGACTTGTTGTATTCCCCAAAATCATCATATAAGGTGGATGATGTTTCTACCATATCAGAGAGATCGTCTATCTCATGCCGGAGAAGAACAGAACGGAAGTTTTTATTTTTTATATCTTTCAATGTTTCCATAAGAAGAGTAAAAGTTTTACTTCCCCCACGGCATCCCCCACAGATGGTAATATCAGCCGGGGTGGAGAGCATGTTTTCCTGCCCTCCACCTTGTGCGATTATCTTATTCGGATTAGGAATTTTCCTATCCGCGTCCCTTAACATTTGGATATATTCATAATCAAGCACCAAACTGGCATTAACCGTTTTTATTCCACTATATTTCTCCATAAAAAGAAAACCGATCCTCACATTACACATGTGGAGACCGGCCTATAAGCTCTGATTCTAATATTACAGTACAAAAATACGCATAAAGAGTATTATTTTCTACATTTTAATAGAAAATAATATCAAAAATGTTTTGAGAAAAGAAATCCAGTACATATATTTGCAACGAAAACATGGAGTATGATAAAAGTTAGTGCGGATAAAGATGCAGATCAAAGGGAAATATACAACAAGATAGTTTTATGTCCGATATGCGGTCAGAAACTAACTGATATAAGCTATGTCAATGGTGTTGTTATATTGAGAGTGAAGTGTCGTAGATGCAAGAGCTACATAAATGTGGATATTGTAGGTACAAAGTAGTTTTCAGGATAATATCGCGGAGTGGAGCAGCTGGTAGCTCGTTGGGATCATAGCCCAAAGGTCATTCGTTCGAGTCGAATCTCCGCAACAATAGTTGGAGTTGCTGCATTGTTTCTCCCTTCGATGCGGCGTATGGGGATAAAGGGAGAATATGGAAAGATGGCAGACGTGGTGTATGCGCCGGACTGAAAATCCGGTTAAGGTGATTCGATTTCATCTCTTTCCACAAAACCTATACGGTGTGGTTCGATTCCCACAGGTACGCCATAATGGGGGTATCGCAGGTCAGGTGAGTATAGGTATATTGTCCGGTTAGCTCAATTGGTAGAGCAATACACTGTTAATGTAAAGGTCGGTAGTTCGATTCTATCACCGGGCGCAATGAAGCGGAGATAGTTCAGTTGGAAGAACGTCAGATTCCAAACCTGATTGTCGGGGGTTCGAGTCCTTCTCTTCGCGCATATTGAGATATGGTGTAATGGCAACACAGCAGATTTTGGTTCTGCTATTCAAGGTTCAAATCCTTGTATCTCAACAAATGGCGTATTCGACTAACGGTTAGGTCGTCACCTTTTCACGGTGGAAACCAGAGTTCGATTCTCTAATACGCTACACAGAATGAATAACGTCCGAAGTACAAGGAAATGCGGTGGTTTCACCGAGACATCTTGTAGGTCGCATATTGGAAGTATGGGTGAGTGAACGATACCACCTCTTTGCTAAAGAGGCAAGCTGAAAGGCTTCGGAGGTTTGAATCCTTCTGCTTCCGCAAAACGGGTAGTTACCGAAGTGGCAAACGGGATAGACTGTAAATCTATTGGCTTTCGTCTTCATTGGTTCGAGTCCAATACTGCCCACTATTAAATGGAAAATAAGACCAAAGAGTCAGATTGATGCAAAAAGCATTGTCTGACTCTTTTTTTATTCAACATAAACACAAAATAAACACGATGGAACAAGAAAAAATCTTATCCACATTAAGCGAGAAACTTGGAGAAACCAGTTTTTCACCGCAGACATTACAGAAGTATGTAGAACTTAATCCCATAGCCGAAGGTTCGGAGCCTGACGAGGCTTATTGGAACAAGGCTGTGAATTTTCTGAAAGGGATGCAAGGGCAGTACAACCATGATGTCGCAACCAGAGTTGAGGACTTTAAGAAAAACTATAAGCCCCAACCGACTCCCCCGACACCTCCAACTCCACCGGTACCACCGAAAAACGATGATGAACTGGAGAAGAAACTGAAAGAACTGGAAGCACGTTTAGACGCGGAAGACAGCAAAAAGGTTCAAGCTGATTTGTTGAAGAAGGTTACGGCTGCAATGAAGGCCAAGCAAGCGAATGATGATTATGTGTTGAGCAAGACCTTACAAGGGGTAACTTTCGATACCAAGAAAACTGTGGATGAACTGGTTACTGAATTTCTGCCGAAATATGATGCAGAATATAAGGCGTGCAGGGGTTATGGCACCGCCCCAAGAACTTCTGACGGTTCAGGTGGAACACAACACAATGCAGCCAGCAGATACTTTGAACGTAAAGGCAAGAAGGAAGGCTGGAAGAAGAATTGAAATTATTAACTCTAAAACAATAAATGTATGGGAACAATGGGTAACACGTTTGATGTGAACACCGTGAAATACGGACATGCCCGTAAAGTGTGGCGTGAAATCCGTCACCGTTATCCGGGCGGTGGTATGGTGAGCAACATTTCCGATTGGGTTGCGGTTGGCAAGATTCCTGCCGGTACAGCTGTGAAGTTTGATCTTTCAGGTAAGACATTCACCGCTTATACGGATGCACAGATCAAGGCGGCTGAATCAGATATTACCACTCTTGGCATTAATGGTTATTTGCAAGAAGATATTCTTGTAGCCAGTGGCAACACAAAGGCCAGTGGGACAGTAGTCTATGCCGGAGAGATTTATCAGTACATGTTTGACGAAGAAGTGGTCGCTATCCTGCAAAAGATTACTACACTTCCTCAAATTGTATGGGTGCAGTAAAGAATTTGAAAACAACATTTAAAACGACAATTGTATGAATACACTTCCTATTGATTTGTACAAGGTTATCGAGTATGGGCTTGGTGGGGACACTTGGCAAGAATTTATTGACCGTTACAAGGAGAAGTATGACCTACTTCAAATTGATGGTTTTGAATTTGAAGCAACCAAGTTGGATTATACTTTCTCCCAGCTTATTACGAGCCTCGGCGTGAAAACGCTGCCAGCTTACGTTGATCCGGAAAGTCCGGGTTATGAAGCTGCATTGGGAGAACTCGAAGGAAGGACGGGTAATATCCCGACTCAAAAGAAGTTCTACCGTTTGAACCGTGTGACTGTGAGACAACAATTGCAGCTGTTGCAACGGGTAGGCATGTCCGCATTGACGGAAGAGATGCAGAATGTGTTCTTGGGCTTGCTTGATGAAAGTGCTGACGGTCTTATCGGATCGTACTACAATGCGCTTACTCACCAGCGAATGAGAATTGTTTCCACGGGTAAGTTCACTATTGATACTGATAACAACCCACGTGGCTTGAAGGGTATCACTATTGACTTTAATATCCCTGAAAACCATTATCAAGTATTGGCCGGCACAAGCCGCTGGTGGACTAAGGATGAACATATTCCGGCAAATCAAGGCTCTGCCTCTGATCCGATTATGGATGTAAAGAACAGAGTGAAAGAGATTCGCCGCAAATATCATTATTTGGGCAAGATCAGGATGGAGCTGGCGCAGGACTTATGGGATGATTTAATGACTCATACCACGGTTCTTAAACGTATCGGCCATTCCCTCTATCCGACTGTGACGGATGATAGTACGGTTATTGCCAATGCACAGAATGAAGATGAAGACCGCCTGAAAGCCATTTTCAAGAAACTGGTTAAGGTGGATGAAATCGTGCCACGTGACAGCTATGCTTTTGTTGACAAGCCCGGTAAGGATGCGGACGGACAACCTGATCTTATCACTGAACAAGTGGAGAACTTCAAGGCCACCAATATTGCCTTTATACCAGTAGGTCAGATCGGTACTATTCAAGGTGTGGAGCCTTTGACTTTGGGATATGAGGCAAACAAGGTTGCTTCTTATGACGGTGGACGCTTGAAACTGACACAGAGAGCCAATCCTGAAACACATTCAATCTATATTGAAAGTGAAGCCGCCCAAATGTGTGTGCCGAGAATGCCACAGTATATGTTCATCTCTACTGTGACTGTGTAAGTCTTAACTTCATGCAAGAATGAGTGAGGAACTTTCTCATACGGAAGATATGACCATTGAGGACTTTTTGAGTGGCGCAACTGCTTATGAAATAGCGGACAACGCCCTCAAAAGGGTTCTTGTCAAGCGGAAAATCGCTTTTGGAACAATGGTAAGTGAACTGACCGAAAGGCAGCTTGATCTTGCCACTGCCGATATTTACATGTGGTGTGCAAGCACTCCAAGCAGTAAGAATGATACCGAAGACAGTGACGGGGGATGGAAGCATAAGGAAGGTGGTTGGCAGACCAGTGCATACGACAAGCGGCAACTACGTGAAATGGCGAAAGAACTGTATGAGAAATGGGATGAAGAAGTTGTAAAGGGCAGTAAAATCAGAATAGTCAATTTTTGAGTATGAAAGTAAATAATCCACGGCATCCGCACAAATGTACTGTTTACCGAATTATAGGTGAGGATTCTTTCAGTGATGGTGAGAAGGTGATCTTGTATGAAGGTATATGCCGAAAGGAAGGTAGTACAAATTTGCGGACATTCAAAACTGATAATGTGATAAAGAGCGATTATCTGTTGAGCCTTCCCGGAATTGTTGAAGGGATATTGGCCGGTGATCTGATAGATGTCACGGACAGACAAGGCACTTTCACTCAATGTATGGTTACTGATAGCTATGCCGGAAATTTGGGAACAACTGTGTATTTCAATCTTGCAAAGAAATTAACGCATGGATAACCGGAGTAATGAAGTATTGTTTGATGAAGGAATAAGGAAGCAAAGGAGCTTGTTTCAGGATATATCTTTGATGTCTTGATTAAATGTTGTGAAGACCTTATCCAAGATGCACTTGATAATAAGTCAGGCTTTCGGAATCTTACGGGTAATACAATAACCAGTTATGCGTGCGGATTATTCATGGACGGTAGATTTTCCTATTTCGTTTGTAGTGGAGATTCAATGAAACAGCCGGTGAGAGTGAAGCTGACTAAAGGTGAAACATTTGTAGGTGTCAGTTATGATAATCAGAGCAGACGTTTTACTGGAACAATAGAAACTGATAAAGGTGTATGGCGAAGCATTCTCCTTTGATTTCTTGAAAAGATATAAGTCGGAATCACGTAAAGGATTTGAGATAGTAATGTGCACGGGTACTGAATATTCAACCTATTTGGAGAATGTGTTGAATGCAGATGTTCTGACCGGAACATTTCAAAGGGCACAAAACACATTATTCAAGAACTTTAAACCAATGAAATGATGGGACGGACAGTTTATAGACGTATGGATATATTAAAACAAATCGCTGATGCAGTAACCGGCATTGGTGAAAAGGTTTTCCATAACAGATCGTCCGGCTGCTGAACAAAAAGGCGATGAAGGACTTTGTTGTTATCCGGTTGCCACAAACTATCCAAGATAAAGGAAGTACCTACCAAGACACTTACTGTCAGATAAACGTTTTTGCGCATGATCGCTCAAACGGTATTGAGAATACAGTCCGTTTGGATGAAATGCAAATGGAAGTGGTTTCAAAATTTCCAATAGTGACGGAATTGTTTTCAGCTGTAAGTCCACGATTGCTTCCCGGAGGAAATGACGGACTCGGTTTTCATTCCTTAATAATACAAGCGAAGCTAATAATAAACAAATGACACAAACTTAAAAAGATACGATTATGGCAGAGATTTCTATTACTACCAAACTGGAAGAGTTAAAGGTGCTCTTTAATCAGATGAAGGAGGTTTATTATGTGTCCAAAGTCAATAGTGACCTCGCAACTTTAGCGGCTTTTTGATATGGAGCTGCCGGTACTCTCTGACGGAGTTACATTTGATACCGGAGCTGCCGATGTTTCCAAGATCAAGTTGACAACCGGAGCAACTTGGACTTCTATTGCTAATGCTGGAGATTCCGATATTCAGTTTCAAGTACCTTCCGTGGCAGGAAAGATCAATGACTTGTTACTGAACAAGAAAGCGGAAACGGTGACTATGACTGCTACCATTGATGGTGAGACTTATGAAGGTGAAGGTTACAATATCGAACCGAAGAAAGTAATCGGAGGACTCTTCATGCGTAGTGAAGACCGTCAAACAGCCTTGTTCTTACCGAATGTTGAGGGGTATAGCAACTTCGTCAGCGAGCAGGATAAGCCGGGGTACTTTAATGTATCTGTTTCTCCGTTGAATGATGCTAAGGGTGCCTCTATTTACATTTTACGTAAAAAAGCATCCGGCTAAAAAGTTTAGGATATAACACTTTGCAAAATTCATATCAGCGAAAAGGTGGTGAGCTACTTGATACCGGCCACCACCTTTTTTTTCGTATAAAACACGATAAAGTATGACAAAGGAAAACAACATAACACTTCCTACACCGGAGGATGAAAAATTATTGAATGATGTGTTGGAAGACAGTGTGGACTATGTGGAAGTCCGAGGAAAGAAATATGGTATTTCGTGGCTGAAAAGAGGGACTATACGCAAATTCACCAGTACCATGCAGAAATCAGGAAATGATGATAAGATCAGCTGCCAATGTGCAGCCGCTATCATTTTGAACGGATATTGGAAGATCAAGTTCTCTATCCCTTCTTGTGGCGATGGTTCTTTTATATCAAACAATATGGAGATCATGAGCTGATGAAGGTTATAGCCGTCGGCAAAAAAAAAATTCCAGTGGAAGACTACTTGACAGCTACCATATATCTGACCGCGATGAAGGACACGATGATGACAATGACAAAAGAGGAAGCAGAGCATATCCTTCACGAACCAGCTACGGACAAACGTGGGAAATAGGCAAGTCCTATCCGTGGCTGACAGAGCCTTTGAGAGTATTTGGGATTCCAATAAGCAAGCCCTTGTTTGGTATTTATTGGGTACTTACAAATGCACAAATTGAACTATTGGCAATGGATGTGTCTATTGTGGTTACAGATTGTGACAAGGACAGCAAGGAAGAAGCACGATACAAAAACTTCAAATCCCCTTCCGTAAGTGATATAGAGGATGCTGCCAAACGCTGGAAAGATAAGTATGGCAATGGAGAAACAGCAATTAACATTAATGATTATAAGTAACACAAACACAATAATATATGGCTGATCTCGGAAACCTTTACTTGATATACTATTCCGTGATAAGACAGCGGAACAACGTAAAAAATTGAAAGCGGAAATCACCAAAGACTTGCAGGCAAAACTTGATGTGGGTTTTGACAAGAAGAAGTTGGTTGGTGATATGAAGACTTTGCTTCAAAGTGAGAAGTTTAAGATCAATGTGGTAGTGGATAAGGCCAGTACCACACAAGCTGTCCGTGCCGCCTTGCAAGCCGCCGGGTTGAATACAAACTTTACAGCAAGTGATTTACGCGCCGCCAAAGCCGCAGCCATTCAAACCAAAGCGGAAGCTTCTGCCGCAGCTGCACGTGAGCTTGCGCGACAAAGAGCCGCCCGTGCCGCCAAAGCGGAACTGGATTTGGCTAATGCCCGTGAGAGATCAGCCAATGCAGCAAGGCGGCACATGACAGCCACTCTCAATATGAATGGAGCAATGAACAGCCAGTTGAGTATTGTCGGACAATTAAGAAATGAATTTTTGGGGCTATACTCCATTTATGCGGCACAGAATTTCTTTGCGTGCAGTGGTTGATATTGGTGGTGAGTTGGAGAATCAGAAAATTGCAATGGCCTCTATCTGCAAGATGAAGGCAAAGCTACAACCATATTCAATCAGATTAAGAAACTGGCTGTTGCTTCTCCGTTCGGGGTTATGGATTGAATCAGTATGCCAAGCAACTTTCCGCGTATTCTATACCATACAATGAATTGTATGATACCATGAAAAGGCTGGCTGATATATCAGCCGGTGTAGGTGTTGATATGGGACGTATCATATTGGCCTACGGTCAGATAAAGGCTGCTAAATTCTTGAAAGGAACGGAATTACGACAATTGACGGAAGCGAACATTCCTATGGTGGATAAACTGGCCGAGCGATTCAGCAAGTTGGAAGGCCGCATTGTCAGTGCCGGTGAAGTGCTTGATATGATCTCGAAAAAGAAGGTTACGTTTGAGGATGTAAAAGATGTTCTTTGGGAACTTACGGATGATGGTGGCATGTTTAATAATATGCAGGAAGTTCTTTCAGAATCAGTTAAGTCCAAATGGAAGAACTTGGCTGATGCGATTGACATTATGCTTGGTGATATTGCGGAGTCAACGGGTAGTACATTGAAATGGACTGCCGAAAGCCTTACCACCCTTGCACAAAATTGGAAAGAAGTTGTACCGGCTATCGAAGCTGCCGTTGGAGCCTTTGGAGTATATAAGGTAGCTACATTTGGCGCAAACCGCTTGATTGGGAATGAAAGTGCGGCTCTTATAAAAAGTACGCTTGCTGCCAAGCAAAAGGCAGCAGCCAATCTTGTTGTCGCATCCAGTTATCGTACACTTACTAATGCGGAAAAAGGACTTATAGCTTCAAGTAATACTATGACAACCGCAGATTGGAAAGCGTTGGCAAGTAGTGGAGCTTTAACTAAGGAGTATGCCTTGCGGTTAATGGCACTTGGAAAATTGAAATCAGGACAAGCCGGTCATATTGTGCAGCTACTTGGTATATCTCGTGCTGAAATGTCGGCTGCACTTTCAACAAGTAAATGGCGTGTAGCCATGATCTCATTGGGTTATGGTATAAAACAAGTAGGAGTTGCATTAAAAGGTTTGCTTTTTAATCCATACATGCTTTTGTTTACTGGGCTTACTGCCATTGCTGAATTATGGTATAAGTCCGGGCAAAAGGCTGACGAAATGAACGAGCGTATTTCCGAGTTGACAACAAGAGCACAAGACGGTTTCAAGAACCTAACGAAAGAAGCTCAAAAATTTGCTGATGTTGATCCTTTTAAGGCGAATGATGCCTCACTGATTTCTTCTATTGAAGAAATGAAAACAGCATTAAAGGATTATTCTCCGGTTTGGGCAGACACTTTTAATGAAACGTTTAAGACTGATGATGAAGGAAATACGGTTAAAAGCCTTGCAGAACAATATATATTGCTTCGGAATGCTTTGAATGATACAAAAGAGGCTTATAGATGCTTAATGCCATAAAAGGTACGTCTGAACATGCCAATGAAGCGACTGACGGTTATTTTGATGACAGCTTTCTTGGAAATATCAATGACTACATTGATGCGGAGGAACGGGTAAACAAGATTATTGGCCGCATGTCAGGCAGCTATATCGAGTATTCCACCGCCATGCAGAAAGTTATAGCCAAACATGGTGATTTTGCCAAAGCCGCTTCGGGTAAACCGCTGAAAGAACAGCTATCCATTCTCAAAGAATACCCCAAAGCATTGGCCAGCCTGAATAATGAGTTGCCTTTCACTGGAGGATATAGAGATGATATTTTTCAATTGCGGAAAGCGTGGAAAAACTCTAAGCGTATTTATATGGAAGATGTATTGCCGGATATGAAGACTTCCTATCTGGGTACAAGTCGAGGCTGAAAGCTGCCGGCTGGGATTTGGAGAATTTGAGTGATGCGCAGAAAATAGCTATCGGTTTGGATATAAGTTCTTTCTTTGATACGTTCGAGAAGATGCCGAAATATATGCGAGACTTCTTTAACGAGAAGACTCTTGAAGAAGAGTTTAATATCAAGATTAATGCTGAATATACAGAAGCCAGTCAAAGTTTTTCTGATTTGCAGAAAAAGTTCAATGAAGCTACAGATGGGCAATTTGAAGCCCAAATAAAGGTTTCCACAGATTCAGAGAAAATCATTGAAGGAATACAAAAAGCGTACAAGGAAGCGAAAGAGACAACAAATCAATTGAAGCCGGTATTGATTAAGCCGGAATAGATTTGTCAGGTATTGGAGCTATTGACTTGTCAAAACTTCCCGACTGGCAGAAGCAAATTGTATCAGATTATAAAAAGGCTTTCGACACAATGCAAGCCGGTGAGAAAGGAGCTAAAGAAATCGGTTTTTCTCTCACTGATCCAAGTAAGGATAAGAGCAAAAAGGATGCCTTCGCCGAAAGATTGAAAGAACGGGTAAACTTACTAAAGGAGGCATATTCTGAATATAAGAAGTGGACTGACATTGTTGGAAAGGGAGAAGCTGCCAGCAAGGTTAAAGAATCGGGTATTTTTGATTCCTTATTTAAAGGTAAAGAACCGGTGAATATTGTAAATTATCGGGATGAATTGAATAAGATTCTTAACCAGCTTGACGATAAGACCAAAGAGCGTAGGGAATTGAAAGTTTCTATACGGAAAGTGCTTTTGGATATTGATGCCAACGCTATGAAAGAAGCTTCGGATAAGGCCACAAAGGAACTTGAAAGGTACGTGTCTGATGTTTCAAAGAAATGGGATATATACAAGCAGCTTATCAATGCCGGTGCAAGTAAGAAGGATGCTTCAACTTATGCTTTTGGTTTTTTGACTGATTATGAGAATGAAGCGCAATATTTAATAGATACAGTACAAAAGAAACTCAAAGAAAAAGGCTGTTGATCTTCCATTCACTTTGAGTGACGATGAAGCAGAAAGTATATTAGGAGGTAAAGACAGCCCATTATATAAGCAATTTTTTAAGGTGTGGAAGGATGCTAAAGAGGCATTTGAGAAAGATAAGGTAAGTATTGCACTTGATGATACAAAGGTTATTGCCAATGCAAGATCAACGATAGAAAAGATACGAATATTAAGTGAACAGTACGCATCAAAGACTGGATTAAGTGTCGGAAAAAATGGGGAGTTGGTTGGTGATACGTCAGGTCTAAACAATGTTCAGAAGGCTTACCTTGATGAATATAATAAGAAGCTGATTGAATTAAAATCGACCTTATTACAATTGTTACCTGAATGGGAGAAAATATTTGGAGATAAAGAGCAACGTTCATTCTCTGATTTGAAAGAGGCTGAACGCATCGCAAGGGAAATCAAGAATAATGCAAAGGTTTCCTATGATAGCGATGGAAAGCCCAATGGATTTACTTCTTTTTTTACGAAAGATGATGGTAGTATTGAAAATGTTAAGGGTGCTTATTCTTTGTTGGATAAATTGATAAAAGCCATCCCCCAGTTGCAAGATGCACAGTTGGCTGTAAATCCATTCAAAACCTTAGCGAAGAATGTAAAAGAACTTTTTACTTCTGAAAAAGACAGCGACAAACTGGAAAAGAAAATCGGACGGTTGGGAGAAAGTGCCGCTGAAAGTGCTGATCTTGTCGGCAATTTTGCAGGACAGATGTCTTCCATGTTCGATGCTTTGGGCAATGAGGGTATGGCCGACACGATGGGTAATGTGCAGGATGCCATGTCTTCTATAAGCAATATCGGGCAGGGATTCGCCAAAGGTGGAATCGTTGGTGGTATTGCTGCCGCTGCTGGTGAAGCTGTAAATTGGATTGGGAAGATAGCACAAGCGCATGATAAGAAACTCGATAAGGCTATTGAAAAGAGTAAACTTCGTGCTCAACAGTTGCAATATATATACGAACAAATTGACGGTATTCTTGAACGTTTCTTGGGCAGTGGCACGGAACTAAAACTTGTAGATGCAGAAAATGACCGTACCCGGTTGAATCAATTAAATAATCAGATTGGTGCAATACGCAATAAGGGAAAGATCAACATCTTCGATTTGATGTCTTTGCAGAAATATAAGCAGGAAGCGGAAAAACTTCAAAAACGTGTTTCGGCATACGATGAAGGTGGTGCATACGGGTATCAACGTGCCTTGATGCAAGAACAACTTTCAGAATTGGAGAAACAACGGCAAGCCGAAATTGACAAGAAGAAGACGGATGATAGCAAGGTGGCTGATTATGAGAATCAGATTGCGGAGATGAAACAGCAAATAAAGGATTTTGCCGAGGAAACGGCTGAATCTCTTTATGGTATTAATTTGAAAGACTGGGCTTCACAGCTGGGAGATGCCTTGTATGAGGCATGGCAGAAAGGCGAGGATGGTGCCGAAGCTTTCAAAAATAAGGTTGCCGACATTATGGGTGATGTTATGAACTCCATTCTCAAAATAAGTATTTTGGAACCGGCCATGCAACAGCTTCAGAAGATGCTTTTCGGTGAGGATGGAATGAGTGGTTATTTCGGCAAGGATTTCTCTCTTGACGAAAAGGAGTTGGAAAGTATTGCGGACTATCTAATGGGGGTAAGTGAGAAAACCGATGATTACTATTCCATGCTTGACAAGCTGAATAACTATATGGAAAAGAAATATGGTATCAGTATGAAGGAAGAGGAAGAAGACAGTGGAAGTGGTTTATCTAAAGGCATGCAGAATGTTACTGAAAATACCGCTAACCTTTTGGCTTCTTATATAAATGCAATCCGGGCTGACGTGAGTGTTAAACGGGAGTATGTGCGCAGATTGGTTGAAGAATTGTTCCCGGCCTATAATGTAATAGCACAAGCACAATTACAACAACTGACAATGATACAGATAAATACAGCAAAGAATGTGGAATTTGTGGAAGAAATCAGGGATATACTACATAGGAATATAAACGGTGTAAACAAGTTTAATATATGATTATGAACAGATTGAATAGTGAATTGAGAGGTCATGCCGTATCGTATGGCCTCTGCACACAATGGCAAGGTGACTGGCAAAACAATAAAAGCCAGCAAGAATTGATCGGAATGTATATACGGGGCATTGATTTTTGTATTGAACACGATTATCCGACGGTGGAATATATAAAAGGTAATTTTGACCGGAGCCTGCTTCATCAAAACCTTATTTTTGTTGATGAACCAGTGACCGGAGGCAACAATGGTGTATATGTACTGAACGGTAAATGTTCAGGCAAGCTTTCTTTCGGTAAATTTACAGCCGCTACTCTCCATTTGCGCCATGATAGTGAATTGACTCTTGAAGTGGAAGATTGCGCCAAAGTTTTTGTGAGTGTATATGATCGGGCTAAACTACATGTAAGGCAAAGCGATGTGGCTAAAGTTTATGTATATGTTCATGGTGGAAACTGTAAAATAGAATCCGAAGGCAATGTTATGGTAAGATATAAAATGAATGTGGACTAACACGTTTTCTGCAATATATTTATTTACAGTCTTTTATATTTCTAAATTATTGGAACGGTATCATAAATTGTAACCAATATCTCGTCACAATACGGTAGATACGTGCATTATTTATATTGTGTCTAAATTTTAGAGTAAATATAACTGTTTTTATTTACCGATTCTTACCGTTTGTTACTGATGTTTACCGAATTTATTTTCTTGATTTTTAGGTTGTTGTATGGTGAAAATATCGTTTCTATATTTGTGTCGGAAACAATGCTGTTAGGTTCATTACGTGGTTGTCATGAACTGGAGTAAAGTATTATAGGGCATTCTCTTTGAGGCAGGCAACCACATTAGGCTTCATCGGGATTTGCCCTTTCTCTTTACTATTATGTCAAGCGTGACTATTATACTAAGGAGGGTTCAGTAGGTACGAGTAATGGCGTATTGGGGTTCGATTCCCTGCCTACTACAAGATCGGACAAAATAATTCCCCAAAAGCGGAGATGTCCGAGCCGCTGATGGGGAAAACATTAACTTTATAGTGCAAAGATATGGAAAATTTTAATCAGTTAATACCTATTGATGAGGGAAAAGGTAAAAAAAGAACAATGACCTCCTTGCAGATTGCAGAAATTACGGGCAAAACTCATTCAAATGTAATGCGAGATATTCGCAATATCCTTGAACAACTGGAAGAAAGACATAAATTCAGTTTTGAATTGATCATCAAAGACCTCAACCTATGCAAACGGTGGAAAGCAAAGAAGTTCTTGTTATCATTCTCACCAAAAAGGATTGTCTTCTTCTCGCAAGTGGTTATGATGCAAATTTACGAGCCAAAATTATTAATCGTTGGGAAGAACTTGAAGAAAACAAGCGTGAACTTTCCCGTAAAAGGGAGAAATCTTTGTTAAGTAAAATCTAAATTTATAATATGAAAACAAATCAAGAAATGGTGCGATACATTGATAGTTTTTCTGTGGTTCAGCGCACGAGTGATGGTTATTTTGACGGAACTGAATTGCTTCGGCAGTGGAATAATGTAGAAGGGAATCCGAGAAGGCAAATGAGTAAATTCTTAGAATCTGATAATACATCAGAGTTTTTGAAAGCTCTTGCAGAGGATGAAAGCCATAGAGCAAAAATGCTCATTGGTGAAAATCAACTACTTATAAAAGTTAAGGGTAGAAATACGAAAGAAGGCAAAACACCCGATAAAGTTTGGATGAATCCGCTTCTGTTTATCAAATTTGCTATGTGGATAAATCCGGCTTTTGAAGTCAAAGTATTACGGTTTGTGTACGATGAAATGATTCGCTATCGAAACGATGCCGGGGATGCTTACAAAGAACTTGGCTCTGCCGTTCAGAAGATAGTTCCTAAAGAGTTTATGCCGAAAGCAATGCAAAAGGTTGGGGAAGCATTGAATTGGGTTGTGTTTAACTCACATGAGAAAATGCTTCGCAACAAGCAGGGTGATGAAAGCAAACAACGCGAACTGTGGCAGCTTGAAAAGAAGGTGGCTGATTTAATCAACGAGGGATTCATTACCAACTTCGATAATTTAATATCATACCTTAGAAAACAATATTCAAAAAGGAACTATCCTGCCGTGTTCCAATTACAGCAAGAAAATACAAATTTTATCCACTATAAATAATAAATCAATATGGAATTAGTAGAATTTATGAGCAACAAAGAATGCGTTGTAGAAACATTCAAAGTAAATGGTCTTATTGCAAAAGACAATACGGTAACAGAGAAAGGTTTAATGGCTATACAGTTCTATTTAGATATGATAGAGCAAAAGAAGCCAGAATTAGAAAATTGTCAAACGGCTTATATGTCATGTAGTGAGGTGGAGGAATGGGAAAAGAAAAACGCTGCGGCTTCGGTAAGTTTTGACAGCGGAGGGGTAGTCGAGTTTCTCCCGATAGAAATGTTCTCAAAAGATGCTAAAATAGAAAAGGGAGGTGGCATAAAAGGTATGCTTATTTCAATGTGCGATTGCGCATGTGAAGATGAAATATCCGAAATAGTATCTTCAAATGATGAAATTCGTAAATTGAGAGATGCGCTTAACAAATATCTCGAAAGCTGAATACTTTTGGCTAAGAGTGGCAAAATGCACAAAATAAAATTGGGCTGACTTTGGAGCCAGCCTAATTATAATTTATACGCGAAAACATTAGCCAGATTATGTTAGCTCAATATTTAATGGTAGTCAGCGTTAAAAGACGTACTAATATCTTTATATTTAGAATATAATTTGATTTTATAAATATTATATGTTCCACGACCATTAAGTATAGACTTATCTACGCTTTTATTTGCGGATTTAAATATAAAATAATAATTACCATAAGGGATTGTAGTTTTATATTTTCCCGTATTGTCAATCGTACAACTATATTTTACTTTATTTGATTTGAGAATATCAACCAAACATATAGCTAATTCACCTTCTCTCCTAATTTGTTCTTCAGCGGAAATGTAAAAGTCATATTCTTTTAATTTGGCTATTGCTTGTTCTTGCCCAACAAGTTCTTTCCATTTGATGTATTGTAACAAAGATTCATACCCCATTTGTATAGAGTCATTTTTTAATTCAATATCTTGTTTGAAATATTTACATGGTATAATATATAATTTTGCACCAATATCGGCTTTCGTACCTGAACCATTGTCGTAAGTTACAAGCCCATTTACAGATGAATAACTAATCTGTTTGTTCTGCGAATAGGAAGTAAAACACATAATAGTATAAAGCAAAAAGAATAATATATTTTTTTTCATTTCTTATGTAATTTATTTAATAAATATTTTATGTCATTCTTGAATCTTTTTATATTAAAACGATTTTCGGGAAAATCGACATAGAAGAAAAATAGCCATGTTGAAAATGGTAGTATGACTACATAAAATATAATCCAATGCCACCCAGTAACACTAAAGCAGATCAGAAGAATCACTACTATCCAAACTAAAACTCCTAACATATAATAACCTCTTTTATAATTAAATACAAAAGTATTAATAAATAAAATTATGACAAATGATATTTTTTATGTTTTTCAACATACACGTGGAACTAAAGCGAAGTTTGAGTATAATAATCTACTAAAAAATGCTTTTATGGCATTATTTTCTATGATTATATAGAAAATACAATTATATTTGCGTTGAAATAAGATTAAAGTATAAGGCCATAGAGCTTGTTGTGGAGACTAAATATCTCTGCGGCAAGCTCTTTTTTTAATATATGTATATGAACGAACCGTATTCTATTTTGATGCAGAAAACTACCGAGAATGCTCCAGTCAAAGACAGCTTGGCGCATTTTGGAATTGTGTGCACAGAATTTCCGTTCAAGCCGGGTGGGGAAACGAAAGATTTACCCAAACGGGATTGGCCGGATGAAGACGGTGAAGATACTTACATACCCGATAAGCTGCTATTAAAGGCATACGACTTGGAAGCCGAGATGTGCTATAAGGGAGATTTGGGTACTGCATACGATAAAATTATGGCCTTTCAAAACTATCTCACGGGAGGAAAATGGTGACGGTGCCACCTTGAAAATATATAACTCGCACACGGGTATCGGGCGGCAAGGACTTTACTTACTGGAGGTTGGAGATTTTGAATTTAATAAGTCCAATATGGATGAAGTCTTGACCTTCCCGGTAAAATTCAGAGTAACTGATCCTCGAACTCAAATAATCCCCTCGTATAGTGTTGCGGAACCGACAAAGATAGTTGCATTGGTTGAAAAAGTATAGCTGTATGGCATGGAAGGTTTATGATAAAACTGGCAATACGGTACGTTGTACACTGAAAGGTTTGGAGTATAATGGTACATGGATGGGTGCATGTTTTGTGACAAGCACTCTGAAAAGTGCCGTACCCATTCTTTTTGAGATAGGTGACTATGTTATGTACCGTGGTGAGAAGTTTGAGATAAACTATGATCCTACGGCATTAAAAAAGGCGGCAAGAAAAACTTCGGGAGAAGCGTTTGTCTATGATAACGTAAAGTTCAACTGGCCGGGAGATGAATTGACGCGATGTGATTTTCTTGATTATGTGAAAAGTGATAATCAGATACACTTCACTTCTTTGCCTAAGTTCAGTTTCTTCGCTTCGTCTATACAAGATTTGGCAGACCGTGTTCAAGTAAATCTTGACCGTATATATACCGGAGCACAAAAATGGACGGTTGCCGTACACCCTGAATATGTGAGCACTACCAATGTAAACATTGATGTGAACAATATAAAGGTATGGGGTGCATTGGAGTTGTTCAATTCAAAATTTGGTGCGAACTTTGTTATTCGTGGCCGAACAATAACAATCGGTACTGCCGGTATTGCTGTGGGCAATATTTTCAAGTATGGACGTGGAAACGGTTTGTACGAAATTCAACGTACAGCCGATGCGGATCAACAGATTATTACGCGATTGCGTGCATACGGTAGTACAAGAAATATGCCTAACCGGTATTATAATAAGCTCTCAAACAGTTCTCTTACCAATTATTTGCCGAATAACATGGCCGTGGAAAATCTGATGTTACCTGATTTTCCTAAGACAACGCTTGATCCATATATTGACAGTAAGAATATTGCTGTGCTTGGCATTCGGGAAGGGAGTGTTTATTTTGACGGTACCGGTGGTTTGGAGGAAATATGTCCTTCAATGGAAGGTATGACCGCCGAACAGTTGAAAGATGCAGGTATTTATGTATCATTGGATGCCGGGGATAATGGCAATCTTGACGAAGTGGCTGATGCCGAACAACTGACAGATGATGGTACAATGGATAGCCTGAAGGAAGGTGAAGATGTCCCACCTTTTACAATAACGCTAAAAGATGTTGGTTTCAATATAAACGATTACCTGACTTCTGAAACAGCCACCATTAGCATGAAAAACGGCATGTGTGGTGGCCGGGATTTTGAAATAACCAAATGTGAGAAGAAGGGCAATAAATATGTGCTGACTTGTAACCGTGTATATGATGAAAGTCTGAAATTATATTTCCCATACAAGGATTACAATATAAAGTCCGGTGACAAGTTTGTCCTGCTTTATATTGATATGCCGGACGTTTATATTCAGGCCGCTTCACAACGGTTGCTTGCTACCGCGAAAAAATATCTTGCAAAGAATGACTATGTGCGCTATTCGTATGAACCGAAGGTGGATGATATTTTCATGGCACGCCAAACATGATGAGGCTGTTGCAAGGGGGGAAGCAAGCATACATGATACTTTGAAAGAAGGGGACTTGATGCTATTCACTGATAGCGATCTTGGTATTGAAGGCAGCATCATTATTGATACCCTTATTATCAAAGAGGGAGAAGATATGATACCGAAGTACACTATGACACTTCGGGAGGAAAAAGGCTGTTGGATCGCTTGAAAAAATCCAAAATCAGATAGACTCTATTGCAGGTGGTGGGCAGGGAACCGGTGGCTTGAATACCCAACAGATACAGTCTATCATCCGTTCACTGGGCAATCAGCTTTTTCTTTCGCGCACCCACAATGATACGGCAGCTGGGCTTATCGGCTTCTTAGCCGGTGCTATCTTTGGTGCAAGCGGTTTTGCAGAGGGTTTGACCGGCTTTGGGGCGAAAATAGACAGCATGGGACGTGGGTACATGGAAAGCCTCACATTACGCAGGTTTTTAGAGGTGCCGGAATTGCGTTTCAACCGTGCTGAAATTGTGCTTGGTGACAAATGGCGTTCTCCCGGTGCTGGAATTATAGAGAGTGTTGAGCCTGATTATGATGCTGATGGTAACTTGCTACGTTCCGGGACAATAAGTTTGAAATTACAAGACGGTGAAATAGGTGCTGTGGCTGTGGATGATATTTGCATGGGGTATTTCCATGACTATGAAACGCCGGGGAATAATGCGGTATCTGATATAGATGATAGCCGTGGCAACCGTATGTTTGCCGGTTTCTGTACAATCTATTTTCGTATTACAGAAATATTGGATGCCGGAACAAACAAACGGTTCGCTATGTGCTTCGTGGTGTTTCTGATCGTTGGCAATATTCTTTCCATCCGTGTGAGGCTTTGCATTTTGTCGCTTATGGCAACTTTACAAACAAGGAACGCCAGACTTCCGCTTATGAGACGAGGACATACCGCCGTTTCTTGGTAGGGGTAAATGACTGGGAGTTTACAAAGAGTATGGTTGCAATGCAGGATGGGGATTTGAGCAATCTCAACATCTTCGGATTGGATATGACCGGTTATTCCGCTTATCTGAACAACATTTATATGACTGGTACAATCGAACAGTTACAGATAGATGCACCGGTACGCATTGAGATTGATACGCAAGGTGACAATTTTCTTGCTTATGGTGAATCAATGGAAATTACTTGCAAGGTCTTTAAAGGTTGGGAGGATATTACAGACACAGTTAGACAATGGGCTATCCGAAGGGATAGTGGAGATACCGCCGATGATGAAGCTTGGAATATCAAGCATAAGGATTTCAACGGTTCAATAACGATATATAACACAAAGGAAATTAGTGATTTAGGAAATAATTCAGTAACGATAGCAAGTACCTTGTTTACCATAACGGCAACGAACGATGTTGCATCAGTAGAAGCAATTGTGACAATATGATAGAGAGTGAAAAGAAAAGAATCAGAAAAGAGTTTCAACCGCTTACGATTGCAGTAAGCTTGAAGATAATGACACCGAACAGTCCGGCCAATCAGGTCTATAATCCGGTGGCAAATGAATATGATCCTGACCGTGGGGTTACTCCGCTGGTGATTTTACCGGAAGTCATAGCGAATGCCGCTGACGGTAGCTGGGATATGCCTTATGTTAATTCTTTATTGGCAGAAATGAACTGGTTTGCTAATGGAGAGAATATTTCTGCAATCAGTTCATGGAATGGGAAGTACAGTATAGATACGGTTGGAGATACACGCGGTGCCATTACCATAAGCAGAAATGTGGCTCCGGGTGAAAGTTTTGAGTTGTATTTTGAAGGTCTGATAGCTGATACCCGGCTTGGGGTGAATATTCCCGTAAAGACTGACTCTATCATGTTGACAACGGTAGATAAGAGTGAAGATACCTACGGTTTGTCTATTGGGGATAGTCAGATAATCCAGTACAATCCATTTCTTGACAAGCTTTTGTTGTATGATTACAAGGTAGCCAACAATTGATTTCCGCATCTACGGCCAATAGGAATGCAGCTTTGGATGAAAATTCATACGAGCGCACCATTCCACTTATGGTAACAAAGGGAGTGAATAAAATAACTACCGGATATACAATTGAACTTTATCAGGTGAACAGCATATCAAGTCAAACAATGCTGACTACCGCAAACCATGAAATAGTGGCTTTGTCCTTAACCAGCCTGATAATGGACTTGCGTTTGGTCGAGAAGGGGGATTACTTGCTGTTGGTGAAGGTTGGTGGAAAGGAGGTTGCAAGACAGCAATTCTCCGTCAATCGTGTTTATCCAAAATTTACGTGCATACCGGCAAGTCAGGCTTCCATCAATCCTGATGAAATCCTGCATAGGAATATAGCTATGGTACAGTGGAATGGAGAAATTGTGCCGATACCGGCACCGATTATCCGCATGGTATGGTTTACGGACAGTGCAAATAAGACCGGGGTACAATGGCAGGAGGGGGAAAAAACTGTGATAATGTTGGATGGAACCGGTATTGGTGAAACTTATCTTGACGATTGGTTGGACGTGTACATTAAGGCCGAGCAAAAAAAGGCTTTCTCTGTATTGACTGATGGGACAAATGAATATACGGACAGTAACGGGAACATATATATAAATAATTGATATGAGGTATGTTGTAGCAAATAAGGAAAAGGCTTTGGATGCCGGGGTTCTGTTGTTGGGGCACTTGGTAAAGGAGAATCCATCATCTTGAATGAGAAGGAGGTAATGTGCCTGCCTCTCTTGATGGAGAACTGGAAGATAGAATACTGTTGTTGGACGGTATCGTTTATACTAATACAAGCATGAATCAAATTATATCAGAAGGAGGTTGGGAATATGGCAGAAAATTATAGTGCCCAAAATAGCATCACGATTAAACGTCTTCGTTCCAATGACAGCCTGATGCTGACTTTTGAAAATAATGGCATTCCATTGTTTCAGGCCGTAGATGAAGAAAGTGGGGCTGTCTCTCCTGATTGGAGTATAGCCGCGAATCAGCCGGTACGGACACCCAAAGTAACTTCGGCACGTGGGTTGGCGGTCAGTTTGTCTGGTCATAGTTGGGCTTACAATGGAGTGGCTTTAAATTTTAACGGTGCGGAAAGTGGAGGTTGGAAAAAAGACAGTACGGGCAAATTCTCTTTGAATACCAGTACCGGTGCCATTAAAATTGTCGGAAACTTGGCAAGCAAAACGAATATTGCAGGAGATACATTGACTTATTCATGTGTCGCTTCTACGGCAGGTGTTGAGTATAATTTGACCGGGGAACTGCCTATTGCCATTCAGAATATGGGAGCCAGCTCTTACTATCTTGCTATTCTTGCAAGTACCGAACAGTTAACAAGCAAAGTAACAAGTTGTACTCTGACTACCAAGCTGTATGCCGGTGCCAATGCCATTACCGATTACTATATAAAATGGTATAAGGACACGGCGGCTTGGACTGATAAGAACGGACAGAAGAGTGTAACTGTTACCCGTGGTGATGTGGACGGTACCCAGTTATTCATAGCAGAAGTTTATCAGTCTTCAAGTGCTTCACAACCGATAGCACGTGCCGGGGTACGTATCATTGATACGGCAGATGAATTTCAGATTGTATGTTATATAACTTCTTCCAACAAAGAGGTTGATACCGGACAACCCGTTACAGTAAGTGCCAAGATTGTAAATATGACTACGGGGTCAACTTATACTCCTACTTCCGCATCGTGGACTATGGATGTGATGGATAAGGAAAACTGGAAGAGTTTGAAACATTCTACAACAAATTCTATATCTGTAACAACAACGGAAACAGACAGAAACGGGACTCAATATGATGTTGATGTTTTGGCAGAGTGTCATTTTAATTAACATAAAAAACAAAATAATATTATGGCAACTAAAGGATTAGGAAATGAAACATTGGTGACCTCCATTCTGCGTTCCAATACAGTATTGGTGGAAGTTGGTGGTAGTGTCAGACGCATTACCGTGGAAAACTTCATGAATGCTATTAATAATGGTGACGAACAAATGTTGAGGCAGGTGGCTTGGGGGATTCCAATCAAACAATCAACCCAAAGTAGCACGAACTATGGTGTGATAGGTAATACAGCCGCATGGACAGAATACAAGTTGTATTGTGGCCGTTATCTCGTAACGAATGATGGAAGGGCTGCTAAAATGTCCCCTACCAATAGTGCGGTGTTTGCTGATGGTACTGCGGTGGATGAAACCAAAGGGCATGTGATGTGGATAGGGCCACGTTTGTATTATCGTGTACAGACTGACAGTGTGAGTGGTGTACCAGTCTTATGGCTCTCGATGCTACCTATTGGCGGTGAGTTTATTGGTGGGGCAAATGGTGGAATGTATAACTGTATCGGTGCATACAAAGGCTCCATGTCAGGTAGCGCACTTGTTTCACGTTCAGGAGTTGCACCGGCAGGCAGCAAGACAATCAACGCATTTTGGAATGCTGCACAAGTGAATGGTAAGGAATGGGGGCTGACTGATTACGATCAGCGAAAGCTTATTATGATGTTGGGACTGTCCCAATACGGAGATACCAATATTCAAGCCAAACTTGGTTATGGTGTAGGTGGTAGCTCCAGTAAAGACTTGTGGGCTGCTGCGGCAGCTTTGCAAACTGGTGCAACAAAGAGTCTCGGTGACAATTGGGGCAAAATTGCTATTTCTGTGGTGAATGGAAGTAATACTGGAGTGGATTGTTCACGGGTGAACATGATGGGTATAGAAGATCCTTATGGGTGGCAGTGGGAATTTCTGCAAGGAGTATTTTGCGGTAGTTCCAACAATAGTGCTCAAAGTGGAACGGAAATTTTCATTTACAAGGAAACCGTTTACCGACTACTGCTGAATTAGCTGCGCATCCAAATGGTGAATACAGACAAGCTACCCGTCAGACAGCTTCCGGTCAAGTGCAGGAAATAATTCTTGGGGAGCATTTTGATATTTTCCCGAAAAAGATTGGTGGAAACAGCACTTCTTATTGGGCTGATTATTCATGGGCAAACACTACTGGGCAGCTGGTTCTTTGGGGCGGTAATGCGTATTACGGTGCGTATTGCGGCCTCGCTTGTGCGTACTCGACTCGCGCTTGGTCGTACTCGAATGCGAGTATCGGCTCTCGCCTTGCGTATTTTGGGAATTTAACATTTGTTAGCGGTGCATCTTTGATGGCTGCATAATAGATTTTGAAATATTAGTTCTTTGAATTTCAATTAATTAAAACCCGTCCACCTTCTCGTTTTACGGCTACGGATAACGGGACGAAAGCCGAAAGGCGTGGACGGTTGGCAGAGGGGAACAAGAGCTGGTTCTTTGGGGCGGTAATGCGAATAACGGTGCGAATTGCGGCCTCGCTTATGCGAACTCGAATAACGATTGGTCGAACTCGAATGCGAATATCGGCTCTCGCCATACTTATTTATCGTAGAGTAATCTGCGAGTTCTCCGAGCCATGACCTTGCAGGATTTATATCGTTGCAACGTAGTAATCAATTGGTTACGATGTCAGAAAATCAAGAATGCGGAAAGGTTGCCCAATTTGCGGAAGGCAACAAGCGGTGTTAGTAGGTTGGTTCTCGAAAGCTCCGGGCGAATTATTCAAGCAAGTAAAAACAGCTTGCAGTTATCGGAATAATTAAAATAGTCTGAACAAGACAAAATTGGAAGTATGGTGTAAATTTTAAAACAAAGCAGCAGTGAATATTGGAAGAAGTGATATTGATTGGAGAGTCTGTCACATAATGAAATTGATAGAATTATAGCGGAAAGGATAGAGGCTGACAATAAACGGATAGAAGCAAACGGTGGAAAGAAATCTAAAAGAGCCGGGTATATTCTTGAACGTATAGCAGAAATAAACAATTTGCGTGAAGCGGACAGAGAGGCACAAGATGGGAAGGTTAAGAAAAACCGCTTTATCAGGCGGCATAATCTACACCCGGAAGAAGACCTCCGAGCTTTGCAGTTGATGATCCTGACATTGGATTTTCCGGCACCGGATTATAGCGTAATGAGAGTAAGAAGTGATGCAGGAAAGGTTCGAGATATTGTCAAACAGAAATATTTCCCGTGGCGTATATTGCATCATGCGATTATGAGGGTGATTGGAGAAGATATTTATAGAAGTCTGATTTATGATACGAGTGCGTGTATTAAGGGAAAGGACTTACATTTTGGAGTAAGGAGAATGAAAAGTTTCCTTCGCCGGTACCCGGAATGCAAATGGTTCGTAAAGACTGATTTCAAAAAGTTCTATCAAAGTATTCTTCATGAGCTTATTGTTGCTGCATTGAGAAGGAAATTCAAAGATGAACGATTTATTAAATTGATCGAGATAGCTGTTTTATCGTATGACAGCGGAACAGAGTTAGTTGACGTATTGGAGAATGAAGTTGAACGGAAGAAGAGGTGTTCCGATTGGAGCATTTACAAGCCAACCTATCGGCAATTTTGCGGCAAGCCGGATAGATCATACAATGAAGGAGAAATATCATGTCAAATGCCTGCATAGATATTGCGATGATAATGTTATGCTGGCTCGTTCTAAGGCCGAAGCGTTATTTCTCATTCGTGCGTATGAACGGGAAAGTGCAAAAGTTGGGTTGGTAGTCAAAGCTAACAGCTGTATCGCTCCGATAGGAACAGAAACAAAGAATGGGAACAAAAAGCATAGAAAGCGAAAACGTAGTAAGAGGAAGAAGGATTAACTTTTTGGGCTATTGCTTCACGAAAGATAATGTTCGGATGCGCAAAAGTATGAAAAAGAACTTTGCCCGAAAGGTGAAACGAATAAAAAGCCGGAAACGTAACCGCGAGATACGAGCTTCATACTGGGGCTGGTGTAAGTGGGGAGATTGTAAGAATTTATGGAGAACAATAACAAATAATGATATGAGTTTTGCAGATAAAGGTATCAAACAGAGTGGTAGAACAAAGGACGGAAAGAAGTTCTTCGATGTAAAAGAGACAAGATTGATGGATATTCTCAATGTCCCTATAACAGTAGTGGACTTTGAAACGAATGTGAAGACAAAGCAAGGTGAAGGAAGATATTGTGTTCTTTTTGAACAGAACGGACAACGTAGCAAATTCATAACGAACTGTTACAATCTGAAAGATGTGTTGGATCAGGCTCGCGAAGCGGAGAATAACGGTCAGAAGATTTTTCCAGTGGAAAATGTGATTGTCAAGCGGCGTTCGTTAGGTGACGGGAAGAGTGCTTATTATTTTGAAGAATAATTATAAAAATGGAGGTAATTTATGAAAAGTTATGGAACTCTTGTAGGAGAACTGCCGACTGGTATTGAATTTGTACTTGAAGGTGCGTTGCTACGCATTTACTTCGACTTTGAGAGAAGAGAAGCTGTTCAAAAGGCCGGTTCGGAAGATGTGGTGGTTGAAGACCAGTATGTCTGTGAAAACGTGGATGTTGAAGGGGAACATGATTATGACAGCATTGTAAGTGCCATTATCATGGAACGTTATGATGCGAATAAACGTGATGCCATTTTCGCCAACTTGGAAATGGCACGTGATACAACTTCGGAACTTGACGAAGGTAAGCGTGCCGAGTATCTGAAAGAATACACTGATTATCAGAGTTATCGTATCAAGGCTAAGGAGATCGCAAAAGAAGTATTGGCAAAATTGAAGTAATCCGGTATGGAGGCACAAGGGCATATATTAATACGAAGAAAGGCCAAAAATGGAATTGACGGTACTAATGGGGAACCGGGGAAAAACGGGCTTCAGGGCTGTATTCTCCGGCAATCCGAATGGGCTAAAGGCATAGAGTATCGCAATGACGAGGCTTTGACTTCCGGTACCCGGTACTTGGATATTGCTATTGTGACTACCGGTGCTAATACGTTTAATGCGTATAAATGTCTGAAAACTCATACGTCCAGTGATTCCATTCCGGTGACAAATACAACTTATTGGCAGAAGTTTAATTCTTTGGTGCCGGTGTACACTCCGCTTATCATGGCTCAAAATGCTATTCTACGGTTCATGCAGGGTAATCAGCTTTTGATAATGAAGGGCGATAATAAAACGGTTGCAGCAGGTCTTGTTGGTGGTGACTATCCGTTATGGGTTGGAGCTACAACACCGACTGATGCGCCATATAAGGTGAGTATAGCAGGGAAACTCTATGCGGCTGGTGCGGTTATTTCAGGTGACAGCACTTTTGAAGGTACATTGAAAGGTGTATCAGGCTCTTTTACAAGGTTGAATTGCGTGAATGCTGCTGGTGATGCGGTTGGAGGAATCAGCTTTGGAAGTGATGGAAGAATGTGGTTTGATGGTGATATGTATCATCAAGGTACTAAGGATAGCCGGTCATTACGTTTCTACACTTCTGACTTATGGTGTAGAGGCGTGTTTGGCGCAAGGGAAAGAAGCATTATGGTAGTTTACGGCTCCTATGCCTATGTGTACACAAAAGGTGCTGATAAAGCCGGTACTTATATACCTTTGACTTCCGGGACTTCCTCTGCTAACGAAACTTATTATACAGTTCCTTGCTATTCGCCAAGATACGATTATAACGGTGAAACTTCGGGTTTCCAGTTGATACGGTCATATTCAGAATAACGTCAAGCGTAACCTACCGTTATCTTTTGAGTCTTGCCGTTACCCAAAGGATATTCGTGGTTAATGCAAATGACAATTATAATAATGTTCAGATATATGCGAATGGAACAAAGCAAACATTGAATGGCGGTTCTATGCACCATTGTATGCAGTTGGCAGATTTTATGTATCCGTCACCGAACTCTGACTGGTTGGGAAGAGGACTGATGTTCGGTGCTTCAAATGACAATAATTGGAAGTGATTATGAAAAGGATAAATTTTGAAAGAATTGAGATATTTGTTGATATTGATAAGACGAGATGCTCCGTTGAGAACTACAAGAAGGATTTTGCAAATATCATTTATCAACTTGGCAGAGGAATAGAGGCTCATGCACTCGCATTTAAAATATTCAACTCCAATGGAGAAATTGAGTATAACGATGAAGAGTGTAATATGATTAAGGAATACGCAAGTTTATGTTCCCCAGCCTTTATTGATGCTATCAACAAATTACTATTGGGAATAAAATAATAAACGCAAACACAAAAGGATATGAACGACATTATTGAAACATTCATTCACGACCATTTGTTTTTACATTTGGTTTTGATAGCGGTAAGTATGACAGCTATCATAATCGCAATGGGGATAGATTTTATTTCGGGGATTCAGAAGGCCAAGCAGCGTGGAGAACTTCGTACCTCGAAGAAGTACAAAATGACAGCGACAAAAGCGAAGAAGTATTTTAATCCGTTTCTTACACTGGTTATGATTGACCTTATATGTTGCATCGTCATTCCATTTCCAGTATTCGCTATGTTATGGGCTGCTTATTGCGTCTTCTGTGAGTTCAAATCAGTACGTGAGAAATCATGGGAAAAGGCCGAGCTTCGGAAAGCGGAAAAGACTATGAGTATAATCATTGAGAATAAGGACGATATAGCACGACTGGCCGCACAAATATTGTTTGAAACACAAAAAGGAAAGGAGGATAAAAATGACACGGGGACTACGGAATAATAATCCATTAAATATACGAAGAAATAATACGAAATGGCAGGGATTGTCTGCAACACAGACAGATAAAAGTTTCTTTCAGTTTAAAACTATGGCATACGGTTATCGTGCTGCTTTTAAAACTCTTCAAACTTATATTCTTAATAAGTATGATACTGACAAAGACGGCACGGCCAATGAACTTGAAGATGTTATTATGCGATGGGCACCGCCATGTGAGAACAATACTGACGTGTATATTGCCACAGTCGAAAAGCGTTCAGGCATATCTCGTCATACAATTCTGAACAGAAACAACCGGGAACAACTTATTGCGGTGGTAGCTGCAATGAGTTATGTTGAGAATGGTGTTCCTGCAAACATGGATGAGGTAAGGAAAGGTTGGGAGTTGATATAGGAAACAAACATATAAACACATAGAAGATATGGCAAACTTGAATTTTACTCTTAAAGAAGAGGATTGGTACGAAAGCCAACCTATACAGTTATCTACTGGGAAATTTGCTATTAGCATCAATTTTGGAGATGCAGCAAACAACAGAGTTGTTGTGTACAAAAGTTCTAATGGAAAGGATTATGTACCTTACAAAACAGCACTTGGGGTTGGAGAGTTCTGTGATATGAATGTCGACGGGTTGATAGCCGGACAATATGTTATGGTAGGATGTAATGAACTTCCTATTTCATCTTCATTTTTGGAAAGTTCTGATGGTAGCAGCAGTGCGAGCAAATCGGATATTTTAGCAGAAAGCGGACGTGCTCAACTGGCAGAGTCCCAACTGGAACAGTCCATAAATGCGGTGAAGACCGCTTTGGATGAATTGGTTGGTACTGTTGATGCGACTACGGCCATTGACACCTTCAATGAAATTGAAACCTTCCTTGCAGGAGTAACCAATGAAAAAACTCTGACTGGAATGTTGGCTGTTACTGATGGAAAGGCCGTGACCGCACAAACAACGGCTGATGCTGCAAAAAGTACAGCTCAAACAGCTCTTAGCAAAGCCACTGCCAATGAGACAAAGCTTAATACAATACCTGAAATGCCGGAGAATGACGGTAAGATATATGGGTTTCTGTAATGGTGCATGGGTAGTTATTGCGGAAGTTGGTAAAAATGTATATACAGATTGATTATGAGATTGAAGATAGGTATAGGAGTAATCTGGGTGTTACTCCTTGCGGCAACCTTTTCGATGTACCGGTTGTGGCAGGAAGAGAAGATGGAAAGTGCCCGACTTTCAGATAATATGAAAAGTCTCTGTACTGGGCTTGAAGAATATAAGATTAGGGATAGTCTAAATGTGGTTGAAAACCATGTTTTACGGCTTAACATTGAAGAATTGAAAGAGCTGCGGAGTGCGGATGCAAAACTGATAAAAGAATTGAATCTGCGTCCTAAAGAAGTCGAATATATCACAACCACAAAAGTTGTCACTAAAGACAGTATTGTATTTGTTCTGAAAGACAGCTGTTTCAATTATTCAGATAAATGGGTGGATTTTTATGCAAATATTCCTGACAGCACATTTACTTATGAAGTGAGAGACAGTCTTTCAAGTGCGATAAGCCGGATATATAAACACAGGTTCCTATGGTGGAGATGGGGTACAAAGGGGTATAAACAAACGATAGTCAATCATAACCCACGAAGCAAAATCGTTTATAATGAAATTGTAAAGGTGGAACATTAATTAAAAGAAGGGAGCATTTCGGCTCCCTTCTCCTTTTTCTTTAGAAAGGCAAATCGTCTTTTTGTTCCCCAAAATCCACTGGCGGTTGAGGTATGCAGTTTGTACGGGTGCCGCGGTGGATGATGCCCCCTGATAATAAGTTTGGGGCTGTTGCGCTGCGGTAGGCTGTCCTGGATTACGGAGTGTTGCTTTCCAGCAAGTAATGGAGTTAAACCATTTTCCTTGCCATTCATTCGCATTAATATCTATTTCAATATCAACGTCTTGCCCGACTGCTAATCCAAAATTCTGAATATTGCTATTCATTACTGAAAAAGCGACTTTCTTAGGGTATTGGCCGGGAATTTCCAAAACGAAATCTTGTCTTTGCCAGTTGTTGCCATTCTTTGAGACACCCGATTGTATCGGTTGTGCCACAATAATTTTTCCTTCTAATTTCATAATCAGTTTATAAATAGTTAAACACTATATGCCCGTTTTTTTAAGTTTACAAGCATAATCTAAAATTCGTTCTTTGGTACCGAAACTTTCATCATTCCACCAAATGCCAAACCTTTTGATCTGACATTAATAGCAAGAATCTCCCAATAAACTTTCGGATATTCCTATACGATATTTTGCCATTTTTATATCATCCTTTATCAGCCGGATTTAACTTGTCTGACTCATTGATTGCGCGGCTGATAATATCACAATCAGTAAGTTTTCGTTGTATGATAGCCATCCCCCTTTTGCAATTATCACTTTGATTGAGGTCACAATACCCTCCCCTTATATAAAATATCAGAAAGTTCGTCCAATACTTTAAGTGTGTCAGTGAGCCGGAGATATGTTATTCCGGTTACTTCTTTGTTGTATGGACGGACTTCTTCTATCCGTTTGTCAAGGGATAGACAAGCAAGCTCTGCCATACATCTTGTAAGTTCTACTTTGGCAAGTAAGGCACTGTTCTCAATCCGGCATTTGTCAAATTCCAGTTTAATGGAGTATTCCATTTTAAGCAGATCAGGTTGTACTTCATCTGCAATATACTGGTTAGCATCAGCCATGAAAAAAGCTCCGGTGTCCAGCTATTTTATTGATTTTCTTTTCATATTGAAGCATCAACTGTTCCAGTTTATTTCCTTGCTGCTTTACGCGGAAACGACAAAGCCTGATTTACGTAATTCACTTAACATTTCTACAATTAAGGAGCAAACTATGTCATTGGTGAACAATATGTTATATATTGCTGCCAGTGTGATATTTTCAGCTTTTAACTTCTTGTCTTTTATATCACCTATTTTTCTTTCCATAAGTTCATGAAATCTTTATAGACACATGGTAGTGCAAAGATAAGGACAAACGTCTCAACAATCAACTTTATTAATTGTCCGGTTCCTATATCAATCCATTCTGTTTTTATTATAATTCATTTTGGCTTCAATGAGTGAATCAATGTCACATTTGAAATGATGTAGTGTACTTAGGGCAACAATGATTACATCTGCCAGTTCTTCTTCTACATCTAAATACTCTTTAATATGTGGAGATTTCTCACCCGTACACTCAAAGACTTCGGCAACTTCTTCAAGCAGATCGCGGTGAAGATTGTTGTTGCTATCATTGTCGGGATCAATCTTTCCACGTCTTACGGCACATTCATAAGCTTTCTGCGCGATCTCATTTAATTTTCCCATTATCAATATGTTTTATCCAGTTATTATCTTTCTCCAAGAACCATTGCCAGCCATTTTGGGGCTTGATTTTTCGTTTTATATACCGGCGAACTGTGGCATAATTCAGATTTAGCTTTTGGGCGGCTTGGGTTATTGAATCGAATCTATACCATTTGCCTTCGGGAGTGATTGCGATACACGCAAAGGCATGGGCGTTTCCATTAGACCAATATCTATGTCCTTTCAAAGCCTCGCTGTGTCTTTTTCTTATTTCAACAGCTCTCTCTTTGCCATAGTATTCTTCATAGGTTTTTCCTCTTAATCCGTGGTGATAGCCTTTATTGAAAACATTATGTCCGTTGACAACCCGTGTGACCGGTATTTCAGGGTCTAATCTTAATTCCATATTATTCCTTATTTTTGTAATTATCTCTTCTCATTTGGTGATAGCGATAGTACATGGATAAGTCGAGTTTACGAATGAAGTTATCATCCGCTTTCATGTCAGAAACTTTTTGGGCAGGCTTGACTACCTCAAAGAAAATTCTCTTTACCGCATACCTTCCCTTTTCAAGAGAATAACATTGCACTGATCCTTCATAAGCATAAATAAGCCCGGAAAATCAGGGACTTCATCGGGCTTTATCAAACTTTTTGGTACTATATAATAAAAATAATTGGTACGTTGGCCGGAAGTGACAACATCAAACTTGTTCTTGCCATATTTATCACTTTTCTTTTTGTCCTTATGGAAATCACATCTGCTTACTTTTACTTCATATTCATAAGTCAGGCGTGACCGGGTAACTTCCAATAAGTCAGCTTCCCATTTCCCGACAAAAATATTGGGAAAGATGCGGTTTCCTTTTTTATCACGAAAAACATGATCGCAAAAGCCTTGTATAATATCAAGTGTTTTCATTTGATCTTTCCATGTTCCTTATCCAGTTCATACTCAAAAAATCCTTTTGCCTTATCATAAAGTCCGTCCTTTATATCAGAGAAATACATAGCGGCATTAAAGGCTTTCAATGCTGCCACACGAGCTTTCTTCTTATAATAGTCTGCCCGTTTGATCGTATTCTCTTCTTTTTTCTACGTTCTTGCTGTTCCAAATATCGGTCAACCGCTTCTCGTCCCCAACGGAACATGTCTTCTTTGTCGGCAAAGGTGGCAGATTCTTCACGGATCAGCCTTTTCTCCGAGGAAATGACATAAGCTGATATTCCTTTGTATCTACGAATGGAAACGGCTATGTCGAAACCTTTATAATTTTGCTGTTCAACATAGCCGCCAAGAGTATATGGGAAGTCTGTCTTTTCTATCATACAGCTTTGATATTGATTAGTGGCACAATTGTATCAATAATTTCTACCGTAGGTTCTATAAGCTCTTTTATTTCCTGAACATTTTTGTATGCCATAGGACTTTCATCCAATGTCCCTTCACATACGGAAGTGGAATACACTTTGCTCATTTGGGTTTTGAATGCGTCCATTGATAATCTTTCTTTAGCTTCGGAACGGGAGTATAAGCGTCCTGCACCGTGTGGTGCAGAATAATTCCAATCTTTGTTTCCCTTACCACGACAAAGAAGAATACCGTCTGCCATATTCATAGGAATCACAACATAATCATTGGCGTATGCAGCAATAGCCCCTTTACGGATTATCATATCATCAAAGCTGATATAGTTATGGACTGTCTCAACAGATATTGTAGCGTTCCAGCCCAAAGCTTCTGATTATACGTGTATAATCAACTTGCGGTTGAATGCGGCATATCCTTGTGCGATCACCATGTCACATAAATAGTGGAGCATTGCTTCATTTGTGAGATACCCGGAATATTCGGCAAATTTTTCCTTCAAACGTAGTATTTCAGCTTGCATGAATTGTGGCTCAACAGTGGACTTCAAGCGTTGAATTTCATTAGAAAAAGCCTTTTTATCAAATTTTGCTATTTCTGCATGGTATTTACAGACCTTCACACCAAAGTTGCGCGATCCGGTATGTATTGTAAGAAATATATTATTGGTTGACTCGGCACGCCCCAGTTCTATAAAGTGGTTTCCACCTCCCAATGTACCTAAAGAGTTGTAGAATGTAGCCTTCATTTATCCCACCTTCTTACAAAGTTGTGATACATATTCTTCATTAATAACTGGTTTGGTTAGTTGGTATTTAGAGCAGAACTGATCCATTCTGATAGATAAGAAGGTAAACAAATCTTCCTTTTCTTGTTGGGATAAGGATTGTTGGTTAATCTCAAATCCCATAGGTATGATGGAACGGATTGCATGATTAATGTCCGGGAAAGACTCTTCTGTTATTGCATTTTCAATTTCTACACACAACATTCCACAACCAATATCCACTCCGATATGATTGGGGTTGACACGATCTGTAACTGGCATGGTGAATCCAATCACTATATCTACTCCCTGATGGGTATCAGGCATAATACGAACCGGAACACCAGTCGTAACCGGATTATTCAAAATGTTTTGTATCGTTCCGATAGCTTCATTTTCTATTGTATTGGCAAATATTTTACAATCTTTGCCGAATTTTCCTTGTAATTCAATCATAATCAAATCTTTTCGTTAAGTTTTTCAAGAAGTTCATTCGCACAGTTCTTTGCGTATTCTTCATCTTCATCATGAAAGGACTTGACTGTTATCCAAATCCCTGCAAATTTAACTTGTACTTTGTAATCAAGAAGGAGGTATTTCTCTCTGTTTCCGCTGCAATTATCTTCTACGAAGGTAGTCGTTTTATTGATTCTGTACCGTTTCATCATTATTTATTTCTTTAGAGTGGCAATTTCTATCAAGTATCTCAATGCACTGTTTAACTCCAGTATCAAATCCTTCTTTATAGCCTTTGGTATGCTCACCTAAAACATATATAGTCATTGACAGCCAAAATAGAAGTATGCCAACGGATTTATACCAGCATGGTAAAGATACAGAAAAGGGCTTTAAGGTGATAGAGAAATCACCGATCCACAGAAGACCGGCAATGAGCATGAGTAAATATAAGACTTTCATCATTTATCATTGTTAAGTTCAACATATTTGCCTTGTAAAGAGCAGTTCCTTAAAATTTCGGCATTTTCCCGGCCAAATGCAATAAGAACACTACCGCAACCGGGGCTGTCCCCACGTGTTCCATCGGGACGGAAGAATTTTATTCGATTCCTCAAAAACATCATACCGGTTGCTTTCGTGAAGATGATGTCTTGAAACTTATTGCTGTCACACCGGTTAAAAAGTAGTGCTATACCGTTGCCGTGTTCTGCCAATTTCTCTACAAACTGCCATATAAGCGGTTTGGAGTACGGAGGGTTAAGCCAAATTCGCCCCCCCAATTTTGTATAAGACCATTGTCCTGCTTGTTGTACATGATTTTTGCGGTAGGCCAAAGAGGGTGCATGGGAGCACATGGATCAAGGTCAAATTCGCCTAATGCTTCAATGATTTCTCGTGGTGTGTACCATTCATCGGAAGCGTTTGCAGATCGTTCAAAAGATGTATTCATGTATTACTTACATTTAGGATTTTACGAATTTCTATATGATCGCAATTTTCATCAGCCTTTTTCAGAATATAAGCAATCTCTTCTTCCTTACTCATGTTCTGTGGAAGTTTCGTTGCTTCTGCTCTCAATTCAGAAATAATTTTATCTACTTCGGGATTAGGAGTTTCATATAATTTTTTAAATTCAGCGGCTCTACGTTTAATAAGTCGCTCTGTCTTTTTGTTTAATTTCATCTCACAATATTTTAAAGTATTCCTTACATAAAAATCCTTTTCTTGGTGAAAAGTCTTTGAAGTCGCAACTCATGTATATTTCCTTCCTATCAGCCCAATGTGCCATGTCTTTCTGCCACTGTGGAATAATTTGGTGTGGATTGTTCAGATCACGAAAGGGTTGACAATGTGGAAGAAAACGGCGGCTTTTAGATTTCCAGTAGTTGACGCGCGCAAACGATTCTTCAAAGTCCATAAGGATGCAATACAAGAAATATTCCCCTTTATATCCATACTTGTCTATTAAAGCGGAAGCACGTTCAACTTCTGCAATCTGTCCCGGTGTATCGCATCCAAAGCGAATACGTTTAATCCATTTTACTTTTGCAAGTAGCGGGCGATTTCATCCGTGATTAAGCGGGCATCCAGTCCTTGATTAAAATCCACTTTGATACCCAGTTTGATGATTTTCTCTATTTGCTGCAAGCCATAGTTTGAGGCCAGTATATTATTATCCATAAGGATAGCTTTCTTCCGTCCGGCTGTTATTTCCTCAATATCCATATAAGGTGAGATTTTCCTTCTTTTTTAGGAACAACACACCACTTACACCGATTGGGACACCCACGTGTCAGAAATCCATAGGACAAATTGGAGTCAATATTGTAGATCGAGTAATCAGGTTGAAGACGATCAACCTCAATTGGAAGAACTTTTTCAATATCATATCCAGTACCACCTTTTTCTATTTGGTTAGCATTGATATAATAGTTATAGTCGGGTGTGAAAGTGAAAACTTTAGCTGCATATACTTTATCATATTCACATAGGGGATTATACCATTCCACTTGATCGCCTCTTGCTTTATGGTAAGCACTGATCTTCATAAGTGCTAAATTGGGGAAATTGCTATCAACGGCTAAAATTCCAATATTCATTATTCTTCAAATTTAGGTTTTGGCATCCATGCTATCGGTTCCCATGACGGAGGTATGCTACTCATTGAAGAGTAAATTGGGTTACCTTTGTACGTATCATAGATATAACCATCCATGCAGAACCATACATTGTTGCTATATGTACCGTTAAAAATCGCACCATGTTTACATAGAATGATAATGTCTTCATTTTCATCCGGCAACCGTTCTTTCACTGATACCCACGGAAGTTGTTTTGTCTGCCATCTGGCTCCTTCTTTAAATCCTATTCTAAAACAAGTTATTTTATCCCAGTCAGGATGTACGCCTCCAATTTCATTTACGGCTTCTTCTAATGTCTGCTTCATATCTATTTTATCAAATAAATTAGTTTGAACCAACGTTCCTCTCTCTGTTTTTATCTCCCCAAAACATTCCCGGTGAAAACGTTCTTCTTGTGCTTCAAAGTATTCTTCGTCTATTTCGGTTGCATAGAAATCGAATCCAAGTCCATAAGCAGCTATTCTGCTGCTTCCTGAACCTAAATGACTATCAAAAATTTTGTCTCCCTCTTTGGCGTTTTTTCTTAATATTTCAGCATATAATTTCACTGGCTTCTGACAGCGATGAATGTTTCCACCGTATTCGCCAATTGTGCATCGATTTAGAGTTATGATCCGAAGAGCCTTATCAAAACTACTCCATGCCAATTCTCCGTCAGACATTGTTAGTCCATGTTGTCCCTTATCCCAAAAATAACAATCCACCCCATTTTGGGAGGAAGATAGGTAGTAAAGTAGTTACCACCAAAAATTATTTGATTCTTCGATACCCTGAATAGTTCCTCAAAATATTTCTTTCCGGGGGGGGGGACTTATCCCAATCTTTTCGTTCATACTGCTTAAATCCTAAATGCTTCGGCATCCCCCCCTTGTGCATTATGTCTATGCCATACTGTGGATCGACTATCGCTAAATCAAAGAACTTATCAGGAATATCCTTCATGTATTCCATGCAATCCATATTATAAACTTCACTTATTGGCATATTGGCTCCTTTCTGTACTATTAATAAATTGGCACATCATATCCTTTTTCTATGAGGAACTTTATAGCTTTTATTTTTAAACGTTCTCCATACCATTTTTCTGTTACGTTTTCTCTATGATAATGATAAGATAAGTCGCTAACACAAAAGAAGAAAACCAACGGAATACTTTCAATTCCATCCTCTTTTCTTGTAGATTTATACGATATAACGACTGTATCAGAAAACATGGTATTGTCATATTCCAGTAAAGTGGGATAATTCCAAAAATCTAAATGAGCACAACAACCTTGCATCACGGCTAATTGTAAAATATCCTCTTTTGATATTTGCATTAAAGATTTGTCGCCAATAGTTATTTCTTTCATTTTATCAGATCACTTTAATTCATCTTCTAATATTAATCCTCCATTTAGAATATGATTACGCATACCTTCACTCAATGACATTGTTTGCTCCAAATTGGGACGTACCCAATTATAAACTTTCACGTATGACGGTGGAGCCTGCTTTGAAGATTTCGTATGCATCATATCCCCTCCGCATTTACATCTCATGATGAAGGGAGTTACACCTTTGTCTTTGTATAGAGTTACCTTATAATTATTGCATTTATTACATTCATATAGGTTATATTCTCCCCGGCCATCATAAATTTTAGCATCTTCAATACTTGCAACCATACTATTGTATTGTTGAGCTATATTATTTACTCATTTAATCTATATTTTTCATTAAACATTGAATCCGCTTGTTGAAACTGTTTTGTAAAGCGATTCTTTTTATAAACTTTCGGTGCAGTACATCCAGTTAGCAAAGCAAGGAGTGTACAGATAAGCAGTATTTTCTTCATAATATTTTTATTTATTCGCATAACCCATGGAACAGACTCATGCAGGCATATCCACCTTCTGGCTCGAACATATCAGGGGTATGTTCTTTAACATATTCCAAAACTTCCTCTACATAAGGATATTGTTTGTTCTTACAAAATCTTTGAGGTATGTATGATGGAGGGAAGAAGGAATGTCCTACGCTTCTGCTTGAATCAGACGTTGACACATTTCAGGATCATTTTTGGCTATAAGTTCAATTTCTTTATGCCGACACATGATACACGGGAAACATCCAACACGTGAGAATCCACGATAATACAATGGATTCGGTTTCTGCCCTGCATCCAGTATGCAATCTATAACTTGCTGTGCACTCCATTTAAAGATCGGCCTTAGAACAGAGGCGTCATATTGGGAACACCATTCTTTGACATCCTTACTTCGGTAGTTTTCAGTTCTTCCTTTCTTATTAGGTTGAAAATACGATTTGAAGTACATACATTCCTCTTCCATTGCCGCACGTGCTGTACTTTCTCCGGCTCTGATACCTTGTATAATAATGCAGCTTTCTTTCAAAGAAAGTACATAATCAATCATTGGCTTCATTTTTAGTTCACTGGTACAAAACCGTGCATTCGTGGAAGGAAATCTTTTCTTGTGAACTGCCAAAGACACAAAATCGTATTTTGATTTGAGAGTTATAAGTCTTACTCCCATTTGCAGACAAACATCATTCACATGTTTATATGTGTCAGGGTGTTCCCAGCCGGTGTCACAAAACACAGCGGTTAAATTCCCCCCCCCATATTGTTTGAAAGCTTGGATCAAACATGCTTGTGAATCCTTACCACCTGAAAAACTTACTAATATTTTCATTTTTATGTCATTTCAATTTTTACATATTCATTTTTATTAATCCCGGCACTACCTTTGGGAGAATACACTAATCGGCCTCCATTATCCAATATCTTTTGTACATCTTTCATAGCTTGGTGTGCTTGGGTATAGCCTTTGTATTCTTGGTGGCCTATTGGGTATTTACAATATCTTCTGCCACCGTCAGGCATGATGCTGATACCGAATACTGTTTCACGAGTTTTTCGGTTGAAATTCTGTTGAGTCCTTACTTTCATTTTTTTTAATACATTTTCCCAGTTTAAGTATAAATACACATTCGTTATCCGGTGCTCCCCAATTGGTGTTACCAACTCCGATGGTTATAGACTCAAGTTCAAAAAGCATTGTCCGTTGGGTGTAGCCAAAACGGAAGCGAACATGAGTGTATTCTTTGGGGTGAAAGCCGTTTCCACGTGTAATACAAGAAAAACAAATAGCTTTCTTACAGTAGAAACCAGTCTTTTCATAGGAATTGCGACCTCCACATTTTGCTAATCTTCCGATCCAGTATTTCTTGATCTCTCTGTATTCTTCTTTCTTATTTCCGGATTCGATCATTTCATACCATTTTGCTTTTAATGGCAGGTCAAGGATTTTCATATTAACCATAGTCTAAAAGAGTTGCGGATTCTGTTTGTCGTGAAGGATTTTTTGAACACGTTCAATTTCTTCATCTACTTCACGCTCAATTTGTTTACTTATTCGTAAATCTATCTGTCTCTTATTTTTGAAATATTCTTTTTGGCAACGGCGCATTTCTACCACTTTGTCGAAAAATTCTTTTGGAGTCATAGATTTAAAAGGTATGGAAAAGGCCGCTTTAATGCGGCCTCCCCAGTGTGATTACTTTTTTCCAATCAGAAAGTCTTTCCACAATTCTTTGAATTGTTCTCCAAAGTAAATTGCGATTTCACTTGATTTTACAGCAAGGCGAGAGCCGACACCCGCAGCCGAGAGCGACCAATCGTAAGACGAGGCCGCACAAGCGAGGCCGCAAGCCGCACCGTGAATCGCATCACCGCCCCAAAGAACCAGCTGATTACGATCCTCTTCGTCCATTTCATCAATTTCTTTCTGATTATAAAGATAAAACCACGGCGTATAACGGTATTCATCTTTAGTAAATCGTGGAAAATCAGGATCGTTGTTCAATGCACGAGCAATTGTGCATAGTTTGATGTAGGCGAGGTGTGCAATATCAGCCACTTCTTCTTTGTGTCCGTCTTCATCTTCAACAAGTAGGCGAACAATAGGTTTTACACCTATTGCTTCACAAGCATCTTCGTAGGTTTTAATATTGTGATAATCTGTATAATCCGGCTTTTGCTTTCCGAATAGGGCTGTTAGAATACTAATTGCTTTAGGACAGTCGTTTGCTTCACTAAAAGCGGCTGTTACCTTTTCTTGTGTGATTTTAAGTTCTGACATAATGTAAATTATTTATTGTTAATACTATATCCGAATAATGCAAAATCTCCCCGGCACGGATCATCCGGGAAAATTGTTTTCATGTAATTGGTTACTTGTTGAACCATTTTCCAGTCCTCTGTTTTGCGTGTTGTTATCCCAAGCTGGTGTGCCATTTTGCAACATGTGCATCCAATGGTATGTATAATTCTGTTGGATGAATAATATTCCAAATACCTAAATCCACCGGCGATTTTCGTACTACCCACCGTAGAAACAGACAAATACGCTTGCATGGAGAATCACGCTCCAATTTTGGAATACCTTTTACGCCACCAAAATCTGTCTGTATTTCACGGATAACATTATTGTAACCCTCATAAAAGACTTCCAAATCATCCCATTCCTGATATATGTTGTACAACCGCTGGCAAATGCAGAAGAAGTCATGGTAGGTGAACATACGGTAGAAGGTATTTGTATTTTCTTTGTATTGTTCCCATACTTTGTTCATAATGAAGGCGTAAGGAGAATTACCCATTAGATTATCCAAAATTTCTGCTTGCTGCATTATCAGTTTGCGATTCCCGAAAGCTATCCATGAAGTAAGAAAGGCACTGATTTCTATGTCCTTTTTATCATTGTACTTATGTGGGGAAAAATATAGGATCATCTTTTATAAAATCAGGTGTTTCAAATTGTTTCGCCCAGTCAAGTAGTTTGTCTCTTAGTTCTTCCATAATATTCTTCTTTCCATTTTTTGAAAGCGGCTTCTTTATCATTTGATTTCATCCTTTGCATGAATGATTGATGGGATTCCAATAATTCTTTGGCCTCTTCATCTCCATTTTCCGATCTTTCAGTTAGATGTTTGATATATTCTCCGTAGAACATTCCAGTGCTGTTATTATTTTGTTCATGGGCTTCATTAATTGAAAGAGAAGAAACAATTTCATCACGCTGTGCATCGTATTCATTTAACCAGCCGAGAATGATATTACCGTCCAGTCTATCGTAAATCTTACCGGAAGCCATAGCATTACGGAAACACAATTTGATTTCCTCCAATTTGAGATAATAGAATCTGTCTATTATTAGATCAGCGGTAAGTGCCACTTGAACATCATTCATCGTTTTTCCAACATTGAAAAAAGACACAAGCTCGTTAATCGCAATTACCAGTATGGCTCTTGCGCCAGCCAATGTGATTTCTCTTCTTATAACGGAGAGTGGTAGGTTAGGAGTGTTGAGAACAGCTTCTTTAATCGAACTTACGTGCAATCCCTTGTAATACTCCGCTTGCAAGGTCAGCAAGTCTTTCAACGCTTTCTTTTCGGTTGCCGGGAGATTGCTGTTGACTTGAATTAAGTTGTTTCCCATACTTGTTAAAATCATTATTAGACCATCTGACTAAACGTTTGGAAACTTCAAATGTACGTTCCTTCTCAAAGCGCATTTTCCGTCCTCCGCATTCAGTCCAATACTCGAAAAAGTCCTTCAACATATCATCAGGATATTTCCCTCTATACATGAGGACTTCACTTCTGAATTTGTCTTTCCTTGCAGAAAGAGAATCCTTATTCATATTCATCTTATGGCCTAATCCGGCCATGAATGCTTGTTCCAATGTTGCATCAGGATGATCCCGACACCACTGGGTTGCTAATTCTTCTGATTTCATTTGATTTATAATTTAGATAACCAATATTTCCATATTCGTGAGGCTACGTGTGCCATCATAACGGGTGGTACACTCATTCCACAGATATAATGTGGGGATTGGTTGTAAAAGTTATAGTCGATGGGGAAAGTAGATACTTTACAGATTTCAGATGTACTTAGATATAAAGGTTGTGTAAAGTGTACCAAATCATCATGCTTGGAAGTTATCGTATTGCAGATGCGATCTTCAAGTATATATTTCTTTGAGAAGAATAACTCTTTACCGTATAGTCGCATACATGTATCAGACATGTCTTTATCAGCAATTTCTCTATGTTCCCAAACATATCGAATTTTTGTACCATTTTTAATTTCTTTTCCCCTTAAAGTCTGTTATTTCTTTCATCAAAATGGGTATTTCATTAAACTTCATACAAATATGTGGCTCAACATTGAAGAGGTCTGAAACTTTTAGAAAATGGACTCCCAAATCATGCCTGATACATATAAAGAATACACGTTCTCTTTTTTGAGGTACTCCCATTTTAGAAGCATCAAGAAGAAAATGCTGACAATAATAACCAGCTTCCTCAAAGTCTTTGTATATACGTCTGACATAATCAATCGCATTCCCTAAAAGAAGTCCTTTCACATTTTCAGCAATAACGACTTTAGGTTTTAAGCGTTTGGCAAGTGCAATAAAATCAAAAAAGAGCGTGTCTAAAACTTGTGTCTTTTGACCTTCTTTGAATTTCTTTTCTTTACCCCACGCATCTTCACGTAATCCCGACATGCTAAATGTACTGCAAGGTGGTGATCCGTCCAATATATCTAAATGGTACAGTTCTTCGGGAAGATTATTCCTTTTCACTAAATCACGAATATCTTCTAAGAAAGTATATTGAGGATTATGGTTTTTTCAATGTAGCATTTCATCATTTTGGGATCTATTTCATTGCAGCCAATTACATCAAATCCGGCTAACTTGTAACCCATAGTAGAGCCACCGCCACATGCAAAACAAGAAAATACCTTTCCTTTATCTTTAGTAAAAACAGCATCTTCTAAAGACCAGCGATAAGGATAGAGATGTTGGGGGGGGTAATTACATCTTTCATCATTCCACCTCCCATAATTCAGCTACTCTTTTGAACTCTTCATCAGCCGGAACCGGGCAATCTTTGATCCATTGCATATCTTTTACTTTCCATAACGAAAGGTCTGTGTTGTCAGGAATATGCTTTTTAATATCAGGAAAAAGATTGAGCCGAAGAGATTTACTTTCCATAAGTTCATCTTTGTAATCCAACAAAAAATTATTGGCCTCCAATAAACTATGAACATCATTAGCAGAATGTGGAGTGTAAACAACTCCATCGAAATATCTGATATAATTGGGAAGCATATCAGCCAGTGCCGTATATAGAAATAATTTTCCTTTATTGCCATAGGCCAATTTCTGAACGGTTCTGACACTTTCGGCCAAATTTGACAGTTTTTCAGGAAACAAAAGTGGTTCTCCACCAGTTATCATGATCTCTTTGTAATTAAAGTGCTCAACAACTGGTAATTTTGAAAAATCCCATGAGTTGTTGCAACACATAGGACATTTGTTCGGACATTTGGTTGTAACCAATAGACGTAACTTTTCCATTTATAATGATATTGTTTGGGTGTATTTCAATTCTCCGGTATATCCACGTGCTTTCAATTCTGCGATAAGTTCCCGTGGAGAAAATCTTGCCAATTCAGGATTGGAATATATTTTCTTCAAATTCCCCCCCCCCCGGAGTTTTCTTACGGTTTTTGGCATAAACATTACCGCACTCTTTACAATATGTCTGCAATCCATCTTCGGTTGAAGCATTTTTCCAAAACTCACTGACCGGAAGTTCCCGGCCACATTTGCTACATTTTTTTAATTTTTCCATTATTCCTTTTCTTTAATTCTACCATATTCACATATTAGTAAGGCATCCGAAGTTGCCAATGTAACTTTTGCATACGGGAACAGCTGTTGGGCTTTCTTCTTTAAGATGTTTTTCCATTCTGTCTTACCCAATTTGTCTGTATTTCGTAATCCTATAGTTTTTTGCCAAGTTTGTGGAGATACTGTTACTGTCGGAATCCCACAAGCTATCAATCCCATAGTCAGCTGTCCGTAACCTTCTCCAAAAACAAAAGAGGCAGAAGCACTTTGTCCGGTCATGCCATTCACTCGTTCCAAATAACAAACGCTATTTTCTTTGTATATGGAGAGAAAATCTAATAAGTCTTTGGGAGTTGGTGGCATTTTGATACACTCCAATAATTTGTTATTCTCGGTGTCGTACACTACAATTCCACCGTTTTTGCCAACATCTATACCTATGATCCTTCGTTTCATAAATTATACTTTTTTGTTTATAAATCTTTTGAGCTTAATTACATCTTTCTTTCCAAGCCTTAGTGCTTCACTGGTCTTGATGTCAGAAGGTGAAGCTTTACAATTCTCGGTTATCCTTTCAAAATGTCGGATAAAGGATTTTAGGAAATAGTCGGGGATTTCAACTTTCATAATGATTGATTTATGTGGATAAGCCCGGACTCGAACCGGGAACTGTTGCAATCAGGATTTTCGTTTCTGCTTCCGTTTGTACGTATGTCAAGTGTTAATAGCATATTACCTGACTCGTGATGCTATTCGTGCATTTTTACCACAGAAACTAAGCGTCTTCCGATTTCGCCACTTATCCGTTTGCCTCTACAATAGAGGCATTTTACATGAACAAAAAGACTCTTTGTAGTATCTACCGCCGTGGAGCGTATGCAGCGTACTCGACTCGACTTGCAAAGAGAAGAAAAAAGGTGAGGCATGATAGTTCCCGGATAGGCGGTCAAGCCACACCGGGAGAAGCTGATTATTAATCGGGTTGATAATTATTATTTTAGGAATTTAGCAAAAGTCTTGATTGAGCCTTCATTATTACTTTTTAAAGAGGCCAATTCTGTATTTTTAGAAGTTAGTGTAGAAATAACAGATTTATTCTTTTCGATTTCTGCATCAATATCACTATTAAGTGTTTCCAAATCGGCTTTTGCTTGTGCAAATTGAGACAATATCGTATCTCTTCTTTGTTGAAATGTCAGCATATTATTTTGTCATTTTTAAAAATTCAGGAGCAATGCCATATAGAGGTGTCTTCCCCGTCCCACTTGTCTATAAATTGTTTATATAAAATCTCACGGGTGAGTCCACGGGACGCAATTAAAGCTTGTTCTGTTTTTAGTTGCTCCAGTTCGTTTTGCTTCTTTTGTTCTTCAATCTTCTGATCAAGTACCGAAATATTAGTGTTTACCTCGTTACGGCTATCTATTTTATCGCGGACAGCTCTTGAAAATTCCAATTGTGCGGAGAAGGTCAACAACTGCAATCCCCGTTTCTCAAATTCTTTATCAACGATCTGTTCCAGTCTCTTTTCAAATACCAATGAACCACCGTCAGCCATCAGACTGTCTGTTTTATGTTTGCGACTTTCTTCTTTGATAAGATCATATATACGTGGCTCCAAAATATTATCTTCTAATGATTGCATAAAGCCATCTTTTCCCGATGGGGTGTCAGCCTTATCAATATGCTTGTTATCAAATACAATATCAATAGCCCTGTTTTTCATTACTTTATAAGAGTAAGTTGGCCGGGCTGTAAACTCTGTATTGTCGGCTGCTTTAGTGTGACTGGATCAGAAAATTCTCCGCGCTGATCGAATAGCGGAACTTGAAAAAGCTCTGTGCCTAATTCCCATGTAGATACCTTACCGGCAACGATTTTAAAATCTTCTTTCCCTTGTTTGCCGTAGTTCTCCATAAGGACACCGGCATAATTGGGAGCAACTCTTTCGCATGAAGCAAACAAAACAACGGCAAATAGTGCCACAATCAAAAAATCAATCTTTCTTTTTTCATTTTCTACTTTTTTTTAATGATATTATAAACTATAAATGCTACTGTCAGCATAATTATTGAAATTCCCAACCACGCATTTATGTGATTGAATACGCGGTTGCCAATGAAGAAAGCCGATACGACAAGTACCGGCTTCCAGTATTTCTTTACAGTCTTCATTGTTATTGTTCGATAATGGCAATATCCGGTGCCAATTTACGGATCAACAATAATTGCTCGTCAATGGCCTTGTTGCGTTCCTCTTCCACTATCACTTCTGCACCAGGGGAGCAAAGGGACAATCGAATATTACGCCCGTCCACATCTGCAATGATTTCCACTTCAATCTCTTCTGCAGGGCGACCTTTGAAAATCGGGACAATAAGATTGAATGAGGCCGGAAGATTGGAGTTGACAACTTGGCTGTAATTGTCAGTGCGACTACCGTTGTCTTGTCGGGAGTTTTCCACTTTTGAGTCAATGCTGGCTTTGAAGTTCTTCAAGACTGTTACCAGTTCCATGTTGTATTGTGCATCCTTGAAGAAGGCACGATTCATTTTGAAGAACTTTGAAAGCTGCACCGGTTCCCATGTCTTGCTTGTGTTAATACCAAATTCAAGAAACTTGGGATAGTATTTCAACTCACCTCTTACAGTAGCTTTATTCCTACTGTCAGTTTCATTGGTGACAAGTTTAAGTGTCATTTTCTCCCGATCAACAAGAATATAGCAACGTTTCTGATTGATCTGCTCTTTTTCAGAGATTCTTTTCAAGAGAAATTCATGAACACTTCCAATTGTTCCGGCTAATTCTACCTTATCAGGTTCCAGTACCGGTAACTCATTTTCTTCGTGAAGTTCAATAACTCTAAGGGTTGCTTCGGTCACACCCGGAGCAAAGTTCACTTGCATCTTTTCGTTTTCCATGTTGTTCTACAAATTTTTAGTTCTGTTTTTAAATGATTTGGCTGGTTTGAAGTGTGGAGTATAATGCTCCGCTATGACAATAGTCTCGTTTTTGTGTATGTTACGAGCAACTTTTCGTTTATAGTGTTTGGGTGACAGTGTACCAAAACCTCTGATATAAAGAGTTCTTCCATTAGCTACTGCATCCACGGTTTCCTTCAATGCTGCTTCTATAACTGTTCGGACTTCGCAAATAGCAATACCGGTTGATTCGGCTACTTGCTTGATAAGTTCTTCTTTTCTCATGGCTTATCCCTCCGTACCAGTAGATTCAATGTCCTCGAAGACCGTTTTTTGCATCTCTTGTGCCTCCATCGGACGTTCTTTAACCAAATCGCCATTACCATTGTAATATCCGGTGGTACGGGTGCTACGATCCATAAACTTAAAGCATTCATCCGTAATTTCCTCATAACCACGTTTTATATCGGTAAGCAACGTTTTTTTACGTTCCTTTTTAGGTTTCAGTTTGTCCTTGTATGCTTGCATGAAAGCTTTCTTTTCTTCTTCCAGTGCGGCCATGTCAAGGTCAATATTTGCCAACTCCGTTTTCCGTTCACCCATTTCTTCCTCGCTGAAAGGAGAAGTATAGGTAATTCTTTCAACTGCTGCGCAATTGTCTTCCAACATTTGTCTGCGAAGCAATGGATTCTTATCTTTAAATAGTTCTTTATCCATATCATAAAGGTTTTAAGCCATATCGGGCAGAACCGACAAATGGCTGTGGGTTAGTCCTTATGTTTGCTTTGTGTATATCATCTGTACGATGATTGAATAATCGGGGTAATCCCGTTATTTTGTCATATACAACCAGTTCAGACGATACATAACAAATAAAGCCTTTCAGTCGCTCTTTCAACCATGCGTTCTGATAGGCTCTGCGTTCACGATATTCTTGGTAGCTCATTCCCTTTGGGCGAGCTGTGAGAAGGGGAGTGTAATTTCTCGCCCCCCCCGATTTAGATTTACTCTTTCCCATCAATCAAATTTTTATATTGTTCTTCTGAAACGAACTTGTCGCAGTTCCCATACCAAGTACCATCATTTATCTTGTATGGCCTGACTGTTTTATCCATTTCATTCATAACACCGACTACCGCATTTTCTTTGCTATTATCATCCCATACAATAACAACATCGCCGACAGTCGGGATATATTCAGGCTGTAACTTCTCAAAATTGAAGGAGTAATGTTTTTCTTCCTTCATGGCGGCAAGCATCTTTGCCTTTTCCTCTTCCGTAGCTTTACGGAATCCCTTCATGCCTCCGATACCAGCTTCGGGTGTGAGTCTTACAAAAACTCTGTCACCTTCATCATTGGAAGGAACATAGGCGACAAGGCCGAAAGGTACTTTAATTGCCGGTAAAAAAGAGAGTGGCCTTTCTTCTCTAATTTCAGAGAGAATCATCATGCTGCCCCCTCCGCGATTCGGATTGATAATTACGTCACCGGGGATGAATGTCTCACCCTCAAATTCAAATTTACCCCCCGTAACTTTTTGAGTAGGTTGCATACTTTCTTCTTTCACGATTTTTACCATGTGTCCTTCGGGCACTTCAACTGTTACTGTTCTCATTTTAATTTGATTTTAAACTGGTTATTGTATTCTATGTATTTTTCCGGGCAGGTTGTTTCTATAATTCCGTTCATTGTAGGAATACGAAACAACTTGCCGGATTTATGAAGCTCTTTTTCAAGCTGTTTTGCTTTATGTAAAGCAGCCAAAGAACGTGTTTCATTTTCGATCAGTTCTTTAGCCGCTGTGATACTGTTACTAATTTTTTCACATGAATCCATTACTTGACTTCTTCTGCGTATGGAGTATCGTCTTCCTCAAAATCGTCCGGTTTCTGACCTTGTGCCTTTTTCCAGTCTTCAAACATTTCATCATCCAACTGGCTCTCTGTTTCAAGAACTTTAATCATGGAATCTGAAATGCCGGTTTTGGGCAGGAATTTGAAAGCCCAGTTCACGATTGTTTTTCGAGCCATTTCTTCAAAGTCTGTGTCCCACGGAGATTGCTTGCCTTTCTTGACAGCCTCACTACGACTTTTTATTTCTTCAATACGTGCTTTGGGCATTGCATCGAATTTTACAACACCGGAAGTCAAGACTGCAAAATAGTAGCCTCCAAGAAGATCACCACGTTCTCCGAATACATTGGGTTTGTGGATGATAGTGCCACCGGTACCTTTTGTCATGCTGAACTCGTCATTAGCATAAACCAAATCAGAATAAATATCTTTTACAACGCCGGTGCGGATCAAAATATCAACTTTCCCCATATATGAAGCTTGGAACTTCACTTTGCCTTTGTATGGTACAAGATACCCCAATCTTAGTTCAGGATTGAGTGTCAGACCGGTAAGAGAAACGTTTTTGATTGCTTCGACAAGATGATCGGGATATTGCCGGGCACAGTCAATCAAATAAGGATTATTCAACATTGCCTGCATAGCGAAATTGACTTCACGGGCAAATTGCTGTTCTGTGCCACCAGCTGCTATAAATGCCTTTTTAGGGGAGATAAAACAACTTTCCAATCCTTTCAGTTGTACTGGAAAGGCTGGTGGGGCAGAAGGAACGGGCGGTTGTGGTGTGGAAGGTGTTGGGGAGACCGGTTCTGTTTTTGTTGGTGAAGGAGCATTGTGTTGTTCCATTCCCAAGTTCCCTTGTTGGGGGGATTGATTCTCTGTTTTACTCATTGCTCTTGATTATTATAAAAGTTAAACATCTTGTTCTTTTCAAATGCAGGTGTGTCCGGCACCATTATTCTTCGCCCTTTGAATCCCGGCTGAATAAATATCTGTGCACCGTCAAAATCATTGTTTTGTGTACAGTAAACATGCTGGTCTAACAATTTCTTGAATGCCAATGCACTTGCACCCATTTTCACAATTCCGTCTTCCAAATGGAAAGCCCAGTTAGCTGCACTGACAAATACTGCGTCATAGGGAGCTATCTTTTGTTGCATAACCCAGTAGAACTCCTTCCATACTCCAGTACGTTCATGTTCAAAAAACTGGTAGAAGGCTGCCGAAATACCGTAATGAAATTTGGCAATAGTCCGGTTAACTGTTTCTTCATGAAGATCATCAACCGCCAATGTTTTCCAGTCGACAATTTTCTTGGCCGTTTCCACATCAGGGCGATATTTGAACTTGCATCCTTCGTATTCAACGAAATGGCTGACTTCGGCTTTTCCCCATTTTAATATCTGCCTGATCTGTTTGGAGGTGTCCCGGCAATTATTAAGAAGCTCATAAACCATTGTTTCAACCAATTGTATATCGGTTGTGCTTGTCAATGTTTTACCGGGATTTGATTCTTTGGACTCTATTAGTGCAATCTGATATTTTTGGGTGTCTCGTCCATACGGACAGCCGGTTTTAGGATTTATAGGCGGCTCAAATACAAGAAGGTTGTTTCGCCACTTGTCAAGTTTTCCAGTATTAACAAGGCTTTCCATTGCATCATGGTACAGTGAACCTTTTTCAGAGGCTTCAATACTTATCTCAAATAATTCTGGGTGCAATGCCTTGTATCGGGCAAACTTTGGGGACACCATATAATCTTTAATCTGCGTACTACTTAGGAAATCTTTGAATCTTTCTCCACGGTGGTATTCTTCATTTGGCAGATCGTAAATTGTATCTTCTATATTACTCATATAATGAATTTGGAGTTTTACAAAAAACTCCCTACTTTCGCAAGCAAGGAGCCAATAACTAACTAAAAAACTTATTCATCACTTGTGGATAGTAATTCTTTGTAATTCTGTAATATGTATTCTTTTTCTTTATCTGTAAAAGAATAGGCTTTAGCCATAAATTTCATTGCCATATCCTCATTGTGATCGGAAAGGGGATAATAGTCAGTAGCGAATTTGTAAGTAAGCCTATTCAATCGCTCATACTTAACTTTGACCTCCTTAACCCATCCGCTTATCTCCGAGATGATGCCGGACGCTTCTTGCATCTTTTCGTCATATTCCTTTTGGTCTTTTGCTGCTTGTTCTTTCATAACCTTGTTCTGTGCGGCAAAGTTTGAAATCTTAGCATATAGTTCATCCGAATAAGCCCATCCTGAAATGATGTCAAAATCAGAGTTCCCATTAAACTTGTATTTCTCACTCTTTTTAAGGAACTTGTAATCACTCCCAAGTTTATTCCAATCGTAATCAACCTTTCGCAATGACTTCGCGCTTTTCAGAATTTCAGCAACCTTAGTCGCTTCATTAATGTCAGTAAACGCAAAACCATCCAAAAGCGGAATTGAGAAGTACTGAATATCAGCAGGCTCAATTTCAAATAATTCGGGAATTTTGGGTTTATCCATGATTTTGATACCTTCCTCCATCATGCGGAGTTTAATCAATTTCTGTACATCTTCCTCCGTTAACGCAAGAATCTCTTGCTCGGTCATTTCTGTAAATCCTTTCATACTTTTAGCATTTAAAATGTGTTCCCGTCCGCGTTCCGATGGATTGTTGGCCGTAGCTTTTTAGCGGTGACCGCTTCTTGCGAAGCACGGGTATATATATCATTTAAAGTATCTATTCAGTTAAGAATGTATTTATAAACGCCCTACGTTTACTTTGTCATAATATAAGTTGTTTTTGATAACTTAGTGATTCGTGTGCTGCATCTTCTTATTGGCAGTCCGTATTCACACTCTTTTCACTAATCCGCTTTGGCTACTTTGTCGGTCTATTTCGCCCTTTAGATAAGCAGTAAACCTTGTTTTAAGTCTTTATTTGTTCAGACTATACAATATGTCAAAGAACGTTTTGTTAGTTCCCGGAAAGACGGCCAAATCCGTCCGGGATTATTTTCTTTCCATGAATTTTCTCAAAGCTGATTTGGTAAAAATGAGACTCTTGCCATTTTTGGTGTGAGGAATATCATGTATTCGATTGTATAAGGTTTGCAACTTCCATCCGAGAAATACAGCAGCTTGTTTGGCATTCAAATACTCTTCGGTTTCAGCAGTCGCCATTTCAGTTACAGCCTTTCTCACATCATTGCGAATAAACTTGTGCAGTTCTTCTGCAATCATTTTGGCATCTGAACGGTTCATTTCTTTATCGCTTCGATGGTTATCTGATTTTTATCTTTGTCGATGGATATTGAATATCTTTCAACGTCTTCACGGGGATCAGTAAAAGCTAATTGATAGGCGTAGCTTCTTGCATTGACGCAATCCTTGTAAGAATCCAGCTGCATTACTTTGGAAGAACCAGCTTTAATGCTTAGAATATCTTTCTTTGTTACTTTCATATTATTTTCTATTTTATACTTAAATTTTCCACAAAAAATTTGCATAAAAGAAAGCTAACAACTACATTTGCCAATGAGATATGTAGTAAGTGACTTTTGAAGTCGCCAGCTTTCTTGTTGTTCAAACTTACACTCTTTGTTTGTTTGACGTTGCAAATATACTTCATATTTTCAGAAGTACAATAAAATACTTCTTAAAATTTGTAGTATTTCGTATGTTATAAAACATGTTTTAATGTAAGTTGTTGGTTTATAAAATGTTATACAAGTGAGGTTTGCGTAAAAAGAAAGCTTTCTGAAAAAAAGTAATGTCGTTCTATTAGTATTGTAATAATTGAAGAAGTAAAAGACGATCTCATTCGGTAAGGTGCTGGATTGCTGCATAGTTAGCCCTTAGACGGTTTCCCGTTTTTGCTATATGCAGCATAAGAAATGTCTCGTTCGTATAAGTACGCCGTTCTTAGCTGGCCGGGCATTAACAAGTTACCCGACTTCCCGGATTTTTCGCTTACTTGTAGCTGTGCAGGCATCCCGGTTTCGTTTGCCTCTCAATATCGCACGCCCTTCGCAGTATTGAGTTGTAAGAGTGTAACCCTCTGTCTCTCCGCTATGCGGCCTACCGCCGATTACACAATGTGGAGAAAAAGAAAATCCGCAAATAGGTAGCAGCTATTTACGGATTTCTATATATAAACTCCAAGTAGGATGTTTAATCAATTTATGTGGTAATACTGCTACTATTACGGATGCAAATATACTACTTAATTTATGAAGTATGCAAGAAGTTGACGATAAAAAATTGAGTGATCTCTCAAAAAGGTTTTTGCAAGCAATTTCATATTGTGGTTTGAGTGGATATAAATTAAAGAAAGACAATATTATATCCAGTGAATCAACTCTTACCAGTATAAAAAAAGGGATTCAGTTGCCAAGTAAAAAAACAATTGATGCTTTTTGTGAGAAGTATGATGTGAGCAGAGCATGGCTATATACTGGAGAAGGTTTGTTTGCAAAGACTCCATCAGGACAGATAGAACCTTCGGAGAAGGATATTAGGGATGCTCTGAAAAATGCGAGAATGCAATCAGACTCTACGATTAGTAAAGTAGCTCCTTATCTTCAAGATATTCTTGTAAAAGTAAAATATGTTCCGATAGATGCTGCGGCTTCATTTGTCGAAAGCTTATATAATACAGCTTATGAAATTGATTCTTATGGTGTCATGCCGGAAGAAGGTGAAGTGCTTGATGATTCTTATATGGTCTTTCAAGTACGTGGTGACAGCATGGAGCCAACTATACCGGACGGAGCTAAAATTCTTGCTCGCAAAATAGAAGAAGGTTTGTGGGAAAGCGCGTCAGGAGTTGTGAGTATTGTGTATGGGAAAACGCTTTCAGTCAAGCGGATATTAAAAAACAGTCTTTTCTTGGATAATGTGCTGACTTTAAAGGCTGATAACCCCAAGCATGGCCAGTTAGATGTCGAGAGAAGAGAAATAAGGGGGATGTGGCAAGCATTACGCATAATAAGTCAAAAGATTATTTGATATGGAAGAAAGGGCTATTGACAGATTACGAAAATTTGCAAGGTATGCACGTGATAAGGGAGTTGTCAAAGGCGAGAACTCGTTTGAGGCTTATTGTGAATTATCAAATAGATACATCTATAATTCCATAAGGAACGGGAAGGGGGCTATTGGAACTGATATAATAGCTCGTATTGTGGATAAGTTCCCGGAATTGAATGTGAAGTGGCTTTGTACTGGCAAAGGGAATATGATTGAGACGGATATTGATGCGAATGTCAATTATAAAGCGGCTTATGAGGGTGCGATGATGCAGATAGAAGCTTTGCATAAAATTATAGAAGAAAATAAGCGGAGATGATATAAATATGATACCATTAATATATTTTTAATAAGTATTTTATTGATTATCAGTATAATAGTAAAATGTGTTAGTCCCGTACGCACCGCTAAAAAGGAATCCGCTAAAAACGGGTTCCTTTTTTGCGTTAAGCCGAAGATATCTACATAAATAGGCGCCCTCCCTACGTTGTTTCATTAGCCGGACTAAGGGGTCAGCGGATTTTCCTGGTTGGTAATCTTTCTTTTTAAGCGTATAGCCTAGCCAGTCTGAACATGAAGAATTTCAGATCAGCCACCCCTCTTAACTGGCTTCGAAAAGCTTTGATTTTAGCATTGAACGACTCCGCTGAAGCATTTGTCAATCGTTCTTCAAAATAATTTATGATGGTCGTACTATGGTTTGAAAAGGTATCAAGTACCTTGTTGAACTCCATATAGTCAAACTTTTCCACTTCATTGTACCATCTTGCGAGATTTAGCCTTGCTTCATCGGGACCTGACTTCTTGTTGAAGATGTCTGTCAGTTTCATGCTAAGGCTGTATCCTTCCAGAAGCTTGGGGAATTTATCAAAGAGAATGGCAGCCCTGGTCTTTTGCTGTTCATTCCATTTGCTCCAGTGTTTCAGTATAATATGCTTGCTTCTGCTTACTATCTGTGGCAGGGTTTCTCCGTTCTCCATTCTTTCAGGCTCCCATTTCCCTATTCTCTCCCCTTCCGCCTTACTTTTTGCTTCTTTCTTCTTTTGACGGTGCTCCCTGATAGCCTGATTTTCCGCATCAAAGTACTTTCCACCGATAGCGTATTCTTAACTGGTCTACAGCTTCCAGACATGAGCTGCTGTACATGAAAACAGTCATTGATCAGCTTTGCGGCAGGAAACACCTTTCGGACCGTCAGCATCATGGCTGAAGATAAATCTGTAGTGACAGTCTTGACAGACAGCCGTTTCCGGTGCGGAAGCCTGCGCAAGATTCCGCTTACCGCATCTGTGGCCACTCCACGAACCATTGCAACTAAAGCCCCCTTACGGCCTTTGGCTGCTTTATTGGTCAGAATCGTATAAACATCTCCATTGCTCAGGCAAGTTTCATCCAAAGAAAGGTTTTCTCCAATGTTTTCAGGATAAAGGAGGTAGTCATGCGCATGTTCGAGTTGGTCCCAGTTCCGGTAATCACTGATTTTCTCCTTGTATTGTTTACGAAGAGTCTGTCCTTTTACGCCATAACGTTCCGCAAGCACACAGATGCTCACAGGAGTAGATTCAATCTCCTTCTTTTTTAAAAGAAACGAACTCAGAATTGAGACGTGTACCGTCAAATTCGGATAAATCCCAGTCATAGCTGAAGATTTCATTGGAAGACTTGTCAAGCCATTTACGTTTACGAACATGGAGATAAGTGGCGCGACCACGAATAGGATAGTCTTGGATTGTACGATACTCACCAAAACCATAGGATATGATATCCGGGTTGGTCTTATCTTCTTTTAGCTGAACTTTTTTTTCATCAAGATAAATATCAAAACGGTCAGCACTCTTGTCGAAATTGACAATATCAAAGTTGTCTATAAGCACATCCGGAAGGATGGCACGAAGGAGTCGTTCGGGTTTCATAAAACAAAGGTAAGCAAAGATAGCTAATTTTAAAACTTACCAACCAGATATTTCCGCTGAGCCGGACTAAGCGTTTTCATCCTTTCTATTATGCCTGTCTGTCCGTCAGATTACTATAGTCTTCGGCAGCGGACTGTATAGTCCGCTACTGTAGACCGTACAGTCCATTGCAGTAGACTGTACAGTCTGCCGTCGCAGACTGTAATAATCTTCCGTTTAAAAGACCTTGGCCGACCATGGGAAACGGCTTATTCTTCCCTTTGCTTGTGGTATGACATTTACCCCCCAAAGAATAATAAGTGACCCGAATTTTCTCAAAATATTATGCTCACACACTTTTTGACTTAATCCCAATTAAGTATATATTTACCAAAATCTTACTAGTATTTACCGATATTTTCACCTATTATGATACCGCCTTTGATACCATTGGCGATATCGTCTTGATATTTTTCTTGCCAGACTACGCTGTCTTTCGGATTAATCATTTGCAGATAAAGAGTCTTACTTTTATCCGATAAGCCGAAGGTTTGTACATCCAGCTGATAGGCTTTGAACCAAAGGTCTTCACCGGCTTCATAAATTCCTTTGCTTGTTTGCAGATATATACACTCTGAAGGATAACCAGACAATTGTTTGTTAACCGAAGAGAACAAACTATCTATAGTACTTGTTCCATTCGTTTTTTCATTTGCAAGAAAATTCTGTCCTTGCGCATATATAGAAAAAGAACATATGAAGTATAATAAAATAATCTTTTTCATAACTCTGTAGTTGCATTTTATTATGAAATAATATGTATACAAAAATAATAAAAGTGCAATTCATTAACAATCAGAATTACACTTTTTTTTTCTGCCAAAGAATTATATTTTCAACCTATTTCTCGGCTTGTTCTCTATCTTTTTAGAATGTGGCTTACACCCAGCTTTTCTTTAAAGGAAAAGCCTATTTTTGATTTCGAAGTAAAAAAACATATCCAATACTTGCCACATACTTTTGTTACTGAGTCAAGAAATAAGAAAATCAAAACTGTTTCTTAATTTAGAATACATTTTAGTTGTATCTTCTATTCTTTTTCTCTTACTTTGTAAAACTAACATATCAGTATTATCGCGTTTACATATTTGAAAACCAAAATTAGCATGAAAAGGGAATATATTATTCATGTTCTTTTTACTGCCTTTTATCGCTATGGGGCAAACGTACAAATATATAGGGATAGAAGACGGACTGAGCAACCGAAGAATATTCAACATTCAAAAAAGACTCAAAAGGATATATGTGGTTTCTTACCAATGAGGGAATGGACCGCTATAATGGCAAAAAGAAATAAAACACTATAAATTAGCTGACGAAGAAAATTAAAAAGAAATGCCCAAAATCATCTTACATGGCTGTTTCGAGAGAAAGAAAACTTATGGATTGTAGGTAAAACCGGAAAAATATTTGAATATCATCATCAGTTTGACAGATTTATACCCACCTATAAACCTGCCAACTTATCCTTGTCTATTTCATACAGCTATTTAGACAATCGAGGCAATATATGGCTGTGCGACAAAGATTCGATTATACTATATAATACGCAGAGTGATCAAATTTCACGTATTTACAACCCACTGAGCAGCAACATTACCTCTATGGTACAATCAGACAACTCCCATTTCTTCATTGCGACAGAAAAGGGAATACGCTATTGCTGTATAAAAGACAATGAGTTACAGCCAATTCCCATTCCTCCATTGGATGAAATCAAAGGGCAAATCAGCGAACTCTATTATCACAGAGTATTGAAACGACTGTTTATCGGAACATTCGAAAAGGGCATCTTTGCCTATGATTTGCCCACGCGCCAAATTCTTCATTCCGAAACAGATTTAAGCGATGTCAATATTACCCAAATCAGTGCCCTGAACGAGAATGAACTTTTAATTGCTACCGAAGGTATGGGGATTTACAAAATTCAGGCTAACAGTGGCGTGATACATCCTTATCTCACCACCAACTACGAAAGCAATAACGAGATGATGGGAAATATCATCAATGATATCTATGTGGATGAGGAAAAGAGAATATGGCTTGCCAATTATCCTACGGGAATCACCATAGTCGACAACCGATATCAAAACTACCACTGGATAAAACATTCCATCGGCAACAAGCAATCTCTGATTAATGATCATGTGCATACCATCATCGAAGATAGCGAAGGAGACTTATGGTTTGGTACCGGCAACGGTATCAGTCTTTACAATACTAAAACACGTCAATGGCATTCGTTCCTGAGTTCTTTTGACAAACAACTCAAAGATAAGAACCATATATTCATTGCTTTGTGCGAAGTTACTCCCGGAATTATTTGGGCAGGTGGATATACTTCCGGTATTTACAAAATTAACAAGAAAGCACTTTCTGTGGAGTACTTCTCTCCTTCATTGCTGACGCCCATCAATATGCGCCCTGACAAATACATCCGAGATATGATAAAAGATTCCGAAGGAAATATCTGGTCCGGAGGATATTACAATCTAAAAAATGCTTTGACTTAAAAAATGATAAGGTAAAATTATACCCCGGGGTAAATTCAATTACATCTATCAGAGAAAAAGACAGTGACCACATGTGGATTGGCACTGCTACCGGTTTGTATTCTGCTAAATAAGAACACAAGCCAATATAAATATATAGAGATTCCCGGAGAGTCTACTTACATCAATACTCTTTATCAAGCTCCCAACGGATTATTGTACGTCGGTACCAGTGGTTCCGGTCTAATAATTTATAACCCCGGCAAAAATACCTTCAAACAATTCCACACAGATAATTGTGCACTACTCACCAACAGCATCTTTACCATACTGCCCGAAGTGAACGGAAATATCATAATGAGTACAGAAAACGGTATCACCTGCTTTTCCAGCAAAGATAAATTATTCTATAACTGGACTAAAGAGCAAGGGCTTATGTCTGCCAACTTCAATGCTTCTGCCGGTGTATTACTCAAAGATAAAGGATTTATATTCGGCAGCATAGACGGTGCCATCGAGTTTCCCAAGGATATTAAATTTCCTCATTATCAATTTTCCAAAATTATTCTAAGTGATTTCCGACTATCCTATCAGCCTGTATTCTCCGGTGAAGAAAAATTCTCCATTGACGGAAGATATCGATGATATAAAAGTATTGAAACTGTCTCACAATCAAAATACTTTCTCACTAAAAGTATCGACCATCAACTACGACTTTCCATCCAATGTGCTTTACAGCTGGAAACTGGAAGGCTTTTATACTACCTGGAGTCCCCCGAGAGCAGAAAACATAATCCATTTCGCCAATCTGAAACCCGGAAAATACAAACTGTATATTCGTGCTGTGTCCAAAGAGGAACAGAATGTCATATTCGAAGAACGCACCATCGATGTCATAATAGCACATCCGGCATGGCTCAGTTTTTTGGGCTATATTATGCTATATAGTGCTAGGGATACTCTTGCTTTTTATCATTACCAGAATTATCTATCTAAAAAAAACAGAAAAAAGATTTCCGATGAAAAAACTCAATTTTTCATCAATACCGCACATGACTTGCGCACGCCGCTAACCCTGATCAAAGCTCCATTAGAAGAGTTGAGTGAAAAAGCACAGTTGACGGGCAAGCGGACTCAACTGTATGAAAACTGCTCTGAAAAATGTGGACGCTTTGTTACGTTTGACCACCAATCTTATCAACTTCGAACATACCGAAGTCTATTCCCCTAAGCTATACATAGCTGAATTTGAGCTGAATACTTATATGCAAAACCTATGCAATGGTTTTCATTCTTATTCGGCCACAAAGAATATAGATTTTACTTACGAAAGTAATTTCAAGGAAACGAAAGTATGGTTTGACAAAGAAAAGATGGACTCCATCTTAAAGAATATCATATCCAATGCCTTGAAATACACCCCTGATTATGGTCATGTAAGCGTCTGCGTCACCGAGACCAAAGACTCTTGGAAAGTCAAGGTATCTGATACAGGAATTGGCATTCCTGCCAAAGAAAAGAAGAAAATATTCAAACTGCACTTCCGTGGCAGCAATGCCATCAATTCTAAAATAACCGGTAGCGGAATCGGACTAATGTTGGTATGGAAATTGGTAAAGCTTCATGGAGGAAAAATCAATATCGACAGTACCGAACATCAGGGAACAGACATCAGACTTATTTTCTATAAAGGTTATGAGCATCTGCGTCATTACAGCATCGTAGAGCCGAATCAAGAACTGCCGGTCAAAGAAGTTGTCGAACAAGCGAAAGTTACAGAAACGCCCGAAAAGCTACAGGAAATGATTGAAGCCGCATTATTACAACGCATTCTCATCGTAGAAGACAATGATGAATTGCGCAGTTATCTCGCCACATCACTTGCAGGAGCTTATACCATACAAGCTTGCAGCAACGGAAAAGAAGCATTGATTATCGTTAAAGAATTTTGGCCTGACTTGATCCTCTCTGACATTATGATGCCCGAAATGCGCGGAGATGAACTATGTACAGCTATTAAAACAAATATTGAAACATCACATATTCCTATCGTATTACTCACTGCGTTAAACGATGAGAAGAATATTCTAAATGGATTGGCAACCGGTGCAGATGGTTATATCACCAAACCATTCAGCATCAAAATGCTAAAGGCAAGAATATCCAATATACTGTCCAACAGAGATTTATTACGGCAAAGATATGCGATGGCCACTAAAATGGATTCAGAAAAGCCGGGATTGTTGCCTGCTGAAGCCAACACACTGGACTGGAAGTTCATAACCGACGTAAAGAACAATATAAAAAATAATATTGATAATACAGATTTTACCGTAGACTCTTTATGCTCATTACATAACATGAGCCGCACTAGTTTCTATAACAAACTGAAAGCATTGACAGGACAGTCTCCCGCCGATTATATCAGAGACTTCCGTCTGAATACGGCTGCACAATTGTTGCAGAAAAAAAAGTACTCAATTACAGAAGTAGCAGAAATGACAGGATTTTGCGACAGCAAATATTTCAGAGAGGTATTTAAAAAGCACTTCAATGTAAGTCCCAGTAAGTATGGGAAAGAGGATAAAAAAATAAGTATAAGATATATTCAGGCAGGCAGTTACAACAGTTCCTTACACTTATATCATAAACTGTAGGAGTGTATCAAAACCAAACCGGTCTATCCCATCGTCGGCTGTAGGGGCAGAGTTTGCCTGCCCGAAGACACAAAACAAACTGTTTTCGGGCGAACGAACCTCGCCCCTACAAACTAAACAATACCTCATTACCCTTCTATTTCACTCAGTTCCAACCAACGCATTGATTTTTCATCAATCAAATCATTCAGTTCCGGTAATCGCTTCGATTTCTCGGTCAGCTCTTCTACACTCAAGGTTCCACTACAAAGGGCAGATTCTATATCTGCTTTCTCCTGTTCCAGTTCTCCTATTTCCTTTTCCAACCGCTCGTACTCCTTCCTTTCCTTGAAAGTCATACGGCGTTTATCATTCAACCGTACACGTGCCGTTTTCTCCTCTTTCGGCTTCTCGGCTTCCTTCTCACGTTGCTCTTTCACTTCGCGCCAATCTCTATAATCAGAATAGTTGCCGGGAAAATCTACGAATATCACCTTGTCCTTTGAATACCAATAAGTGGTCTACCACCTTATCCATAAAGTAACGGTCATGACTCACCACAATCACACAACCCTTAAAGTTCTGAAGATATTCTTCCAACACCTGTAAAGTAATAATATCCAAATCATTGGTTGGTTCGTCCAGTACCAAAAAGTTTGGATTACGCATTAACACCGTACAGAGATAAAGCCGGCGCCGCTCTCCCCCACTCAACTTATACACATAACTGTGCTGCGTTTCAGGTGTAAAAAGAAAATGCTGAAGAAACTGCGAAGCTGTAAGGCGCTTACCATTGCCCAGTTCAATTACTTCGGCAATATCCTGCACCACATCTATCACTTTCATCTGTTCGTCAAACCGTAAGCCATCTTGCGAATAATATCCGAAACGCACCGTCTCGCCAATATCTATCGTACCGCTGTCCGGCTTCTGCTCGCCCATCAGAATCTTGATAAAGGTGGATTTTCCCGTACCGTTGTTTCCTCCCACAATTCCCATCTTCTCGTATCGGGCAAAGATATAAGAGAAATCGTCCAAAATCTTCAAGTCACCGAAACTCTTGTAAAGATGGTCTGCTTCAAAACTTTTCGAGCCGATATATGACGCCTTCATTTCCAGCTTCACATTACCGTCATTGAAACGTTGTTTTGCCACCTTTTCCAGCTCATAAAAAGCCTCCTCACGATAACGCGCTTTATGTCCGCGTGCCTGTGGCATACGGCGCATCCATTCCAATTCCGTACGATATAAATTATTGGCACGGGCTATTTCGGCATTTGTCGCCTCTATGCGTTCTTGGCGTTTTTCTAAATAATAACTGTAATTACCTTTATAAGAGTAAACCTGCTTATTGTCTATTTCGATAATTTCAGAGCAGACACGATCAAGGAAATAGCGATCGTGAGTCACCATCAAAAGACTGATATTGCCACGTCTCAAATAATCTTCCAACCACTCCGTCATATCAAGGTCGAGGTGATTGGTAGGCTCATCCAAAATCAGGAAATCAGGCTCTGTGATAAGCACATTCGCCAAAGCAACACGTTTGAGCTGTCCTCCCGAGAGATGCTTCACCTGCTGATTGAAATCACGGATTTTAAGTTGCGAAAGAATCTGTTTTTGCCTTTCGTTCATAATCCCAGGCTTTTTTCATGTTCCATGCGTGCCAGCAGGTCCTCCATTCCCGGATTACCTTCGGTTTCCATACACCTTTCATATTCCTTAATAAGTTGCACGGTAGTATTACCGTGATGGAAACACGCTTCAAGCACAGTCAGTTCTTCGGGATAGTGAGGATCTTGCTCCAAGTAGCCTACACACAAATCACGACGAAACACAATGCTGCCTTCATCATAACCTTCTTTTCCGGCTATAATATTCAATAATGTAGTCTTACCGCTACCGTTCTTGGCTATCAAACCGATACGTTGTCCTTCGGCTACCCCCAAAGAAATTTGATTAAATAAAACCAAATCACCAAACGATTTTGTAAGTCCGTCTATCTGTAAATATGGAACCATTCTCTTTTTTAATTAATATCATCCAACACAGCTTCCGCTTCGCGCTTAATTTTCTTAAATTCAGCCTTCAGGTCACAAGGAAGGTTTTTCTTCGCTTTATTCCATACTATGGCGGCAGGATCAATCAGCATATCGGAATTCATAAACTGCAAAGCCGGATATTCTTCCTTTCCGTCTATCACTGTCACCCATTCCATGCCTTCCATCTCATTAACCAGAATTGTGCCAAAAGCCACACCGAAGTTCTCCCAAGCCATACGCTGTTGAGGTTGGAAACGCCCGCTATCCATTACTTCCTGAATCTTTTTCGATATCCTCTTCCTGCGAAGAGAAGTCTTTTTAAGCTGTTTCTTTATCGTACTTGAGGCCCATTCATAAGCACTATTCACCTCGCCTATCTCAAGCACTCGAATAGGAATAATCTCTTTAGGATAAGCCTTATTTTCACGGCGTATTTCTATGCTGGCAATAATATTCTCGGCAACAGTTTTATCACCACCCTTAGCTACCGTAAAAGAACATTCCACGCATATATCACGACAATCAATAACCCAAAAATGAGAGGTGTACCAAATGCCTTCTTCCTGAAAGCTATCCACACTGTAAGCCGATTGCACACCTCTTATCAGGGTCAATTCAGCAGCCGGATTTTCTTTCAATTCATAACTGACACATTCTTTTCCATAGTTTGTGTCAGCACCTCTATAAGCCGAGATACGGAAATTTCCACTCCATTTGTCGGGGTCATAAAATAAAAAACTCTCTTCTGTATCTTCAAACTCACGCCAACCCGCAGGATATTCCAGCGAGAACCAGCCACCGGGAGCAATGTATTTCATAGTTCCTATTTTTTATATTTATTTATTTCACCGGTAATACTTCAATCCAATAATCATCCGGATCATTAATGAAGTATAGCCCCATCTCTGTATTTTCATAACATACACATCCCATTTCTTTATGGAATTTACGCACTTCGTCATAATCTCCTTCTACACGCAGACAAAGATGGCTTTCATTTTCGCCCAATTCATAAGGCTGCGGATGATCACGTAACCAAGTCAGTTCCAGCAAGAAGTTACTATGATCATCAGCCATATATACTAAAATAAAAGAACCATCAGCAGCTACTTTTCGATTGGCTTCATGCAGCCCCAATGCAGTTTCGTAGAATCGAATACTCTGTTCCAAATTCGTTACATCAATATTAAAATGATCAAATCTTCCTTTTACTTTCATATTTCTTTAAATTTTTATAATCTGTCCGGGATACTTTATTTCTATAAAATGTGTTCCATGGGTTTCTGCCAAAGCACGGAAAGCATTTGCTTTCCCATAGTCGGGCGCGAAATGCATCGGTACAAAAATATTTGTTTTTATTCTCTTCACAAACTGTTCGGGACCTCTCATATATTCACGTCCCAAACGCGGATCTACAGGAAACATTGCTACATCCAGTTCATGCGTATAATCATACAGGTTATCCACTTCATGAAGGAAATTCTTTTCATATCCCTTCCATTCGTGTTCCGTACTTTCTTCCATCCAATGCCAGTTATTCAAATCGCCGGCATGGAAAAATTTCTTATTCTCTACTTCTATCAGAAAAGATACTCCTACATCCGTAGATCCGAATGCCCTGACCGATAAGGTTTCATCAGCATATTCCTCTCCTTTTTTTTCAACCAGACGGCGTCTTCTTTCTGCGCTCTTCTGTGTCTCAGAATATCCTTCGAAAAGATATAGATAATGTCTGGTCGCTGTGTTTTCCAGTCCAATACTTCCTTATTGAAATGATCTGGATGAAAATGACTGGCCAGCACATACAACTTTCCGGGGCGGTGCAAAAGTTCATCATGCACCTTTCCCTGTTCAGGTGCCACCACCGGTTCTTCAGGCTGTTCATTCATCAACCTGCGCAAAGCAGCTTCCGCCTGTTTGTCTTCTGTGTCAACGGTAATAATCCATGATAACAGTATACCCATCGCCCAACAGGGCAAATCCGCTATGATAAATATAAACTAATTCCATACCTTTTATAACAAACTTACTTACCAATAGGTTGTACTTGCGCACGCGTCTTCTTGTCTATCTCCAGAAACATATAATTCACTTTTCCCGAATGGATAAGCGATTCGTTTTCTCTATATTTCTTATTGGCATATTCTTTTGATTTCTCAAAAGTAAGTTTCGACATTTGATTCTGCGATTTCCCCACCATGGTAGAATCCAGTTTTTCATCAGGAAAGAAATCGTCCAAATTCACATCTCCAATCATTGTTGTCTCCAGAAAATTCATATCGGTGTGAGTCTTGTCTGTGTAATAACCCACAAACATGTGCCCGGGGATACGTACCAATATAGGATTGATATTTATCGCCTTGAGCAATGAGGCGAGCAACACGCTCCCATCTACACAGTTTATCTGCGAAGACTCCAATGCATCATCCAACAGTACGCACACGCTGAGTATAAACCACATTCGACGACAAACTGCTATTGGTTGTGGAACTATATTTAAAGTTACGTTTTTGCAATACATTCCATAAAGCATAAACTTGCTTATCCACATTTTCGGATTGACTTGTATCTCCCTGATACCCCAGGAAACGATTGACTAAGCGCGTGTCCAATGCTTCACGCAAAAGTTTGTCTATCTGCGGATGTTCCTGGTTCACATAAGCGGCAAAAAACTCACCTGTATCGTGAAATTTCATTTTATCGTCTACATAACCAAGCGGACACTCATTGATACTCCGCATAGAAATGGTTTTCAATCGCTGAGGCATTTTTTTTCTGTTAAGTTCCGCCTTGACAGATATACTAACGGGCACTGCCTGATTATTGTCACGCAAAGCCTGATAGTTCCAAATGATGTCGGGGAAAAACAAGATATTCCTTACCGGGCTTAGGCAAAATAAATTCGGAAACAGATTCAGAGAAGAAAGGGGAGTTTCAGCCACTTCAATACGCAATTTACTATTGGCATAGCTGTTTTTTTATACGAATAGCAATACCTGATTTCGGATTACCAATATAATCGGAATCGGCAGGAACAATCAAGTCTCCATCCGTAGTAGCTGTAGAAAGTATAGTAGCCGGAAACACATTCCCCCCTAATTGATCTGTTATTTCGAAACCACTCCGAAACGGTTCATAGCGATAAACAAATACAGAAAATGCCATCACCAAAATGATAGATAGCACAATAGTTGACCACTGCCATCTATCGAGTTGTTTCAAATTTACTTTCCTCATGTTCATTAATCCATTTGCCCGACATGAAACCGAAGTCTATAACCGTCACCAGACTAAAACTTATATTCACTATAGGGTCGGATATATTCCTCCCCTACAATAGACAAAATAACAGCTGTTATTTTGCAGCGATGCTTTCGATTTCCACCAATGCACCTTTCGGCAATGCCTTAACTGCTATTGCAGAACGGGCAGGAAAATCACCTTCAAAATACTTGGCATAAACAGCATTCATTTCTGCAAATAAGGACATATCCGCTAAAAAACAGTAGTCTTTACAATATTTGCAGTAGTCAAACCGGCTGCTGCCAATACATGCTTGATATTTTCAAAAGCCTGAGCAGTCTGTTCGGCAACTCCTCCCGGAACAAATTCACCGGTAGCAGGATCTACAGGCAACTGACCTGAGAGAAATACCATACCATTTGCCTCAATCGCCTGACTATAAGGTCCTATAGCTGCAGGAGCCTTTTCTGTAAAAATCACTTTTTTCATGTTTATTCAATGTTTTAATAATAAAAATCAAATTTTCATGGGCTAAATTAGCACTTTTTCCGCTATAAAACACAGATATGCCTAAACAATCTGACTTTTTTTTACGTTCATTTAACATCGGTACCGAGAGAAACATAGGCCGATATTTTGAAGCGTCTTTTTTTATTAATTTTAAAAATATGGTATTTTTTTTTTTCTCCTATTTGAAGAGTTTTTCAAAAAAACAGCTACATTTGCATCAGTAAACGCAGAATTTGCCAATCTGGCAAGTTTCGTTTACGTTCCGATATAATATCTATAACATATTAAATCCCGTAATCATAAATTATGAACTGCGATCTCAAGACATTTCATGTGCCGATTGCGTTCTTTGATTACACAATAAAAAAATATTTTACTAATAACATATACTATATGTATAACATCATTCAATTAAACGACAAAGACTTGTCAGAATTACAATCAATCGCCAAAGAGTTGGGTATCACTAAAACAGAGTCTCCGAAAAAAGAAGAACTCGTTTATAAGATTCTGGACGAGCAAGCAATAGTCGGAGCAACCAAAAAAGTAGCAGCGGCCAAAGTAAATGAAGACCGCAAAGAAAACCAGCCTAAAAAGAGATCACGTATCAGTGTTAAAAAAGAAGGTGACAAGGTATATACTGCCACCAAAGATAAAGCACAAAAAGCTAGAAAGCAGCTACTCCAACAACGGCTGCACACATCGCAGAAGAGGCTGAAAAAAAAGAAGCAGTTTCCACAGTTGAAACAGCTCAACCCATCCAAGAAAAAAACAGTAACAGAAGCAGTTGAAAAGTCTGAGCCGAAGAAAAGAGGCCGCAAGCCGGGTACGAAGAATAAAACTGCTGCCAAGACAGAAGGACAACCTGCTACAACAGCAGAAGAAACCAATAACACTACTCCTCAAAAAGTTTCGGCAACCAATACTCCGAAAGAAAAAGAGGTAATTCTTCCCGAATTGGATTTCGATAGCGATACAGACGACTTCATTCCAATTGAAGATCTCCCTTCGGAAAAGATTGAACTCCCTACTGAATTACTTGGAAAGTTTGAAGCAACCAAAAATGAGGCACCTGTTCCCACTGTCACTCCAGCTTCTAAATTCCAGCCTCTCCAACCACGCGAACAAAACCCGAGATACAACAACCCCAATCAACGCAACAATAATAATTATAACAACCAGCGTCCGACCAACAATAACAACACAGAAGGCCTGGAATCTCCACAGCAACCCCAACAATCGGCTCCCGAGCGTAAGCCGGTAGAAAAGCCTTACGAATTTGAAGGTATTCTGACAGGAACCGGTGTTTTAGAAATCATGCCTGACGGTTATGGTTTCCTTCGTTCATCAGATTACAACTACCTTTCTTCGCCAGATGATATTTATGTGTCACAGTCACAAAAATCAAACTATTTGGTCTGAAGACAGGCGATGTAGTCGAAGGCTCTATCCGTCCACCTAAAGAAGGAGAAAAATACTTCCCGCTGGTGAAAGTAGAAAAAATCAATGGTCTAGACCCCGGACTAGTGCGCGATCGCGTTCCATTCGACCACCTCACTCCGCTGTTCCCCGACGAAAAGTTCAAACTTTGCAAAGGTGGTTACAGTGATAACCTTTCTGCCCGTGTGGTAGATATGTTCGCCCCCATCGGCAAAGGACAACGTGCACTGATTGTGGCTCAACCTAAAACCGGTAAGACCATCTTGATGAAAGATATTGCCAATGCCATCGCTGCCAATCACCCCGAGGTCTACATGATTATGCTGCTCATTGACGAACGTCCTGAAGAAGTAACTGACATGGCCCGCAGTGTCAATGCCGAAGTTATCGCTTCTACATTTGATGAACCGGCAGAACGTCACGTCAAGATTGCAGGTATCGTGCTCGAAAAAGCAAAACGCATGGTAGAATGTGGTCACGATGTCGTGATATTCTTAGACTCTATCACCCGATTGGCTCGTGCATACAATACTGTTTCCCCCGCTTCGGGTAAAGTATTGTCGGGTGGTGTAGATGCCAATGCATTACATAAACCCAAACGTTTCTTCGGAGCAGCACGCAACATCGAAGGCGGCGGTTCACTTACCATTATCGCTACCGCATTGATTGATACCGGTTCTAAGATGGATGAAGTAATCTTCGAAGAATTCAAGGGTACAGGTAACATGGAGTTGCAACTCGACCGCAACCTTAGCAACAAACGTATCTTCCCTGCTGTCAATATCGTTGCATCCAGCACCCGCCGTGATGACTTATTGCTTGATAAGACTACACTCGACCGCATGTGGATTCTGCGTAAATATCTGGCAGATATGAACCCTATCGAAGCTATGGATTTTGTAAAAAGCCGTTTGGAAAATACGCGTGACAATGAAGAATTCCTAATGAGCATGAACTCATAAACAAATCATAGTTTCATATACACTATAAAAAGACTGCGTGCACCTCCTGCAGAGCACGTGGTCTTTTTATTTATCTATAATAATATCAACACAAACCTTTCTATTATTTTGCAAATAGTTTTTTGAACAACGATATATGCATACTAATTTTCTATACATTTTTCCTCCAAATAACAGCCATACCCACAATCCATAAATCGAAAATAATCTTCCTTCCAATATAAAGCTAAAAAAAATACATATAACCTTGATTAGATTTAGACATTCGGTGTTAGTCCGTAACACTTATTACCTCCAAATTCATAAAATCATATCCCCAATAAAAACTCCATTAACACTATACAATAAAAAATCCGGTCAATTCATCAAGGATCTACCGGATTTGTATATTAATATTTTAGTAGAATTTAGAATGGTAAATCGTCTTTCTCGTCTGTTGAAGCAAAATCTACCGGAGCTGCCGGGGCTGCATTCATCGGCGGGAACGGAGCATCAGGTGCTACAGGAGCCTGAGCACTCACACGATCCACTTTCCAAGCACGAATACTGTTGAACCAACGCCCGTTCCACTCACGTGCATCAACATCGAAATATACATTCAATTCTTCACCCACCTGAATATTAAACTGCGCTATTTTGTCTGCACCAAATACATCAAAACACATCTTACGCGGATACTGATCGTGTGTCTCAATCACATATTCCTGCACTTTCCATTCATTTCCAGTTTTTGAGACTCCGCTTCTCGGTTCGAGAACCGCTATAACTTTTCCTGCTAATTCCATATTACGTTATTTAATTTTCGCCACGAAAGTACACTTTTCCTTGCGAGTAAACTAATTTTTTCGCTATTTTTTGCGTGCAACCATAATCTTTTCGTAACTTTGGCAGTTAAATGAGACCTATATGTAGAATATAAATATAATAATATAAAACTATGAAGTTCATCGTTTCAAGTACTGGATTATTCAGTCATTTACAGGCTATTAGCCGAGTAATCAACTCTAAAAAAAATTCGTTACCTATTCTTGATTGTTTTTTAATGGAACTAACTGACGGAACGCTGTCTCTCACTGCTTCTGACAGTGAAACAACCCTGTCCACCTCTTTGGAAGTGATTGAGAATGACGGTGACGGACGCTTTGCTGTTTCTTCCAAAACCATACTCGAAGCCCTGAAAGAAATTCCGGAACAGCCACTGACATTCGAAGTGAATACAAATAACCTGGAAATCACCGTACAATATCAAAACGGTAAATACAGTCTCATGGGACAAAATGCAGACGAATATCCGCAGGCTCCTGCATTAGGCGCAAATGCGGTACACGTAACAATGGGCGCTCCGGTGATGCTGGCGGGTATCAACCGTTCCTTGTTCGCTACTGCCGATGACGAGTTACGTCCGGTGATGAATGGTATTTATTTTGATATCACTACCGAAGATATCACCTTCGTAGCCTCAGACGGGCCACAAATTAGTACGCAATAAAACATTTGTGGCTCACGGCGATGAAAAGAGCCGCATTTATCCTGCCCAAGAAACCGGCCACTTTGCTGAAGAACCTCCTGCCCAAAGAACAGGGAGATGTACAAATTGATTTTGACGACCGTAACGCTACGTTTACATTAGAAAACTACAGCATGATATGCCGGCTTATCGAAGGACGCTATCCCAATTATAATTCAGTAATTCCGCAGGATAATCCGCACAAGAGCCACCATTGACCGCATGATGCTGATCAGTGCGCTCCGCCGTGTATCTATTGTATTCTCATCACAAGCAAGCAGTTTGATAAAACTCCGCCTCAGTGAAAATCAGATCCAGATCTCCGCACAAGACATTGATTTCTCCACCTCAGCAGAAGAAACACTGACTTGCCAATATACAGGAAGTCCCATGAGCATCGGCTTTAAATCAACATTCCTGATTGATATTTTAAACAATATCTCAGCACAGGAAATACTTTTCGAACTGGCTGATCCTTCACGTGCGGGCGTTATTGTCCCTGTAGAGCAGGAAGAGAACGAAGACCTGCTGATGCTGCTGATGCCTATGATGCTGAACGACTAAAAACGACACGCCACCATGTGGCGGAAAAACAATATATAATACAAGCTGAAAATGAAATTGAACTTGAAGAATCCTATTGTTTTTTTCGATTTGGAAACAACGGGAACAAATATAAACACAGACAGAATAGTGGAAATATGCTATCTGAAGGTGTATCCAAACGGCAACGAAGAAACGAAGACCATGCGTATCAATCCGGAAATGCACATTCCCGAACAATCCTCTGCCATCCACGGTATTTATGACGCAGATGTGGCGGACTGCCCTACCTTCAAGGAAGTGGCAAAAGAGATAGCCCGGGACATTGAGGGATGTGACCTGGCCGGTTTCAATTCCAATCGTTTCGACATTCCGGTTCTGGCTGAGGAGTTCCTGCGCGCAGGAGTAGACATTGATATGATGAAACGCAAATTTATTGATGTACAGGTAATTTATCACAAACTGGAACAGCGCACCCTGTCTGCCGCCTATAAATTCTATTGCGGAAAGAATCTGGAAGATGCCCATACAGCCGAAGCCGACACACGTGCCACATACGAAGTACTGAAATCCCAATTGGACCGCTATCCGGAAGAATTGCAAAACGATATGGCATTTCTAGCTGAATATTCAAGTTTCAACAAGAACGTAGACTTTGCCGGCCGCATCGTTTATGATGACAAAGGCGTGGAAGTATTTAACTTTGGCAAATACAAAGGAATGTCTGTCAGCGAAGTGCTGCAAAAAGACCCCGGCTATTATAGCTGGATATTGAACGGTGATTTTACGCTGAACACCAAAAACGTATTGACTAAAATCAGACTACGCGAATCAGGACTGATGAAATGAGCATGAAAGGAAAGAAAATCGTATTAGGTATAACCGGAAGTATAGCCGCCTATAAAGCGGCTATACTCATTCGAGGACTTATCAAAAAAGGAGCGGAAGTGCAAGTAGTCATTACACCGGCAGGAAAAGAGTTCATCACTCCCATCACTTTGTCGGCACTGACAAGCAAACCTGTTATCAGCGAGTTTTTTGCCCAGCGTGACGGGACATGGAACAGCCACGTTGATTTGGGACTATGGGCGGATGCCATGATTATCGCTCCGGCTACCGCATCCACTATTGGTAAAATGGCCAACGGAATAGCGGACAATATGCTGATCACGACTTATCTGTCAATGAAAGCTCCCGTATTCGTAGCTCCGGCAATGGATCTGGATATGTTCGCACACCCTTCCACCCGGAAGAATCTGGACACGCTCCGTTCTTACGGAAATCACATTATAGAACCGGCAGAAGGGGAGCTAGCAAGCCATCTGGTAGGAAAAGGCAGAATGGAAGAACCGGAAAAAATAGTGGAAATTCTGGAAGCTTTCTTTGCCAAACAACAAGACATGGCCGGAAAGAAAGTAGTCATTACCGCCGGTCCAACTTACGAGAAAATAGATCCGGTACGCTTTATCGGCAATTATTCTTCAGGAAAAATGGGATTCGCACTTGCCGAGGAATGCGCTTCACGTGGAGCGGAAGTATCGCTAATCAGCGGATCCGGTAACGATTCAGGCCCATCACCCTAACATCCGCCGCATAGATGTGGAAAGTGCCGGAGAAATGTACGAAGCCGCCATCCGCGAGTTTCCTACAGCTTCGGCCGGCATCCTGTGTGCGGCAGTGGCCGACTTTACCCCGGAAACCGTAGCCGGTCATAAAATCAAAAAGAGAAAAGATAATTTAACACTGCAACTGAAACCCACACAAGACATTGCCGCCGCACTGGGAAACCGGAAAAAAGACGGACAGACATTAGTGGGATTTGCCTTGGAAACAAATGATGAAACAAAAAATGCACAAAGAAAACTGGAACGTAAGAACCTTGATTTCATTGTACTGAACTCATTGAACGACCAAGGAGCCGGGTTTCGTTGTGACACCAACAAAATAACGATTATAGACCGTCAGGGAGCAACTCCTTATCCGCTGAAAAGCAAACAGGAAGTAGCAAGGGATATTATTGACAGACTGGTAAATAATAAATAATTTCTTAATTTGCCACGTTGCCAATGTGCTAATGTGCTAATGCGCTAATGCGCTAATTACCATGCGGAATACAACAGCGCAGCAAATTAGCAAATTGACAAATCAGCAAATTATTAAAAAGGAGCAAGAATATGCTGCAATCTATCTATATACAAAATTATGCATTAATTGATACATTGGATATCAGTTTCACCCCCGGTTTCTCTGTCATCACCGGAGAGACCGGCGCCGGTAAATCGATTATTCTAGGCGCTATCGGCTTGTTACTGGGACAGCGGGCCGATATCAAAGCTATCAAGAAAGGCGCCAATAAATGTATCGTAGAAGCCCGTTTCAATATTTCGACTTATCAGATGGAGCCTTTCTTTACCCAAAGAGATTTGGAATATGATCCGGATGAATGTATTATCCGCCGCGAGTTATATGCATCAGGTAAAAGCCGCGCATTCATAAACGATACTCCGGCCTCATTGGCGCAGATGAAGGAACTGGGCGAGAAACTGATAGATGTACATAGCCAGCATCAAAACCTGTTGCTCAACAGTGAGGGATTCCAATTGAATGTATTGGATATCCTGGCACAAGATGACAACGAACTTTCAGCATACAAGGATATTTATACCGAGTACAGGAACGTATGCAAACAGCTGGCCGACTTCATAACGCAAGCCGAGCAAAGCCGGAAGGATGAAGATTACATCCGGTTCCAACTGGAACAGCTGGATGATGCAAACCTTCAGGAAGGAGAACAAACCGAACTGGAACAGGAAGCCGAAACCTTGAATCATGCCGAAGAGATAAAAGCGGGCTTGTACAAAGTGGACCAAATAATGGCTTCGGAAGATGCCAGCCTGTTGTCCGCTACCAAAGAATGTATGCAAACCCTGCATAACATAGCGAGAGTGTACACACGTGCCCAGGAATGGATAGGGCGTTTAGACAGTTGTTACATAGAGCTGAAAGATCTGTCGCATGAAATAGCAGGCGCACAGGAGGAAGTGGAGTTCAACCCCACCCGTCTGGATTATGTAAATGAACGCCTGAACTTAATCTACTCTTTGCAACAGAAGCATCACGTACAAACAATAGAGGAATTGATAGCCGTGCAAACCGACTATCATGAGAAGCTGAACGCCATCACTTCTTTTGACGACCGTATAGCAGAACTTACCGCCCAAAAAGAAACGCTATATGACAAAGTGATAAAGCAAGCCGCTGTGCTGACAAAGCTCCGTTCCCAATCGGGCAAGCACATTGAAAGACAGATGCAAAGCCTGCTGGTTCCTCTCGGTATGCCCAATGTGCGCTTTGTGGTGGAACTGAATCCGCGCAAGGAACCGGACAGTAAAGGGATGGACAGTGTGACATTCCTGTTTTCGGCCAACAAGAATGGAACATTACAAAATGTAGCTTCCGTAGCATCGGGTGGTGAGATTGCCCGTGTCATGCTTTCGCTGAAAGCCATGATAGCCGGAGCTGTGAAACTGCCTACTATCATCTTTGATGAAATAGACACCGGAGTTTCCGGTTCCATCGCCGAGAAAATGGCGCTCATCATGCAGGAGATGGGAAAACAAAACCGTCAGGTCATCAGCATCACCCACCTGCCCCAGATTGCAGCACGCGGCATCACTCATTATAAAGTATATAAGGAAGATACGGAAACAGGCACCAACAGCTACATCCGCCGCTTGACTGATGAAGAAAGAGTAAAAGAAATAGCCAATATGCTAAGTGGAGCTACCTTGACAGAGGCAGCCCTGAACAATGCAAAGGCGCTGATAAGTGGCTAGTGCCAATTACCACTAACCACCTGTCACTAACCATTAACCACTAATTAGACATGTTAGAAAAGAATGAAATGATTTTCGGTGTACGCGCTGTTATTGAAGCCATACAAGCCGGAAGAGAGATAGATAAAGTATTGGTGAAGAAAGATATACAGAGCGAACTGTCCAAAGAACTGTTTGCCTGCTTGAAAAATACCCTCATCCCTGTTCAGCGTGTACCCGTGGAGCGTATTAACCGTATTACCCGGAAAAACCATCAGGGAGTTGTAGCATTCATCTCCTCTGTCACCTACCAGAAAACAGAAGATCTGGTACCTTTCTTGTTTGAAGAAGGAAAAACACCCCTATTCGTCATGCTGGATGGAATTACCGATGTACGTAACTTCGGAGCCATTGCCCGTACCTGCGAATGTGCCGGTGCAGATGCCATTATTATTCCCTCGAAAAACAGTGTCAGTGTCAATGCTGACGCAATGAAAACATCCGCAGGAGCTCTGCACACTCTTCCCGTATGTCGCGAACAAAGTCTGACTAATACCATCAAGTATCTGAAAGACTGCGGATTCAAGATTGTAGCAGCTACGGAAAAAGGGGATTATGATTACACCAAAGCAAACTATAAAGACCCTGTATGTATCATTATGGGAGCCGAGGACACAGGTGTTCCCTACGAGCACCTTTCTCTGTGCGATGAATGGATCAAAATACCGTTAATGGGTAAAATAGAATCACTGAACGTATCGGTTGCCGCAGGTATTCTGATTTATGAAGCTGTAAAGCAACGCGGCTTCACAGAAGACAAGACGGCATCCGCTTTATAAAATACCGTATCATCGTTAACAAACAATTAACTATATCATGAAGAAAGTACTTTTGATATTGGCATGCGGCATAGCTACCCAGCTAAGCTATGCACAAGCAACCCCAAAGTGGGCCGACAAAGCTAAGAAAAGCCGTTTTTTCCATCGTTACATACGATAAAGAAAACAAAATCAAGAATACAGGAAATGGATTCTATATCAATGAAAATGGAACGGCATTATCCGATTATACCCTGTTTGAAGGAGCCGAACGTGCAGTAATCATTAATGCGGACAGTAAAGAATTGCCTGTATTGCGTATCTTGGGAGCCAACTCCATGTATGACATCGTAAAATTTAATACTGAAACCGATAAAAAGACCATAGCATTAAAATCGGCATCACAGCCGGCATCGGTAGGTGAAACAGTCTATCTGCTACCCTACTCGACTCAAAAAGCGGCAACCTGCCAAACAGGGACCGTCACCAAAGTAGACACCATCGGCGACAAGGCATATTACTATACACTGGCAATGACAACCAACGAAAAAACAGTAAGTTGCCCTATTATGAATGCCAATGGAGAAGTATTAGGTTTAATCCAAAAAAACGCATCGGATGAAGCCAAGGAAAGTTATGCCATCGGAGCTACATACGGTGCCTCGCTGAGCATCACCGCCCTTTCTTTGAATGACATGTCACTGAATAAAATCGGCATCAAAAAGGACTGCCCGAAACAGAAGACCAAGCACTGGTGTACCTGTTCATGGCATCTTCACAACAAAATCAGGACGAATATATCACCACATTAAACGATTTCCTGGAACAATATCCCAACAGCGCGGACGGATATATACGCCGTGCCACTACTTATATGGGATTTAATGATGATGAACACAACGCTTTGGCAGATGCCGACCTGAAGAAAGCACTGGAAGTGACAGCCAACAAGAGTGAAACGCAATATAATATCGCTAAATTAATTTATTCGTACACCATCTCTTTAGGTGACAAGAAACCATACGGTGACTGGAGTTACGACAAAGCTCTCTCCATTATTCATGATGCCATGCAGGCCGACAACCAACCCATTTACACACAATTGGAGGGAGACATTCTGTTTGCTATGAAAAAATATCCTGAGGCATACGCCGCTTATGAAAAAAGTGAACCAGTCTTCCATAGCCTCTGCCGCTACATTTTACTCGGCAGCCAAAACCAAACAACTGATTGAAGGAACAGATATGAACGAGGTTATTGCCTTGATGGATAGTGCTGTGGCACGTTTCACCAAGCCTTATACATCGGAAGCTGCTCCTTATTTCTATGAACGGGCAGAAATAAAAGCCCAGACAGGTAAATACCGTGAAGCGGTAATAGATTATGATACTTTTTATGATGCTATCGGTGGACGGGTTACAGCCGCTTTTTATCTGCAACGCGAACAGGCGGAAATACAATGTAAGATGTATCAGCAAGCTATCAATGACATTAATAAAGCAGTAGAAATGACTCCTGAGGATGTAGCCATGTGGGTGGAAAAAGGTTCGGTGCATCTACGTGTAGGGCAACATAACGAAGCAATAGAAGCATTGGAAAAGGCTATCTCTTTAGACCCGAAAGCCGCAGCCGCATACCGCATGCTGGGATACTGCCAGATACAATTAAAGAAAAACAAAGAAGCCTGTGCAAATTTTGCCAAAGCAAAAGAACTGGGCGATGAAGTGGTAGACGGACTGATACAGAAGTATTGCAAATAATACCGGGAAGCTCCATCTGAAATCCGCGAATCTTGCTACATGATTTCTGAAATCTTGTTGCATGATTCGCGGATTTTTGCTACAAGATTTCAGGAAACATTCCCTGTCATTCATGAAAAAGCAGGAAAGAAAAAAAATCTACTTATCTTCCCACTGCCGTATAATCAGTACCCGTTTCGTATCTTCCGTCACCCGGAAACGGTCATCGCTACGCTCTCCTACCAGCCATACAATCTGGTCTGCTGAGCAAACCACATACTGATTTTCTTTCTGGAAAAGAGAAAACTTACGATCTGTCAGATAATCGCTGACCTTCTTTTTCCCTTTCATTCCGAAAGGAACAAACTTATCCCCCTGCCTCCATTTACGCACCGTGAGAGGTAGCACCACCTTATCCGCATCCAAACAGGCCGTATTCTTATTCCTGGGGATGACAAAGTCCGGCATTATTTCCTGCGTTTCCATTGCAAGCCGGAATGGGGGCACATTTTCCTCCACTTCCTCATCCGCCAGCTTCCTCCTGCGAATAATCAGCTCCGTCCTGTCGCGCAGCACCTCCCATCCGGCAGAAACGAATCTTTTTCCCGACTGGGCAGACAAACTGCGGAATACATCTCCTACCTGAACGGAATTGAAACCTAACGGATGAAGAATCTCAAACAGCAAAGCCGCCGGAGCACTCTCTTCCATCAAACGAGAAATAAGAATATGGCCGGACTTTTCCATCACCCTTTCTTTCCCCGCCTCTATTTCCTTATTATATATAAGAGAAACATCAGTCAGACGTCTGGATGTTTCAGCTATACTTTCACTGACAGAAGGATTCAGCTCACGCAACATCGGAAGAATATTCAGACGGATTTTATTACGCATATATTCATCTTGCAGATTGGTACTGTCTGTAACATAACCTTGACGCAAACAACGCAAATAATCCAAAATATCCTGACGGCTCACCTCCAACAAAGGCCGTACAATGCAGCCGTTATGCGGACTGATACCTTTCAAGCCATTGATTCCCGCGCCACGTATCAAATTCAATAAAAAAGTTTCCACACTATCATCCCGGTGATGGGCTACGGCAATAACAGCCCCCCCCCTCTCCTTACGCAGTTGTTCGAACCAATCATAGCGCATTTCGCGAGCCGCCATCTCAATAGAAACATGATGCCTCGAAGCATAAGTGACCGTATCAAAATGAGTAACATGCAAAGCCACTCCCAGCCCTTTACACAACTCATTGACAAACCTTTCATCTCTATCGGACTCCTCACCACGAAAGATGGAAGTTACAATGGGCAGCCTCACAATGATACCCTAAAACAAGCAAGACACGCAACAAAGCTACCGAATCCGCTCCGCCACTCAATGCCACTAACACCTTATCATGCAAAGTGAAAAGTTGTTTTTCCTCTATATACTTCTGAATATTCCAATGAAACATGACACAAAGATAAGGGTTCTGCAAGACAAAAACAAAGTGCCTGTTCTTTATTTAAAAACAATCTAAATAGTTTGCATACTTCTAAGTAATAACTTATCTTTGCGAAAAATTTAAAACAAGATGCGTTTATCCGAATTAAGAACAGGAGAAAAAGGCGTAATAGTCAAGGTTTTAGGTCACGGTGGTTTCCGCAAGCGAATCGTTGAAATGGGTTTTATTAAAGGAAAAACCGTAGAGGTAATCTTGAACGCCCCTTTGAAAGACCCTATAAAATACAGACTACTAGGTTACGAGATCTCCCTCCGAAGACAAGAGGCAGATATGATTGAGGTGGTAAGCGAGCAGGAAGCACGCACGATGCAGAAACCCTTACCATGGTTCCATAACAGAAGATGTACCCGTGTCCGAATCAGAACTGGTGGCACTGGCAAAAGGCAAACGCCGTACAATCAATGTAGCCTTAGTAGGTAATCCTAATTGTGGAAAGACTTCGCTATTCAATATTGCATCCGGCGCCCACGAACATGTAGGAAACTACAGTGGTGTGACAGTAGATGCCAAGGAAGGTTTTTTCGACTTCCAAGGTTATCATTTCCGTATTGTAGATTTACCCGGAACCTATTCTCTTTCAGCCTATACTCCGGAAGAACTTTATGTACGCAAACATATCATTGAAGAAACTCCGGATGTAATCATCAATGTGGCAGACTCTTCCAACCTGGAACGTAATTTCTATCTTACCACCCAATTGATTGACATGAATGTGCGTATGGTCATCGCACTGAATATGTATGACGAACTGGAAAGCAGCGGCAACAAACTGGATTACATCAAGTTAAGCCAATTGATCGGAGTGCCTATGGTACCTACTGTCTGCCGACGGGGAGAAGGTGTAGACAAACTGTTCCATGTTATCATCGGTATTTACGAAGGCGGGGATTTCCTGTCACAAAAGGGCGAAATACGTTCTGAAATTCTGGAAGACCTGAGAGACTGGCACAAAACCTATGTACCCGACCACGAATTCGGAAGCCACAAAGAAGAGGAAGATGCCCGCCCACGCGGATATATGCGCCATATTCACATTAACCACGGTCCTGAACTGGAGCGCAGTATCGAAGAAGTAAAAAAAGCAATCAGTCAAAACGAAGACATACGCCATAAATACTCCACCCGCTTCCTATCTATCAAATTACTGGAAAACGATAAGGAAATAGAAAATTTCATCTCTACACTGCCTAATGGCAAAGAAATCATAGCGATACGCAACAAGGAAACCTTACGTATCCGTAAAGTGATGAACGAAGACAGCGAGCAAGCTATTACGGATGCTAAAATATGGTTTTATTACCGGAGCTTTGAAGGAAACATTCACCGACAATCATTTGGAAAAAAACAAACAACCCGCGTGATAGACAGTATTGTGACACATCGCATTTGGGGATATCCTATTTTTTCCTGTTCCTTTACATCATGTTTGAGGGAACCTTTGTTTTGGGTGACTACCCTATGCAAGGTATTGAATGGCTAGTAGACCAGTTGGGCAACCTGATACGGAACAATATGGCTGAAGGTCCTTTGAAAGACTTACTGATAGATGGTATTATCGGTGGAGTGGGCGGTGTTATCGTTTTCCTGCCGAATATCCTCATATTATACTTTTTTATTTCTATATTGGAAGATTCGGGGTATATGGCACGCGCCGCATTTATCATGGATAAAATAATGCACCGGATGGGACTGCATGGCAAGTCCTTTATCCCACTGATTATGGGATTCGGTTGTAATGTACCTGCCATAATGGCAACACGTACTATAGAAGATCGAAAGTCCAGACTAATCACCATGTTGGTGAATCCTTTAATGTCCTGTAGTGCGCGTCTTCCCATATATTTAGTTATGATAGGTGCTTTTTTCCCTAACTGCGCCAGCTTTATGTTACTTTGTATCTATACAGCAGGTATTTTATTAGCAGTAATAATGGCCCGTATTTTCAGTAAATTTCTAGTGAAAGGAGAAGATTCTCCATTTGTGATGGAACTCCCCCCCTATCGTATGCCTACTTCTAAAAGTATCATGCGTCATACATGGGAAAAAGGAGCACAATATCTGAAAAAGATGGGAGGCATTATCATGATTGCCTCAATTATTATTTGGTTTCTAGGGTATTATCCACGGCATGATGCTCATGAAAGCGTAGCCGAACAACAAGAAAATTCATATATCGGACAAATAGGCAAAGCAATAGAGCCTGTTATCAAACCGCTAGGATTTGACTGGAAGTTAGGAATCGGACTTATTTCAGGTGTGGGTGCTAAAGAACTGGTAGTAAGCACACTAGGAGTATTATACACAAATGAAGGAGATGTGGAAAATGTGAATCTTTCTGACCGCATCCCCATTACTCCACTGGTTGCATTAGCTTACATGTTGTTTGTATTGATTTACTTCCCCTGTATTGCCACTTTCGCAGCAATCAAGCAAGAATCCGGCAGTTGGAAATGGGCCATATTCGCAGCAGGATACACCACTGGATTGGCTTGGCTTGTTGCATTTACCGTATTCCAAATAGGAAGTCTTATCGTTTAATAAACCTAAACCTAAAATTATTTGTTTATCAAGCATGGAATTACAACAAATTATAGTTATTGCAATCGTATGCCTCTGCACCATATGGATAAGCATACGTATCTTTCAGTATTTCAAGCGCATAAAGAACAATAGCAATCCGTGTGAATGCTGTAGTTCGGACTGCGCCATGAAGTCTATGCAGAACAAGCCAAAGTACGGTTGCGATGCAGAAAAAAGTGAGATAGCAGAATATTTGC
>VOFJ01000094.1_pt1 | contig 103930 bp, 142 predicted proteins | sample 5384081 | NCBI WGS metagenome assembly VOFJ01 (sample SAMN12384729, study PRJNA508395) | human gut metagenome | isolation source: healthy gut I | host: Homo sapiens | reverse complement strand
GCCATACTTCAGCAGACGGTAAGCAGCCGTTATCGCGGTAAAGGTCTTGCCCGCACCTGTTGCCATCTGTACCAGTGCCTTGGGGCGGTTATCCGCGAAGGACTGATCCAAGTTGTTGATGGCGTTAATCTGGCACTTACGGAAGCCGTTGGTGTCCAGCGGCGGGAAGTGCTTCATATTGTTCCGAATGGTATCGGGCTGCCTTAGCAAATCCCGCAGCGTTTCCGGGCGGTGGAACGAGAATACTGTCCTGGAACGATACTTGATGTCCTTTGTAATCGGTAAAACGAATGATTTTGTCCGTTGCTTCATAGGCAAACCGTATGGCATACTCGTTCTTTATCCATTTGAAGGTGCTGTTGGCATAGCGCCCCCGACTGCACTTCCACGTCCGTGATATGCTCTCCGGCTTCTTCGCGCTTGGCTTCGACTACGCCCACGGGCTTACCATCAACAAAAAGGGCATAATCGACCTCACCCGTACTGGTGGGGAACTCACGAACAGCCACACCAAGAGAAGCGGAGAGATTCAGCCGTTTCATGTCTTGAATCACCCAGCCGGATTGATTCAGCTTTTCATCAATCGCAAGACGCGCCTTTTCTTCCGGGGTTATGTTCTTCGTCATCCCTTTCGTCTATATACTCCATAATGTCACCGTAATCGACATTAAGTGTGCTGCATATTTTCCCCAAGGACTGTAAGCGTGACTTCTTCATCTCTGCGGAGTTTAGTCATTGTGTTCGGTGCAACGCCGGAGGCTTTCCGCAAATCGGCTTTGCTCATTTTTCTATCGATTAATAGTTTCCATAAACGGTTATACGAAACAGCCATGACGTCCTCCTGCGTATACTTTATTATGATTATACCATTCCTTGCCGTACCTCGCAAGAGTGTGCGAAAGTTTAAGCGCAAGGCAATCGGCAAAATAATCTTCAATTTCAGTTTCTTCCATTACTATCCCGACTTTATGACTTCTTGAATGCTATCTGAAAAAGAAAAACCGCTGTGCAGCCGACAGCGGTTCATCGTCATATTCTGTTTTCAGAATAGCCAAGCAAATAACGCTGATGCAGCGACAATCAAGGCACTTCCCGCCAGTGATAGCAGCATCGGTGCTGCAAATGGGCATAACAGCAACGCCGCAAGCGCCGAAGCTGCCGCCTGTGCATAGCTGCCATCCAGCAGCGCGAGGAAAGCCGCAAAGCCGCCCAGCCCGGCAAGAATCATACCAATGCTGCCGCAGATACCATACAGAAGATTAAGTACAAATCCTGCCACATACACCAGCACAATCACGGGCAACGCAAGTAAGCGCACAATCCACAGTACAACGATGTTCTACCAGTTCCTTGACCTTTTTCAATGTAAGCATTTTGTCCACCTTTCTGCCGTTCGGCTCCGGGTGAACTGAAAAAAGCAGCAAAAAATCGTCTCAGATTCACCCGTTTTTTTTAAAACGGGAATCTAAGATTCCTCTTGCTGCTTTCCACTTTTGGGAAGTCCCTATACTAATAGGAATCCGCAGGGGCATTTTGGAATACAGTTTTAAAAATATTTTTTGAAAAACAAAAAGGCCGGAACAGGATGAACTACTTGCAGGCGCACTTCTGCGCTGCTTTCGCTCATTCTGTTCCGGCCAATATCACATATTGCTACGGTATCGCTCTAAACAAACAGATATTATATTGTAGACCCAAAAGAACATCTGATGGAGTTGGTCGGCTAACTAAGTGCCGCCTAAACTTCCACCTCTGCACTCTCAGTGTCCGATGAAGGATTCTGCTTCAGGCGTCTTTTCGCTGATCCTCCTCTGTGATAAACTCGATACTCTTCACGGGCAGACCGTGAATGCGCTCCACCAGAGATTCAGCAGAAATGTAATCTTCACAGCCTCCACGCTTGATCTGAAGCATATTTTTTTCCCATCAACGACACTGCGATTTCCAATCCGCAATCCCTTCGGAGTGCGGATCTCATGCTTTCCATTACTCATCTTTTTCACGGCCTCCTTTTTTATGGTTTGAATTTCACCTTTTCGTTCATTCGATTCAACTTATGGACTTTTCTGAACTTTTCTTGAATTTCATCTTTTTTTCACTTGCATATTTACGCATTTTCCAGTATAATGGCCATAAAAGTTGAAAGAATATAGCATAATTATATGCAAGTAGTGTTGCGGTGTCAAGAGGAAAATGTGAAATCTTATTGCACATTCTGAATTGAATATTTACAAATTCCGTTGCACATTGTTACAGTACGATAACTGCTCCATAGAAAGGTTACAAACATGAAATTTGGAGAGAAAGTTCGTGATTTACGAAAGAAAAATTCCTTAACACAGGACGAATTGGCAAAGTGTCTGGGTGTCAGCAAACGAACAATCATCGGATGGGAACGTGATGGTCGCTATCCTCGCAATGTTGAAATACTTGAAAAAATGGCCGATATATTCCATGTGCCTCTGACCTACATACAACCGGATCAGTCTTTATTCATTGAACGCGCTGCAGCAACCTACGGAAAAAAGGGTAAAATAGAAGCCCAGCATCTCGCATTCGAGCTTACTGAGCTTTTTGCCAGCGGAGAGTTGACCGCGCAGGATATGGACGGCATCATGTATGAAATGCACAAAGCCTATTTTAAGTACCGCGAGCAAGAACGAGAAAAGAACCGAATATTGAGCCTGTAAAATCCCGTTCCATTCACTATGCCATCCTCGAAAGGAGAGCACATTATGGATTCCATTCTTATTTACCAAGCAGCCAATGACCTCGTCCAAAATACCGGCACCCGCAACATCAAACGGATTGCGCGAAGCTGCAGCCTGGACATCCTTGAAACACCTCGCTTCAAAGATGTGCTGGGTTTTCTTTCACTCCATTTTGATAAGCCTTTGATACTTATCAACAGTCATCTTGATTCGCAGACAAAGCAGATGGTCTGCGGGTACGCTCTGGGGCATTATCTGGAGCATCAGATTCTTATGGACTTACACACGCTGAATAAGTCTCTGGCGATTACAGACAAGCAGATCTGTCTTTATGAACCAAACGATAAGGTACAATAACTTGCGCAAATTGAAAAAAGCATAAAAGAAGACATAGCTTGCAGGCTCTGGTAGAATGAAGTCACGACACACCATTCTGAAAGGAGCAAGCAAACTATGTCCGAGAAGATTGTACAATTCAATGAGGAAATTATCAAGGGGCAGCTCAAAGAATTAGTTCGAGGAAGTGTAGAAGAAACCCTGAACGAGCTGCTGGAAAAGGAGGCGGAGTCGCTGACGCAGGCGGCCCGCTATGAGCGCAGCGAGGCCCGTCAGGGCTACCGCAGCGGCCACTACGACCGCAACCTCACTACCACTTCCGGCGACGTCACGCTCCACATGCCGCGGCTCAAGGGGCGTATCCTTCGAGACTGCCATCATTGAGCGGTATCGCCGCCGGGAGAGCAGCGTGGAAGAAGCTCTCATTGAGATGTACCTGGCAGGTGTATCCGTCCGGCGTGTGGAGGACATCACTGAGGCGCTGTGGGGCAGCAAAGTCTCGCCCGCCACCATCAGCGAACTGAACAAGAAAAGCCTACGTCCACATCGAGGATTGGCGGAACCGCCCCTTGCAGGGCGGCAAGTATCCATACGTCTATGTGGACGGCATCTACCTGCGCCGCAACTGGGGCGGAGAGTACGAAAATGTGGCAATTCTGGTGGCAATCGCGGTGAATGAGGACGGATATCGTGAGGTTTTGGGGGCCGCCGAGGGCATGAAAGAGGACAAGGCCAGTTGGATCAACTTCTTCCAGTGGCTGCGCGGACGCGGCTTGACGGCGTGAAACTCATCGTTGGCGACAAGTGCATGGGGATGCTGGAGGCCGTGGGCGAAGTGTTCCCGGACGCCAAATATTCAGCGCTGCACGGTGCATTTCTGCCGAAACGTATTCTCCGTTGTGCCCAAATCCAAGGTCAAAAATGTTGCGAAGATGCTCAAGGCGATCCACGCCCAGGAGAGCAAAAAAAAGCGTCCCGCGAGAAGGCGAAGGTTGTGGTCGCCGAGCTGCGCGCCATGAAGTTGAAAGAGGCCGCCAAGAAGGTGGAGGATGGCATTGAGGAAACGCTGACTTACTGCGATTTTCCCAGCGAGCACTGGACGCGCATCCGTACCAACAACGTGATTGAGCGGCTGAACCGTGAGATCCGCCGCAGAACCCGCGTGGTGGGGACATTCCCCTGATGGAAACTCCGCCCTGATGCTGGTCTGCGCAAGGCTGCGCCACGTGGCGGGCACCCAGTGGGGCAACAAGAAATACATGAACATGAAGCACTTGGAGGCGGCTCTGTACGACGCCTCTATTGCCGGCTGACTTCATTCAGCCGGAGCCTGCAAACAATTTTGCGCATAAATCTTGACGGCACCAACCAAACGCTTTTGCATCTCACCTGATGCTGGACAGCGAGGAAGTCTATCAGATGACGAAACACAAGATGGATGCTGCTCAGATTTCCGTTGCCAAACGCATTCATATCAATCTGGTATTGGTGAAACTGCTTGAACTGCATCATCTGGGGTACGATCTGCGGCACTACCATGCCCAGCACCATGCATTTATCAAGCGACTCAACCTGCCGGAATATTTTCGCTTTGATGCTGCCGGATGAATCCGTATTCCTGTAATCCTAAAACCCGTAATGAACAAGCCACAATGAGCGTTCATTACGGGTTTTCTGTTATTTCAGTTTAGCGAGGATTTCATCGGCACTCATGCCCTCGGCAAGCAACTTCTTCAGAACGGATTCCGCTTCTGCTTTCTTTGCTTCTTCTGCAGCCTTAGCATCTGCCTTTGCCTTCTTTGCTTCCAGAGTGGCCACTTCTTTTTCGGCCTTCTTCAAAGCAGTCTTTTTTGCTTTCAAATCAGCCTTCAAAGTGTCAATGTTGGCGGCGATGGATGCAATCTCAGCAGCGAGTGCTTTTTGCGGACTGCTTTTCTGCAATCTGCGTTGCAAAATCAGCAGTCACAGTTTTGGGCTTATTCTTGCTACCTTTAGTTCTGGGCATAGGTGATAACCTCTTTTCCTTTTTGGTTTAAGTATAGCATTGTAATCAATATAACTTCTGGTGTATTTTTATTTCAATTTCTCTTCTGTTTCCAGTGCCGATTTTTTCAGATAGTCTTGTATTTCCAAAAGCCTCGCCTGACAAACATTGAAATCATCTGAATCAATACCATTGTTCTGTACTGCCTCGCCACTAATATACGAATTAATATAGGCCTGCAAGTTAAAGCCATCCTTATTCTGTAATTGACGAATCGCATCTGAATATTCTGTTGGTATATTTGAGTTGATTTCAGTCAAATTTGCATTAAGCTCCTGTCCGATATCGCATAAAGTATTATGTAAGCTAAGTCCTTTCTTTCCCCGTCTCGAAGAATTTGAAGCAGACAATGCTTCTGGTAACTTTATTAACATTTTTTGTACTTCAACTAATGCTTTGTTTGTCTGTGCAAAAATTGTAAGATTCTTGCTTTTCCGAAAATATTTAATTGAATTCCATGCTCCAAAAGCGGAAACAACTGCAAGTATCACGTTAATAATTGTCAAAACAACATCCAACATGCCCATTATTCTCCCAGTCTTGTTTTCTTATAGTACTGAAGAATCCGAACATAGTTATCGTACTCAGATGCAAGTTCCTGCGCATTCTCGTCACTCCATGCAAACTGTCCAATTACACCTAAAAATCCTTTTTCCTTCTTTCCCCAATACTCCTCATCTTGTAAAAATTTAGACAAGGTATCATAATCAAATACTCTTCCATCATCCACTGTTTGACAAATAAAATCAAACCAACGTTCCTCATCACAAGGATGCGATGAACCAGTAGACTTATTTGCAGTATTACAAAATAAAGTTAATTTATTTAGTGCCGATTCAGAAATATAATCAAGTGGGTTAAAGCAACCCGTTGACGGTCCGACAACTTTAATATCATCATGTGTTTGACCATACACTTTAGCTATATCATTATAAAATAAATCGAGCAACTGATTATATTCCTCAATAGTTAACTGGTTCTTTTGTAGTGGAACAATATTACAAACCTTAACATATCCGTCACGCCAGGTATCTTTTCCATAATAAATTGAGACCTCAGCATGAGGAGCTTGATCTCCGACATAATCAGCAAGAATATAATCTTTCAACATCTGATTACGTTTTGGCTTAATCCAATTCACAGGAAACACAGTATATATATTTTTTGCCAAGCTGTCTAATCCCGGTTTATTTCCCACAAAACTGAGTTCTTTATACACATGCATGAGCTATTCCTCCTCTCAATTTCTTCACATCTCAGCTGATCACCGAATCCCTGATTCTTAGATCGTTGCCTGCTGCTCACCACGAAGAGGTGTGTGATTATCAGAGCAGCGTAGAGAGCTACCGTTCCCAGTATATCACAATTTCATCCAGTTTTACAGACGCTTTCTTGCCTTCATCGCCACACAGTACAATAACCCGCCTAGCACTCCGCCGACTGTGTTGTAGAAGATGTCAGATAGCTGAAACGTCCCGAGCCGCAGGAGTAACTGCAGCATCTCTATTATCAAAGAAAAGCCAAACGCTATCTTCCCGCTTTGCCACAGTATCTTCTTCCAGCTGTTTCCAATCTTCTCTCCGAACGTCCACACCACTATTGCTGAAAACGGGACCATCATGATTACATTCTCGATGCACTCGGTAGTTAGTTTCTGCTCGCCGTTCACGGTCTCCCAAATACTCCATCCGCCCATGACATTGGACAACGGATTCATCCACAGATTACGGTTTAGCAGAGTTCTAAACAGGATCATCGAAGTCACGAAAACCAATAGGAACAACTTCCGGAAAAACGCACTCTCTTTAAATTTCTGATACCAAGTCACTATGGCGCTCTTCCAGCCCTTTGCCCGCATGTGTAGGCTCATATGCATATAGGTAGAAAAACAAGGCCAGGAAGGAAATCAGGAGCGAGAATCCAAACGGCTCGTAGAGAGCCGTCAGAATGTTTGTGAGAATCTTCCCGAGTAAATCAATCGTTTCTTTCATCGTCGTTTACAGATCACTGAACAGGTCAGCCTTGTACACCCGTTCTCCAGCATCTTTTTAAAGCTATCCTTTACGGCCGCAACATCTTCATGGTAGGTCATGCCGTACCAGGTGTCGTTGGTCTTCAGAACCTTCACAGACATCTTGTCCCTGCTCCAGCAGTTCACCGATGAAGATTGGGATCAAATACTCGGCTTTCTGAGGATTGCTCGGTACTTCTTTCTCGAAGAACTCCTTGAAGCCCTCTTCCAGTACATCTAAAAATTCCGGAGTCAATCCCCACATGTTCATGGAAACCAGAGAATTTACATTCACAGCCACGCCATCTGCTTCTGCCCCAGTTGCAGTTTTTACAATATTCTTGGTTTCCACAACCTCAGTCAAATTGTTCTGGTCGTCCATCTTGCAAACACCACGGGTTACACCACCATTATCGGACAGAGTATTCTTCAGCACGAAGCCAGCCATACAGGACTTTCCGCCATTCACCAGATACTCATGGACAGCCTTAAAGCCCTCCTTGCCGTAGTAATCGTCTGCATTGATCACAATAAACGGTGTATCAAGAACTTTCTTTGCAGCAAGTACAGCCTGACCGGTTCCCCATGGCTTTGTACGGCCTTCCGGCAGAGTTCCCGGAATGTCGTTGATATTCTGGAAAGCATAGTCTACAGTTACATTGTGAGAGGAACAAATGGAGGCAATACGATCACCGATGACCTCCTTGAACTCTTTCTCGATATCCTTGCGGATAATAAATACTACATGGTTGAAACCAGCCTCAATCGCATCATGAATCGAGTAGTCCATGATGATATGTCCAGCATCATCCACTGGCTCCAACTGCTTAATTCCTGTTCCGAAGCGGCTACCGATACCAGCAGCCATGATAAGTAATGTTGTATTCATAGTTTTTTTTCATACCTTTTTCTGACAATATTCTTTTTATTATAAGTTTCGTTTTTCACATCTCAGCCGATCAAAATGGATCGTTGCCTGCTGCTCACCACGAAGAGGTGTGTGATTATCCGAGCAACTACCGTGTGAACTCTCACACGGCTTTTTAATCAAAACTTAAAGGTATCCTTCAGTCCCAGCCACTTCTGGTCTTTATCACTCAAGTTCAGCGCAGTTCCATCTTCCAGAGTGTAGCCCTCTGCACTTGCACTTCCCTTGTATTCGCCCTTCAGCTGTGGCCACTCGATGCCGATTTCAGGATCGTTCCAAGCCATGCCACCCTCATCGTTCGGATGCCAGAAGTCATTGACCTTGTAGCAGAACTCTGCCTCGTCACTCAGAACAAGGAAGCCATGTGCAAAGCCTTCCGGGATGAGGAACTGCTTCTTGTTCTCGGCAGACAGGGTCACACCATACCACTTACCATAGGTTTCGGAATTGCTTCTAAGATCAACAGCAACATCAAACACAGTACCTCGCACAGCACGCACCAGCTTGCACTGCGGATACTTTTTCTGGAAGTGCAGTCCGCGCAGCACGCCCTTCGTGGACATCGACTGGTTGTCCTGCACGAAGTGAATATCGATGCCAGCTTCTTTCATATCTTTTTCGTTGTAGGTTTCCATGAAATAACCACGGGCATCACCATGAACAGCAGGCTCAATCACGTAAAGACCCTCAATGCCGCCTACATTTTTCTCAACTTTAATCTGTCCCATTTCTTCTATCTCCTCTATTACTGCTCGATTTCTTTCAGGTAACGGCTCAATGCATCCTGCCAAGTCGGAAGCGGAGTAAATCCTGCTTCCACCAGCTTGCTCTTATCTAAGCGGCTGTTGAACGGACGAGCAGCCTTGCTCAGACCATACTCTGCCGTGGTCACCGGCAGAACTTCTATCTTATATCCCGCCTGACGATAGATTTCTTTCGTGAAATCGTACCAGCTGATGTAACCGCCCTCGTTGGTCGCATGGTAATAACCGTATTTCTCAGTTTCATTCATATCAACAAGCAGTCGAGCCAAATCATATGTATAGGTCGGTGTGCCAATCTGGTCATTGACCACACGGACAGTGTCGTGCGTCTTGCCAACATTCAGCATGGTCTTAATAAAGTTCTTACCATTCAAACCAAACACCCATGCAATGCGGACAATAAAATACTTCTCCAACGTCTGGCTGACTGCCAGTTCCCCTTCCAGCTTCGTCTGGCCGTATACATTCAAAGGCTTATAATCCTTTGCAGTCCGGCTGCCAAGGCTCAGTGCCCTGGCCATCAAACACATAATCCGTGCTAATATAGGTCATCTTGCAGTCCAGATTCTTGCAGACATCTGCAATGTTCTGCCGTACCACCAGCATTGATGGCACGAACTTTCGCCACTTTATCGTCGTCCTCTGCCATATCCACAGCAGTCCACGCTGCACAGTGGATCACAGCATCCGGATTCACTTCTGTAATTACTTTCTCAACAGCGTCTTTATTCGTAATATCCAGAGCCACATACGGTGCTTTTGTTACCGCAGAACCATCAGCCACACCGCTGTAGGTTTCCTGAATATCAGAACCAACACCTTCATAGCCACGCTTCAGCAGCTCATTCATCACATCATGGCCCAACTGACCGCCAACGCCTGTTACAAAAAACTTCATAACAATTTCCTCCTCTGGCTTCTTAGCGGTTGCTGTACATTTTCTCGTAGTAGTTCTGATACTCACCGCTGATGATGGTCTCCCACCACTCACGGTTATCGAGATACCACTGAATAGTCTTCTTGATGCCGTCCTCAAACTTGGTTTCCAGCAGCCAGCCCAGCTCGTTGTGGATCTTGGTCGGGTCGATAGCATAGCGCATATCGTGACCCTTGCGGTCACCAACATGAGTGATCAAGCTCTCAGGCTTGCCCAGTTCTTTGCAGATAATCTTCACAATTTCAATGTTCTGCTTTTCATTATGGCCACCGACGTTGTAGACTTCGCCCACACGACCCTTGTGGATAATCAGGTCAATGGCCTTGCAGTGGTCTTCGACATACAGCCAGTCACGAACATTCAGACCCTCGCCGTAAACAGGCAGTGACTTATCAGCCAGTGCATTGGCAATCATCAGTGGAATCAGCTTTTCAGGAAAATGATATGGACCATAATTATTGGAGCAACGTGAAATGGTCACAGGCAGACCGTAAGTGCGGTGGTAAGCCAGAACCAGCAGGTCAGCGGCTGCTTTGGAGCTGCTGTACGGAGAGCTGGTGTGAATCGGAGTTTCCTCGGTGAAGAACAGATCAGGACGATCCAGCGGCAGGTCACCGTAAACTTCATCGGTAGAAACCTGATGATAACGCTGGATACCGTACTTGCGGCAAGCGTCCATCAGCACACTGGTGCCGATAATATTTGTCTGGAGGAAGATACCAGGATCTTCGATAGAACGGTCAACGTGAGACTCTGCCGCAAAGTTGACAACAATATCAGGATGTTCTTCCTCAAACAGCTTGTAGACTGCTTCCCGGTCGCAAATATCTGCCTTCACGAAACGAAAATTCGGGTTATCCATAATAGGCGCAAGCGTGGACAGATTGCCCGCATAGGTCAGCTTGTCAAGACAGATGATTCGATAATCCGGATACTTCTTCAGCATGTGGAACACAAAGTTACTACCAATAAAACCCGCACCGCCGGTAACAATAATATTCATGGTTTAATCTCCTCTACACTTATCTATATATTTTTTTACTCGTTTTTAATTAATACAGATGTTCCTGATACTTGCCATCCATGACGTCCTTCAGATACTGTCCATACTGGTTCTTCTTCATGACCTCATAGACTTCCATCAGCTCATCCTTGCTGATCCATCCGTTCAGATATGCGATTTCTTCCAGGCAGGCAATCTTACGATGCTGATGCTGCTCGACAGTCTTTACGAAGTTGGTGGCATCTACCAGGCTCTCATGTGTACCTGTATCCAGCCAAGTGAAGCCCTGACCCAGCAGTTCTACATTCAGGGTGCCGTCTTCCAGATAAATACGGTTCAGATCGGTAATTTCCAATTCACCACGGGCAGACGGTTTCAGGTTCTTGGCAAACTCGACCACACGATTATCATAGAAGTACAAGCCAGTCACACAGTAGTTACTCTTCGGATGTTCTGGCTTCTCCTCGATAGAAATGGCCTTACCGTTCTTGTCAAACTCCACAATACCAAAACGCTCCGGATCGTCTACATAATAGCCAAACACCGTTGCACCCTTGCCGTTTTCTGCCTTTTCCACTGCTGCATTTAATCTCTTCTTCAATCCATGGCCCGCAAAGATGTTGTCGCCCAACACCATAGCCACAGAATCATTTTCCGATAAAGCCAGCACCAATAATAAAGGCCTGTGCCAATCCATCCGGAGAAGGCTGAACAGCATAGGTCAGATTCACACCAAACTGGTGTCCATCACCCAGCAGGTTCTCGAAACGAGGTGTATCCTGCGGTGTGGAAATAATCAAAATATCGCGGATGCCAGCGTTCATCAGAACAGACATTGGATAATAAATCATCGGTTTATCGTAGATTGGCAAAAAGCTGTTTACTTGTTACTTTTGTTAATGGGTACAGGCGTGTGCCTGAACCTCCTGCTAAAATGATACCTTTCATAATTAGACCCCTTTTTATAGCTTATTTTCTTTGCCACCATTTTTTCTCAAACTATTCTCAACTCTTTGCCACCTACTATTTTCAGTGCCCATCATCCGCCACGTGGAGGCTGTTGATTTAGGATGACAACCACCCACAATAAAGGTGGTGTAATTTTCATTTCTTAAAAGCAACTAATTTACTAAGAATATAATTTAGCACAAATAACGACAATGTTTGCCAATAACTTCATCGCCATACCCCACAAATTTTGATACTCGTTAGGTATATAGTGTGCTTCAATATAGATTCCTGCAAAAATCATTATTCCTGTATCTAAAACCAAGGTTCCTAATCTTCCGATTACAAAACACACTATTTCTCTAATTGCACTAATTCCTGAACTTTTGCTACAAAAAGCCGCTGTTCGATTTGTTACATAAGCAAAGATAATGCAAATAAAATTTGCAAATGCGTTGCCTATGGAATCCAAAAGTTCGATTAGCAATACACCCCTTCACCGTGAAGAGAAGATGTAACTTTTCATACTACACATACCAAACCATCCCAAAATGTATTCTCAGAACTTGGTTTTGATTAGTATTTCTTTTTATAAAACGTATTCTCATTTTCTTTTAATTTTTGTAAGCACCCAATCCTTTGCCATCCTGAATTTTAAACTCTTACAATATGCCGCTAAAAATATAATATTTGGAATGATGCAACAAATGATTCCTCTTATGACTAAATTTAATACACTATACTCTCCAATAAAAGTATTAATTTTAAATGTAATCATCGCTGAAATCAATGTAACTACAGCATAACTCACATTATCAATAAAATATCCGGAGATTTTTTCTTCTGTAAAATAATGTTTAAATAGAACCTGTGCTCCGAATCCGAAATTGATCAAAACCAGCGGAATAATTGTAGCAAGGACAATGCCATAAACACCCCAAAGTTGAACCAAAAGGTAATTTAATATAATGTTTGCAACGGTCTCACATATTGTACGCGATCTATTTTCCCACCATAATCCTGCCGCAGATGTATACGTTGTTCTAATATCGCACATTTTTAAAAGCATAAAAATAGATTGAAAAGAGAACTGGAGCCAAAAGAGGTAGCGTCAATTCTTCACCGACCCACAAAACCATAAAGTTTTGATAGAGGGAAAATAGCGTAACAGTTGCCCAGCTTGAAATCCACATATATATAAAATTAAAAACTGTAAAATCGTTATAATTTTTCCTTTTTTTTTTTGATTCCGCAGCAATACTATTTCCTATTCCACCTATCATGGCACTTGTGATTACATTCATTACTCCTACGATAGCATTCACAATATAGTAGTAATTATTATAAACAGTAGTCATCGTCAAACTAATAAACGCTGAAACAAATATGCTATCAAATGAATTCCGCGTCATAAAGCATATTTTTGAAACCATTAAACCTGATACCTGTTTTTTGATTTCTTTTTTGTCTTCCGATGTTATCTTTCCTTTGCATCTAAGTTGTGGAAATTTTTTATCCACAATTCTTGCATTAAGAATGTTATTCGTAATAGTTAAAATCAGCATAGTTGCAACATAAAAAAATAATACACATAAATGCTTTTCCAAACTATCAAAAGAATTAACTGAATAACATTTGTCAATCCTGTTGTTATCGTATCATTCAACGATATGTAATCATTTCTTTGAAATGCCTCAAGGAACTGATTTTTTTTATACGCCATAAACCAATAACTAGAAACAGTATTAAACAGGTACATGGCAAACAATATATAAATATTGAGCTCATCCGGACATTCTCCATTAATTAATCTCGGCAGAAATGGCATTAAAACCACTCCACCAATTAAGACAACGGTTCCAATTACCCGATAAATTGACCGATAGTAATTTAGAAGTGCGCAAATTTTTGCTTGCTGATTTTTGGCGATAGGCTCATACATGCTAAAAACAACAGCGCTACTAAACCCTAACTCCGCCACACTTAATACAGATAAGATTGAACTAAATAGACTGTTCAAGCCTAAGTATTCTGCTCAAGACTGTATATAAATGCCGTTCTAACTAAAAAAAAGGTAAAAGTAGAACAATAATCTTATTTATAAATCCCATCACCATATTTCTTGCTGCGTTTTTTGTTTCGATTTATTTTCACCTTTTATACTCCTTAATATGGAAACTTACTATACTCTCCCTAGATTTCACTATTCAATTATTTGCTTCAAAAAATCATATGACTCTTTACGTTTCATATTTATAACAGAATTAATTTTTTCGTAATTCCATTCATATCCTAGCATTTCTTCTATTGTTACACCTTCCTTGTTAAACAAATCATACAAACCAAGTTCTCTTAGAAAGCTTCCTGCCTTGTCCATAATAAAATTTGTCTTAAAGAAGGCAAATCTTTTCTTAAAAATCAACGAAAACGTTAATCCATGATATGTCGTTGTAGCAATAGTAGTCGCATTTTTAAATAAAGCAATCCACTCAAGCGGGGAAAGCTGGTATTGTTTTAGAAGGATTTCGCACCATTCATAATTGTCATTATTACAATCGAGGCAAATCAACTTCAAATCATGTGACTGCGCATACTCTATTATCTGATCAATTGCTCTTTTACTGAAATCCTGACCATATACAATCATATAATCCTTGTAATCAATTTCTGGAATTGCTTTGTCTTCATTAAAATTCCCAAAGCCATGTCGGATCTAAAACAATTGTCGGCCGCTCTCCGGTTATTTCCTCGACAATATCCGCTGAGTTTTCATCTCTTACTGATATCTTTTTTCATTTTCTTAATACCGTCGATAACATACTGAGGGTATTTGCTATTTCTTTTTATTGTACCAAAGCTAGCTGCATACGCACTAATATTAGTTGCCTTAATATTGTTTCCAAACAAATAAGAATCATGATCAAATAAATCAAATGAATAATCCCAGACAATATCGCTTCCCAAAATCACAGTATTGAATTCAGTATTGCTTAAGTCATTCGACGACAAATTTTCGGTATGCGGAATCACTTTATATGCATCTAAAAAATTTTTTCTTTCTTAGATTATACGGCGAATTTTTATTAAGATAAGAAGGTAATTTTCTATAAAAACTTCTTCCAAAAACACCTACTGGTGGTAATTTTGCGTAATAGCTATTATAGTGTTTCTTGTTTAAATAAGCTATTTGGCGAACATCTCTTTGTTCATCTATTGCTGCTATTGCTTTTTTGCAGCGCATATGCCTGAGCAAAAGTTCCATAATTAGGAACATTCCAAAATGTTAATATGCCGACATCATATTTCATTCTTCATTTCCTTCCTCTCTTTTTTATCTATCTCTATTTGGCTCATCTCTCTAGCACATCTCTCATAGTATACAGCTCTACATTATTTAAGTAGCACGGTAATATGAACAGCATATACATTTGCGGATATTGGTATACTTCTGTTATGCTAATTACACAAAAAATAAACAAACATATTGTTGCTACTTGTCCCATTCTTTTATTATCACAACTTCTACATCCCCAAAATGCCATAACAATTGCCGCAATATATGCTACCAAACCAATAATTCCAGACATTAAACCAATCTGCAGAAATTGGTTATGGCAGTGCGTTGCACCTCTCCAAATAAAACCGCTTTCTGTTCGACCAAGTAATCCAATCACAACATCTGTATAGAGAATTCCATAGCCTAACAAAGGTTTATTTCCAATTGCTTTAATAGAATTTTCCCATATTTCCAATCGATTTGTAAAAGTCATATCTTTTCCTAGCATTCCTACAATAATAGGCTCTAGAAAATCCGAATTTCGTAGATAAACGATCGAAACGAACAATACTATTGCCACAATTAAACATCTAAATGGGGTCATAACCTTACGAATAATTGGAATTACCAACCACAATAAGAAAATAACAACTCCTACCAAACCCGTTGATGATCCTTTGATAAAATGAGTCACAATGGTTGCGCAAATAAGAAAATAACTTCTTTTTTTTCTCCTGCAAGTTCACAATAGAGTATTGCTATTAAAAATGCTGGTATCGCCCATACTACAAAGTAATGATCAGAGCCCAAAAACCATTCCTGCGTTTTCCCATAAGCAGATATAGTTCTTGTAAAAAATCCATCTGGCTTCATTATCACTGTAACCAGATTTATATATGTACATAACTCTAAATGTAGCATCGTGCTTTTTGATCAGCAAAAAACATTCGCTTTTTTTCAGCACAATAATTAATAAAAATCGCTGCATACACTATTAAGATTGCATTGTCTACTGCATTTCTCATACTTCCAGAATTAATAGCAGTACTAATAAGAATAATTATTTCCAATAAAATCATGCACTGCGTTACCAAATGAATCTTTATTTTATTCTTTATGGTTTCCAACAATACATATACAAAAAGTGACTATAGAAAGGAACGAATAAAATGAACTCGTAACCGGAAAGAAATCCATTGATAGTGGTTTAAATAATGGAAGTGTTAATGCAAAAAATAGAGCGCTGTCTTTTTCTTATTTTCATACTATACCTTATCACTTCCCAAACTCCTAACTACTCTTGCTGGCGCACCAACCGCAACACTTTCGGCTGGCACATCATGAGTTACTACTGAATTGGCTCCAATTATCGCACCATCACCAATCGACACTCCTGGCATAATGCAAACATTTGTACCTGTCCACACATTTCTACCTATGTTTACTGGTCCTTTACTATACAGTTCTCTATTGCTAGGCAGAATCCTTAACTCTTCAACACTTTCATTCTTTCCGTGGCTATTATCAGTAATAAACGTTCCTCTGCCCAATAAAGTCCCATCTCCGATTGTCACTTTATTCGCACATGTGATTACACAATTATTTGTGACCGTAACTTTATCTCCAATAATTAGGTTCGGCCTCTGACTTCTTTTTCTCCCATTATAGCTTTCCCAAGCCCACAAAGAAATATTGTCACCGCCAACAAAATTATTTCCTATAGTGATATCTTTCTGGCCCTACAATTGAAAAATTTAACCCAATTTTGCAATTTTCTCCTATTGATTTGAATTTTCTCTTCATCTGAGCCCATTCAACGATTTTTTTATAATTCTACTAGGATGAATAATATATTTTAATATTTCCATACACACCTGTCCCTTTCAGGATTAAAATATTAATTCAACAACACTGTATAAAAAAGTTCTCTCGTTTTTAGATAACTCTATATTCCACGCAAGTTTCTGTGGAAGTTTTCCAATTTCAGTCATACATGCTTCGTTATACGGATAATTTCCCACTCTAGAAAGCAAAAACATATCACCGTCACACTTTTTGACTCTTCATCAGTACATCATCATCTACGCCATTAATTTTGCAAGTCATAAATGCCGCATCAATGAAGAAATATAATGTGTAAGTACCATATTTTTTTTTATAGTATTCTCTAAAAATCGCATCCATTGTTCTTACAAACAAACCATTCTTTTTCGATGCAATAAAAAAATCCAGACCAGGAACAAGCGAACCCCTTATAGTTTAAAAAAATTCTCTACTACTTGCAAATTCAAGTGTATTAAATGACTGATTTTCTCCAAGTCTCCCAATCAAATCGTAGTTATTCACAAAAAAGATAGTTGCATCAATCCACATGCCACCGTTATTCTTTAACAGATTAAATCTAAGAATATCTGAAAAAGTCTGTACTGATATTTTTCCGGTTTCAAACCCTTCTAACACCATCGGATCAATATCTGTATAGTTTTTATAGTTATCTTTTGAAAATCCGTATTACATTAAAACCACTATAATTGTCTTCAACCGACTTTATGCATTTTTCACAACACTTGGTGCCTTTTCGAATCCATCCCACCAGAACACAAAAATATTCTTCTCTACAGTTTCCTGTTCAGGCTTTAACTTCAAGTCACTTATAATCGAAGAAATCCTAGAATCCATCTCTGGCATTAGTGCATTTATATCTGTGAATGCTGTTCTACGTTGCTTTCTGAATTTTGCTAAATATATTCCCTTTTTTTTAATCCAACACGGTTGCAGTCTCGAATAAACGTCTTTGATTCTCTTGCATAATTGCGGATATTTTTCAGTCCAGTCACACAATTATTCATTGCGAAGAGGTACATGGATGAAAACGGGCAGTACAATCTCATTGCAAGCGATACCTTTTGCCTTGAACTTGATGTCGTGTGGAAAATATACTTTAAAACCGCTGCATATATGTCATCATTTTTCAAAGTTCTATACAGTTCCCTAAATTTATCAAGGTTATTATTTAAGCCGGTATAAAGAGATTAAATCAGGAAGAAATATAATACCAATGCGTTATTAACTTTTCCTCCGTTATCCGTTAATATCTCCGCATATGTTGTATACGCTTTATTTGCTTTTTTCAAATACCCACTGATGTCTTTGCTTTTCATCATCGAGTTCTGATTTCCAATATTGTAGTAATACGAATTAACGCCTTGAATGCTTTTTCCCTTTTTTACTTTGCATCAACACCAAGAAAGTAAAAATCGTATCCTCTCCTAATGTTATCCCCTTACATTGTTCAAATGTCTCTATCGCCGTTTTTACCGTCTCAGCCTTATACAACTTATTCCACCGTGCAAAGAAAAAACTTGTTGTGAAACTCTTCCGCTCTTCTCAGAGTACAAATAAGTATCTCTCAATTCCCTATACGTAGGGCGTTACCTTCATAGACAACCGTATTGCTAATAAAATACGGATTTAAGCTACCGCAGTTATCATAATAAAATCCACTGGCCAGAAAATCATAATCCTGATCTAGTTCATCTATAAATCGTGAAATAAAATCTTTTCCTACACGATCATCTGGATCCAAGAAAGCGATATAGCGTCCACGCGATGCTTGAATTCCTGCAATCGTTGCATCAACCAAACCTCCATTTTTTTTTTTTATCAACGCAACATATTCTTTTATCGACTTTACTGTAGTTTTCAATAATCTTCTTGCTGCTATCTGTTGATCCATCATTAACAAGTATAATTTCGATATTTTTGTATGACTGCTCCATCAAACAGGGAATACTCGTGTGTAAATACCTTTCCTGATTATATATGGGAACAACTATTGACACTAAGACATCCTTCATTTCACTTTCTCCTCCTGTTTGTAGCGTAATCATTTTACTTTAAAGTTTTATTTAATGCTCTAATTTTCCCCTTTTCCATACTTCAAATCCGGTTCCATGTAAGCACCTTCACCCCATTCATTCCAAGAGTTCAAGAATACAATCCGATGCTCTGGCGCCTTATCTTCAACACACTCAACTGCTTTTCTTGCCGCCTTTTCAAAAGTCTCCGGCGTGTTATTATAATAAATAATTGCTTTTCTGCCAGACCTTGGAGAACGATCCCAGCCTGCAAGAAGTTGCGGATAAACATCATCTCTTCTATCAGACGGAGAATAGAAATTATCAATAATTTTGCTGTAATCAAATTTATCTAACAACGCTCCCGGAAATAGTCTTCTAACTACCGCAAAGCATACTTTTTCTAAACTTACCACCAGTTTTTAATTCTGCATATTTCTGATCTGTAGTACCAACCGCATCAAAGCCCAACGCTTTAACTTCCGAAATATTCTCGTCAACAGCTTTATCAATATTTTTGATATTATCTTTTGTAATAGTCGGCATAGAATCAATTATTCCAACAAAATGGAACCCAGGCAGTCCATTTTCTTTTTGCAAGACGATTCCACAAATCCATAAATCGTTTTGGTTGCGGCATTGCTCTCGGTACAAGGATAGAAAACAGTAACTTACCATCAACCTTAATGTAGCGTTTATCTTTGAAAGCATCTAACAAGCGATAAAAATGTTTAATATCGTCTTCTTCTCCAGGAAACTCCTGTTTGAAAATCATTGTGTCTTTTGCAATAGAAGAACCCTTTTCCCATGTTTTCGTTGTCCAGTCATGGAGTGCCCAACCCAAGCAGAACGGGAAATCAGGTTCTCCACTCTTCACTACTTCATCAAATGGCATTTGAAGAACTTCTTTTCCATTGCCAAACCAATAATGCCAATAGCAAAATCCCTCTATGCCAGCTTCCTTTGCCAGCTCGGCCTGCTCTTTTCTCACTTGAGGTAATCTCAAATCGTAAAATCCCTAAATCTGCAGGGATTCTGGGCTGATAATGCCCTTTAAATAGTGGCTTTTGCCTTAGCCACATTCGTCCATTCGGTGAATCCCTTTCCCCAGTATTTATCATTTTCTGCCACAGGGTGATACTGCGGCAGATACAATGCAATCACTCGTGCTTTTTTGTGCTTTCCATTTTATTCTCCTTTAACAAGCCGCACACAAGAACGGCGTTTTATCTAATCGGCTCCCACAGTTGGGTCTCAAGATTATATCTCTTTAGTATTTTTGCTGGACTCCCAACTGCCACGCAATAGTCCGGCACATCTTTAGTAACCACTGAATTGGCTCCAATCACGCAATGGTTACCGATTTTTACATTACCTACAATCACCGCATTAATTCCAATGTAAGAACCTCCTCCAATGGATACTTTCTGACCTCTTTGTACAATTCCTTGATCTATCACAGGAACATTTATATCACGATACTCATGGTCGCAATCAGTTATGTACACATTTGGCGAGAGGAGTACTTTCTCTCAATATCCAGAGAATTGGCAATAGATATCCGGCATCGCTCACCAATTTCGGATCCCTTTCCAATTCTTACCGTACCCCCCCCGACCAGATTTGGGTATAGGGACGTACCGTTACGGAATCTTCCAAGGTAATATGACGTTTTCCTTTTAAGCTGCAATGCTTGCCAATATAGACATTCTGTTCAGCAGTTACACCAAAGATTTTTTTGCTCTCATCAATCCAAGGATTTCCTTGGCCTTTCCTTTAAGTCCCATCCTTACGATACCTTTCTAATAAATTTATTCGGATACAGGAAGAACTCCAACAACTTCGTTTTCTTCATAATCCAAGCTGCAATAATCGGACCTGCAAAGCTAATTACAAGCCCCAGTACTACATGAATCACAGCATTTTCAATGCCAATCTTCATCAGAATCGATCTCAGCGGTGCTGCAAATAATGTATGCATCAGAAAAATCGGCATTGTGTATTTTGCTAGAAAGTCCATACCTCTACCAAACTTTTCCTCAAAACCTGCCACAATAAGGATTACAGTTACACATGCCAATAATCCCATTGCGAAAGGAATCACACCACCACTAATTTCTGCCTTATACACCACCACACTCAAAATCGTAAACAACAATCCGCATATCGTTCCTTGTACTTTTCTGCCTTTCAGCTGCACATCAAACACGCAAATACTCATACCGAGCACAAACCAGATTTCGTTTGATAGAACTGTTGATACTGCGTAAACGTCGTACCCCCCCCAGTCAAAATTAGGCCTTTTGCAACTATTGCAACTACCAATCCAACTGCGGCTGCTTTCACACTGCTAAAAGTCGGCGTGACAAGAAAGATAAAGAACAATGCATACAGATACCAGTACGGAGCAGTTGGATGAAGGAGCATTGTATCGCCTAAACCACCAATCTGGTCATTGACACTGCTTGAGAACATTTTTTCAGCACCCATGTAGCAGTCGTAAAAGTCGCATAGGGTACGCCGAGTGCTAACGCCTTTTTTCGCCACATTCTTGCACCAGCTACTAACACCGTTTACCTTGCTGTACTTCTGATACAAATATCCGCTACAAATAAAGAACAGCGGCACATGAAAGTAGTAAATCGTCGTTTCAAACCACTCATACAAATCATTTTCAGGCAGAATACTTGCCTTTGTCATACTTTGGAAGAAATGGCCCAGTACAACCAATATACAGGCAATGACTTTTACATCATCGACCCATTTTTCTCTTGTTCTTACCGCTGTCTTTTCACCCATTACTTTGTCTCCATCTGGTGTGCGATATCAGCATCCACGATTTCCTCGCCGGTCTTATGCTTCAGCTGCTCCTTAGAAGCTTCACTCAGACCGTTGTTGATCACACAGTTCATGTCGCAGGTGCTGCACTTATCGAGTTCCTCTTTGGTGACTTTGCCATCACGATAGTCACGGCAAATCTTCAACTCGTACATGCTGTACGGATGCTTGGTGAAGAGAGCCTTAAACTTGTGAACCAGAACCCAAGTAGCAGGTTTCCAGATATACTTGTACATAGCCGGGGGAAACAGAACCGATCATCCAGCAGTCACGGTCACAGCAACGAACCTTCGCACGAACCTTCTCGGCTTCCGGGCTGTTCCACAGCTCATCCCAGGTCTGATTGTTCAGGTTGCCCATGACTTCCTTATCCTTGGTACCATTGCAAGGCATAACATCGCCATACGGATCAATGAAGAAGGTATCAAAGCTCATGTCGCAAGGCAGCAGACGCTTCTGGCCGTAGATGTAGTTGATCAGGCCGTGGTTGAAAGTAAGCACGGAACCACTTCTTCGGGCTATTGCTGCGGAGTAGTTCATTGACCAAATTCTCGAAGTTCTTTGCAACCATCGGACGATCGTGGATGATGTTCTTCGCCTCAACGAAGTAGAAGCTGTTATGCAGAGAAGCAGTTGCAAACTCCATGCCCATCTCGTCAGAGATCTTGTACAGAGGAACCAGGTCAGGAGCGTTCTTGTCCTGAACGGTCATACCGAAGACCAACGTCCTTTCATGCCCATTTCACGCAGCTTCTTCAGTGTGCCATAACCACGCTGGTAGCCGTTCTGCAGGCCACGAATCTCATTATTGGTCTGCTCCAGACCCTCGATAGAGATACGAATACCGATCTGAGGGAACTCCTTACACAAATCAACGATACGATCTGTGAAGAAACCGTTCGTGGAAATAACGATACGGTCAGACTTCTTGTACAGTTCACGCACGATATCTTTCAGGTCAGTACGGATGAACGGCTCGCCGCCGGTGATGTTTGTGAAGTACATCTTCGGTAGCTTCTTGATGGTTTCGATGCTGATTTCCTCTTCCGGCTTGGAAGGCGCTTTATAGCGATTGCACATAGAGCAACGCGCATTGCAACGATAAGTGACGATGACCGTACCATTTAACTTCTTTTCTTCAGACATGATTAACTCTCCTAACTCTCTTTTTAAGAATGTTTCGACTTTATTTAAGAACCACTTGGCACATACCGAGAACACAACCGAACCACAGATGACTGCAATCGCTGTGAAGATATATGCCAGCAAAGCATTTTCATTATTTAAACAAGATTGCTTTCATTCCGTAAGCATCCCCCACAGTGTTTCGGCATACTTTTTCTCGAGGAGCACTCGCTCTCAAGGAAATCCTTAAACTTTGCTGCACAAACATCTGCATCGTTTGTATGCAGAAGATAATACTGAATTTTGTCCACCCAATCCTCTACTGTATTCTTACATAAGGCTCCGCATCCATCTGATAAATATCCTTCTGTCGTAACTGTATCGGATGTTATAATCATTTTATTATTTGCGGCCGCCTGAAAATACACAGTCAAGCCTGCCGGTGCTTCTGTGTCCAACGGCATAGCAATAAGTTGTGACTCGCACAGAAACTCCATAAATTTGCTTTCCGGGATATCTGTTTTAACGCAGACATTATCACCCATAACATCCAAAAACTGTTCTTTCATGGCACTTGGCATAACACAATTAAACATCACCTTTGGAAGCTTTTTTTCGCTACTTCAAATAACAGTTTCCAATCCCTGCCATTTCTGCCGCCACAAAAAACCGTATTTGCCTTGATTTCTACTGACTTATTCAACGTATAATTTTGATGATAGACATCATGCAAAAAGCGTAAAATTCGATTTTATATTCAAAATTCGATTGATATGGCAACCAAACTCTGCGGTCGTAACTGTTGCCGCAAAAGAATTCGAACACAACGCCTTTTTTATAAAGATACTTTGCCACCTTGTTTTTCGTTGTATTTTTATCTTTGAGCAAAATATTGATTGCTATAACCTTAGTCTTCTTGTTGGTCAACTTACTCAGCCACCAACATAGTACTCCCATAAAGTCATACCAGCATACAATGGTATCTCCTGCTTTTGTACGTTTTACGGTTGTACTGCACACTGAGAGCATCTGCTTGATAGAAGTGCAGCGCCACTCAGGATAAACTTCCTTGTACTCTTTTTTCAAATGCCGCAGTCAAAAAGACATATCTTCCAATTTCTTGGGTTTATCATACAAAACATAAATCATGCTTCACCCCTATAAACCTTCATAGTTTTCTCGTAATACTCATCAATGGTATCGAAGCTGATAATCCATCCGCTGATACTCAAAGAGAATCGCCTCCCCAGATAAATCGGGATGAGCTTGTTACAGTAAGCTTCAAGATCATCTCTCTCACGGTTAAGGCACGCCTTTGCGTACTTATTGGTCTCTGCCGGATCATTCCAAAGTTCCTTGATAATAGTTGCCAGTTGCTTGGAATCCCGGCTTGTGAACAGTCGTCCATCCACACCATCTGTAATCAACTCAGGAATGCCACCGATATTTGCGCCGATGACAGGAGTTCCGCGCTGCTGACTCTCCATAACAGAGAACGGGCAGTTTTCATAGACTTCCGAAGGGCAAGTAGAGAACTTTGCTTCCCGAATCAGTTTGTCCAATGCATCGCCAGTCTGGAAACCAACATTCTTAACATTTTTCAGCTGATTGACCTTGTTTTCCAATGGGCCAGAACCAGCAAAAATAAACTGAATATCTGGCAACAGATTGCAGGTCTCAACGAGTGTGTTGATTCCCTTCTCTTCAGAGAAACGGCCGAAGTAAAGGACGTAATCTTTCTTTTTCAACCTCTTTAGGCTCTACCTTCTCCACAAAGTTGTGCATTGCGATTGTCTTAGTTGCAAACAACGGATTCGTGTCCATCTTGGTTTTCAAGAATTCCGAGCAGCAAATAATCTTGTCAATGTACTTGTATGCTCCGTTCCATTTCCAGAACTCCGCCTCCATCATGCCAACGATAGATTTTGCAGTAGAACCGTGAACACATTTTCCCTCTACACAATTCATGAAATGACCGCCGAGGCACTTCTCACAGTTCTCATGTGTGATAGGGTTCTTTAATTGATGGTTCGGGCAGACCAGCTGGTAGTCATGTGCCGTGAAGATGATCTTACACTCTCTTCCGGTCTCCTTGCGCCACTTCACGATTTCCAGGATGATGGAAGGAGTCAGTTGGTAGTTAAAATTGTTCAGATGACAGACATCCGGCTTGAAGTCGTCCAGAACTTTTCTCAGCTGCACCCGTGCTTCCTTTGCTGTAGATGGTCTTGATCGGGTAGGTCAGCTTGCTCAGTTTGCTGCCGCCGTGGAAGTCCATACCAGATGTATAAGCATTGACCCGGTTGCCCACGCAGCGGCCTTCATGCTCCATACCGAAGTACTGAACCTCATGTCCGTGCTGCTCTAGCGCCTCACCCAGCTTAAATATGTAGGTTTCTGATCCACCGTTTGGATATAGAAATTTATTTATTATCAATACTCTCATCTATTATTTTCTCCTGTACAGTTTCATCGTTTCCTTTACAACTTCATCCCAGTTATATTTCTCGCAGATAAAGTCAGCCGCCTGATTCTTCATTTTCATAACCATTTCAGGATGGTCACAAGCATCTTGCAGTTTTTCTCGCAAAGTCCTCTACATCTTGACTTTTTGAAAATCAATGCCTTATCTTCCACAACCTCTGTGCACTCCGGAATATCCGAAACCAAACAGCAGTTGCCGTAGCTCATTGCTTCCAGTAGACTTAGCGGCATTCCTTCCAAATCAGACGGCAGCGTGTAGATGTAAGCGTTGCTGTATAGTTCATCCAGCATTGCTCCCTGCACAAACCCGGTAAAGAGAATCCGATCGTCACCCTTCGCCAGTTCTTTCAATTCCTCCATAAAGGAATCCGTATCGCTGGAGCCGCCTGCGATGACCAGCTTTTTATCCGTCTTGACATTCTTGAAGGCCTCAACCAGATATCGAATCCCTTTTTCTGGCACCAGACGACCGAGGAACAATATGTAGGAATCTTTCTCCAATCCAAAATGATCCGTGATCAGCTTTGCTTCCCGAACCTCTGGCCGATTGACACCATTAGGGATAAAATGTGTCTCCCTCCCGTACGTATCCATGAAGTACTTCTGAACGCCTTTGCTTAGAACGATGATTTCGTCCGCATATTTCACGGCGTTTTTTTCGCCGCCACGAATGAACTTGGATGCAACGCTTCCGCGCCACTTCTCGCGATCCCAGTCCAAACCGTGGATAGTGCTGATTACACGCTTGCCAAAAAGTTTTGGTATCCAACAGAAAAAGGCAGGACCTTCTGCATGGATATGCACCACATCGTATCTTCCAAATGCACTACAAAGTGCTGCGAAAAAGGAAGAACTTACCGCTGCAAGTCCCCCTGATGTCAAGATAGGGACAACAATTTTTTCAAAAAAAGCAAAAAAAATAAGCCGCATAAAGTTTCCCATTGGGTTAAAACCATTGGGAAGCCCTATGCGGCTTATTCGTACTTATTTTAATTATTAGACAATTTCAAATTCAATATCATGAACTTTCGGTTCAATATATTCCGAACACATCAGTGAAACGCTTACTTTGAATTTTCCTTTTTATAGCCGGAACAATATATATCCCATCAAACTCGGTAATCATCTTTATGTGGCAACTGATTGCATTCAGCAAATATTGAGTTATCTCGTATAGATATTGATTCAAACACAGAAAGAATTGGAGTTGTTAAAAATTGCCGGGTCTATAATCGGCAAGCTTCGAGCTGAGTAGAATGGCTGCATTCCGTCCATACTATTTTTCAACAAGCCATATACTGGATTTAAGTCGCTCATAAAACGTTCCTCTGCCTTTTCAATAGGATTCGGTGGAAGTTTTGGTGCTTTCGGCTCCTTCATTTTTTTTCGATATCATCAATGTCATATACAAAAATATCTTTTGGAAATACGATTGAGATTCTAATGTCGGTTGCTTTCGCTGTTCCCTTATTAAGCACTCTTAGCTTGAGCGCAACACCACCGTTTGTTATTGTCTTATATACGCTCATCTTGTGTGCATAATCATTTATTTCTTCTTCAGACGGTAGTGCTGCATTGTAAGCCTGCAAGTCCTTTTCTTTTACATACTTTTTTTAAATGTGATTCAACGCAACTTAAATCAAGTGGTTCATACTTGTTTTTGTAGCATTCTCCATCATTATGATATAACTGGATCTTGATTGCATTATCTGAGCTATCAATAAGCAATTTTCCATGTGTTTTAAGACCTTTTCCGTCCACTTCTTCATCATCCTGTTGATCCAGCACAACTGCGGCCATCAACTCAGGAACCCGCTTTACAATCTGTGATTTCAACTCAGCATTTTCCTGCTCAAGTTCTCTTATCTTTTATTCAAACTGAGAATTTCTGCATGACTTGCTTCAATATCAAAGGCATCTCCTCTTATCCACCCTGGACGCTTTTTTTCGATCCATTTGCTGATGTAAAGATTCTGAAACCTCTCTAGCAAGTTCGTCAATATTAGTCCACCACTGTACCGTTCGTCCTTTTTTTAGCTTCTGTCTTGAAATCAGCCAGCTTTTTTATACTTTCTGGATCTTTTTCTATAAATTCCGGCTTAATTGCCACATCATCATCAAATTATGAATACCAGAACAGGAATTTTCTTCTCTCTCGCATAGCGAAATTCCTTTTCCGTATAGCTAATTCCAGCATCCGATCCAGATTCTATTACAGAGCCATATCGCTGTCCCAAAATCAAAACATAATAATCCGAACTATCAATCGTCTCTTGTATGATTTCCCACTGTTCTTCGTCAGCAGCGTTAAACATCTCCATACCAACTGGGAAATGCATCATCGATAGGATGGCATCCCTTACTTTGCTACGGGCTTCTATCAAATCTTTATACGTTGACGAAATAAAAACCTGGTATTTCTTTTCCATGTTATATCACTTCCTTACAAGCTAGTGGTTCATTCCATAACCCATCAATTATTGTAGCGCATATAATTCTACTAATTCCTGAAGAATCTGTTCTTTCGTTCGTCCCACAAGCCCCAACTGTTTAACATCAACCGTTTCATTTTTCCATTCGATCAACAAACTTCTGCATATCCTCATACACGCCACTAGGAGTGACAATCTTAACCGTAGGGTCAAGCAGTTCAGTCAAACGAAAACATCATTTTTATGTTTCTTAATGTTTTTACTATCAACGTGTTCTCCGGCTGCTTTGCGATCCGTCAAATCCATCCATGCTTTCGCCTTAAACGGAATCAAATATGCAGCGTCCAAAACCGTTACTCCATCAACAGTCACTTTCCCTGCTTCAAGAACTCATAGTAATCATCATCCAAAAGGATTGCAGACAAGCTCGATATATCCTCATCCATTGGCAGCGGTGTCAATACTGCATCATCTGGAAGTTGGATGGCATCCAGCTTTCGCGTGAAAAGTTCAATCATTGCAGGATACTGATTTGTAATTGGGTGACTGAAGCGATAAAACTGCGGCACACCAGAGCTTTTATTACGATGTTCGTATCCAGCCTGTTTTACATAGTCCCAGAATTTTCTTCCAAAAGCCGCATCCACGGCTTCAATAATTAGAACAAGGTCAATGTCTTTTGTTGCACGGAAGTCTAAGCCTTCTTCTGTCATCAAGATGTCACACGCAGTTCCACCGATAATTGCATACTGGCTTTCGTTACCCTTGAACCATTCCTTAAAGCTTTCAATCCCTGTTACCATCTATCTTCCTCCACAGATTATTTAACATTTCTTCTACTGCTTCTTCTACCCGTTCATCTGCATCTTCCCTGAGCGATAATGCCAGAGAAAGTCCATCGACCATTTTTCCCTTCGATAATTTTCGTGGGTCATATCTCCACATTTCAACAGCCACCTGTGAATTTGAGTCCTGTAAATCCTTGGTCATACAGTCATTCCACTGAGATATTTTTTCTGAAGCATAGCACCGAACACTAGGCGCATTGAGCATCGAATACTCCGCCAATGCGAAATATCCACTCTCCAACAATTCACTCTTTACTTCCTCGCATGGAACATAGACCGTCCTTTTTCACAGGATTGAGCAGAACTTTCTCTGCTTTGTAAAATAACTCTTTGGCAGAGTTTTTTCCGAAAAGCAGTATCTTCTGCACTCCAATTTTTCTTGATCGCAGAAATCCCATTCCTTCAAGTTGTTTAGAAGCTCTGGAAATAGACGTTGGTGTCAAATCCAAATCTTTTGCAGCTTGACTTGTAGACAGCTCCTTTGCTCCCTCATAAATATAGTAAAGCAACAGCATCTGCGCCGATGGCAAGATTTCTTCTCTGTCACTCTTTTCTGCATCACAGCGTTCCTGCAAATATGCTGCCATAAAGGGCAGATAAATTTGCTTTCCATCCACAATAAATGCTATTTTCTCTCGAAGCAAATACTCTTTCTGCCGTGCAGTGATCTGTTCCAATACTAAAATCACCGGACAATCCGCAACCTTTTTCACACGTTCCAGATGCTTTTTTTAATGTTTCCACCTGCTCCAATTCGGTTTTTGGATACAAAAAAACTGCTTTTTGACCACTCAGAGATACTTTCTGTGAATCATACCTTGTACTGATGAAGTTTGGCAAATGTGCTCTAAAGCTTTATTTTCATATAGCACTTCAATTCCTAAAACTCGCTTAAGGTATTCCACTCTATCGCCTCCATTCACAACTCTTTTTCTGTATTATAACTCATTTTAAGTTAAGATACAATATAAAAGTTATGATTATCCAAATCCAGCTATTGAAACACCAATATTTTCCAAACAATTTTGCTTTCATTTCACTTCTTGATACCCCTCCCTTACCGTGCTATACTATTATCAAATCAAATATTGAGGGAGTGCATTGTCATGAGCAAAAAGCTTGTTGCCTATTTTTCTGCCAGCGGCGTTACCGCAAAGGTTGCTGAAAATCTTGCTGATGCTATCGGTGCAGACATTTTTTGAGATTCAGCCGGAAGTTCCATACACTAAAGCCGATCTGAACTGGATGGATAAGAAATCCCGCAGCACCATCGAAATGAGCGATCCTACCTCTCGCCCTGCCATCGCTGCCAAGCGTGATAACATGGACGAATACGACACCATCTTTTGTCGGATTCCCCATCTGGTGGTATGTTGCTCCCCACCATTATCAATACATTTCTGGAAAGCTACAACCTAAAAAGGTAAAACCATCATCCCCTTTGCCACCTCTGGCGGTAGCGGTATGGGCAAGACCAACGAAAAACTCACGCCAAGCTGCCCCGGCGCAAAACTGCTGCACGGCAAGGTATTCAATGCTTACTCCAGCAAAGCCGACTTGTCTGCATGGGTGGAAACCATCAGCCTCTAATAGACACATTCCTTCGGAATGAAATACCCGCCTGGTCGAGAAGATTTTCTGAATCCTCTCACCCAAACGGGTATTCTTTTTTTTCTTATACCACTTCTTCCATCCAATTATGTGCCATACTTTTCCAACGCTCTCCGAATCACATCCTCACAGTTGAACTCTATTTTCATCGTTTGGTCGTCATACAGATAGACCATGCTCACAAAGGCTTCCACACATTCTTTTGTCAGCCCACCGATGTACGTTTTTCTCGCTGGCCTGCTTTGTCAGAGCGCGGATTTCTTCATCCAGTTCATCAGCACACTCCTGTTCTTTCCTTTTCTGTCCGTATGCTATCCTGCAATGCAGCAAGTTTTTCCGAAAGAGCCTTTTTCTTTTCTATGTACGCATCTCGCAGCAGCACACCGTCCGCATACAATTCATATAGTTTAATCTGTTCCACCCGAATAGCTTCTGCTTGCTTTTCCATGTCCTCAATGTCCATGCAGCGCACCGTGACAGACTGCTTTTCCTGCATCCCCTGATTCACCACGTCCAGCGCATAGAACACAGTTTTTATCGCACGAGCCGCTTTTGCGTTCACCGAATATTCTCTGTAATAGCCGCCGTAGCATTTAGAGAACTTTCCGGCTGACCGTTTATAGCCGCAATAGAAAACCATTTCCCCATATTGCCTTTCGTGGCGAAGCTGCCGATTACAGTTTCCGCAGCAGATGTTTCCTTTTAACGCAAAATCATCGCCCACCTTATATTAGAATTGGAGTTACGTTACGGATCGCTTTCTTTGCCTGATAGTATTCATCTCTTTGTCACGATGGCCGCATGAGCGTTTTCTGCGATGATCCACTTATCCTCCGGGAGCGTCCGAACAGAGGTAGTATTCACGTCAATTTTCTTTCTTCTCCCCATAACCAGCGCACCAGTGTATTCATACCGTCTAAGGATTCTCCACACGATCGTTGCGTTCCATAACATTTCGCTATCCGGGGCAATAATAGGATTGCTGCCCATCAGCAGATTCTTTCGTTTCGCATACAATCCCGGCGTAGGAAGATTTAATTCGTTCATGCCATAGGCGATCTGCGTTGTATTGCGACCGGACAATGCTAATTCAAATACTTTTTTCACGCAGGGTGCGGCCTCCGGGTCAATCTCCCACCGCTGCCCACCTTTCTTGTTCCACACATATCCAAAAGGAACATTCGTGCAGGTGGCTTTCCCCATTCTTCCAGTTCGTTTCCAGAGCAGCCCGAAATCTTTTTTCGCAATATCCCGGCTATACATATTATTCACCAGATTGCTGACCGCCACTTCGATTCCCGGTGTTCCGTTGTTCAGTTTCATGCTGTCAAAAAGAATTATTCACAGCAATAAACCGAACTCCCATCAACGGAAAAAAATCTGTTCAATGTAATCGCCAACACCGATATAGTCACGACCAAGGCGGGATAAATCCTTTACCACGATGACTTTTATATCGCCCTGCTTCAAATCCACAACCATTTTCTGAAAAGCCGGACGATTAAAATTTGTTCCAGTATAGCCATCATCCACATATTCTACAATCTCGCCAAATAAATCTTCCTGCTTCCCAATGTAATCGTGGAGCAGCATCCGTTGGTTCTCAATGCTGTTACTTTCATCCTTGCTGCCCTTTTTTCAAATCTCCGTCTGCCAATGATAAGCGGAGATAGATTGCAATTTTATCATTCATTCTGAACCTCCGACATGATTGCAAGCACTTCCTGATAGGGGTCGCTACACTTAAATTCGACCTCCACAAAATTGTCCATTCCTACATAGATTCTCTTGATAAGTTCATGCACCAGTTCTTCATCAAATTCATTTTGATTCAGAATCCCGCGCATCCGCTCCATCTGCGCATCGCAGATTTTGATTCTTTTTTCCAGTTCAATGCACGTTGACGCTGCTTTTGCAGTTCATGTTCCAACCGCTGCTTTTTCTGCTATGTAGTGTTCCTTTAGCTGACTGTATTCATCTTCGTCCAGAATTTCAGCTTTATAGTCCTCATATAAGCGCAACCGCCGTTCTTCAGCTTCCTGAATCCGAAACAGGATAGAGTTTTCTTTTTCATTTTGATGGAACGAGCCGAATCCAGATTGCTGCTGCGCATCATGTCTTTTACCAGCTTTTCTTCTTCACACATGGTAGACACCAGATGATGAATCTGATCCATCGCCACCATCATCAGCATTTTCTCCGGCACCGCATGATAGGCGCAGGGAGTCGTGTTCTTCTTTCTTTTGCAAATGAACACTCCATAGTGCGTTTCTTTCACCGTACCATGCACTCTCCGTTCAAACGTCATGTTGCGTCTGCAGCAGCCACAGTAAACCATTCCCGATAGATGGTTATAACACTTCTCTCTGGTTGTTTTGGAACGCGCCATCGCCCTTTCCCGTTTTTCCTTATTCTGCTCCCGCCGTGCCTGCACTTTTTCAAAATCCGATTTCAGAATGATTGCTTCATGAGCGTTTTCAACAATATGCCATTCCTTCTTTTCCACTGGATGGAGGCCAATCCCTTTGTATGATGCAGTTTGCGTTTTTCCAGATACCAGTTCTCCAATATAGGCACTGCTGTTTAAAATACGAAGAACCGTACTGGGGTGCCATTTATTATAGGTAGGGTCATCTCCCTCATGTAATTTGCGATTCAGCCGTTCGTTCGGCCTTGCTACTTCTAAAAATTCCAACCTGCGGGCAATTTCGTTTGTACTCACTCCTGCAAGATACCATTGATAGATCAGTTTGACCCACTTCGCATCCTCAGTCGCTTCAAGCTTATTTCCCTGTTGGTTCAACTGATAGCCATACGGTGTACACCACGATGTAGGGATTCCCTTCTCGCGGCGCATCTGGTAACTAAGGCTGATTTTCTTTGAAATGTCCTTCGCGTACAAGCTGTTTACCATGTTCTTGATGGGAACCGCAAGACTATCCACATCCGACTGCCGGATGTTGTCAAAATCATCGTTGATGGCGATAAAACGAACATGGAGCATCGGGAAAATAGTTTCCAGATAGCTTCCCGTTTCGATATAGTCACGACCAAATCGAGATAAGTCCTTCACTACGATGCACTGAATTTTGCCTGTCCGTATATCCTGCATCATACGCTCAAATTCTGGTCGGTCAAAACGTGTTCCCGTAAAACCATTGTCTGCATAGGTATCGGTCAGCGTCAGTTCCGGGTTTTCCCTGATATAATTATGAATTTGCAAAATCTGTGTGTTGCAGGGAATCTTCTGTTTCATGCCCGCCGTTCTCAACCGACAGCCGCGCATACGCTGCCGTGCGCAGAAGTTCTTTTTTCGTTTTGCTGTACGGCCTCCTGCACAGCAGCCTGCGGCATCATATTCTTTCTACTCTTTCTTGCCATTACAATCTTCCTCTCCGTTGTTCAGCCATTCTTCCGGGAAGAATCTCTTCCACTCACTTTCTTGTAGGATCACTTCTACCTGTTCAAAATCTACGATCCATATATGGTCAAGCCATTCTTTAAGATGTGTGCGCTCCAATTTTTCAGGAATTGAAATCGCTCGGAACTTCATCAACCAGGGGTTCCCATGGCTAAATGCTTTTTCTATATCATTAACAGCCAGCATTACTTTTTTAAAAGCCGTCTTCCTGCTTCTGGATTGCCACCTGATACTGATGTTCATACTCCTCTACCTGTTCTAGCGAAATTGATCCCTGCTCGTAATCCCGATAAACCGCTGTTCGTTCATCGTCCTTGACCATCAAGCGCGCAACGATCTCATTTGCTTTTTTCTGTACTGCAACAGTCCAGCATCCATGCACTGCTTGACTTTCTCAGGATTCAAGTCCAGCACCCTATCAATATGCGCAGCTTGCATTTTTTCTTTTTCCAAAGCTGAAAGAATTTCTCGAAAGATTTTCTCACTTTCGATGAAAGGGGCTTTTCCAGAAAAGCATCTATACCCCTTTGTCAAACGAATAGACTTGCCGGCTTTCATCTTCTGATGTTCTGCACAGCAGACCTTTTCCGCTTTCTTTGTCATAGATTTTTTTTTGAAGAGCAGATTTGGTTTTTTTTTTCGGGCCTTTTTTCTCGAAGGCAACCTCGTAGATTCCAACTTTTTCTGGGCTTTCTGAAATTCCGTCTTTGAAACAATCGCCGGAACCTCCAATTCTCGCTTTGCCTTTGCCAGTGTCAGCGTACATTTTCCGATATAGAGAGGATTTTTCAAAATCGAGCGAATGGTTGAATCGGGCCGCACTTGATTTTTGTTCTTGACCTTTTGTTTTGCCATCTGGATTTGTGGAGATGGAACGCCCTGTGCATCCAATGCTCTTGCGATTTCCGGGATTTTCATATCTTCCAGATACATCTGAAAAATCAGCTTTACAACCTGTGCGCTCTCAGGATCAAGAACAAGGTTTCTGCGATCTTCTGACAGCGCATAACCATATTTAGCCTGTCGATGTGTCAATGTACCTTCTTCAAAAGTGATTCTGGCGATTGGTAATAAATTCCGAACGAATCTTATCAATGGTCTTTCCATTGAAATACCTTGCAACTTCTTCGGCAGTTTTATCTGCGCTGCAAAAGTCATCTTCCACAACTGCAAATTGGATACCAAGCGGATAAAACGTCCTCTGCAGTGCTTCAATGGCAAACGGAAGGGTTCTTCCACAGCGGAAGATAGAATCCACAACAACTGCATCAAATTTCCGAGCCATCCCATCCTGTACCAATTTGTCAAAGCCCTCTGTGGCTTCTGCTGTTCTCTTGCGGTCACTATACTTTTTTCGGATATGCTGCACCCGCGCTTTTTAGATAACGTGCAATGCGCTCATTCTGTTCTGCAATCGTATTGGATGGATTTTCTTCTCCGATCCTGCTGGAAATCGACCTTGTATAACTGACCCATTTCATTCCTCTGCCACCTCATTTCCATGATGTGCTTGATATTCCATAAATTTTTCTGTGATACTGTGCAGTTCATCCTCGAAGCAGAAATGAATTTCAATCTCTGTTTTGCTATGAACATCTATGTGGTCAATCAGTTCCACCACGACCCTGCGTTCGAGCGTTTTGATATGTTCGTACTGCTTAAATTCTTCCAGCCAAGTGGGAAGCAGCGTATCGTGCTTTAACGCTTCCTGCTTCTTTTCGCGGATTTCCTGAATCTTATCCTGCGCCTCTTTTATCTTCTGCGCAAAGCGAGTATTCATTTCTCCGTACTCTTCCCGGCTGACGACATCATCGCATAGAAGTCCTGATACAGACGGATTTTCAAATTACTGTACCGTTCTAATTCAGCTTCCAGTGCAGTGATCTGGCTGTCCAGAATCTTTATGCCAATCTGTTCGCCGCTTGCCAACTCTGCATTGAGAGTACCTTTTCCGCTTCTACAAGAAGTGTCACTTGATGCCGAATCGCAGTCAGAACACTTTCCGTCAGCTTCTCACTGTTTATCATGTGCGGTGTGCAGCCGCCGCCATTCTTATAGGTAGAGCAGTGATAGTATTGATACTTCTTTCCGTTTTTCGTCACCGTGCGGCGAATCATATTCTGCCCGCAGTCTGCACATCGCAGAAAACCTGATAATGGATAAACTGTTGTCTGCGATGGTGCGGTACGAGTGTCCAGTTCCAACAACTGTTGTACTTGCTGGAACTCGCCTTTGCTGATAATGGCATCATGCGCATCTTCCACCCGAATCCAGTTTTCACTTCCAACATCATGGCTCTTTTTTACTTTGTAATTGATTTTCCTGCGTTTGCCCTGAATCAATGTTCCCGTATAGGATTCATTTTTCAAAATACGATTGACGGAAACCACTGTCCACTTCTGATTCAGCCCAGCCTGAAAACCGCAGGTATAGTTGAATCCATTGGCTCGCTTATACTCGTTCGGCGGCAGGACCCCAAGTTCATTCAAGTGGCTGGCAATGCGCTGTGAACTCATTCCGTTCAATTTTAATTTGAATATTTCCTGCACAATGCCCGCAGCGTATTCATCTATAATCAGATGATTTTTGTCTTTGGGGTCTTTGCGATACCCATACCCTGCGAAACTGCCAATGAACTGACCTTCTTTTCGTTTCACATCCAAGTGACTGCGAACGCGCAGCGAAATATCCCGGCAGTAGGTGTCATTGATAAGATTGTTGAACGGAATCAGAATACGGCTCTTATCATCGTTTTCCTCTGCACTGTCATAATGATCGTTGATGGCGATAAAGCGCACACCCATGAATGGGAAAGATTCTTTCCAGATAACGGCCCGTTTCAATGTAGTTTCTGCCGAAGCGAGATAAATCCTTGACGATGATGCAGTTGACGTTCCTTTTCTCAATGTCCTGCATCATCCGCTTAAAATCCGGGCGTTCAAAATTTGTGCCGCTGTAACCATCGTCCACATACTCATCGAACTTGTGCAATTCCGGGTGCTTTCCCATGTAATCGTTCAGCAACGCTCTCTGATTTTTTTTATGCTGTTGCTCTCCTGCTGGTCGCCATCCGAACGCGACAAACGAAGATATGTGGCACAGTTGTATTTTTCATTTCCCTGAAAAAACATAAAAAGCCGATAACCTCCTAATCTATTTGTCGTTCAGACAATAAACCAAGAAATTATCGGCTTTATCAGCATATTCTGTTTTGACCCAAAGCCATTATCTCATATTTCACGGTTTATGTCAACGCTTTAATGTGCTAAAGTGCAAATTTTCTTCTGCTTTCTTCTTTTTTTTATTTCCGATGTGATCCGTGCGCATTTTTTTCAGCGTGTCCTCCAATCGGTTCTCTCCGGCAAAACTGATTTTCACGACCATTCCCCGGTCAAGATAGCAGTAGGGGTTCTTGATTTGTGAAACAAAATCAACCATCCGTTCTCGCTGCGACAGGTCTTTCTTGATTTCCACATCGTTGATGTCCACCAGTTCTTCACGGTTCACATCCCGAAGTTCCATCGCTGCCAATTTCTTCAAATCCTCAAGTGTATGCGTCATTTTCTGGTACATCAAATACCTCCCTTCACCTATAGCATTCTAAAAGGGGTGTTTGGCAACCAAATTTTGAAATTTCACAAAAATATTTTTTCAAGTGGTTGCCAAAAGGTGCTTCCAGAATGTTATAGGTATAAGGACAATTCTCGATTTTCCAGGTCGTGGGGCTTTTTCTCTCTTAGCGCAAGATTCGCCCATAGTAACTCAAAACTCACTTTCGTGATTTTTCGTTCCTGGCAATCTTGATGGGGATTCCTGCGTTCCCCATTCCCACGGTACGCACAAAATCTTGGATTTTGGCTATCTGGCTCCACATAAATGTGTTCGCAGCCGAACGCCTACGGCTTATCGGGAGTTGCTCTGCAACTATAAAATGCAGGAGGATTATGCTCTGGCTCGACCAAAGAAAGACGAATCGCTTCATAGGGGGAAACGGGTTTACATCCGTTTCACAGAATTGGAATATGAGCTGGTGGCCGGATACGCTAAAGATGCCGGATACCCGATTGGTACTTTTGTACGCAAACAGGCTCTCCGCGAAAAGCTGGAAGTCAACTATAATATCGTTGCCGATCTGGGCGAGATTCAGAATTTGACGGTGCAGGCCGCAGGCATCGGAAACAATCTCAACCAGATTGCCCGCTATTTTCACGGCGGCGGTCTGGCATCACGCGGAATGTTGGAAGAACTAAAGAAGTGTATTGCGGAAATCCGTGAACTGCGGCAGGAAATCGTTCAGCTTGGAGGTGTATATCGTGGGCAATTCTAAAACACATCGCAAGTAAAAATGCCAATTATGGGAGTGCCATCGACTATCTAAAATACCAGCATGATGAGTTTCATTTGGTTCCTGTCCTTGATGAAAACGGGAATATGATGCTCCGGGATGAATTTTACCTTGACGGGATGAACTGTGATCCCGAAACCTTTGACCTTGAATGCGAACTGTTAAACCAGCAGCACCATAAGAACAACGCCTATGATGAAATCAAAAGCCACCACTACATTATCAGCCATGACCCCAGAGATAACGCCGACCACGATTTAACAGGAGAACGCGCACAGGCCATCGGGCTGGAATACGCAAAAGCTAATTTTCCGGGGCATCAGGCTTTGGTCTGCACCCATACAGATGGCAATAACGGCACAGGCAACATCCATACCCACATCATAATCAACAGCCTGCGCAAATTTGATATAGAGCCGCAGACCTACACCGAGCGGCCTATCGACTGCAGGGCTGGATACAAGCACCACCTTACCAAAGACTATTTGAAGCACCTGCAAAAATCTTTGATGGATATTTGCCAGCGCGAAGGGCTGCATCAGGTCGATCTGCTCTCCCCTGCTGCGGATAAAATCACACAGCAGGAGTACCATGCGCAGCGGCGTGGGCAGCTGAATCTGGATATTGCAAATATGGAACTTCTGGGCGATGGCATTACCCCCATGCACACTACCTTTGAAACAAACAAAGAAAAAATCCGCAATGCCATTTCTGACATTGCGGAACGTGCCACATCTTTTGAGGAATTTCAGCGGTTATTAAAAGCGGAATACGGAATTTTGGTAAAAGACCATCGCGGACGATTCAGCTATCTTCCTGCTGACCGACAGAAATTCATTTCTGCCCGCGCCCTCGGTTCTAATTATGACCGCGATAGGCTTCTCCGCATTTTTGCAGAAAATGCTCGAAGCAGTAGAACGGAACAATCCTCATTGGGCAGTAAATGATCCTCTGGCCATTCTGTTTCATTAAGTCCGATCTGCGCCTTGTGGTTGATTTGCAGACCTGTGTAAAAAGCGCAACAGAGCCGCGCGTATGCACAGAAAGTCAAGATTTCCAATTTGCAGCAGATGGCACGAACAGTCGCTTATGTGCAGGAACATGGATACGATTCTTACGAAAAACTCTCTGATACCACCGACACCATCCAATCCAAAATGGCGAAAGGCTCGAAGTGATGCCAAATTCACCGAAGCTAAATTGAAAAAGGTCAACGAACAGATTCGTTATTTAGGCCAGTATCTTTCTACCAAATCAGTCTATGGTGATTTTTTGAAATCCGGCAATAAGAAGTCTTTCCGTCAGGCTCATGCAGAGGATATTGCCAAATATGAAGAAGCCCTCCGCATCCTAAAGCAGCACTCCCCAGATGGAAAGTTCCCGACTATGAAAGACCTCCGGGCCGAAAAGGAGCAGCTTACCGTTCAGAAAGATGCGCAGTATGGTACTCATACCACTATTTCAGAGATTACTACAAGGGAACTCCAGACTGTATGCGCCAATGTAGATAATATTCTAGGAACAGAACGAGAAGCACAGCGCGAACAGCAGCAATCCCGAAAGAACGAACACTCTCTATAAAACAAAAAGCCAGCTCTGGTCTTTCCTGCGAAAGACTAGGGCTGACTCTTTTTCTGCCGTATCACTATTAGAACAGGATTTGAACTGTCGCATCCTGAATCAAATCAACGAACTGATCTTTCGTTATAACTTCTTTGCGACAAATAATCGACTTATCAGCTTGCTGCCGTGTATAAGTCAATTTTCTATCATCGCGGCGAAGCTGCCGCACCGCCTCCAAAGTCAAGGCTCCCTCACGATACATCTGGCACAAAATAAAGTCATTTGACTTAAAGGCCACCGAAATCGGAGAATCCAGTGCAGGAGTAAATTCAGAATTTCCCGCTAAGATACGCTCTGCATTCGTTTGGAACTCATGCGCATCCGTATCCTGCGTATAGATTGTCAGACTGTCCACTTCATCGTGATACCACGCGAATATTTCAGCAAGGATCGTCAACGAGATTTCTCCCGCATTCTTTTTAAGAGCGCGGCCCGTTGACAGCGTTCTTCCATGGATCGGCCGTTCATCGTACAGCCGGTTCATCCATTCTTCTGCGGAAGGCAAATCAATCAGATCTTCGGTTTTTACTTTCCTACGAAGAAAGCGCATCAACTCTGACACACGCGACACCGCAGCTTCAACGATGTAGTACAGGTTCACATCTTCATCATTGACAAATGTACCGTACTTTGTTTCATCAATCCAACGAATAGGATACCCTTTGTGCTTGAAACTGCTCAACATAGGTGCTTCTGTATGTAGAATCCTCAATTTCCTCCATTACCAACTTTGGTATCAGAATCAAATCGTATACGCTGAGGATTCCATCAGATGGATAGCTTCTCTGGCTCAACTCGTGCATAAATGCCAGTGATGAGTTATCCATAAGTGCTATTTTGGTTTCCCCACCGTATTCTTTATACTCTGGTATATTAAGCATCGGCCTCTCCCGTCAGCATTTTAAATTCACTTAAAACCGTTTTCAGAAATGCTTCATTGTCTTTATGGTATTCCACTTCCGGCTCATTGCGAATCGTCTTATTGATTTTCTCTTGCAGCGGACTTACATTTACTACATACGAAGGCCGTACAAGGGAATCATCCAATCCCAAATCGCGGAATCTCTGTGCAATATCTTCAACCTGCACATCAAAGTTTTCCTTAACTTCTTCCGCAATAGCCGTGTTCCCATTCTTTACTGCACTTTCATACAGAGAAATCAGCACCGCCTTATAGGGAGCTTGGAAAGCGTTCATGCACTGAAATGCTTTTGCTTGAACTCCATATCCTTTAAGCCCTCAAACTACGGCATAAGGTTTCCCAGAAGCATAAGCGCAGCAAAGTATTCTGCTTTTCGTTCTTCCATCAGGATTTCGATTCAATCAAATGGTCAAAAGAAACTTCATCAAACAATAGATGATAAATTTCATGCCACGCCGTAAAATACTGATTTGCTCTCGGAAGTGCCGTATTTATCAAGGGGATTCGTTTTCCATCCCGAACAAAAATTGCTCCGCTTAAATAGTGATTATCAATCGGCAGTTGTATCAAACCATACGGTCTTAAAATCTGTAACGCCAGCTGTATCGGAGAATTTATCTGCATCGGATTGTATTTTGACCAGATAAGCGAAGCACTCTGCTTCATCTGTTCCTCGATGACTTCGTTCCTTTTGATAACCTCATCTAAGTTGGCTGCTGTAGTTTGTTCACTCATAGCCTTCTGCCTCTAATAATAAACACTGCAAAGGTTTAGAATATCCTGCAACAGATCATACTCCATCTTTGCCTTATCATTCATTTGATAATTTATCAGAGCCTTTTGCGAGTACATCGCATCTACGCTTTGCACCCTCGGTGAAAATCCCATCAAGGTATCCGGGTCAATGCTCAAAACTGGTAAGAATTTTATTCAAATGCTTATCGAATGTACTTTTTACTATCTATCTCGCCATTCAAAATCTTATCTAAAGTAGGTCGAGAAATTTCTGTCTTTTTGCAGAACGATACCTTTGAGAATCCATTGCTGCGAATATAGTTCTTTAATTTTATTCCTGTCAGTTTTTCTCATTTCAAAAAGTTCATCAAAACGCATTTTTATCTCTCCCTTCTGCTATTATTATATACCATCAGCTTCGGAAATCAACCTCGTTGTAAAAAGTTTTTACATTTTGATTTCTGACGCAAAAAAAAGATGGCCTCCTTTTTGGGGAAGCCATCTCAACGATATTACGGTATTTTAACTTTTTCGGCTTCTTTCCTGTTCCTGCTGCGGCGTATTGTCTTTTTGTCTCCGCTCAGCCTGCTTAATATGCAGCCGATCAAGCACCGACCACCTGCCGCCAATGCGCCGGGGCTTTTGGGGTACATTATTGACGCAGCCATCTATCATATTTAGTAGTTTTGCTCTGTGCCGGATTCTTTGGCGCGTTCCGCTGTACCGTTTTCAAAGAACTTCTGATGGTGCAGCAGTTCAGGCTTTGGGCCTTGCAAGAAAGTGCGCATCTTTCTGGTAGCTTCTCCATCGAAACCTAAAGCTGTCTGCGTCACAAAGGCTCCACTCTCGTGAAGAATAATGCTCGGCGGCGGATTTTTTGTTTGTTCACTTCTCATCTGAACAAACCGCTGACCATCGACCTCTACTTCATCCGATACCAGCCATGTGCCTTTTTGTCCTGCCACCTGATAGCCGCCCTCATCAAGAATTAGGTATGTGCCGCCCTGGGGCTTTGGGAAAAAGCCGTTGAATCTCACCAACCTATCCTTATCAACATAGAAAAAAGAGGTTTTGCCTGCCTCAGTCAATCCGATTACATCACTGACCCCAAATTTTCTAATTTTGAATTTGTCCGGGTTAATGCTTTCCATCTTTTTCCGAATCGCTTCCTCGCCCATTCCTCGCGTAGCCGTACCAGAATAGCCCGTGCCATAATTATCTGCGGTTATCATAAAAGCCATGCTGAATCTGGTATTCATAGCTGCGGCAGCGATACTCACGGTTTTTCTCGGAATTGTCGATCTGGTAAATCACAAATATATCTGAACTCATTTTCCCTGCATCATCCTCCGGCCTATGCCACTCCAACTCCAGCCCCTTGAACTGCTGCTCATTCAACTGCTGCATCTTCGGGATGGTCTGCTGGACAATCGCAGACATCTCTGCATCCTCTGCCACAAGCGACTGAACCTCCGTCAACACCTGAATCGTATCTCTTGAGTGTTGGCTGCTCAAACATCGCCATCAGCATCAATTCCAGTTCATCAAAACGCACATTACTCATAACTCCATCCCTTTCTTTTTTCGCTTTCTTCGGCTTATCCTGTTCCTGTGCAGGCTGCTCCTGCTTTTTAGCTTTCAGACTGCGCAGGGCATCCAGAACAGACTTTTTCGTGTTACTGTGTTCCTGTTCTTTACTCTGCTGCCGTGCCGCCATCAGCTTTTCCATATCAGAGATCGCCTGTTGCACCAGCTTATCATCCCTGAAGTAGTTGACGGAATTGATGTTCTCACGCTGCACTTTATCGTTCACGACCAGCTCATACATTCCAACAAAGCCACCATCTTCCTCGATGCAGAATCCAATGCACTTGTCAGCGTTCATCCGTTCGGACGGAATCTTGTCGTAGGCTTCCAAGGCTTCTTCCATTGTCAGATGATCGTGGAACTCTCCCGCAAACGTGAACTCCAAACACTCCGCGACATAAAAACTGAGTGTTTCCTCCGGCGCGGGTCTTTCTACAGCGAGTTTTTTCTTTCAAAACCTCTGCCTGCTGTTCAGCCACTGCATCAGCCTGTTCCCGCAGTTCTGCCGCATCCATGACTTTACCCTCTGCCGCATCGCAGCCGAACTCTGCCAACAGTTCCGTCATAGCCTGCCTGCACAGACTTATCTCCGTCCGTTTCAAGGACACCGCCATCCCGTTCCGTGAAGTCCTTATTATATAAGGTATAGTCGAAGCCATCGTCACAGGTCTGAATGTGAAAATAGGCATCCGGCAATTCGTAGGCCAGTTCCACATCCTGCACGGCTAACGCCCCCCTGCAACGGCTGGACAACATGATTCTGGATATACGGGTTATCCCAGCCCGGAACCGTTTTGTAGTCCTCCACAATGGTGTCAAGGCCGTTCCTGCACTGCAAAACATCCAGTGAACCAGGCAGAGGATCAGGATTTTTCTCCTCACCCAAGGCTTTCATGTAATGGTTTGGAAGTGCCTGATACTGCGATATTGCATCATCCAGATTGCCAAACCGCTTAATTTTCAAAGGCGCGGCTTGCAGATTTTCGACCACATAGAACTGTTTTACAAAAAGGCTGTTCCTGTCTCTTCTGCGCTTCCAGTTCATCCCGGTACATCGTCACAAAGCCATCCAGCACAGCCGGGTGGCTGGCTGTCAACCACCCAATCCGTGCGGAAGGTCATGCGGTCTTCGCATTATTCTCCGGAGTGCTGACCTGCTCCGCCCATTCCTTATTGCTGTGAGAAAAGCGGTCATCATAGTTTTTATAGCGCAGAGGTATTCGCAAGAATGTAGCCCACGCGCTCCATACCGTACTGCCGCACCACCTGATCGACTACACCATCGCCAAGGTACATTCCATCATAGTTGTCCGCAATCGCTTCATGGATTGCCTGCTTGCACTCACTGTTCAGCCGATAGGATGTACGGTATAAATCCACCTCGTCATTTTCTTTGGCATAGCTGAACGGCTCATAGTAGACAGGCGCATCCGAGTAATCCTGCGTGCTGTTTTCTTGCACAGGCGTAGCCTTTTCAATGATCTCCGATTCCACATCTTCTTTTTTCGGCATATTCCATTTTTCAGAGAGATATTTCTGCACGGCCTCCTGAAAATCTTCATCGAAGCCGTTCCACAAATCCTCTGCCACCAGCTTGCCCTGCTCATTGACTGCAACGCAGGCCGCCATGTCACCGTGTTCCTCATGCTCCAGCAGAAAGAACTTCTCGCCACCGATTTCCGTTTCATCAACAGCATACCATGTGCCGATATGCCCCTCGACTGCGATGTGGTCGGAATCGCCGTGAATCAGTCCACTTTCTTTTCTGCTGCTGTTCCTCCATGAACTCTCGCACGGTCAACTCTGCGCCCGTGAAGTTCAGCCCTTCCTCACCCAGTTCCAGCCGCCCGTCTGCGCCAAGGTCAAGTTCTTCAGCCATCAGAACAGATGCCGCATGGTTCACCACCACAGTTTTCTCTACTGTGACAGGCTGGCCGGGGTCGTAGTCTGAGCCGCGCAGATCATAGCGATATAGACCCTCCGGCACATCTTCATCCCGCAGTCGGCCATTGCTGAAAAGACCAGGCTTATCAAAGATTTCGATTTCCTGCAATGCTTCGTTCAAAAGTTTCTCTTTCCGCAAATCCATATTTCCTTTCCTTGAAAAATTCCGGCAGTTCAGCAAATCCGATGCTGTCCACATAGTAGGCTTTGACTGTACCGCCATCATTGAGTGCCACCACGTCACTGACCGACAGCGAATGCCCTGTAAAGTCTGCCGGACGCTGGATATTGAACCGTTCATAAATGCCATCCAGCGTATCCTTGCCCGTAAGCGGTGCGGCATAGATCAGGTCATAATCTGCACGGGAAACCGTCATGCCTTTCTTCTGCACATAGTCCAGCCCCATGAAACGATAGTTATGTTCCGGGTCTCGCTCTGTGATCTGATAAATGCCAAACTGCTTTTCGCTGCTATACAGCAGCACATTTTCCTGTTCTGTCATGTTCCGCTCCTGTTCCAAGTCAGCTATTGCAATCTGGAAGGTATCACTTCCGCGCTCGATTTCCTCTCGTGCCGTGACAAGAATGGGCCACGGGCTGATGCGGACGAGATAAATCTGCTTATCCCTTCGTCATACAGCCGTAGAGTCCTGTTCACGGTTTATCACTGTCAGTTGAAAATCCGGGCGCGCATACTCGTCCTCTGCATAATCTTCCCGTTGTTCCAGCAAAATCGCATCCCATGCGTCTGCCTTAATGCCGAAAATACCATCGTGCTGCTCGATTTCCTCTTGGCTTGCATAATCACCTGCCGTGCCATCACGGAACAGCGGATAGATCCTCTCACCCAGCCGATGCCACTCCCGTGCGCCTTCTTTCGTCAGCGGCAGCACATCATCTTTCCGGTAGCCGTAGTCGTGCATTTCGGAAAGACCAATCATCCCATCCGGGAGATTTTCGATTTTCTCCTGTGCATCGTACATCAGTCGGTTGACTTCTTCTTTGTCATCCTCGGCCAGTGCAGCCGCAAGACCGTTCACCAGTTCTTCCGTTGCAGCCCGGTCATCCAGCTTAAGGCAAAATTCACGATGAGATTTCGCTGCTCATCATCAAAAATCGTTTTCTCCTGCTCCTTATTGCAATCAGCTTTTCCGCATACTGCATCGCGGTCATGCGCTCTGCGCTCCTTTCCGCGACTGTCGCTTCCAGCTTTTCCAGAAAGTCGGCTGCGGTCAATCGAATCGTATCCATCGAATCTTTCAGTTCCTTCATCTCCTTGCCGCTGGCCCAGCTTGCCACATAAGGAAATGAATAATCGGACGTATCAATACCAAGTGCCGAACAGACCGTAAATGCAATGCTTTCGGCCTCGGTTTCTTTCGTAAGCCGGTCTTTTTCCTCGCCGTTCTGCTTCATGAAATCGCTGTTATGCAGCATTGCATGAGCAACCTCGTGGATCATCGTCTTTATGGTCTGGCTCTCGCCCATGCCGACCTGAATGCAGATTTCTTTGTCTGCATCACTGTAATAGCCTTTGGCATCCCCTTCGATTTCATCAAACCGCATCGGCACCGGTGATACCTGCTCGATTGCCGCCGTAAGCAGCGCATAGTCTTTGACGCTGACGGTCAGTTCGTTCACTTCCAGTGACGGAATCGGTTCACCATCCGTCTGCGATATATCAAAAACGGTCGTCACTCGGAAGCGCGGAACCACATACTCCACACGTTCCATTTCCGGTTCACCGTTTTCGTTCAGCACAGCCAAGCCCGTATCCTTGTCGATTTTCTCGCGCTCCTCGACCTCCTTAATGGGAGCCGGAGCAATGATCTGGATGCCTTTTCGCCTTTTTTGACGTAGCGGTTAAACTTATTTTTCCATGCGTTAAACCCTGCCACCAGTGTGGCATCAGGCCGCTGCATAGCAATCAGCAGCGTATTATTGAAGCTGTAATTGTGGAATTTTGCCATCGTGCGTAGGTACGTCGTGTACATTTCCGATGTAAAAATGTCCTTTACGCCCTGCTCCAGCCGTTCCGTGATTTCTTTCATCTGCTGTTTACGGTCAACTGCCATGCAAGCCCTCCTTTCTCTTGACCCATCGTGTTTTCATCTGGCGCGGATATTGGTCAGCCTGTTTCGGTGCCTTCGCGCCGTTCCATTCAAGCCTCCGGCTCTGCCCTCACAGGTATACCCGGCAGCTTTCAGAGATGCTCCATTTTCCGTATCCAGAATGTAGGTGATCACTTTGTTGTAGCCCATTGCCCGTGCTGCACGGTACGCCGCCGCATACAGGATACTGCAAGCGTTCGGAGTTCCGTCTGTACACAGACGGTTGACTTCCAGCGTATAGCCATCGTCCAGCCGCCGCGCCACAGGTCTGCCGCAGATAGCAACGCCCACCAGAGCACCATTATCCGATACGCCGATGGAGAACTTATGCCCCCCCGCGTCGGTTTATGGTGGCGGTGATGCTGCTGCACAAATGCGTTTGCCGTTTTCAAATTGATCGGTGTTAATGTCAGCAAATGCCCTCCTTCAAAAAAATGCCCCGCCAGATAAACTGACGGGGCTGCTCATTTACAGTTCCATATCGTGACTTTTCCGCTTCGGGAATTTCTGCGATTCTGCGCTGCGCTCTGCCTGTTTTGCATGAAGCTGTGCCAGTACAGAGAGTTTCCGCACATTGTCCGCAGTGCGCTCTGCAACGCGGCCTGCGTAGTTCACAGGCTGACGGCTTATCTGCAACTTCGGTTTCGGCAGCATCGTCGTCCACTCCCAGCGCATCCTCACCACCCTTTTCATCCATGTTGAGCAGAGCGTTCAGCTCCGCAAGGCGCGCAGATTTTTCGGCCAATTCTGCTTCCTGCGCGAAAGGACGTTTGGCTTCTTCCTTTGCCTGCGCCAACTGCTGTTCCAAGGTTTCCAGTCTGCGTTCCACCTGCGGCAATGCTCTTTTCGATGCCTGCCAGCGCATTGGTAACACGCAGAATGTTGCCCTGCGGGTCTTTGCCCACTTCCATCGAATAGTTCCACGCGCCTTTGATGGACAAGCGGAACACCTTATCGAAGTTGTCAAACCGGGAGTGCAGTTCAAACGCACTGTAGCTACCGATCCTGCCCTCGGTACCAGCAGCCGCTTTCAAAGCCTTGCAAGCCTCGATAATGGCTGCACCTGCTTCCTTGCGTTCGGTGTACACCTTGCCGCTGATTTCCATAGCAAAATGGTCTTTGTCCTGCGCCAGAAGCGGTTTTGCCGCTTCTATATCGGTTTTCAGGGCTTCGATCTGACCCTTTGCCGCAGTAATTTCTCGCGGATAGCGGCGCGCAATATCGGATTCCAGACTATAAATCTGACTGGTGTGATTGGCTTTCAGCAGTTTCAGCTTACTGACTTGAATATCCAGATCCATCTTTTCCTTGATGTAGGGATTGCCCGTTGCCAGTGCCTTGATTTCGGCATAGGAGAGGGCTGTATCATCTACATCATCGCAGGCACGAACAGGGGATTTGGACGTCATGATTTGGCTTATGAACTTCTGCTTATTTTCCAGAATCTGCCACATATACGAATCAAACGTATTTTCAGTGACATAACGATAGATTTTCACCTGCTTATTCCGGTTTCCCTGCCGGAGAATACGTCCCTCCTGCTGTTCCAGGTCAGAGGGTTTCCACGGGCAGTCCAGATGATGCAGGGCAATCAGTCGATCCTGAATATTGGTTCCTGCGCCAAGCTTCGGCGTAGACCCCATCAGGATACGCACCTGTCCGGCGCGCACCTTTGCAAAAAGCTCTGCCTTTTTGGTTTCCGTGTTGTACTCATGAATGAACGCCACTTCTTCACGGGGAACACCTCTCGCCACCAGCTTCTCCCGCACATCATCGTATACGTTGAATGTACCATCTGCTTTTGGTGTCGATAAGTCACAGAAGATCAACTGCGTTCCCTTGTCCGGCGCAGATTCTTCCCAGACCTTGAACGCATTGTCCACACAGCGATTCACTTTACTCTCCGGCTCATCCGGCAGCATCTCGTTCATAAGCCGCTGGTCGAGTGCCAGTTTTCGGCCATCGTTGGTAATTTTGAGCATATTATCGAATCTGGATTCACATTACCGTTGCGTACAGCCTCGGCACGGTCTGCAAAGGAACTTACCATTTCCTCCTGCGTTTCGCTCGGTTTCAGCACTTCGTTGATGTACTCTGCTTCCGGCACAGGCAGGTTCAGCATATCTGCTGTCTGCACATCTGCGGACTCTTTGAATAGAGAAATCAGTTCCGGCAGATTGAAGAACCGGGCAAAACGTGTTTTCGCACGGTAGCCGGTTCCTTCCGGGGAAAGCTCGATTGCCGTGACGGTTTCACCAAAGGATGCCGCCCAATCGTCAAAGTGGCTCAGTCCCATCTTCTGCAGGGTGTCATACTGGAGATAACGCATAATGGTGTACAGCTCCACCATCGAGTTGCTGACCGGGGTTCCGGTTGCAAAGGTCACGCCCTTGCCGCCTGTCAGTTCGTCCAGATACTGGCACTTTGCAAACATATCGCTGGATTTCTGTGCATCGGTCTGGGCGATACCTGCGATGTTCCGCATTTTTGTGTAGAGGAACATATTTTTTATAGAAGTGCGACTCGTCCACAAACAGACGGTCAACCCCAGTTCCTCAAATGTAACCACATCATCCTTTCTCGTCTGGTCGTTCAGCTTTTGCAGCTTTGCTTCCAGTGTTTTCTTTGTTTTTTCCATCTGCTTGACCGTAAAACTGCGGCTGTCCTCACTCCGGGCATCTGCCAGAGCCAGCGTAATGTCGTCGATCTGACGCTCTACAATGGCTTTTTGCCGTTCCGGGGAGAGCGGCACTCGCTCAAACTGCGAATGACCGATCACGATGGCATCGTAATCGCCGGTTGCGATCCGGGAGCAGAACTGCTTACGGTTGCTCGGTTCAAAGTCTTTTTTCGTTGCCACCAGCACATTGGCATTGGGGTAGAGCCGCAGGAAGATCTGCGCCCCACTGCTCTGTGAGGTGGTTCGGCACCACATAGAGATTTTTCTGCGACAGGGCCAGCCTGCGGCTCTCCATGCCGGCAGCAATCATCTGGAAGGTCTTGCCTGCGCCCACGCAATGGCGCCAGCAGCGTATTGTTGCCGTACAGAATGTGCGCCACAGCATTTTTCTGGTGCGGCATCAGAGAGATTTCCGGGGTCATGCCCTCAAAGCGGATGTGACTGCCATCGTACTCACGAGGACGAATCGCATTGAAAATCCGGTTATAGGTCGCACACAAATCCTCGCGTCGGTCTAAATCCTTGAAAATCCACTGCTTAAATGCTTCCCGAATGGATTCCTGCGCTTGCTGTGCAAGCATGGTTTCCTGCTTATTCAGCACACGATGGTCGCCATCTGCATCGTGAATCGTATCGTAGATTTTGGTATCCCGAAGGTTCAGCGCATCTTCCAGCAGCTTATAACCGTTGACGCGCAGGGTTCCGTAAGTATTGGTAACAAGTGGATTGCCGCGATCCAGCGACTTACCCGAAATGTTCCATGCACCTGAAATTTCGGAATAAGTTGCCTTAATGTCAATCCCGGCATAGTAGTTCGGGGTCTTGAACACTTCTTTCATAAACTGCGTGATGTATTCCGGTTTTACCCAGTTTGCACCCAGCCGCACTTCGATTTCCGAAGCATCCAGGTCTTTGGGCTGTACCCGTTTCAGGTAATCCACATTGATCTGATACTCTACATGGTTCGCTGCAAAGGTTTCTGCTGTGGCCAGTTTTTCACGAACGTTGCCAGACAGGTATTCATCCGAGGTTTCCCACTGCTGTGTCACAGGATTTCGGAAAATCGCACCTGCCAGTTCATCCGTGATCTCCTGTTCCGCTTTGCCGCAGAGCTGCACCATAAACGGTATATCCACCTTTGCTTTTTCTCCAATGGAAAGTGCCAGGGCTTCGCTGGGCGTGTCCACTGAGGTAACAGGCTCCGGCTTGCGGATGGTGCGCTTGGTGAAAATATCGGCCAGCCGTTTGAGATTCTTTTCCTCATCCAGAATTTCCAGCGATGCCAGCAGACAATAACTGCTGTCCTGTCGGAACGCCCGCTTGTTGGCAGTGCTGTTGATAAGGCCATACTGCGCCTTAAATGCGGTGTACTGCTGTTTTAGTTCATTCTGCAAAAGCTGTACTTCCGCATCCGAGCCATCATGCAGCTGACAATCCAACAGTTTTCGGGTGGTTTCTCGCAGAGCGATCATGCCCAGCACTCGCTCTGCTGTCACGGCAGGCAGTTCCACCTTGTTCATAAAGGAATTTTCACGGTAGTAAATCTGCCCGTCCACGTTCGTGAAGCTGAAATTCTTCACGCTGGGGTCTGCCGGAATGGGTTCTTCCTGCACATCCAGTTCATCGTCGGAGATTTCTGGCTCCGTGATGGTGGCATGGATATTTCCAACTGCTTCTTTCAACTGCTGGGCAAGGTCTGCGCCCTCGATGGGCTTGACCGTCGTTTCCTGCTTGCCATACTGAGTGCTTTCCGTGGTGATCTCCCCCAGCACCATCTCAGGATGCTGTGCAAAATACTGGTTGATGGAATATCCTTCCGGCGTTTCACCGAGATTCACCCAGTCTGCCCGCTCCACCGCCGCACGGTCACGCTTTTGCAGGAACAAAATATCCGCAACCACGCTGGTGTTGGCATTGCGCTGGAACGCATTGTTCGGCAGACGAATCGCACCGACCAGATCGGCACGGTTAGCAAGATACTCACGGACAGAGGAATCTTTCTTGTCCATCGTACCGCTGGACGTTACCACCGCCACCACACCACCCGGACGCACAAGGTCAAGGCTCTTGGCGATAAAATAATCGTGGATGAGGAAATTGTGGCGGTCATACCGCTTGTCCGGCACCTTGTAATTGCCGAACGGCACATTGCCCACAACGCAGTCAAAGAAGCTGTCCGGGAACTGCATCGTTTCAAAGCCCTGCACTGCAATCTTATTTTTCTGGTACAACTGCTGTGCAATGCGGCCCGAAATGCTGTCCAGCTCCACACCGGACATCCGAATCTTTTCCATGCTGTCCGGCACCAAACCCATGAAATTGCCGACACCACAGGACGGTTCCAGCACATTGCCTTTGGACAATCCCATATTGCCCAGAGCTTCATACATTGCCTTGATGACCGTAGGGGAAGTGTAAAACGCATTCAGGGTACTGGCACGGGCTTCCTTATACTCATCTGCCGTGAGCAGGGACTGCAGTTCGGCATACTCTTTCGACCATTCCGCGTTGCTTTCATCAAACGCCTGCGGAATGCCGCCCCATCCCACATACCGGGAAAGGATTTCCTGTTCCTCCTCTGTGGCCTGCCGCTGTTCAACATCCAGCGTTTGCAGCACCCGAATGGCTTCCACGTTGGCTTTATACTTTGTTTTCGGCCCTCCTGCGCCGAGATCATCGTCCGTAATACGGAAGTTCATAGGCTCCTGTTTGGGCTGTGCAGGCTGTTCCGTTTCTGCTCCGCTGTCCAGCGGAAGATTGTGCTGCCGCCGTGCATGGTTGACCTCTGCCGGAGTCATAGGATGCTGGATCAGCGGTTCCAGAGCTTCTTCTGCGGTTGCACGGCTGATGGCATCCGTTCGGTTCTGCACATCTGCGATCAACTGCATTTGTTCCGGCGGGAAGTCGGGATTCAGCAGATTTTCCAACTCGCCGCCCGATTCTGCCACCGAATAGATCACATCCATCTGCTCCGGGGAAAAATCCTCATAGGCTACACCTGCATGGTGCAGAGCAGTAAAGACCGTAATTTCCACCGCTTCTTTCATCGGCACATCTGCCTGTTCGTACAAATGCCGAATGTACTCCAGCGGTTCCGTTCGGAAGATCGGATACCGGGCTTCTTTCGCAAGGGTCATGTCCTGCAAGCTGACCGTTCCCTGCTCAAAGTTGACCGAATCCACACGGAACTCCCGATCGTCCAGTTCAATGAGGGTATTAACAGGCAAGTATTCCTCTTTACGAAAATACTTTGTCTGCGTATGGCTCCCATCTTCCTGCTGGCCGGACAGATAAACATTCTCCCCTGCTTCCAGAGCTTCATTTGCCTGCCAAACCCACTGCTCACGCGGAAAACCAGATACCTCAACCTTGCCGAGTGCGGTTTCCTTTTCCAACAGCTTGCTGCCAAGAAGTTCTGAAACGCGCTTTGCATCTTCGCCGTAAAACTCAAAGTTTCCGTACTGCTCATAGCCGACCAGAGCATCCGGGTAACGCTCTTTCAGCGCGTTATACTCGTTGGCGGCATCCAGCGGCAGGGGCTGCAAGGTCGGCTCAACGGCCTTTTCTTCCGCTGCATACGGAACCATCATGCCGCGCACCCACTGCGGTGCGTCCCTTGCTATCCTGATACAGTGCAACGGCATCCCGTCTGTCCGTAATAACGTCCTGATAGGTGCGCTGGAAAATATCTTCTTGAATCCACTCTCCGAAGTGCGCCCATGTGTCGATAGCCTCGGAGTAAACAGCATTTTCCACCTCGCCGGAATCAAACAAATCCTCGATTTTCTCACGGATCAGATTTTCCGCTTCTTCCTCGGTGGTATCGCGGTCACGCAGCAGCGGATAGATTTCGCTGCGCTCTACCTTTTCCAGCAGCGTGTACAGACATTCTTTATAGACGCAGCGGCTGTCTTTCTGCGTGTGGTCTGCATCCAGTTTCAGGAAATCGTTCAGCGGATTCTTCGCCAGCGTTTCGCTATATGACGGTAACGGAATGACCCGGCCAGCCACCGCCGAATTTTCCATATCTTTCAGATAAACGTCATGCGCATTGGAACGCTCCATGCGGTACAGATGGTTATTGTCCAAATACAGAAAACTGCCGTTTTCTCTGCTGTACATTTGCTTGGGCTGATTTTCAAACGATTCTACTGCTTTTGCATCTTCTCTCGTTTGACGAATAACCGCCTTTGCATCATTCAGACTGTTAAACGGCCCTGTTTCTGCTGTACCTGTTCCCGTTTCTTCATCATAGTTATAATGGTTATAGAACTTGCCATCGGAATATTGCAGAATTGCAATATCCTCGATATATCCCTCCTGCATCATCACCGTTGACTGATACCGTGCAACGACTTTTTGCCTTTCGGGGTTCCTCAACCGCTGCGGCGGTTGACTGCTCTTTCGATTGCGGTTCCTGCTCCATAAAATCAAACATGGAAATCTGCCCCTGTTCAGGACCCACAATCTCAACAGCCCTCTTCTTCTCCGGGAAAATCGTGTACGTTCCCTCGACATACTGGTGCAGGATAGAGAGGGATTCTGCCTTGCGCTCATATTCTTCCGAATCCAGCGGCACGGACAGCAGTGCATTGTCCATCTGCTCCAGCAGTTCCACCGCCTGTTCGGGGTCTGCCAGCTTTTCAACCAGAGCCTTTCGACCTTCTTCATGGTAAAGGTCTTGCGGATAAGGCCGTTCCACTTCGCTCGGCAGGTGATGGTAGAAGCTCATCACCCGCATTGCCATCCGCTCGCGCTCATAAGCAGGCATCCAGGAGTAGTCTGCTGGTTTCAAATATTCACTGTCACGGATAAGCTGGTCAATCCGGCCTACAGCCTGATTCCAGTTCAGATGAACGCTGGCATCCGGGTTCCCGTATGAGCCACGCTCCAAAGCAATGCCCCTGCCATCGTGATCTTCGTGGGAATCATCTGCCCCGCAGAGTGCATGGCTGCTGCCGCCGATTCCATAATGATCTTTCAGGAAGCCAGCCCGTTCTTTTTTATCCTCGTGGTTCAGGAAGAACGAATAGATTGTCAGCCGACTATCCGAGTAATTGCTGCCCCGTGTGAAGTAAGCATTGATTTCATCTTCCGTGATGAACTTCTTATACTCGTTCCAGTGAAAGCCCTCTCTTGCTGAGTAATTCTGATAAGGTTTTGCAAACTTCTGAAACAGCGCCGCCACCTTATCCGGCTTATAAAAGTGCATCCGCATCAGGTCTTTATCTTCGGTATAGGCTTCCCCCAGCGCAGACAATCTGTCGTTTAGGTCAGTCAGAAAATCCGTATCATCCAGCAAACCTGCCAGCCTGTCTGTCAGTTCCGGGAAACCGCCCCTAAAGATTTCTGTATCCTGAAACACTGCTTCGGCAACGCCATCTGCCAAGTCGCGCTCCATGTAAGCCAATGTCTGCGCGTGTTCCTGCAAAGCATTCTGCCGTGCAGCATCCAGAACTGCCTGCGGTGCATACTCGCCCTGCCGGAGCAGTTCATGGGTGCGGTTGCTCACATCCTCCCACGAAAGAAACGCATTGACAATCGTGCCGCTCTTAGCCGTGTCACCTGCTGCAATGCGCAGTCCCAAATCGTCGAACCAGACCGCATACTTTGCACCGTCAATTTCAAAGCCTTTGCCTCCCATGCCGTATTCGTTTTTCACGAACTCCGTGTATTCTTCCGGGGTTTTCTCGACCATAAAATTGTAGATCAGGCGCAGCTGGCCCTTGCTGCGGTTGCTGCCCGTGCGCAGGATTTCATCGACCACTTCGGGGTCCAGTGCAATTTCATCCGCATACCGCGCCTGGATCGGTGCTTCAATGGCGCGGATCTGCTGTTCCACGGTGGGAAGATCAGGCAAAGAAAAAGCAGAGGCAATTTCTTCCTCTGCTTCGCTCAAATCCTGTTCTGTTGTCGTTTCGGTTAATTGTACACCAATTCCTTCAAGACGATTTCCTCTGCCATCGCCGTCAGGTTGTTCTGGTGCGCTGCCCATGCCAGCGGGTCTTTCTCCTTGCTCGGTGCCGGGAACTTCTCGTTCAGGCTGTCCAGCAGCGTTTCCACCCGGCTCTCCGCTGCTTCCTCGATCTGCGCCAGATGCTGGTTCAGCTTGCCGCTCATCAGCATACTCTGATACCAGTTCTTGCGATTCTCTTTCAGATACGTCCTGCGCAGCATCCCGTACTTCCCGATGATCTGCGGCTCGTCCTGCACGGCCAGATTCGGGAACAGGTAATCTCCCTTGCGGTAATACGTCAACTCCATTTTCTTGTCCTCCTTTGGTCGTGGTTTTCTTCAGTTTCGCGCTTTTAATGCGCTAAAGTCTGTATTGGTATTATACAAGCTATCAACGGATTTTTCAAGCTGCTGCGTGATTTCTTTTTGTAAATTTTCCGCATCTCACGGCCAATGTCAAAAGAACCGCTTCGCACTGCTCCGAAACGGCATTGCCAAGGAACGACAGCACAGGCAGCTTGTTGAAATCCACAATACGGATAAAGTCATCATCGTCCAGTACATCCATAGGCTCCTGCCCACAACGCCGGGAAAGCGTATAGAAGATACTGTTGGTCATCAGTTCCCGGAAGCGGACACGGATGTTATCTTCGTCCAGTTCTTCCAGAAAAGTGTCTGCCACCTCATAGGCCAGACCGTCCATCGCTTCATCCAGATTGTCGGCGGTCAGCTGCTGTGCCAGTTCCAGCAGAGCAGCGTTCATGCTGTCTGTCTGGGATAGGCCGTAGGTATCTGCCAGATGGTCTAAGATAGCCTGCTCATGCTCATGGCTGTCCAGATTCCATAAGAGCGGTGTTCTTCCGCCGCGCACCAGATGGGTGTCAGCAATATCGAACACATACCGCAGCTTGGTACGCGGTCCGGTATCATCCAGAAGCGCAATGCCTTTTGCGCCACGGTTGACCCATCGGCTCATTTTCTGATTCCAGAGTTCCAGTCCTGCGCAGGCGGTTGCATCGGGCCGCTGCGCGTGGATCAGGAGTGTATCGGTGAACGAATAGCGGTACAGCCGCGCCGCCACATCCAGATAACTCATCCAGTCCTGTGGCGAGTTACTGACATACCGGCGTTCTGCTGCGCCAATTCTCGAATATCGTTAATCTGTGGCAAGGGTCAAACCTCCTTTACGTTTTCATCGGTGCTTTGGGAAATTCCAGGCTGTACTGTGCGCGGCCATCTTCGACGCGCATCACAAGGTCGGCAGCAAACATCTTATCTTTTTTCACGGAATAAAAGTCTTTTACATGGGTGCGGCCTATTCTTCAAAAAGGTCTGTGGCCATCTTTCTTGTCCAGCGTTTTCTCATGTTGGACAAGTATCTGCTTTCTTTCCAGAGGGCAAATTTGCAGCTGCGATCTGCACAACAAAAGCTGAGTTTACTTTCATGTACAGGGTTGCCGCAAACCGGGCAGTTTCCTACGCTTACCTTATTATAATAGGGAGCCGCCACCACAGTAGGAATCTGGCGCAAGTCGGCCAGCATCTTATTGAGCAGTCCGTGGATGCCCTGCATAAAATCGTGGGGCTTGATTTCGCCGCGCTCCATCCGCAGCAGGTCATTTTCCCACTCGGCTGTCATGCTGGCAGATTTCAGGTAGTCCGGGATGTTGCGGATCGCAGCCACACCGTCCTCCGTGGGAATCATCTGCTTGCCCTTGCGCTCAACATAGCCGGAAGATACCAGCTTTTCCAGAATTGCGGCGCGCGTTGCAGGGGTTCCCAGACCTTTCTTTTCCGTGTCCTTTTCAAATTCTTTGTTGCCTGCCGTTTCCATTGCCGACAGCAGGGTATCTTCGGTGTAGACTTTCGGCGGTGAAGTAAAGCCCTGCTTTTTCTCTGCCCGTACCACCGGAATAACCATCCCCTGTTCCAGATCGTTTTCGGAAGTGACGCATCCTTGTCCTTTTCCGGCTCCACAACGGAACGGGCTTTGCCGTATATCCGGGCTGCAGAATTTCCTTATACTTTGCTGTAAAATTCTGTTCCTGGCAGCATACCGTCACCAGAATATCTTCGTAGATGAACGGCGGCTGTACAGCCTGCACCAACTTCCATGCGACAAGGGAAAGTACCTTCTGCTTGGTTTCGGACAGCCTTTCCTTATCACACCTTGCGCCCTGCATCGTCGGCAGGATTGCGTGGTGGTCTGTAACCTTGCTGTTGTTGATAACACAGCTTACATCCACAGTCTGGTCCATCCAAGGCCAGCACCAGAGATTCCACTGTCGTGCTCATATCCTCGGTCACAAACTGGCTGTCTGTTCTGGGGTATGTCACCAGCTTTTCCTCGTATAATTCCTGCAACGCCTGCAAGGTCTGGCTGGCGGTCAGGCCGTAATAGCGGTTTGCTTCTCGCTGTAAGGTCGTCAGGTCATACAGCTTCGGGGGCTTCTTTTCTACTCTCTTGCACTCAATGCTGCCAACCACCGCGCACTGACCATCGCAAGCGGCCTGCATAGTATCTGCATCCTGCTCCTGCGCCATCTGTTCCGATACCGCCACGACACCCGCACCGGACAGTTCCACTTTATAATAGGGTTCCTTTACGAAGTTCTGGATTTTTGCCTGCCGTTCGGTCAGCATCGCCAGCGTCGGGGTCTGTACACGGCCAATGGTCTGCTTTCTGCCGTACTTTTTCGTAAAAGCACGGGTTCCGTTCATGCCGATCAGCCAATCCGCTTTCGCTCTGCACTCGGACGCTGCAAACAGATTATCGTAGGCTACGCCATCTTTCAGGTTTTCAAAGCCCTGCTGGATGGCAGCATCCTCCATGCTGCTGATCCACAGCCGCTTGATGGGGAGTTTACTTCCGGCAAGAGCATACACACGGCGGAAAATTGCTTCGCCCTCGCGCCCTGCATCGCAGGCGTTCACCACATAATCGAATTTCTTGCTGCGGAGCAGTTTACGCAGGACATTGAACTGCGGCTTCTTGGTGCTGTGTACCAGCAGTTTCCACTCGGCAGAGAGAATCGGCAAATCTTCAAAGCGCCAGCTTCTCATAGCGTTCATCGTAATGTTCCGGGGCTGCATACTCTGCCAGATGCCCCAGACACCAGCTTACCACACAATCCCCACCCTCCAGATACCCGTCCTCCTGCCGATATGCACCGATCACTTTTGCAATGGATTTCGATACGCTCGGTTTTTCTGCAATCACCAGATATTTCAACGCTTTCTCCTTTTTGAAAAAAGCAGGGATAGCCTTTCGACTACCCCTGCATCCTTATGTTACGGTTTTCTTATGTGCCATTTTCGTTGCCGGACTGATTATCCTCGTTCACGGTTGCAAGGCTCTGGTCGGTTTCCAGATTCTCGCTCGTCGGGGTTTCCTCTTTCGGCTTCGGCTTATAAATGTAGAAGTAGAAGAAAGCACCTGCGCCACCCAGCGCAGCCACGAATACCAGCAGCAGAATCTTATTCATGCCGCCGTTCGATTCCTCTTTCGGTTCTTCGATTTCCACATCCGGGGTAGGTTCGGGTTTGGTTTCGGGCAGAACTACCGCAGGCGTTTCTTCTTCCTGCTTGCCGTTCCGCTCTTCATCGTCCAGAAACTCCTGCAAATCGTACTCGTCGATCATCGAGAGCATATAGACGTTTTCGCTGTTCCGCGCCCGGTCAATCACCAGAAAGAATGTGTTGCCGCCCTTGGTCTTGACCGTGAAGAACTCCTTGCTGGGGTCATCTACGATGTTGTCCTCTACCTCGCCGTTGCCTGCGATGGTGAACGGAATCTTTTCTTCCTCCGTCGGCTCTGCCTCCTCGATCACCTGTGTCGGTTCCTCCGTCACCTCAGTGGTGTCCACAAAGGCAAAGGCCGGAGTCGAAAAGCCCACTGCCATCAGCAGGGTCAGAATTGTGCTGGGGATAACAACTCCCAGCCGTTTAAGCATCTTTTTCAATCGCTTTCTCCGTTTCTGCTTCCTCCGAAGCGTTGTTCGCAGCGGTCAGGAATGTCACGTTGCCCGCCTGAATGTTGTCCAGCAGAGCCAGCAGTTCGCGCCCGCCCATCTTGGTGCTGCGGATGGCACGAATGATCTCGCTGTCCTCTTCTTTTTTCTGTGCTGCCCGAATGGTTCTCAGCCGTTCTTCCAGTTCCGCGATCTGCTGTTCGGTCTTTTCGGCTTCATCCAGATATTTCTGTAATTTCTTGCCCATCGGCCCTCCTTTCAGTTGATGCGGCCAAAGCCTAAAAAGTGGCTCTGCCAGTAGGTCGAGTTAATGCTGGTGTAGGAAATGGGGTCGCCGCAGTGGATCATCATCCCATTGCCGACGTAGATTCCAACGTGCGACGCGCCAACGGTGTTATAGGTTTTCTCAAAGAAGATCAAGTCACCAGGCTGTGCATCCGCAGGAGAGACATAGCTGCACTTTCCGCGCAGACCGTTGGCTGTTGTACGCCCGACGCTCCACCCATTGCCGCTGTTATTGATGACCCAGCAGACGAAGCCGGAGCAATCAAAACTGGTGCTTGGGGAACTTCCGCCCCACACATACGGCATACCAAGATACTTTTCGGCTTCCTCAATCATCCTTGCGAACTTTTCATCCGAAAGGGCTTCCGATGGAATATCATACTTGAAGCCGGAGCCACCAGCACCGCTGCCTGTACCGATACTGCCAGTTGTACCGCCGCTGTATGTCGGGGAGCCTGCGCCGAATAGTTCGGGGCGATTGCCGTAGGTCAGGTTATAGGCATCGTACCGCCCGGTCTGCTTCCGATTCATGTTCTTCCGCGCGATGGTATCGAAGCCTTTATTTTTCAGCAGGACATTGAGGATTTTGTACTCATACTCCACTTCTTCCTGATAGGTATAGGTTTCCATGCTGACGTTTCCAAAAGCGTCAATCGTTGGCCGAATCCCTACTCTGGTTTCCATGCGCGTACGAATCTCAATGGTTTCCCACACTTTCAGGAGATACTGTTGCTTAACAGTTCTTTGATAACAGGCTTGACCTGTCCTCTGGTGAACTGCTCATAAACCGCAGTCAGATGAGAAATAAGCTGATACGGGTCATGGCCGATCTCGTCAGCTGATAGCGGTATTCATCATAGCCCGGATGTGTGGATTCCATCTGCCGAATCTGCTTATCCAGTTCCTTTTCCAGCTCCAGATAATCTTCTTCCGCACCTTTCATGTCGGCATCCTTGCTGGGGTAAGTCGTTCCCACAAAGGTACTGCCTGTTCCCTGAATTGCTGCACCACAGCTTGAAAAGGCTCCCAGCATGACCATCACCAGAAGGATACCCACTCCAATACTGACCCACAGGGTTTTATTCTGCACGACGATCTCCTGCACCGCCGCTTTCGCTTTTTCCGTAATGGTGTTGGTTGCCGCAGCTGCCTGCTTGCTGGCGGCAGTTCCGGCTTTCTTGGCCGCGCTTGGCGGCTGCATAAGCATCCTTATACTGCTTTTTCTGGTAAAACTTCGCACCGACTGTTTTTGCTTCACCTCCTGCGGCAGTCGGTGGCGGCTGGGGCTGTTTCTTTTTCAGCGGCGGTTCTGCTGCATTTTCTGCAGTACCGCCCTCGCTCTCGGAGAATTTCAGACGGCTGGACTTCTGATCCTCGCCACCTCTTTTCTCTGCTCTGGCAGATTTGTCTTTGGGCTTTTTTCTGCCTTTGACAAAGTGGTGCAGGCGTTCGGCGGCTTCTTCTGACTTGTGAGCAGCTTCCACGCCGGAATTGTCTTTTTCCACCTGATGTACTTTCTGATGAGCGAATTCGGTGGCGGTGTCCACTCCTTTCTTGGCCACCTTCTTAACGCCCATCCCCACGCCACGGACAATGCCGCCTTTTTCATCTTCAAAAGAAAGTCGGCCTTTCTTGGGCGGCTCTGCATCCGATTCCGCAGGCGCATCCTTCGGCTTGCCTCCTCCTGATGGGCTTTATAATAGTCTGCGCTCTGCTTGGCGGTGCTGTGATGCCGGGGTACATCCTCCTCCCCGTCCTTGGCATCCATACAGATTCTTCGTCCATGATAGGTTCTTTGTCTGTTTCCTTTTTCGAAGTTTCCTTTGCCGAATCTTCCTGCTCCGGCTTTTCTGCTGCGGTTGCGGACTTCTGCTCCCCGGTGCGGAGGTTTTCATCCACCAGACCGTCCTTGGTCATTTTCTGGACGATTTTATCTCTGCCCCGGAATTTTTTATCTGCCATCGGGTTCACCCTCTTCCTGCCGGAACCGTCATGCGAGCAGGGCTGCGTGGTTTTCCCACTTATCAAGCACCTGCTCCAGCTTCCGGGCAAAGGCGATCAGACGGGTGTTTACTTCCTCACGGTCAAGATAACCGTAGGTTCCCATGTGAAAGCCGTCAGTCAGTTCATCGGCCAGTGTGCCAACGGCGTAAAAGTCCTCCAGCACCGTATGCACCACTGATTCTTCATCGTGGAAGTTGAGCGGCTCCACCTCATCGAAAGGCGGGCCGGAATCACTTTCGTGCAGCTCCATGTCAGAATGATGATGAATCTTGCGGCTCAGTCGGTCAAAAATGTTCGGTGTGTTCATGCTTCCTTTTTCTCCTTATATTTTCCCATCTCCTTAGGCTTCGTTGTCATCAGGCTGTACAGTTTCAGCGAAGTGTCGAACTTATCCTTGAACGGGATTATCGTGTTGCCGTAGAACAGCAGCCCCTCGCCCTCGTTGCTGTTCGTCACATACGACAGCTGGAACGGTGAGATATTCAGCTGCTTGCAAGGATTTGCCGATCGCCGGATGCCTGGTTGAGCATATAAATAAAATCGCTGTTCTCAAAGATGTTCTCGATTTCCCGGCTGGCCAGCAAATCCTTGATGTTCTGGGTGATGCCTGTGGGTACGCCGCCCCATTTTCGGAACCGCTTCCAGATCTCCACACTATATGCTGCGGCAGTGTTCCTCTTTCAGCAGGAGGTGGAATTCGTCTATGTAGTACCGTGTGTTCTTTTTGCTGTTGCGGTTGACGGTAACACGGTTCCAGACCTGATCCTGAACGATAAGCATACCCAGCTTTTTAAGCTGCTTGCCCAGTTCCTTGATGTCGAAGCAGATAATTCTGTTATCCAGTTCCACATTCGTCTGATGGTTGAACACCCGCAGCGAACCATTGACGTAGATTTCCAACGCCGTGGCGATACGCTGCGCCTGCCGCTCTTTCTGCTCCCGCAGGCAGTCGTACAGATCACCGAGCGTCGGCATATTCTCCGGCTTCGGATCGTTTAGATACTTCTGGTATACCAGCGGCAGGCAGCGGTCAAATGACCGACTTCTCTTCCGGCTCCATGCCATCCCGTGCGCCCATGATCAGTTCGCACAGGGAAAGAATAAAGTCCGATTTCATGCCCAGCGGGTTATCATCGTCCGCATAGTTGAGGTTAATGTCCATCGGGTTGATGTAGTCCTTACTGGTGGACGAGATGTGAATGACCTGACCGCCCAACGCTTCCACCAGCGGATAATACTCGCCTTCCGGGTCTGCGACGATAATATCGTCCGTTGTGGTAAAGAATACGTTCGTGATCTCACGCTTTGCACTGAACGACTTACCGCTTCCCGGTGTGCCGAGGATCAGTCCGTTCGGGTTTTTCAGCTGCTTCCGGTCTGCCATAATCATGTTGTTGGACACTGCGTTCAGACCATAATAGAGGGAATCGCCCTCCATAAAAAGTTCCTGCGTGGTGAACGGCACAAAAATCGCGGTGGAGGTGGTAGTCAGCGCGCGCTTGATGGGAACGAGGTTATTTGCCAGCGGCAGGCTTGCTCATAAGGCCCTGCTCCTGCAAATAATCCAGACGGTTCAGCGTACAGTTGAACTTCTGAGCGATACCAGCAGTCTGAAACACAGCACTATCCAACTCCTGTTTGGTCTTGGCCGTATTGAGGAACAGCACCGTAACAAGGAACATACGCTCATTGCGGCTTTGCAGATCATCCAGAATCTTTTTGGCCTCGCCGCCATAAGTTGCAAGGTCACTCGGAATAATTTCCATATCATAACCAGACCTCACAGCTTTCTTCTGTTCCTCAATTTTCATACGGTCCAGGTCAGTAATTTTGCCCTTGATCAGTTTGATGGCTTTCAGCTGGTCTACCGACTGCACATGGATGCTGACCACCAGATTTTTGTCCATATCCAGAAACTCAGCCAGCACCTTATCCGTCAGTTCCGGGGCAAGGATGTTCAGATAGGATGTTGCACCATAGGTGTCCCCCATCATAAAGTCCTTGCCGCTCTTGAACAGGAAACTGGTCGGGGCAATGAAGTCTTTGGTCGTCATGCCGCTCTGCAGGATGCGGTCATAGCTGAAATCGAACTTCCGCTGTTCCTCCTGATGAAAGGTTTCGTACATGATCTGAAGCCGTTCCACGCCGTTCAGCGGGTAGGCTTTCACGCCCAGCACCTTGAAATTATTGAGAATATCGGTTTCGATACGCTCCAACCGTGGCTTTGCCTCCCGGACGCTCTTTGCTTCGATACTGAACGTGATGTACTTCGTCCGAACCAGACCGTTGTTACCCTTGGCAAGCTGCTGTTTCAGCATCTGCGCATATTCCATACGCACATCATCAAACTGATCGTGCTGCGGCTCGATCTGAATGACCTTGTTGTACTCGCTCATGTCACTTTTATGATTGATGAACGAAAGCTGAAAACGGATACTGGCATCGAAGTAGTTGAGGAAGTCGCACCAGCTTTCAAAGATGGTGTTTTTATCCTCGTTCTGGGCCAGCTGGTAGTTAATGTCGTAGAATCGAATCGGACAGTTTTGGAATACAGATGTTCCTCCACCCGGCAGATACCGTCGCGCCCCATTTCCAGATATGGAATGGAACGCTGCACGGTGAGCCGCTGTTCCTTCTGGCTCTTTTCGGGTTTCCGAAAGAACTTTTGGAAGAAGCCGCCGAACTGCGGTTTCTTCTTCGGTTCACTTTTTACCAAGGATGCCTCCTTTCTTCTGGATCGGTGCCGCAGTTTCCAGTTCTCTATCATACAGATTTTCAATTTCATAGCGGCGTACCGCCGGACGTTTGAAGCGGACACTGATGAAATTCGTCAGGATGGTTTCAAGGTGCATCCCGTTTTTCTCGTATAGAGCAAAGAAAAAATTCCGGCAGCATCAGAAGCACCATACCTGCCGCTGCATTGCTGGTTCCCAGCGTACCACGCATGAGAAAGTAGAACGGAACACCAATTCCTGCTGCGAAACCCATACACACGAGCTGGCGTTTCGTCAGGTTCAGAAAAAAGACCTTGTTCTTCACTTTGGAAAGGTCTTTTGGAATCGTTACATAGGCCATTGATTACCAGAACAGCCAGACCGCCGCCGGGAAACGGCGTTGTCTGCTATCTTATCCTTTCATTGGATTTTCCCGGATTTAGTGACTGCCGAAGATCTGTTTGGACAGACTTCCCGTTTTGAGCAGCGAGAAACAAAGAATCACCGTGTAGGCCATCGTGCCAAACAAAGCCGAGTGAATGTCCGAAGATACCCGGATGCTGCCGATGAGGGCTGCATAGATTGCCACGCAGACCATCATCAGGAACGCCTGAAATGCCAGAGCGAACAGTCCCCGGAAGTAGTTCGTACCCACATGACCCCATTCACGGTTACTCATAGTTGCAAATGGAATCGGAGCAAGCGAAGTGTAGAGGTATATTTCTATCATTCTGCCGTACATTATCACTGTGATAACCACCGACAGAATTTTCAGACACCAGCTTACAACAAGGGTTTCCAATGCCAACGTCACCAGTTCGCCAATCGCCATTGTTGCCATTGCCGCCTGCATCTGCATGGAAAGAGAACGAATATCAATGGCGGTATTGCCACGGATAATGCCGGAGGAAGAATTTACCACCGACTGTCCAATGTCAAATACCGCCATTGCAATATCGAACGTATGACTGACGAGATAGACCGCGATCCACATCTTCACGAAATACTTGAAGAACATCCATGTGTCCACATCGTGCAGATTGTTCCGTTCCGTCAGCATCGAGATCAGTTCATAGCAGAGGATCAGCGTAATGATGATTCCTGCAATGGGAATCACCACCGAATCCGAAATGTTACGGATCATGCTGAAAATGCTGCTGTTCCACCCTTTGCGGTGTCTGCCCGACCTGAGCAGCGATTTCACTGGTCTGTTGGTTGACCGCTGTGAACATCGTACTCAGGTTGGACTCCACCATGCCGGAAAGAAGTTCCCTCATCCATTTTTCGATTGCTGCGAAAATATTATCGAACAATGGCGAGTTTTTTTCCTCCTATCGCTTGTTGATTAGCCGAACAGACCGGAGAGCAGCGGGATCAGCTGAGTGCCGATGAGGATGACACCGCCGCCGGACATGAGCTGCTTCATGCCCTGCGACTTTGCGCCAGGGTTGTCGTTTCCGTACCCTTCCATGAGGTTCACAACGCCCCAAACGCCAAGGCCCGCGCCGATGGCAACAACGAGAGTCTGCAGAACGGTAATAGCCTGATTGAAGAATTCCATAGTGTTGTTTCGCCAGATTGCAGCATTGATAAAAAACACGATTCCAAAAGAAAAACAGGCTGGCACATCTTCGGTGTTGCCTGCTTCCTGCAATTCTGGCTTCTCCTTTCATTTTCATAAAAAATCAGCCTTTTGGAATCGCAAAATGTAGAGATCAGTCGGACAAGTCACCTGCCACGGGGTCTGCCCGGACAGGCGGGCGGGTGTATTTACTTCGGATAATGACCTCCTTCCTATGCTGTGCTTTCTTCGGACACATCCAACCTCGTAGCAGTCAAATTCTTCATCCCTCCGCAGCCTGAGTTCATGCTTCAGGTAGCGTTCCACATCAAAAGCGTTCTTCTTATCAAAGTCCGACAGTTCTTTGTACCGCTTATGCTTGGTAATGTCGAATTTGTCGCTGAGGAATGGCCGGACACCGCGCAGTTGCAGGATACACTTGCTGCCATCCATGACAGAAAGTTCGTCCCGGCTCATAAGTTCCTTTGCCAGTCTTTTGGTAGGTTGTACCAAATGATGGGCTTTGTCCTCGCGTGTCGGATGTGTTATATAGGTCGATTGTTTCTTTTTCCCAGCGTTTCAGAAATTTCTTTGAGGGTCGAACTTTCCTTGCCGCCGAGGAAGAGCATGGTATCGCAGTTGCCGATGATGGTTTCTGCTGCATCCTTGTAGATGGTTTTCAACTGGCTCTGCGACTGCAGGATGATGGATGCCGAGATCTCACGGCTGCGGATGGTGGCGATCAGCTTATCAAACTTCGGGGATCAGACCGATGTTCGCAAACTCATCGAGCAGCAGCCGTACATGATACTTTAGCTGCCCTCCGCATTGATCGTCCGCTCGGTCACAAAGCAGATTGAAAAGCTGGGTGTACATGATGGACACCACGAAATTGAATGTATCGTCCGTGTCGGAAATGATAACGAACAAAGCCGTGCGGCGATCCCCCAGCAAATCCAGTTCCATTTCATCGTAGGCCATAAAATCACGCAGCTCCGCAATGTCAAATGGGGCTAATCTGGCACCGCAGGAAATGAGGATGGATTTTGCGGTTTTACCTGCCGCCAGCTTGTATTTCTTATACTGGCGGACTGCAAAATGCTCCGGCTTCTTCTTTTCCAGTTCTTCAAAAAGCTCGTCCACGGCATTTTTGAAGTTTTCGTCATCCTCGCGGGCTTCGCTGGCATTGATAAATTCCAGCAGCGTGGAGAAGTTCTGTTCTTCTTCCGGGGCTTCATAGTAGATATAGCCGATGAGTGCGCAGTAGAGCAGGCGTTCTGCCTTGACCCAGAAATCTTCGCCGGATTTTTCTCCATCGCCCTTTGTATTGGCGATGATGGTATTGACCAGTTTCAGAATATCCTTCTCACCGCGGATGTAATGGAACGGATTGTATCGCATGGATTTTTTTAAGTTGATGGTGTTCAGGACTTTGATTTTATACCCGGCATCCGAGAGCATCTTTCCGCACTCAATGATGATCGTACCCTTGCGGATCGGTCAGTACAGACATAGCTGACCTTTTCGGGCATCTGCATTAGGTTGGGCTTTACGACGTAAAACCGTGTCTTGCCGCTGCCAGATGCCGCCGATCACAATGACATTCTTATTGCTGGCATACTTCGGATGCTTTGGTCTACCACTCATCATCAGCCGTTCGGTCTGCGTGAGAATGACGTTATTCTCGAATACCGGGTCAATAAAAGGTTCGATGTCCTTGGCATTGCCCCACCGGGCAGAGCCGTATTCCTCTCCCTGACGATACTTCTTCGCGTTCTTCCCTTTGAAGTAGATCACTGCTTTCAGCGCAGCTGCGCCGACCAGCCCCACCGTCAGGTCGAACGGGTGAAAACTTGGCAAGACACTTTTGTAGGCCAGGCCAAAGTTCATAAAAAGAACCATCAGCCTGTCCACCACGGAATCGCCATTGCAATGACGGTAAAGCCATGCAGCCTTTTCCACCATGTAAAAGGCGATGATGTACGGGAAATTCAGCAGGATCAGCTTTTTCATATCTGCCGACTGCATCTTTCCACTGATTGCCGCCGCCAGTACTTTCTTGCCCCATGCCGTGCCGCCCGTCTGGTTGGAGGGGCGCTTTGCGCGGTCGTTTTCTGTGCGGTCGTTTTCTTTTTTCATCGCATCGGTTCCTGCCCTCTGTCTTTCGTCTTTTCCTTGGGCTGATTTCCCGTGCTTGGCAACACGCTCCGCCTGCTTTTCCAGCTTCTGGCGGATGGACTCCGCTTCTCCTTTTTCAGCGTTTCGCTGGTATACTCCTTAAAGGCAGCGGTTATAACATCTACATCTTTCGCCTTAGAAAAAGACCAGATATTCGCTTTTCCCCTCTTTTTCTGCCTTTTTCAGACTATAATCAATGCCATATTTCCGGGCTACCCGGTCAAACGACTTGATGTTATTGTCCGTAACCACGATGTTCGTGATCTGCGCGCCGCTCTTTTGCAGACTCTTGATGCTCTGCCGACCTGTTTTCTTACATTGGCTTTTTTTCTCCTTTCGCCTGCTGTTTCTTCTTGTCCATCTCTGAAAGCAGCTTTGTCAGTGCTGCTTTCAGAATCTGTGCAGTGATTTTTCCGCCTTTGATGCACAGCGAAATTGTTTTCGTTGACTTCTTCCTGCACGGTTGCTCACCTCCCATCTATCGCCGCTGGCATCAGGGGTGGACCGCCCCGGCCACAGGCGAGTGCGGTATCACCCAGCACTGAGCGGAACTTCTTACGGCACTGGTGCAGCAGATAGCCGCACTCCCATTTGTCGCCGGCAATGCTTGCAGGGATGGCCGCTGTCCGTTCCCGGACGCTGGCGCATCATGCGTTCAAACGGACTTATCAGTAAAATTCATAGGCTTAACCTCCCTGTTCAGCCAGCGGCAGCACTCCACGCCGCTTCAAAGTTCGTGGTAAAGGAACTTCCGGCCTTTCTGCGTCCATGCCGTGTGCAGCTTCTCCACCTCGCTGAACCATCGCTGCGCTGGAGCCGGAATGTCAGGCTGGATGTATAACCTTTACCGTGGTGTTCCGAATACAGTACCCACTGACCGTTGGCCCGGTACTGGATGCCGTACAGATGCAGCAGCCGATTGAACACCTTTGCTCCGCAGCCGTACTCTTTTGCGATCTGTGTCGTTGTAACCAGCGAATCGGGCGGCAACTGTGATTCGTAAAAACTGCTTCGGCGGCGCGTGGCTTTTGCACTTGCATGCAGGCCAATGACAGCCTGCATCCCAATGATCCGGCTGCGGACGATACGCCGCGCCGACTGCCGTATGGTGCAGTTTGGAGCTTCTTTGCCATGTCCTGCGTAATACCGGTAGTCTTTCACATACCGCTGCACCGTACGTCCGCTCTCATCCTGGGTCGAACACGGGGCATATACTCGTAGTCGCGGCCCTCGATGAAACCATACTGGCACATCGGGGGAACCACTTGCGGAAGTCACTCCGAATCTGCATCTGGTCATACAAGATCACGCGCCCACATCGTAGAGGGCAGCCGTCCAAAATCCATGAATACGATGTTCATGGGGTTGTCCTCCTTAGTTCTTATCTACTCTGCTGCCCCATCCCAAATTCATGCCGAACCTGTGCGGAATAATAGCTGTCCACGGTCACAGGTGCGTTATAGAGTGTTGCCAGCAGGTATTGCTTGATGTTCGAATCTGAGTGCTGTTTTGCTTTTAAGGCACTCCAATATGTACTGGATATGCGAGGAATCCAGCTTCATCAGGCGGCTTTTCACCCCACCTCTTTCGGCTTTTCCTCCCCCGCAAATGCGCAGGAACTTCTTTCTGCTGGTGACAGTTTCTACCAGCAGTTCCAGAATCTCCATCAGGACCGCTTTCCCGGTCATGGGAGAATTCTTTCCTAAGATTTCCATTTCCAGCTTGTCTTGAAAATAGAGTCGATACCTGTTCTTCCCGCATTTCCCCTGATATGTTTTCACCAGATTGTGCAGAATAGATTAGATCAGTCTCACTACTATCAGTATTATTATTTATATCAGTCTTACTTCCGTTTGATTTTGAACTCCCGGAAGTTCGCTTTTCAAACTGCCGGAAGTATGATTTTCATACTTCCAGTAGTTCGATTCTGAAAGCCCCGCATAAAGGTCTTTCTACATAGAGCAGGTTCGGTTTCCCAAGTCCTGTCTGCGCCGCTCGATAAGCTGATATTCGTGTTCCAGCTCATCCAGCAGTTTAACCGCCTTTTGTCTGGCACAATCGAATAGAGTCCATGACTTCCATCTATCGTGCAGATAATGTAGGCGTTGCCGTGCTTGTCCTGCCAGCCATTTTTGAAGCGAGAGATTCATCCGATCCAGCAAGCACTGCATAAAGCAGCTTTGCATCGCCAGACATCTTTTCAAACAGGTCTACCTTGATGAGTGCTTTCGGCACACGATAGAAGCTATATCGGTCTGCTTCCAGACCTTTGAAATACGGGTACTCCATGTAAATTCATCACCTCCCCTCCTGCTGGATTTGCACTATTATAAATAACAGTACATTCCTACGGTGGAACACGTTGCAACATGCTCCACCGCAGTGTATCTGCTGTTATTTGAGCTTTGCCATTCTGCCCCAGCCCGTTCCTGCCCCATATTTCAGCGGCGTTTTCTCTGGTAAGACGCGCAGGATGCACATTCAGTGCCAGAAGTATCTCTCTGGGATGGCTTATTCAGTTTTCAAAGAACTTTTGTGAGGGCTTGTTGTATAACCCTTACACCTATAGCATTCTGAAAAGGGGGTGTTTGGCAACCACTTTTTCAAATTTTCTCAAAAAAAATTTGCCGCAGGGATTTTTAATGTCCCCACGGCAGTTTTTTCTATATTATGTATATGAGTGCAACGGATGCGGTGAAGCCCCTTTTTGATTCCCTTTGTCACATATTGATGTGATACTCCCATCTCAGCAGCAATTTTTCCCTTGGTGCGTCATTCCCTCAATATAGTGGCGACAAATCATTTCCCACTGGTGCTTTTTCAGCAGTTCGCTTGCCTTTCTCAAAAATCTTTATTCAACACAAAATCCATAACATTTATACGCGGATCTTCCATTTCATTGTTGTATCTCCCTCCAGGATTCACATCCGACGCATACGAAAAAGTTTCACTTTCCCGTGCTTCAAGATTACGCACAAGTCGATCCTCTCCTCCAGCACAAGACGAATATGCCATTCCATATCCTCAAAATGGTTATGCTGGAATTGTCTGATGCTCATTTCCCTGCGATTCATAGTAGTAGTGTGTACAGTTATGAAGTGCAAACACCGTATATCTTTCTGTGTGCATGGTAGGAAACATATCCATTTTTATAGACGACTACTTCCGCATGGTTCTCCATCTGTTTTTCGGAGAATCACTTCTATACCATCTTCCAATATCTTCTTCAAACCCGGCACTCGCTTAAATTCACTTGCAACAGGAACCATCTTCTTCAGTTCTTTCAAAGTAATAAAATTCATTTTAACCACCTTCCTGCCTTTCGGCAACAGGTGAGTCTTCTATGAAAGAACAGCAGAAATGACCTCAGACCCACCCGTTTTTTTTGAACGGGGAGCCTAAGCTCCATTCGATTAAAATTATGCCTATACCTATAGCATTCTAAATAAGGGTTTTGGCAACCACTTTTTTCAAAAAACTTTCAAATAAAAAAGCCGAAACAGGATGAACTACTTGCAGGCGCACTACTGCGCTGCATTCGCTCATTCTGTTCCGGCCTATATCACATATTGCTACGGTATCGCTCTAACAAACAGATATTATATTGTAGACCCAAAAGAACGTCTGGTGGAGCTGGTCGGCTAACCAGGTGCCGCCTAAGATTCCACCTCTGCGCTTTCAGTGTCGATGAAGCACTCTGCTTCAGGCTTCTTTCCGTTGGTTCTCTGCTGTGAAAAATTCGATACTCTTCACGGGAAGGCCGTGAATACACTCCACCAGAGATTCAGCAGAAATATAATCTTCACAGCCACCACGCTTGATCTGAAGCATATTCTTTCCATCGACGACACTGCGATTCCCGATCCGCAGCCCCTTTGGGGTGCGGATTTCATGTTCTCCGTTGCTCATCTTCTCACGGCCTCCTTTGTGTTGGTTTAAGTTTCTTTTTTCTTCTATTCAATCTCATCTTTTGAACTTCCGCTCTTTTTTCACCTTTTTCGGCTTGCATATTCACAGTTTTTACGGTATAATAATCCAAAAGATGATAGAATATAGCATATATTATAAGTCAAGTAATATCGCTGTGTCAAGAGGAAAATGTGAAAATCCGTTGCATCTTACAGGCTTGAATATTTACAAATTCCATTGCACATTGTTACAGCACGATAACTACTCCATAGAAAGGTTGCAAACATGAAATTTGGAGAGAAAGTTCGCGATCTACGAAAGAAGCATTCTTTGACCCAGGACGAATTGGCACAATGTCTGGGTATCAACAAACGAACGATCATCGGAGGTGCCGTCAAGATTTATGCGCAAAATTGTTTGCAGGCTCCGGCTGAATGAAGTCAGCCGGCAATAGAGGCGTCGTACAGAGCCGCCTCCAAGTGCTTCATGTTCATGTATTTCTTGTTGCCCCACTGGGTGCCCGCCACGTGGCGCAGCCTCGCGCAGACCAGCATCAGGGCGGAATTTCCGTCAGGGAACGTCCCCACCACGCGGGTTCTGCGGCGGATCTCCCGGTTCAGCCGCTCGATCACGTTGTTGGTACGGATGCGCGTCCAATGCCTCACTGGGAAAATCGCAGTAGGTCAGCGTCTCCTCAATGCCGTCCTCGACCTTCTTGGCGGCCTCCTTCAGCTTCATGGCGCGCAGCTCGGCAACCACGGCCTTCGCCTTCTCGCGGGACGCCTTTTTGCTCTCCTGGGCGTGGATCGCCTTGAGCATTTTCGCCACAATTTTGACCTTGGATTTAGGCACAACGGAGAAAACATTGCGGTAGAAATGCACCGTGCAGCGCTGATATTTGGCGTCCGGGAACACCTCGCCCACGGCCTCCAGCATCCCCATGCACTTGTCGCCAACAATGAGTTTCACGCCGTCCAAGCCGCGTCCGCGCAGCCACTGAAAGAAATTGACCCAGCTGGCCTTGTCCTCCTTCATGCCCTCCGCGGCTCCCAAAACCTCACGAAAACCGTCCTCATTCACGGCAATTGCCACCAGAATTGCCACATTTTCGTACTCTCCGCCCCAGTTGCGGCGCAGGTAGATGCCGTCCACATAGACATAGGGGTACTTGCCGCCCTGCAGGGGCGGTTGCGCCAATCCTCAATATGGACATACGCTTTCTTGTTCAGTTCGCTGATGGTGGCGGGCGAGACCTTGCTGCCCCACAGTGCCTCCGTGATGTCCTCCACCCGGCGCACGGAAACGCCTGCCAGGTACATCTCAATGAGCGCCTCCTCCACGCTGCTCTCCCGGCGGCGATACCGCTCGATGATGGCAGTCTCGAAGGATACGCCCTTGAGCCGCGGCATGTGGAGCGTGACGTCGCCGGAGGTCGTGGTGAGGTTGCGGTCGTAGTGGCCGCTGCGGTAGCCCTGACGGGCCTCGCTGCGCTCATAGCGGGCCGCCTGCGTCAGCGACTCCGCCTCCTTTCCAGCAGCTCGTTCAGGGTTTCTTCTACACTTCCTCGAACTAATTCTTTGAGCTGCCCCTTGATAATTTCCTCATTGAATTGTACAATCTTCTCGGACATAGTTTGCTTGCTCCTTTCAGAATGGTGTGTCGTGACTTCATTCTACCAGAGCCTGCAAGCTATGTCTTCTTTTATGCTTTTTTCAATTTGCGCAAGTTATTGTACCTTATCCATCCCCGGAAGGAGATTACATTATGGATTCTGCGTTTATTCACCAAGCTGCCAACGAACTTGTTCAAAATGCCGGAACTCGCAACATCAAACAGATTGCGCGCAGTTGCAGTCTGGACATCAGCGAAACATCCCGCATTAAAGATATGTTGGGTTTACTTTCGCTCTATTTTGACAAGCCATTGATTCTTATCAATCGCCAGCTGGACAAACAGACAAAGCAGATGGTGTGCGGCTATGCCCTCGGACATTGTCTTGAGCATCAGCTGCTTATGGACTTGCATACCCTGAACAAGTTTCTGACCATTAAGGACAAGCACATCCTTCTTTACGAGCATAACGCTTTCACATCCCACCTGATGCTGGACAGTGATGAAGTCTATCAAATGACGAAGCGCGGGCTGGATGCTGCTCAGATTGCCGCTACTAAGGGAATCCACCTCAATCTGGTGCTGGTGAAGTTGCTGGAACTGCATCATCTGGGGTACGATCTGCGTCACTACCACGCCCAGCATCATGCGTTTATCAAGCAGTTCAACCTTCCGGCACATTTTCAGTTTGATGTGGCCGCCGGATGAACTTATGTTCTTATAACCCTAAAACCCGTAATGGACGGTGCGTTATGCCTGTCCATTACGGGTTTTTCGTGTTATTTCAGTTTTGCGAGGATTTCATCGGCACTCATGCCTTCGGCAAGCAGCTTCTTCAGGACGGATTCTGCTTCTGCCTTTTTTCGCTTCTTCTGCTGCCTTGGCATCTGCCCTGGCCTTCTTCGCTTCCAGCGTTACCACTTCTTTTTTTCGGCCTTCTTCAGAGCAGTCTTCTTCTCTTTCAAGTCAGCCTTTAAAGTGTCAATGTTGGCGGTGATGGATGCGATTTCCGCTGTGAGTGCTTCCTTCGCGGACTGCTTTTCCGCAATCTGCGTTGCAAAATCAGCAGTCACAGTTTTGGGCTTATTCTTGCTACCTTTTGTTCTGGGCATAGGACACAAACCTCTTTCCTATTATGATAGCTCAATTATATCACAAGTCTGAAAACAAATCAGCCTTGTACACACCATCCGCCAACATTTTCTTGAAGCTGTTTTTTACGGCTGCGACATCCTCATGATAGGTCATGCCATACCAAGTGTCATTGGTCTTCAGGACCTTTACGGGCATCTTTCCCTGCTCCAGCAGCTCACCGATGAAGATTGGGATCAGATACTCAGCTTTCTGAGGATTGCTCGGTACTTCTTTCTCGAAAAACTCCTTGAAACCATTTTCCAGCACATCCAAAAAATCAGGAGTCAAGCCCCACATATTCATGGATACCAGAGAATTCACATCAACAACCACACCGTCTGCCTCTGCTCCAACTGCGGTCTTTACGATGTTCTTGGTTTCCACAACCTCCGTCAAGTTTCCATTCTCGTCCATCTTGCAGATACCACGGGTCACACCGCCGTTATCAGACAGCGTGTTCTTCAGCACAAAGCCAGCCATGCAGGACTTGCCGCCATTCACCAGATACTCATGGACGGCCTTGAAGCCTTCCTTGCCATAGTAATCATCTGCATTAATCACAATGAACGGAGTCTCGATGACCTTCTTCGCTGCGAGCACAGCCTGACCGGTTCCCCACGGCTTTGTCCGACCTGCCGGAAGTTCTCCCGGAATATCGTTAATATCCTGAAATGCGTAGTCCACAGTTACATTGTGGGACTTGCAAATGGAGGCAATGCGATCACCGATGACCTCTTTAAACTCCTGCTCAATATCCTTGCGAATAATAAATACTACATGGTTGAAACCTGCCTCAATCGCATCGTGGATTGAGTAGTCCATGATGAGATGGTTAGCATCATCGACCGGCTCCAACTGTTTTATTCCTGTTCCAAAACGGCTGCCTATTCCGGCTGCCATGATAAGTAATGTTGTTTTCATTGCTTTTTCTCCTACTCCATTAGTGTAGTGTTATTCGCCAATAATCATCGGTGCAATTTTTCTTATAATCAATGTACCTATATAGCACATGCTAACTGTAATACATGAAACCGCAAATGAACACAGAAAGCCTTCCACTGTATCAGGCTTTTCCAATAAATTCTTTGTTACCGGTAGAACCGACTGAAAGAAAAGAATCGGAAATTTGTGCATGATGTCAGATTTCTTTATAAATATCATCTACGCTTTTGCGAACTGAACACGGAATTACCGTTTCCTCAAGATAATACCCGCTGCAATTACAACAGCGATTCGTTCGCTGTCTTGCAATTCTAAAGCCTTCCTTACTTTCAAATCCTCTGCATGCTTATTCGACCACTGTAAACAGCATGAGCCTATTCCCCTTGCATGGAGACCATTAATAAAATTCATTGTACATAAACCAGCGTTAAATAGCCCCTGTTGTCTCTCACCGGAATAAGCAAATGCTGCCAAATCATATGTGACAACAAAGTAATTAACTGTATCTTTATTAAATCCAGATATTCCTATAAGTGTTTCATCTAAAAGATTCTTTACGTTATTGCTTTTTACTAAAAAGACTTTTACACATCTGCCGATTGCATGCTGTTGGAGCTTCTTGAAAACACTTTACTGCAAAATCAACATCGGATTTCATTAAATTTTGTTTCTTAAAGTCTCTAACTGAATGTCTTGAAAAAAAGGATATGCTCAAATCCATTGATTTCTTCCTGTGGAAATGCCTTATAACTATACCTTTTTACTTCCTGTCACAAATTCAGGCTCATTGTATGAAGTCAAGAAATCGTTAACTTCTTGATATGTTTTCTCGTTGCTCCAGCCATGCTTCTCATAAAACTTTTTCCAGGAAAACAGCGTCTCTACTGCAATCTTATATTCAAAGTCACTGCTATCGCCTTGATAGTTTTTTATCAATTCGATAAGTTTTTCAACTTTGCTTCCTCCAAATGGACGTGGCGAAGGCATGCACATTCCCTTTTCCAGACTATGCACTAAAAGGGAGAATACTGTATTTATAATTTTCTTTTTTCCTCTGCCGCCTCAATATATGATGAAGAAAACCCATGAGCATCATTTAAGAATTCTTTGTAGATTTTTAAGGATTTACCAATTCTTCGAATTGTTTTTGCTTCGCTTTATCACTTCTGTAAAGCTCATATTTCTGACCTCCTTTTACCGTTTGCGGATGGACTTTATTACACTGATTATCCTTTTATACTGACCAATTGCGACAATCAAGAGAAGAATTGCCATCAAATAGCGAATCATTCCAAACTGATACAAGAAAATAAATGCAATTGAACATCCAAATACTCCTATTGAAATCAGCAGTATACTTTTACTATCAAAAAGCTCAAAGGAGCCGATTTCTTCCATACATACTTTTCTGCTAAACCAATAATGACCAGTGCTGTACACTATATAGCTTGCAACTGTTGTGTACCCAGCAGCGTAAAATCCAAACACCGGGATAAAAATAGCATTCAAGATAATGTTAAGTATTGCTGCAGCAATAGAAGCAACCGACATAAACTTTTTTGCTTTTCATAATACATTTGAGGAATAGCGAAAACATTATAAAGAAAAAAATAAAATAAACACTCGCCGCAACTGGAGGAACAACATAGATAGCACTATAGTACTCTTCAGAACCAAATATTTTTTACAAGTTCAGGCACAAAAAACACAGTCCAACTATAACGCCGCCTAAGAAAAGAAGTATAGCATTAACATTTCTTCTAATGTTTTTGTAATCTTTACGATTCAAATTTTCATACATCCAGGGAGTTAGCGAATTATTTATCGCATTCGTAAAGAGCTGTACCAGCATTCCTATACTATAGGCAACGCTATAGATTCCAACTTCTGACTCTCCCACCATATTTTGAATCATAATGCGATCACCCTGATTCAAAATCGTTCCGGACAGATAGTGTGGAATAAGTTGGAATATTAAATCCGAGTGCATATTTCCAGTTATCTTTACTATAAAACGTCTTACCTCTTACAAACTGAAGAACCATTATGCTTCCGGCAATCACTACTTCTACAGCAACAACAGAAACAATTCTCGCTAAAGCTTTATCATCTCTGGCTATGATTACTAAAATCAGTCCCAGTACTGGATTGAGTGCAGATTTTAAGAGTGTAACGCTTACCATCGTTTTATATCTGTACTCAAATCTTTGCCGCGCCGACCAAAATTGAAGAGCCGGTTCAACAAGCAATTCTGCCATCATCAACCACAGAACCAATTTGTTTAGGCCGAGAAGATTGCTCCAAAAATCCTGAAATGGCGCATATATAATAATCAGTACGATTGTTAGCGTTATTGTCAACCCTTGCATGGATGACACATATTTATCTCTCTCGCACTTATCACGAATTCTGTTTAATGCATTATTGAATACACCGTAATAGAGATTTAATGATGTCACAATAGTTAATATATTAAACCATGATATGTACAAGCTATACGTTCCATATTCTGCTGTCGTTAACAACCGCGTGAATAATGGAACGGTTATCGTTGATATGCGTTTCTGCATAATGTTGCAGAACACAAACCACAGAGCTGCTTTCGTTGCAATGCTCATATTATTATAGAATTTTTTAATCTTATTCAGCATCGCTGACTCCTACAATATGCAGGGTATCACTCACTGCCTTTCTCTGTGCATAAATGCATTTTGTATCACCTTGATAATATCCGCATCCAACCACGGCGATAATAGCCTCATGAGATGATATTCCCAATAATTCTTTTAATTTGTTTTCTGTTCGATAAAAGGCTTTCCACTGCATAATACAGTTTCCTATGCCTAAAGAATGCAATGCAAGGGTAAGATAAGACAGGTAAATCCCACCATTAATGTACCATTGGTACTGTTCCTCTTTCATAAAGCATGCACGATCTGTCGTAACTATGATATAATTTGGCGTCTCGCCTTTAAAACCACTGCTTCCTGTAATAAGATCATCAATCTGCTTGACAGTTTCGCATTCTGATGTGAAATATACTTTATTCGGGTGTCTATTACAGGCTGAAGGGGACATATTGGCAATTTCCACTGCCTTTTGAATATCGGACTGATTTAATGGCATTTTTTGATACATTCTTATACTATGCCTAGTCTCAAAAAAACTTTGCACATCAAAATCTTTGCCATGCAATAATTCTTTTAGGGGAACAATATGTGCTCCACCATTCAAATCATCTTTAATGCTCGCTACTAAGTTTGAATCCAACTGCTGAGTAAGAACATTAAATTTTCTTTCGATTTCTGCAAATTCCGGAAATTTCGAGGTGTCGAATTCTTTCTGATATTCGATATACGCAGCTATTACCCGGTACGTCTCCTTAAACGCAAAATCTGTTGGATCATATCCTCGTCCAATATAACCGAACATTTTATTGATCAAATTAGTGACCGGCTTTGAAACTATGCCCTGGCTTTGTATTCTTTAATCCAAGCCCTTTTTCTACGGAATGAACTTCCACCAGCATTCCATTTTTATAAAATGATTCAAAAAGCATCAGAACTAAGTTTGCTTCCTCTCCTGAATTCCTTTATGGAAGTTTTAAGTTCATAGCATCTAACAGAAAAGTACTGAATCGCTTTTTTATTTTCGTAATCAATGTTCATCACTCCTTCTCAATCGACTATCTCAAACCGTGATTTTAGTTTGTCATAATACTCCGTTTTGAAATATGGCTTATTAACTATTGTGTTGTTTGTTTTCACAATATTCATTGCAAGCGAGTAGGCCTCATCTAAAGAATCAGCATTATACTGTGAATTGGCATAGATGCCTTTAAACCATTCTGTTCCTGTTTTTACTTTATGATCGTTGGTAGCAATTACAATAACTGGTGTGTTAGAAATCATTGAAAAAATTGTCCCGTGATAGCGATCTGTTATAACAACTTTATGACTTGCAAAAAAAGTCTAATGTTTTTTCTAATTCGAGCTAAAATTTGCAATCAATTCTTTCAGTGGAAGATTTGAATTAGTATCCGCTATCTCACAAAACAATCCTGCTTCTTGCAACTTGTTCTTTAATTGCTTTATCTCGTCATCTGTATACTTTTTTTCACTATCATTTCTGATGCAAAGCAAAACACCATCTCGTTCGGAAGTATTCGGCATTGAACCAATTAATGTAGTTACAATATCAGGATATAATTGCACATCTGTACTTGGAAAGAATCTCTTTGCAGACTGGTAGGACACCTTATCTCTCGCCAAAAAAAGCAGGTGCTTATGTTCTGCATAGATTTTTCCGGTCTTATATCCTTCCCTCTCGTCAATAAAGTTTACCGTTTGAGGCATAATCAATATTTTGTTTTTCTGGAAAAGATTTCACGAGAAATCTATCCATCTTATGATCATAGTGACGATCTGTTGTACAATAGCCACTTTGGATTACAATAAGATCATCCCTTTTTAATCGCTTTTTTTATCCTTTCGCGGAAATCCTGTTCATAAAAAGGCCATGTCGAAATTTCAAGAATCTCATGATCCGGATAATTTTGTTGACACCAGAGTCTAATGCAATACCGTTGTGCTTGGTCTCCCATATTTTTTATGTACAGGAACGCCGCAAAAAGAAAATATGTTTTTTTATTTTCAGTCATATTCTCTATCAACATGACTGCCTGCCCTTTTTCCTGTGCTCGCTGAGGTTTTGCATCGAAATCTCTTTTCAGCATTTTCAGCTTAAACAAATCACAGTAAGCATTCTTCGTTAGTCTATGACTTAAAATAAATCCTTTTAAACTACTTTTCATATAATATTCTCCTCATATTGAATTGCATATGCCTCCTATTTACACATGACTTTTTCAGCTTATCCGTCATCTTCTTTTCGATGAGCCTATATGAAATAATTGATGCAATTAAGGTTAAAATAAATGCTAACAGCATTCCAGTCACACCTGTCAACGCTCCATGAACCACATGATTCACGATTTTACTTACAACCGCGATTACAAATTTGTGGACCAAATAAAAGGAAAAACTCAAATTCCCAAAACCAACAATCCATTTCGGAAAATTAAGCGCCGGAAATATAATCAATCCAATTCCAGCTGCAATAGTTCCTAAAACCAAAGCAAAAGAATCACCGACAGCATAAGTACAAAGCGCAAACAGCACAGCATAGGCAATTAAAACCACATTAGAATTTATATCTGCTGGCATGGTTTTCTTTGTATTTTTCAGTGTTCTTATAAATGCTGATTAGTACGCCTATCAAAAACGCCCACTGATACTTATACGACCAAATTACGAGAATCGGCACATCGGTACAATACAGGTTTAACACATTACCCAGAAGCACAAGACCTGCAAACAGAACGACCGTCAGAAGTTCTCTCTGCTTGTTTTTTTTCTTCAACACCTTATATAGCACCCAAAAGACAATATACTCATACATTTCCCAGGATTAATGTCCAGCCCACACTCAAAATAGGAAATAGCTTTCCATCAGCACTATAATATGGAATAAAAAACAATGAATGAATCAAATTGCTCCACGAGTACGATTTTCCTCCGTTAATCCCAGGCATAACAAGTGATATCAAAAACAATGCAATCGTAAGCATCCAATATAATGGCACAAGGCGAATGACTTTTTTTCTGAAATAGAACTTTTCGCTTTTTTCTTGTTCCTTCCATAAGAAAATATCCTGTGAATATAAAGAACACCACAAGCGAAAAGCCCGAATAATTACTCTTTACCCCCCCCCACGCTACTGGCAGATGATAAAGAAATATCGAAACACATGCAAATGCACGCATCACTTGAACAATCTCTAATCTTTTAGTGGTCATGACCTTTTAATTCCTCTCTTTTTCTTTCATGGTTACATATAGAATTGAAAACGTTAGTGAACCGAGTACAACAAAAATGTATCCTAGATATTGTTGTAAAGAATTCATATCGAAAATTTTATATTCAATTCTGGAAAACAAAGGATGTATAATGTAAAATATTAGCGAATATTTCCTTCCGAATGTTGCAATGACTGCAAATACTTTGTTTTTCCAACAACTACTAAGTGCAATTCCAAAAACCGCAATCGCTAATGGCATGGAAAAGAAATACGATCCACTCAGCCGATCAATTTCCAAAGCTGACAATATATATTTTTTTCGAGAAAAATGCATACCATTGATATTGTAGCTACCAATATCCAGTTCGATGTTCCAACTTTTTGAATTTTCTCCTTCTTTTCCCAGCATTCAATTCCAAGGAAAAAGTATGCCGCAATCGGTATCAAAAAGTTTCTGTACAAATTCGGATCAATATTGGCATTTGCATCAATTAAAAAGATGTACTTACTGAGAAACGGCAATCCGAAACAAGTCAACATAATTATACTTCTCCGGACGCATTTATATTTCCAAAGATTTGAAAATTTCCATGCAAAAACCAAAAAAAATGTAAATGATAGCCCACATATACCATGAAGGGTCGGCATGAATTGGGTCATTTAAAAAGTGCAAATCTCACAATATTGAGAAGATTGAAACATTTATTCCAATAGCTGATAGCCTGTCCTGTAAAAATATTTTTTATTGAATCAATAAAAAGTAAAGAAGAACCATTTCGACTGCAATACGAGTGAATTTTTTTATCTGTATGATTTCTCGATGTTTGTTTACTGTTGAATAATAAAAAAGCCCGTAATCATCACAAATAATGGCACCGCTATACGTGAAATTGCAAGTATATAATCGGATATACCATACGTTCCATATGCATGCTGATAACAAACCAGTAATGCAGCAATTCCCTTTAATACATCTATCGAATTTGATCTAGGTTTTTATTTTATCTTTTTCCACTCTATTTCTCCCAAAAGAACTGATAAGGTACGGTTCCGTACATAGATGCTGCACTGCTATAAGTTAGCCAAATAAAAGCAGCTGTCATAAAAAAAGTACATGGTGAGTTTTACAATTTTCTTATTGTTAATATTTTTAAAGCAGTTAATAGATCTAGGAAGTAGTACATAAACAAAAGGCATAAAATAGTATGTCATTCTTGCCATAATATTAATTTTAAGTCCTGTAATTCTACATACTGCCAATATCAATACCATATAAAGCAAGAAACTATTACTAAATCCACTTTCATCTGTTACTGCTAATCCACTGCTTTGGTTGTTTCTTTTTTTTTTATTATAATAAACCAATGATAATGTTCCGATTGCAAAAATCAAAACATAAATAAAAACAAAATACAAACTGATTATATTGATTGCCTCACCGCTCGATGAATAGAATTCTGTATAATCACGCTTTCCTATCTGGAGAAATGATACTGCTTTGAACATCTGATTGTATAAAGCAAAAAAAGATGCAATCATCACAAGCGTTGAAATAAAAATATGTTTTCTTTTAAATGGAAGATAATAAAATATTGGCATAAAGAATGCAATAAAAATGCAGACGAGTGAAATTGCATTGCCAGAATTACAATCGCTACATACAGTACATATCTTTTGATTCTCCAATCCTTTCTCTTCCAAATTTCTAATGCAATCAATACAATGCATACTGCCATAGCCTGTCGCATCATGGTCATATACATAAACCATGTATTTGTTGTGATGAACAAAAAAGTACTCATTACAACATTCTCGGAATTCCTATATATAAACCATCCGGTTATACCAATAACAAATAACGCATGGATTGCAATCATCCACTGCCCATTATCGGTAAACATGCTAATGATCTTATAAAACACAAGGTAACCATTTTCGTATCCCAGTGTAAAAAAGATTATTCAATCCATATTTACGACACGCAAAAAGTTTTATAGTAATGACTCTGTAAATCACGTCCAACATTATAGCTTCGCAACATTGCAATAAGTGCTAAACAAGCAAATGCCACAAATGTATAGATTTTTCTTCTTCTATTCGTCGTGTTATGATTCTTACACGCACCATATAACATCAGCACAAATAAGGCAACTAAATAAATTGTCACAACATCACCTCCACACCATCTTTGCAATGTCTAGTATTAATCAACTTTCCATATATTCAGTCTGGTATGTTTCAAATACTTTGCTCAAGAATTCTCTGGTCTTTTTCCGCTGTTCATCAAAAAATCGTGTTTACTTTTTCAAAATCAACCGACCTGTTTATAACATCAAAATCCTGATAATTTTCAACATGCCTTTGCAGTGTGTCTGTCATGCGCAATATACTTTCCAACCGCCCACCATACTCGCTTGGATAGATACAAATTGGCTCGGTATTAAGATTCAATGAAAATGCTGTTGCATGGAAAGAGTCCGTTAATACATATTTAGCATTATCGATCAATGTAATAAATTCAAATACTTCCGGCACAAGAATACTCTTGCCAGGCCTTACAAATTGATCATATCTCCGGCATAGAAAATAAATTGGTAGACCCGTTCTTTTACTTCAGTTCAATCGCATAGTCATCAAATTCTTTCGAGCGGTTAAGATTATAAATTAGAATATAATCGCCCTTTATTTTTTTACTTTTCGGTGCATATTTTCTCCAGAAATTCCCGTCATAAGCCAGTGTCGGATCGACCACATGGACGGCATTCTTATAGCCATAATAATCTTGCAACATAGTTTTTTTGCATAATCTTCTCTGACAGAAATAAAATTGTATTTTGCAATCAGTTCTTTTGTTTCTTTCACTTCGTTTTCTGCTAGCGTTTTCTTTGCCAAAACTTGCTGCATACGCAAAACGAAATTTTTCATCTGGAACAAAATCCAAAAATAATGATTTTATGGTGCCGCCGTTCCATCCTGTATTCCATACCTGATCGCTTCCTGTACAAAAAAAAATATCGGCATCGATTGGATACTTTCTAAAGTCTTCAGGGTATGTATATACATGCTCTGTTAAATCAAAATGTTGCGTGATAAATTTATTGAAAACTGATTTCCATATTTCATCAATGTCGGCAACATTGCTATCTGTTTTACCGGATTTGAGCCACACCAAGTATGTAATAAGTTCTTATCCAAACTATCTTCTCTAATATAATTGATCAGTTTTACGTCACAGCCATACTCTTTAAAGATTTCCTGTGTGGCTAATGTTTGCAGAACTGATCCATAGTTTTTTATCGCATGAAGCGTTATAAGTGCTACTTTCATTTTTTTCTCACTCTTCTATATTACAGTAAAAATTCTGCATTTTTTTTTGCTTTCTATTTTAATATCATAACCTGCTTGTCTTACCAGATTGCTATATCTTTCTCTCTCATGCGTTTTGATACTACCGGAGCACATTTCCTTTGCCCATTGATCTTCTGTATTCTCAATCGGTAGAAATTTAATCAAGTCGGTTATATCCATTTCTGTTGTAACTCTATCAGATACAAGTTCTTGGACTCCATTTGCTTGCGCTTCAATAAGAACAACTGGTAGTCCCTCATATTTCGACGGTAGAACAAACATATCAAAAAAAAGCATTTAACAACTCTGACACATCCGACCGAATTCCAAGAAAACGGACAGAATTTCCTAGATTCATATCAGCAGCAAGCTTTTTAATTTTATCTTCTTCTAAGCCGCGGCCAACAATCAATAGTACTGTATCGTCTCTTTGCTCTGTTACCTTTTTATAGGCAGAAAACAAAAACGGATAGTTTTTCTGTTCTGAAAGTCGTCCAACAATACCAATAACAAACTTACCTGTAATTTGAAGTTCTTCTTGTTTTTTTGTATACGCAGCACATTCGAAAACTGAAAACTATCCGTATCTACCGCATTCGTCATAATGTGGACTTTGCCTTCCGCACTTGCTTTCTTTCCCCACATATAAATGCCTGCATCCTTGCCACATGCAAATAAATCTGTTGCATAATGTTTTTGCAATAGACGCGAGCATCGCATTTACTTTTCGTTTCGCATTGGAAACCGGTTCATATGCAATATGGGAATGTACTTATTCTTTTTGGGACTTTATACTTTTTTCCATAATACATTACAAAAAGTCCGCGTGATCCCATGTGAGAATGAACCACATCATAATTTCCATCTTTTATGATTTTTTTTCATTCCCGTCAAATAACCTATTTTATCTTTTTTTTATCCTTGGAAGCTTATAAATTGTACACCCCAAATCCTTCAAGGGTTCTTCATACATTCCATTCTCATAGTAATCATATATCAGAAAATCGAAATGGATTTTAGTATGATCCATATTTCGATAATAATCGTAAAGAAGTTTAGCAACTCCGCCTCCATCTAAGGCTGACAACTCTTGTAAAACTCTAACCATCATATTCTCCTATCCGCGTGCTGAGAAAAACAGTTTCTGAACAAAATCAAAGCCAATATATGATAGGAGCAACGCCCCTCTAACCTTTTTTCTACTTTTCGGATTTTTAATTACTTCTTTTCTATTCTCACTTAAAAAATACTTTTTATTGGCTTTCTAAACGGCTCGTTACTTCTTTTCAACAGGGATCATAAAGAGTACAACAATTACAATATTACATATTCTGGACTGCAATGCTTTCTTATACTCAGGTAATGCAAACTCAGATTTAAGCAGTTTTTTTGTAATTCTGTTGCCGATTCAATCTTAGTCGTATCAAAAAGCCATTTCGCATCGCACTTTTTTCCCGAATAAGATAGTTGTAGAATTTTTCTTTCATACATATAACGGATTCCACATTAAGAAAAAACTTTGTATTTGAATTCAAAATCTTCACCAATTTTCATTTTGGTATTAAATCTGATTTCACCTATGCACTCTTTTTTATACAATGTTCCCCAGATAGCAGCCATCTCATATCCATCAAACGGCTGTTCCAAATAACACAATGCCTCAACTGCTTGTTTCTGCGTAAGCTTAATGTCATCCATGGTTTCTTCTTTTTAGGTTGTTTATCCTCCATGTCTACTTCATTCACATGGTTAGATGCACACATCACACAGTCACAATTATTTCTCTTTCATTGTAGAAAGCATCTTTTCTAATGTATCTTCTTCAAGATAATCATCGCTATCTACAAAATACACATAACTCCCTTTTGCCCGGTCCAAAGCAAAATTTCTAGCAAATGAAACACCATGATTATCGATATGAAAAACATGCATCCTTTTGTCGAAACGAGCATATTCATCACATATTTTCCCACAATTATCCGGTGAACCATCATCCACTACCAAAAAGCTCTATGTTAAAATGTGTCTGCCTCAATATACTTTCCAAAGATTTTCTTAATAGAACTTCCTCGACTTTATATACAGGGACAATCACACTAATCAAATCATTCACGTCTGACCCCCCCCATTTTTTATCGGTTCTATGGCATTTTTTATAGGGAAGCTTTACTAGGTTTCCACTTTCTACTTTGCCAGCCACAACACATCCGGCGCCGATTACGCAGTTATCACCTACATCCGCCCCTTTTAGAAGCACAACATTACTCCCTACCCAGCAGTGTTTTCCTACCTTTACACTTCCCTGGGAATATCCCTGTTCTTTAATTGGCTTAGAAAAATCCGCAAATCTATGATTGTGATCATAGATTCTTACTCCCTCGCCAAATATTGAGCCTTCGCCAATTTCAATATGATTTAGGCAGTTGATGGAACAACCGTTGTTAAAAAAAACAATTTTCTCCAATTTCGACCTTGCCTTCTTTTTTTTGAAACAACTAAATTAAAGCCTTTACGAAAAGTAAAGCCTCTTCCAAAATTAACTCTATTCCGTTTACAATTCTATAAATTGCTTTTTTTTACTTCTGCCACTAGATGACAGTATAATTTCATTAATACCACTCTTGAATTCCTCCGTCTCCATAATTTGTGCTTTATATGAGACTTCAATTCAGTGATGCAATTAAATTTTCATAATACTCAAGCAGTTTATTTGCCTCAACGCCAGAATCAAACCCAGCTGCCTTTACCTCTTCTGTTTTACCTTTTCTGACTGGCATATTCTTTTTTACCGCCTGAAGAATTGCATCTGCCCACTCTTCCGGAGTTTTTTCCAAAGACATAAAAACTCCTAAATCATCGCATGCGCTAGATTCCTCTGGGATTTCAGTAGAAAAAAACATTGGAAGTCCACAGTTTTCTGCTTCTACACCTACGACAGGCAGACCTTCATATAAACTAGGAAGCAAAAAACAGTCCATTGCATTATAAAACTGGGGAATATCTTCTCGTCTTCCCAAGTAAAGAACACTATTTTTTATCCCATATTCATCAATTTTTGCGAGCATTGCTTCGCGTAGATTTCCATCGCCAATTACCAATAACTTGGCTTTTGGTTCTTTTTTACCAATGCGTTAAAAATATCAATAATGAAAAGTGTATTCTTCTGTTCGGTCAACCGGCCAATATGCCCAATTACAATATTCTCTTCAATACCATATTCTTTACGAGTTGCATTTCTAAGTGATTCATCATACTTGTTTACATCTGTATTGATAACAGTTTTAAACACTCTGACTTTTCCTTCATCAAATAATTTATCACCAAATTGCCAACGTCCACAGGCTTCTCCATTTGCCATAAAATTAGTAGCAAACATTTTTTTGGAAAATGGCTTTAAGATATTCTTCAGTATCGTTTTTTTATCAGCACTATGAGCCATAGATATACTCTCGCTAATTCGAATAGGAATTCCGCACTGCCAACCAACAAACATCGAAAACAAGTTCATTGTCCCGTTGTATGAATGCATGATTTTATATTTATTCTTTTTACAAATAGCCTTCATCTGGCTCATATTCTTAAAAATATTCTGATATGGGGCAACTCGATATACTCTACCACCCAGTTTTTCAATTTCTTCTTGTGGAATAGCATTTGAATCCGTATCACAGAAAAAAGTCAAACTGCACCTTTGACTTATCTATATTTCTATAGTATTCCATAACAAGATTCTTTTTTTCCGCCAGAATGCATTTTCCCCATTATTACTGCAACTCGTTTCCATCTTATATCCCCTTAACTTCTCTCGTAATCTTTATATACCGTATTCCTTTTTCATAAAATCCGCTGTTTTTCTGATGCCGTCTTCCAAGGATATTGGATTAAGCGCACCATAATATTTTTCATAGCGGCTAATGTCAAGATAATTAACCGGAACGTCAACCTTACGTCCTTCAAGATAAGAAACATTCAGTTTTATTCCAAGGGCTTTTTCAATCGTTTCCAAAACCTGCTTAATGCTTATCCCATATCCACAACCAAGATTAAATGTACGGTGTTTATTTTCTCCATTAACAATTTTCATGATTGCTCTAATTGCATCATCAATATAGATAAAGTCACGTACTACGGAGCCATCTCCATATACGGTGATTTCGTCTCCCTTAAGTGCCTTATATGTAAATGTTGTTACAGCACCCAAAACACCATTAGGTCTTTGATACGGTCCATAAGGATTTGCAAGGCGAATAATGCGATAATCCAAACCGTACATATATCTATAAAGATACAGTAATTTTTCTATAGTAATCTTTTGTACACCATAAGAAGATATTGGATTTGTCGCTGTCTTTTCTTTAAGAGGGCAATCAACTTCCTTACCGTATACTGTTCCTCCAGAAGAAACGAACACAACCTTCTTAACGCCGCACCGAATACATGCTTCAAACAAATTTGCTGAGAAGATAACATTTGATACGAGTTCCTGAGATATATGCTGATTAGAAGTTGTTGGCACTGTTGTACTCACTAAATGGTAAACAACTTCCTGATCCTTAAGAATCGAATCAAAATCCATATCAACAGTTAAATCAGCTTCTAAAAATATGAACATTTTTTAAGTCCATACTAACAATCGGTTTAAAAAACGCTTTACTTCTATCTACAAGAGTTATTTCATCTTCTGTTTTTTTAGCCAACTCAATTGTGAGATTCGTTCCAATAAAGCCAGCTGCTCCCAAAAAGCAAAATTTTCATGTGCCTACTCCCCTTACTGTCTTATGCCCTTCTGTGTCTAAAAAGCATACTTTATTCGTTGTTAATTAAGTCTTATCGGTTACCGTACATTTTCTCGTATTCATACATTTTTGCACTCCTACTTTTTCTTTCTCTATAAACAGTAACAAGCCTACGGCAGACCGCTTATCGCAATCTACCGTAGGCTTGTGTTATCCTCCTGTTTTTATTTGCTGCTCCTTTTGTGGGTCAAAACAGAGCTTCCAAAAGCCTCCTACATATAACCCCAGGATTTCCCGCTTCTTGCAGTCTTTTCAACAAATAAAACTTTTGAAGGACAACTCAAGCCGTCAAAACCCTTTAGTTATCGTAGTTTTTCTTGGTTGACCCTATTATATCTCTAACCCCCTTCTTCTCAATGGTCGGAACAACCTTTTGACGGATACCAGCATATTCAATGGTTTTGTCATACTCTGCACCGCTCACATGATGGCCTGCTCTATTGTAGCAAGTTATATCACAACCATTCTGTGCCATTCGGGTGCAGAGCTCTTTGACAACGATTTCTACTCCGCCTTCTCTCGATAATCGCTTCTGTCCGAACATCGCAATCGCAAGTTTCTTGCTCATAAATCTTTCCCACAATCCCACTCAATTTCTTCATTAACACCTCGGCCAACACAAAAGAGCGGATAGGCTCGTGCACCTGTCCGCTGGCTGTCACCCCACCCTCATGGTCGAGATTTCTTCCTGTGCGGCATTGCTGCCACCCAAAAGATCAGTCGTTCATTCTTCGGGTAAGAAAATATGAACTTCGCGTTGCGGAGCCTTTCATTCTCTGCCGTACCCTTTGTCCCTATTATGACAGCCGCGTATTATTTCACACTCCCCTTTACTTGTAACAACGTCCAATCCCCATACATTCGATTTTTTGGGTCATTCCAGCCAACACAAAGAGCGGATAGGCTCGTACACCTGTCCGCTGGCTGTCGCCCCACCCGCATGGTCGAGATTTCTTCCTGTGCGGCATTGCTGCCACCCAAAAAGATCAGTCGTTCATTCTTCGGGTAAGAAAATATGAACTTCGCGTTGCGGAGCCTTTCATTCTCTGCCGTACCCTTGCCGCGCATTATTTCACACTCCCCATGGACGGTAACTACAACTCTTTTTACCAAACATCTTCGGCAGCCATGTAAAGAAGGCCGGCCCCTCTACATCGGGTACTCAACAACAGTTTTACGAAGTAGGTGATAAACTCATGGATTCTCATTGTTTTCTCCTGTTTTCCGCCATCTCCTCAAAACTTCTGAAAAAGTTGTGCCAATTTTGTGCCGCAGGGGCCAAAAAGTTCGGCGTTTTAGTTCATATATAGTTCATATAACTGTAAAAACACGACCGGTTTTAGTGCCCCATATAGTGTGCAAAACAAGTTCTTTTTGATGATGCTACGTCAGTATGGTTTATCGGCCGCACATTTCTCTCTTCCTTATCTCCAACAGCACTCCGGTCAAAATCACCAGCGAGCAAAGCAGGGTCAGCCACCAGTTTTCGGTAAAGCCGGCGATCAGGTAGCCAACAGCACACACGGCAATGACCACAAAGGCGTACTGCATCTGGGTTTGCACATGGTTGATATGGTTGGACTGGGCACCGGAGCTGGACATGATGGTAGTATCAGAAATAGGCGAAATATGGTCACCGCAGACAGCACCAGCCAGGACAGCCGCTACAGAAATGATCATCATGGTCGGGTCCAGTTCAGCAAACATGTTGACCACGATGGGCACAAAAATAGCAAAGGTGCCCCAGCTGGTGCCGGAAGAAAAGGCAATAAAAATTGCAATGCAGAAGATGACCAGCGGCACAAAGTTCATCAGGCTGGAATTCAGATTGATGGCCGAACGTACAAAGGTACCGATACCCAGGGCGTCCGTCATACCTTTCAGAGTCCAGGCCAGCACTAAAATCAGGATGGCGGGCATCATAAGCTTGCCACCTTCGGGAACGGAATTCATAAAAATCCTTGAAGCCGATGACAACGGCGCGGCAGATACAGAAGCAGCAGGAATCCCACTGTGACCAAACCGGCAAACACCAACGCTTCCGAAAGAAGAACAGTTGGCAAAGTCCTCCACCAGATTCTGGCCGCCGTTCAGGTGGCCGGTCCAGATCATAGCTGCGATTGCCGTTGCAATCATGACGACCATGGGCGCAATCAGATCGATGACCTTGCCTTTGGCGTATTTGCCGCCCTCGGTCGGGTCTTTTGTTTCCTGGTTCTGGAACTCTTCCCCGCCGGAGGTGAACAGATCACCTTTGGCCGCGTTCTCTTCATGCTTTTTCATCAGGCCGAAATCGAAGCCTACAATGGAGGTGAAGAACACCATATACAGGGTTAAAATTGCATAGAGGTTGAACGGAATGGTTTTAACGAACATTTCAAAACCGGACATGGAGCTGCCCGCCGGAACGTAAGAGTTGACGGCTGCCGCCCAGGAAGAAATCGGCGCAATGATGCAGACTGGCGCGGCGGTTGCATCAATGATATACGCCAGCTTGGCGCGGGAAACCTTGTACTTATCTGTGACAGGGCGCATGACAGAGCCAACCGTCAGGCAGTTGAAGTAGTCATCCACAAAAATCAGCGCACCGAGCAGAGAGGTCGTTACCAAAGCGGAGCGCTTACTTTTCAGGTGGCTGGAGGCCCATTCACCGTAAGCGCGGGTGCCGCCGGATTCCTGCATGAGCATAACGATCATGCCCAAAAGGATCATGAACATCAGAATGGAAAAATCCACACTATCGATCATTGTGTTAAACAGCGTATCAAACGCAATCCACGGGTGGAATTCTGCCGTCAACAGTGCGCCAAGGGCACACCCCGCAAACAATGACAAATACACTTCTTTGGTCAACAGTGCCAGCGCAATCGCCACAATGGGCGGCATCAGTGACCACCATGTTCCTACAAACATCCTTTATTCTTCCTTTCCTCTTTTTTGATCTAAGGCAACACCGCACAATTCCCGCCTAGCGGCTTAAGCACCGCTTCGGCGGCTGCGGCACGGCATCTGCGTTGCCAAAATGCTCGATAATGTCGGGTTGCGGTACCCGCATCGTGCTTCGGGGGCAAAAGCCCCTCGCACTCTGCGACCGCTGCCCCTGCTTCGGTTCGCTGTTTCCGCCACCGGCGGCGCTCACCTTTGCAGCATCCAGTATTATCTGCGTTTTTGGCTTAGCAGCTGCCGCACCTCGCTCGCCATATCGGCACTTAGAATTATGCGGTATTGCCCTAATCAAAGTTATTCTAACATATTGTCCATGCAGATTCAATACGTAAAAAATAATATATCCTAGATAACGTTGTTTATTTTTCCCCTTCTCATTCTCTTTCTTTTGACGCAAGCTGCACCCAAGAATCAGATTAGAATCAGATTTTTTTGCCAGAAATCGATATTTTTTGGTGTATGCCAATACCATCTTGCTGCACTCTATGCTATAATAAAGTCAGATGCCATATAAAAATTGGCCACTACCGCCATTTTTGTCCTATTTTGTTATTTGCTATGCCCAACATCCCGGACCGGACTACAAACGTTCCCCAGAAATCCGCGCCGCAAAGTCAAAAAAGGAGGGCCCACCATGTTCGTCCAGAAAGTACCACATATCAAGGACCAGTTTTTGACGCAGGAACGCGCCAGCATGGAGCTGGAAAGCGGTCAGATTGCCGTGGGTTGGTATACCAACGAGCAGGACAGCCAGTCTGTTGTACACTCTCACCCGTATTATGAGCTTGTACTGCCCCTGGTGGGCAGCAACGTGCGCTATTCTGTGGACGGCAACATTTATGATATAAACCTGGGGGAAATGATTATCTTCCCTGCCCGGTGCTATCATGCGGGCATGTTCAATATCACGGATAAGATTTCTGAACGTCTGATTGCCCAGATCGACGCCGAGCTATGGCAGGAAGCCCTGCTGGCCAGCGGGCTGGTTGCCCCCACCTGGCTGGGGCAGCTGGTGATCCTGGATGCAGACGCCGTCACCGCATGGGATCTACGCGGCTTATTTGAGCGGATGGCCCAGACCGCTTACTTACACGGCAGCACCCAGCACATGGTGCAGCGGTGCGAGCTGGTGGAGCTTTTGCTGCTGATGGACCAGATTGTGGCCGAGCGCCGCACGGCACCGCCCAGCGCTACAAGTGCCCTAGTTGCCAAGGCCGTTGCTTTTTTGCAGGCCAATTATACCGACCCGAACCTAACCGTTGGCAGCCTTGCCAAATATACCTACACCAGCCGGGAGCATTTGTCCCGCGCGTTCAAAACCTACACGATGGAAAGTGTACACGGCTATTTGACCAACCTGCGCATGCAGCATTGCCGCCGTGCCATTGCAGCCGGCGCCAGCGTGCTGGATGCCTGCAACGCCAGCGGTTTTACCAATTACACCAGTTTTTTGAAAACTTTCCGTAGTTTATACGGCATTACGCCGTCCGAATATCGCAACCAGCTGCGGCGTACGCCGGAGCGGGTTCACTCTACCCCATAAACAATGTAAGCCGCCCGATATCAAGTCTTGGACAACTTTTTTCCCAAGGCAACACCGCACAATTCCCGCCTTGCGGCTTAAGCACCGCTCCGGCGGCTGCGGCACGGCATCTGCGTTGCCAAAATGCTCGATAATGTCGGGTTGCGGTACCCGCATCGTGCTTCGGGGGCAAAAGCCCCTCGCACTCTGCGACCGCTGCCCCTGCTTCGGTTCGCTGTTTCCGCCACTGGCGGCGCTCACCTTTGCAGCATCCAGTATTATCTGCGCTTTTGGCTTAGCATCTGCCGTGCCTCGCTCGCCGTATCGGCACTTAGAATTGTGCGGTATTGCCTTAACGTAAAATCCGGCTGCATTTCTAGAAATAGACTATATTTTCGACTTTTCAGATACACCCTAAGGAAAAAAAAGAAGGATAAACTGGCCCGAAAAGCGGAAAATGAAGTTGATGAAAGAATTGGAATGAAAACCTCAAAGCGCAATACAATATGCAGCTTCTAACCGCCAAGGAAAAAACTCAAAAACAAGTTATTGGCTTTTTCTGATGTTTTTTCCTCTTTTGCCAGTGGCATGCGGCAGTCCATCGAAGTTTTTTCCGCTGGCTAAACGCTGTTCCCAATATTCAACATGCTTCGCATATTCGCTCTTCTGCTGGTTTACTTTTTCACATCTTTTGCTCGCCCTTACTTTGTGCTTGCTCAACTTTTAATTCACATTTTTTTGGCACAAACAGCTTTATGCAGTCGGTTCCTTCCAATTTCAACAGCTGGATTTTTCGCTCAACACCACCCGCATAACCGATCAGGCTGCCGCTGGCACCCACCACACGGTGGCACGGGATGATGAGCGAAATGGGGTTATGTCCCACGGCTCCGCCCACCGCCTGGGCGGACAGGCGCGCCGTGCCATGCTTTGCCGCAAGCCGGGCGGCCAGCGCGCCGTATGTTGTCGTTTGCCCGTATGGGATTTGCAGCAGCAGCGCCCACACTTCCTGCCGGAAGTCTGACCCGATGGGGTGCAGCGGCGGCATAAAATCCGGCATTTTTCCGCTGAAATACACATCCAGCCAGCGCTTTGCTTCGGTCAAGGGCGGGGTTTCGCGCTCCGTGCTCTGCGGGGCCAGGCCCGCCGCATAATACTTTGCGCGGTCAAACCACAAGCCGGTCAGGCCCACTTCATCCGCTGCCAGCAGAATTTCCCCCAAGGGGGACTGATAATGCGCGGTGAACATCATAGCATCTACCCTTTCTGTTGTACTTTTGATGTTTTCTCCGTGTGGGAACCAGCGGGTGCTGCCTTTTTGGCCGGGGCTTTCTTTTTGGGGGCATAATCCTTCAACCCCGGCACCGCGCCGCCCGCGGCGGCCCACAGGTAAAGGCTCGCCACGCTGCAATAAGGGCTGAACCGCCTGCGGTACTTTTCAAACAGTTTGCGGTCAATTTTACGGTGATGGTACACCATGCGCAGCCCGCGCTGGATGGCAAGGTCATCATAGCTGAACACATCGGGCCTCTGCATGCAGAAAAGCAAAATCATCTCCGCTGTCCACACGCCAATGCCTTTCAGGGCACTTAACTCCCGGATCACTTCCTCATCCGGCTTCTGCCAGATGCCCTCCAAATCAAACTCACCGTTCTGGATTCTTCGTGCAAAGTCCGTGATGTACTCTGCCTTGCGGCAGCTGATGCCAAGCAGCTGTAATTGCTCGTTCCCTGCTTCCAGAATATGCTCGGCATCCACCGTGCCAAGGGCACCCCGCATGCGCTGCCAGATGGTAGCCTGCGCCTTGGTGGAAATCTGCTGCCCCACAATATGGTGCACCACGGCAGAAAACAGGTCTGTATCCACCTCGCGATTCACCCGGCCCACCTGGGCAATCACCGCCCCAAGTTTTTCATCTTTGCCGCTCAGGTATTCCGTTTCTTCCTGCCCGTATTGAAAGTACATGGTCTTTCCTTTCCTGTGTTCTTTTCGTGTTCTGTGTGTTGGTTTCTGCGTTTATCCTGCCATCATTATACCATGCTTTGCGCGGTTTGGGCATCGGCGGCGAAAGCGTATTTTTTTATGGCAATACCGCATAATTCTAAGTGCCGATACGGCGAGCGAGGTGCGGCAGATGCTAAGCCAAAAGCGCAGATAATACTTTGTGTATTATCGAGCATTTTGGCAACGCAGTTGCCGTGCCGCAGCCGCCGAAGCGGTGCTTAAGCCGTCAGGCGGGAATTGTGCGGTGTTGCCTTATCTCCACTTTCCCCCGATACAACAGCCAGCCGCCCCACCGTGGAACATTTCCACAGGCAGGGCGGCTGGCTGCTTTTATTTTTGTTCGTTTATGGGTTCAGTGCACGGTGGATCAACACGCGCAGGTTTTGTATGGGCGTTAGCGCGCCCGGGTGCTTGGAAACATAGCACAGCCCTATCAGCCCACCCGCCGCAGCGGAAAGCAGAGCCAGATCACAGTAATCATCCGGCAGGGCGGGGTTTGATCTCCCCTTTTTGCCGCAGGGCTGCCATGGTTCTGTGCAGCACCCCACGCAGGGCTTGCACACACTCGTCCATACCGCGGAGGTTCTCCCGTGCGCCAATACTGGAAGCGATCACCTGATAGGTTCCCATCCGGTTGCCGGAAAGATCCTGCAGGTAGGCCATCACGGCGTCCTCCAGCTCTTGCAGGGTGGTGCATGGCTCCATCAATACGGCAATGCGGGCAATCTCGGTATCAAAGCAGTACAGGGCCATTCCCCCTGCAGGATCTCATCCTTGGAGGCAAAGTATTCATACACGGTGCCCTTGCCGATTCCGGCTTCGTCCGCGATCTGCTGCACCTTCATGGCGGCGGGGTTTACCCCCTTGGCAATCAGGCGCAAGGCGGCTTCGTACAGGGCGGTTTCGCGTTCTTTGCGGATATCTGGTGTCATTGTGGCGTCCCCTCCCCGTTTTCGGTATCGGGTTTACCGGGCAGCTTTAAGTGGCGGTGCTCGGCGGTATCCGGTGTTTCGGGTTCCGGCTGGTTCTTGCCCTCTGCTGCGCGGCGGGCGGCAAATTCTGCGGCAAACTCGGCCGCATCATCGGGCAGGTCATCCATGCCGTCATCGCCCACATCAATGTTGACCGGCGGCTTGCGGTAGAAGAGGTCATACATCACCGGCACAATAAACAGGGTCATCAGCGTTGCATAGGAAAGGCCGCCCACAATAACAATGGCCATGCCTTTGCCCATCTCGCTGCCGGCATCCTTGCTGAAGATCATCGTTACCATGGCAAGCACGGTGGTCAGGGTGGTCATCAAAATGGGGCGCATACGGGTACGGCCGGTGGCTACCAGCGCGTCGGTACGCTCCAGCCCGCCAATGCGCAGCTGATTGACGTAGTCCACAAAGACGATGCCGTTGTTGACCACCACGCCCATCAGCACAAGGAAGCCCATGAGCGAAATGACCGAAAGCTGTTCGCCGCCAATCATCAGGCCGATCATGCCGCCGGTAAAGGCCAGCGGAATGGTGAACAGCACAATGAAGGGGGAAAGCAGGCTTTGGAACTGCGCCACCATGACAAAATAGACAAACAACAGTGCCAGGGCCATCATTTTGGCCATCTGCTGGATCATCTCGGTCACCTGGGTGGTTTCACCGGCAATTTCAGCGGTGCAGCCATCTGGCAGGTCCAGTGCTTCCAGCTGGGGGCTCAGCTCACGGGAGATCAGGGCGGTGTTGTAGCCTTCGGCGGTATCGCTGGTCACGCTGATCTTGCGGGAGCCGTTTTCGCGCGCAATGGTCGCATAGGCGTTGCCGTTGGTGCGGGAGGCAAACTCGCCCAGGGTATGGGTCTCGTTCACGGTGTTGCCGTCATCGTTGGTGGTCGTTGTGATGAACTCCATCTGGAACAGATCGTCCAGGTTCGGGGTATCGGTCTTATCCACAATCGTCACATCATAGGTATCGCGGCCCACTTTCAGGGTAGTTGCGGTGGTATCGGTGCTGAGCTTTGCGGCGATTTGCTGGTATACCTGCGCCACCGTCAGGCCAAGGCGCATGGCTTTGTCCTTATCAATGACGATATGCACCTCCTCGTCGCCGGTTTCCTGCCCGTTGGAGACATTCTCGATGCCGTCCACGCTGTTCAGCAGGTCCATCACCTGCTGGCTGGCGGTGGTCAGGCTGTCCAGGTTCTGGCCGTAGATGTCCACCTCCACGCCGCTGCCGGACAATGCGCTCATATCCATGCTGCTGGCGCTGATGTCCACTTCGCAGTTCAGGTCAGCGGTGTCATCGGCGATCTGCTGCTGGATGGCCTTGCTGTTGCTGGCGCCCTCGTCAGTCAGCAGAACATAATAGGTAAAGCTGGTGTTGTCCGTGGTGCCCTCAGTGCCGGTCATCATCAGCATGCTGCTGGTGCTGTCGCTGCCACCGGACATGGCGCCCACCGTTTCCACGCCGTCAATGTTGGTAATGGCGTCCATCACGGCGTCTGCGGTGGCAAAGGCATCCTCTTTTTCGGTATCCGCAGGCACCGTTACCGTAATCGAAAGCTGGTTGGAGCCCATATCCGGGATGAGCACCACGCCCATGGTGGCAATGCGCCAGACCGATACGGCCAGCAGCACGATCGCCAGTGTGAGCGGGATGGCCTTGCGCTTTAAGCAGAAGCGCAAGAGCTTTTCGTACCCGTTCAGGAAACGGTCGAACCAGGGGTGCTTGATCTCTTTTTGGGTGCTTGCGCAGTACGGTGGAACCGGCGCAGGGCACCACGGTAAGGGCCACAATGAGGGATGCCAGCAGGCTGAACGTGATGGTCCATGCCATATCGGAAAGCAGCTCCAGCACCATGCCGGTGGTAAACACCATGGGCAGAAACACGCAGACCGTGGTCAGGGTGGAGGACACGATGGCCCCCGCCACCTGGCGTGCGCCCTGCACCGCAGCACGCGGGGCCGGAATGCCGCGCCCGCGCAGGCGGTAAATATTTTCGATGACAACGACCGAGTTATCCACCAGCATGCCAACGCCCAACCCCAAGCCGGACAGGCTGAGAATGTTCAGGGTAATGCCACTGAAATACATCATGACAATGGCAAACAGCACACTGAGCGGCATGCTGATGGCCACCACCAGCGTGGGGCGGATATCCTTTAAGAACAGAGCCAGCACGATGATGGCCAGCACAGCGCCTTCGATCAGGTTGGACATGACGCTGTTCACAATCAGCTTGATGTAATCGCCCTGATCCATGATGGTGGTCAGGTGCAGGCCGTCGTTTTCTGCCATCAGTTCTTTCATAGCAGCGGTGCTTGCGTTGGAGACAGACGAGGTGGAAGCCGTGGAGCTTTTATAGATTGAAAGCAGCACGGCGCGGTTTTTGCCCACCTTGGCGTAGCTGTCATCGGCGTTGTCGGTGATCTCTACGTCCGCCACGTCGGAAAGGCGCACATCGCCGATGCCGTCAATGCTGCACAGCACCATGCTTTTCAGCTCATCCACATTGTCAAACGCATCGCCGATTTTTAAGATGTACTGGTTATCGTCCCCTTCCCCGCCGTCAATGTAACCGGCGGGCATCGAGAAGTTCTGGGCGGAGATCAGCTGTTTCAACGTGTTCATGTTCAGCAGCTGGTCCAGGTTGGCGCTTTTCAGCGCTTCTTCGCGGGCCGATTCATACTCTTCGCGGGCGGAGTCCAACTGGGTCTGGCCCGCCTCCAGCTGGGTGCGGCCGCTGCTGATCTGGAACTCGCCCAAACTGAGCTGGGCTTCGGTGCCGCTGAGCAGCAGCTGCACGGCCATATCGGCCAGTTGGGGGTCTGTCGGGTTGGCAGAAAGGCTTTCCAGCATCGATTGCAGCTTGCCGCGCTGATCGTTCAAATTGGCCAGCATGGCTTCGGCTTTGTCGATCTGGGTGTTCAGGGTGGTAATCGTCTGCTGTAGGGTTTGGCGCAGTTCCTCGGTGCTCTCGTTCAGGCTGGCTTCGGCTTCCTGCCGGGCTTTCAACAGCACCGTTGCGTTCCGCAAGGCCGTCTGGGTGGTGGAAAGGGTGCTTTCATCACTCTTGTAACCATCCAGGGCTGCGCGCTGGCTGGTGGCAGTGTCCAGCTGGGTCTGTAAAGCCGCCTGTTCAGCTTTTTTGCTTTCGATTTCCGCGCGGATGGCATCCTGCTCTTCCGGGGCGGCGGTATCCAGCTGCTGTTCCAGCTGAACGATCTCGTTATCCTTCTGCTGCACCTGCACGGTCAGCGTCAGGATCTGGGCGTCCAGCGCGGCGCAGGCATCGCTGACGCTTTGCCCGCCGGTCAGGGCGGCAGCTTCGGTCTCAATGGCCTGCTGGGCGCGCTCGATGGAAGCCAGCATCGCGGCCATCTTGGTCAGGTCGCTCTTGGCTTCCTCCAAATTAGCGGGCATGGCATTTGCATCGTACTGGGGGTCATATTTTGCCAGAATCTCTTTGCAGGAAGCAAACAGTGCATCATCGATTGGCAGCGTCACTTCCGGCAGGCTGCTGGGGTCCACTTTCAGCTGGTTCAGCTTGCTCTGGGCGGTGTCCAGCTGGGTTTTCAGCCCCGCAATCTGCTCTTCCAGCTTGGGGATCTCCTCGTTCAGCTGGTCGATGGCATCCCGCAGCTGCTGGGTCAGGCTCTGCTTTTGGGTATTCAGCTGGGCTTTGCCGGAATCCAGCTGGCTCTGGGCACTGTCCAGCTCCGCCAGGCCGTCCTTGATTTTGGCCTCGTTTTCGTCCAGCTGCTTTTTGGCTTCGGCCAGGCGGTCGCTCACCTTGACCAGCAGTTTGTCATTCACCTCGTCAATTTTGTCCTGATCCAGCGTGATCTGCACTGATTTTTTGACAAGGCCGGTGGTGGAAACGCTGGCCACGCCGTCCACGCGCTCCAGTTGGGGTACGATCGTATCCTCCACATAGTCGGAAAGCTCGTAGATGTCCATCCCCTCATAGTCCACCGCAACATACTGGGTGGCCATCATATCGGGGCTCATCTCCATCAGCGTAGGGGTGCTGGCCATATCGGGCAGACTGTCCGAAAGCTGGTTCACGGCGGTGCTGGCCTTGACCATGGCGCTGTCCATGTCGGTGTCGTCCTGGTATTCCAGAATGACAAGGCTGTAATTTTCGTTGCTCTGGCTGGTCACGTTCTTTACACCATTCAGGGTGGAAAGGCTGTTTTCCAGCGGCTGGGTCACATCGCTTTCCACCTGTTCCGGGCTGGCGCCGGGGTAGGTGGTAATGACCAGCAGGTAGGGCAGGTTCATATTGGGCAGCAGGTCTGTCTGCATGCCGGTCAGGCTTACAAAGCCCAGCACCATCACCAATATGACCGCCACAAGTACGGTAAATGGCTTTTTAACACTGTATTTTGGCATTTGTTTGTTCCCTTTGCCCGCACTTTGGGCGGGCCTATGTTGGCGGATGTGACCGACCGGCCGGGTTCAGGCTGCCCCAAAAGGAAGGAGCGCCGAAGCGCAGCGCAGCCGCCGTGTGGCGCCCCTTTTTAGGGGGAAACGGAGCTTTTTTAGGGCAATACCGCATAATTCTAAGTGCCGATACGGCGAGCGAGGTGCGGCAGATGCCAAGCCAAAAGCGCAGATAATACTGGATGTCTTATCGAGCATTTTGGCAACGCAGATGCCGTGCCGCAGCTGCCGGAGCGGTGCTTAAGCCGCAAGGCGGGAATTGTGCGGTGTTGCCTTAGCGTGCTTGACCGACCGGTCGGTCGGTTTTTCGCTGTTATTATAGCACCGCGGAAAATCATTGTAAAGAGGAGATAAAGATTCCGTCCGTGCGGTACAGTTTGCCGTAAAAGCGGCAAAAATCGCCGCCAGCCTTGCTTTTTCGACCCCAATCATGTAAACTGTTCATCATAAGTTTACAGTTATACGGTGCAGCTGAAAAAACGAACATTCAGTCGGTTTCCTTGTTTTCCGCTGCACCCTGGGTAAGGAAGGGCGTTTTGCATGGGGATCGTTGTCATCGGCGCAGTTTTTGTTGATATCAAGGGGTACCCCTTGCCACCTATATTCCGGGCGGGCGCAACGCCGGGCGGGTAGAACAGGTACACGGCGGTGTGTGCCGCAATGTGGCGGAGGATATCGCCAACGTGGAGCTGCGCCCCACCTTTGTAAGCCTGGTGGATGACACTGGCACAGGGCAGGATGTTATTGATAAACTGACGCGCCACAAGGTGAACACCCGCTATATCCAGCGCGTGCCGGACGGCATGGGCACCTGGCTGGCTGTGTTCAATAATGAGGGCGATGTGGTGGCCGCCATCTCCAAGCGGCCGGACACCAATCCCCTGACCGACCTGCTGGCCGAAAAAGGCGATGAAATTTTTAAGGACTGCGATGGCATTGCCATTGAACTTGATCTGGAAAAAGACACTGTAAAGCAGGTCTTGTATTTTGCACAGAAATACCACAAAAAGGTATATGCCGCGGTTTCCAACATGAGCATTGCCATGGAGCGGCGTGACTTTTTGCAGCAAATCGACTGTTTTGTCTGCAACCAGCAGGAAGCGGGGATCCTCTTTTCTGACGAATACGACCATATGGGGCCGGAGGAAATGTGCCGCACGCTGGCCGCTAATGTAGGCAGCGCCCGCATCCCCTGCATGGTTGTTACCATGGGGGACAAAGGCGCGGTGTACGCCTGCGCGGATGGCGAAAGTGGCATTATACCCGCCAAAAAGGTAAACGTGATCGATACCACCGGCGCAGGCGATGCGTTCTTTGCCGGTACAGTCATTGGCCGCGCTTATGGCAAAACGATGGCGGAAGCCTGCGGCATTGGCAGCCGGCTGGCGGCTTCGGTCATCTGCACCGCCGAAAATGTCTGCCCGCGGTTCCGCCCGCAGGAGTTCGGGCTGGATGTTCCGGTTGTGGATTGAGCGCCGTTTCAGCAGGCCGGTCACAGCCGCCGGATTCTTCTGGTGTTGGCTGGGACCCTGGCCTTGCCGGCATTGGCGGTGGGGCAGTATCTCCATGATTATTGCCACACCGATTGAGGCACCGGACCAGAGCGAAAGCCGTTTCTTCTCCCACTATGACCCCAAAACCGTTGAGTGGTTCATGTCGATCCTTTGATGAATCTCTTTGCATGACAGCATAATGCAAAGAATAAACAAGCCCCCGGCAAGTTTACAGCGTATGAACAGTGCTCCGCTGCCTGCCGGGGGCTTGCTTCATTCTATATCCCTGTTAAAATGTCAGCCGCATCTGGTTCCACGCCACATTGCCGTGGGTGGATTGGGAAACACCCTCGTTCACAAAGCCAAATTTGGCGTAATAGTGTACTAGTTTGTCCTTACAGGTCAGTACCAGACCCTTGCGGCCCTGCTGGCGGGCATCGGCAATGGCGCGGTTCAGCAGCTGGGCTGCCAGACCGTGTTTGCGGTACTCTGGCCGGGTCACCACGCCAAAAATCATCTGCCATGCGCCGGTTTCGCTGTGCAGAGCGGCATTTTCGTATAGATCATCGGTCAGATCGGGCTGGTCTGTCACCATGCCGTCCACAAAAGAAATCAGCGTTTCACCGTCAAACATCAGCCAAAAGTGTCCGGCATAAGCCTGCAGACGGTCCCTGAACTGCTGTTCCGGCGCGGCTTCCGCTGCGGGGAAGCAGAGGGCCTCTACCTCCGCCAGCGCGGCGGCATCGGCG
>VOFJ01000428.1_pt1 | contig 104000 bp, 77 predicted proteins | sample 5384081 | NCBI WGS metagenome assembly VOFJ01 (sample SAMN12384729, study PRJNA508395) | human gut metagenome | isolation source: healthy gut I | host: Homo sapiens | reverse complement strand
AGGCAGGGTGAAATATGCCCTATAAAATCGAAAACAATGAAAATCATCTGCATAGGCCGCAACTACGCTGAACATGCCGCCGAGTTGCACGAACAGCTGAACGACAGCGGGAAACTCCCCGGGGAACCGATGTTTTTCCTCAAGCCCGACACGGCGCTGCTGCGCAACAACGACCCGTTTTACATCCCGTCGTTCTCGAAGGAGGTGCATTACGAATGCGAACTGGTGGTGCGGATCAACCGCGTGGGCAAGGCCATCGCCGAACGTTTCGCACACCGCTATTACGACGAGGTGGCCCTGGGCATCGACTTCACGGCCCGCGACCTCCAACGGAAGGCCATCGCCGAGGGGCTGCCGTGGGAGAGTTGCAAGGCTTTCGACCGTTCGGCGGCGATTGCTCCGGAATTCGTATCTTTGCAGGAGCTGGGCGGCGACGTGCAGCGGCTGCACTTCACGCTCGACGTGAACGGGGAGCGCCGCCAAAGGGGCGACACCTCGGAAATGCTCTTCACGGTAGACCGGATCATCGCCACGGTGTCGCAGTACATGACCCTGCGCATGGGCGACCTGCTCTACACGGGAACGCCCGCGGGCGTCGGAGAGGTGAAGCCCGGCGACACGCTGCGCGCGACTCTCGAGGGACGTGAATTGCTGAATTTCGACATACGATAGCCATGTTACTCAACGACAAACTCAAACCCTACCGCCTGCTGCTGGCGTCGCAGTCGCCGCGGCGCAGGGAGCTGATGACCGGCTGCGGGCTTGCCTACGAACTGGCCCCGAAATACGACTGCGAAGAGACCTATCCCGAAGATCTCCCGGCCGAGCAGGTCCCGCTGTACCTCTCGCGCCTGAAAAGCGAGACCTACCCCGCACCGCTCGCCCCGAACGACATCCTGCTGACCGCCGACACGGTGGTCGTGCTCGACGGCGAGGTTCTGGGGAAACCCCACGGCCGCGACGACGCCTGCCGGATGCTCGGCCGCCTCTCGGGACGCCGCCACACGGTCGTTTCGGGCGTCACGCTGCGCACCGCCTGCCGGATGCACTCCTTCGAAGTACGTACCGGCGTCTGGTTCCGCAAGCTCACCGACGAGGAGATCGCACACTACGTCGACACCTTCCGCCCCTTCGACAAAGCCGGGTCGTACGGCATCCAGGAGTGGATCGGTTATGCCGCCATCGAGCGTATCGAAGGCTCGTTCTACAACGTCATGGGACTCCCCGTCCAGAAAGTATACACCGAATTAGATAAATTTTTAAATTCATGAAACGTACCCTGCTGACCCTGCTCGCCGCCCTCGCCCTCCTGCCCGCACTGGCCGACGAGGGCATGTGGCTCCCGAGCCTGATCTCCGAACGCATCGACGACATGCGCGCAAAAGGCTTCCGCCTCACGGCCGAAGACATCTACTCGATCAACAAGGCCTCGATGAAGGACGCCGTCGTGCTCTTCAACGGCGGCTGTACGGGCGAACTCATCTCGCCCGAAGGCCTGCTGCTCACCAACCACCATTGCGGCTACGACGCCATTCAGAAACATTCGACCGTCGAGCACGACTACCTGACCAATGGTTTCTGGGCCATGTCCCGGGCCGAGGAGCTGCCTAACGAAAAACTCTGGGTCCGCTTCCTCGTCCGCATGGACGATGTGACCGACCGGATCGCCGCAGGCGAGACGGCGGAGGAGATCGTCCGCAAAGCCGAAGCCGAAGGCACGGGCTACAAAGCCTCGGTCGAACAGATGTACTACGGCAACCAGCAGTTCCTGTTCGTCTACGAGCAGTTCGACGACGTGCGCCTCGTGGCCGCGCCGCCCTCGTCGATCGGCAAGTTCGGGGGCGACACCGACAACTGGATCTGGCCCCGCCACACGGGCGACTTCTCGATGTTCCGCGTCTATGCTTCGAAAGACAACCGCCCGGCGGCCTACTCGCCCCGGAACGTTCCGTATCGTCCGAAAAAACATTTCACGATATCGACGAAAGGGATCAAAGAGGGCGATTTCACGATGATCTACGGATTCCCGGGCAACACGCAGGAGTATATCCTTTCCGACGCCGTGGCCTACATCGCCGAGCGTTCCGATCCGGCCAAGATCGCTATCCGCACGGGGCGCCTCGACATCATCACCAAAGCGCAGGAGTCCGACCCCGCGCTGCGCATCCACTATGCCGCCAAACACGCCTCGATCGCCAACGCCTGGAAAAAATGGCAGGGCGAAGCGCTGGGCATCAACCGCCGCGGGACCGTCGCAGCAAAATTCGATTACGAGACGCAATTCGGACTCTGGTCCGTGGAGCACCCCGAATACGCCGTAGTGATGGGCCTGCGCGCCGAATACGGCCGTATCATGGATGCCTATTTCGCTTACGAGATCACCCGCGAAACGCTCTCGACGCTGCCGGCAGCCTATACCCAAAGAACGCGCCGAGGAGTGTTTCGCACGGCGCAAGCCCACCGAGCGGGCGCTCTGGCGCCAGGCATTCCGCGAATACGGCCGTTGCCCGCAAATCTACCGCATACCCTCCTTCGCCGAAGGCATAACCCGCTACAAATCGCCGGAAGCCCATGCCGACGCCCTTTTCGAGGCCGTCTGGGAAGGCACCGACAGCGTGGCCATGCAACCTGCCGCCCGACTGCGCGAGGAGACCAAACGCATGCTCGACCATATCTCGTGGATGCTGGGAACCAAGTCGCTGCGCAACCTCAACAGCAAAATTCTCAACGAACTCTACACCACCTATATTAAAGGTCTGCGCGAATGGGACCGCAAGCGGGCCTTCTACCCCGACGCCAACCTGACGCTCCGCGTGGCCTACGGCTCCGTGGCCGGATACGAGTACGCCGACGGAGAGTACCACAAGCCGCAGACGACGCTCGACGGCATCATCGCCAAGGACAACCCCGAGATTTACGACTACGACATTCCGCAATCGCTGCGCGACCTCTACGCGTCGAAAAACTACGGCCGCTGGGGCACGGTGATCGACGGCCGCAAGACCGTACCGGTCTGCTTCCTGGCGACGAACCACACCACGGGCGGCAATTCCGGATCGCCGGTGCTGAACGCCGAAGGAGAACTCATCGGCATCAACTTCGACCGCACGTGGCGTTCGACGATGAGCGACATCGACTACGACCCTGCGATCTGCCGCAACATCGCCGTGGACATCCGCTACGTGCTGTTCGTCGTGGACCGTGTCGGCGGAGCGGGCTACCTGCTCAAGGAGATGAAGCTCAAATAAAGCGTTCCGGGACCGCCGCAGAATGGTCCGGACGGTCCCGATGCAAATTTTGTCGTTTTTCGCGCAAAAATTTTGCGATTCGCAAAATAGTGTCTATATTTGCACTCCCGAAAGTTGATTCGGGAGTGCAATGCCCAGGTGGTGAAATTGGTAGACACGCTACTTTGAGGGGGTAGTGAACAATTACGTTCGTGCAAGTTCGAGTCTTGTCCTGGGCACTGAAGGACGCTGGTAATCAGCGTCCTTTTTTCTTTTACAGGATAAACAAGGCTTTTTGCGTGATGGGCTTGATCCCTTCAAAGTAGTTCGGAGTGACGAGTGGACCAGAAACTGTCGGGCACAAGGTCACGGACTTGTGTCCGGGCGCCGAAGGCTATAATTCTCAACGGCAATTTTCGCCGCAGGAAGGCTGGGACCGTGTTTGGCCGCGACTGTAAAGTAGTCGCGGCCAAACAGGGCGGACCGGAGATTTCTTTATCCTGCTTTCTTTGGCTCTACCGTGTAAAAAATGGGTTGACAGCCCTGCCCGAGCCGCGGGACGCCCGCACGGACCATTCGCACAACCACCTGATGCTCGGCCACCTGCAGGAGTGGTTCTACGCACAGGTCGGAGGGGGGGGGTATTCAGCACGCCCCCACGGCCGCGGCCTACAAACGTTTCGTCGTGAAACCCGCGGATTTCACCCCTGTCGGAAGTATTTCCGGCAGGGGTGATTTACATTTCCGGAAATCCGCCGGACGGATCAGCGCACGGGAAACTCCGTGATACGCAGCGTCGTACAGCCGTAGGGAATCAACTCGATCCACTCCTCTTCGGGCGACATGTACATCCGCTGCGAGGAGACGAAGGCGATCGGTCCCGCCGATCCGCTATACAGCGTCCAGTCGCCCAGGCGGTTGGCCCGCGTGCGGATCTTCACCGGAGAGCCGTCCAGAGTCCAGGGATAGGGCGCCATTTCGCCATCGTCCTCCACCACGAAACTTTCGGCGACCGCTTCGGGCCGGACGTTCGCTTTCGGAAGGCAGAAATTCCACGGGGAATCCGAGGTCACCTCGTAATAATAAGGGCCGTAAAGAGCCTGTTTCCCGGGTTCCATCTCGTGACGCTCCCACTTCTCGTTCATGCGCAGGGCGTAGACCAGCGGACCGCGCTCGACGACGGCCGCCTCGTCATACCAGCGACGCACGGCGACGCACGCCGGGAAAGTCACGTTCAGACAGTCGCCCGAACGCCACGCGCGTTCCACGACCACGATCCCTTCGCCCGCGTTGCGGAATGCGACCTTCTCGCCATTGAGCGTGATCTCGGGCTCGGCACACCAGCCGGGAATGCGCAGGTGGAGCGGGAATGCCGCCGTCGCCCGCTTCCCGGCCCCGGGCAGCGTCACACGGAACGCGATCCGCTCGCGGAAGGGATAGTCAGTGCGCTCCTCGATGGCGACTTTCATGCCGCCTGCCGTGGTCTCGACCGTCGAAGGGGCGTAGACCAAGGCGGCCAGGCCCCCGTCACGGGTTGCATACCAGAGGTTCTGCACCAGTTTGGGCCACCCCTGATGGAGATTCGACGTACAGCACGGATAACCCGTGTAGAGGCCGAAAACGATGTCGGTATCCTCATGGGGCGTCGAGAAGGGCCGCACCTTGCGCGTGACTTCCACCTGATTGACCTGCTGGTAATACTGCCGGGCGTCCTGCGCGTCGGTCGTCTGGGTCGGCAGGGCGTTGTAGGCAACGCGTTCGAGATAATCGCCCCACTCGCGGCCTCCCGTGATCTGGAGAATCTGCTCCAGCGAGAACATCATCTCGACCGCCGTGCACAGCTCGGAACCGAGCGTCGGATCGCCGAAACGGAGCTTCTCGTCACCGGCCCAGAGACCCGTCGGAAGCCCGATCGTATGGCGCATCTTCTCCACGGCGCGGCCCACCGCCGCAAGATGACGCGAATCGCCGCTCTGCTGCCAGTAGACCGCCGGTTCCTTAAAACCCTGGCCGAGATCGACGCAATGGAGGCTGTACGGGCGGCTCAGGTGGTCGCCGTGCAGGAAAGCCCCCGTCCAGTCGAACGTCTGTCTGTGAATCAGCTCGCCCAGTTCGAGCACGCGGTTGCGGTTGAGCGCCCAGTTGGCGTAGGCTTTCCACTGCACCTTCTTGGTCTTCACGAGCGTGCCGTTGACCGAAACCTCCCAGCCCCAGTTGCGGATGCGGCCCGTGTTGCTGTAACGGCTCGCAACGCCCGAAGCCTGGCTCACGGGCATGCTCACGATCTGGTTCTTCGACTCGCTGCGGTAGTCGGTCACCGAGAAACGGATCGAGTTGTTCTTGTTGATCTTGCCCGAAACCGAGAGCGTGTTGGTCGCCGTCCATCCGTTCTGGAAAAAATTCTTGAACCAGTTGCCGTAGCTGACGAACGGCGTCTTGATGCGCGCACCGTTCTCGTCGACGCCGATGCCGCGATTCACGTCGAAATACTGGTAATAGAGCGTCCCGTCCATCTTGGGGCCCCACGACGACACGTCGAGTGTGCTCGTGCCCTCGCCGTCGACCGGGTCGCCGTAGTGGAAACCGTCGGTTCCCTTCGACGAACCCTGTCCGTAGACGTACTGGAAGTCGGGCGAGGAGTTGATCTGGTCGACGACGAAATTCGACGTGAAGGTCACCGAAACGGAGCCGTCCTGCCCCTCGCCGGATTTCGTCGTGATGATGATGGCTCCGTTGGCGGCCTCCGAACCGTAGAGGGCGGTCGCCGCGGGGCCTTTCAGCACCGTGATGTTCTCGATGTCCTCGGGGTTGACGTCGCCCGTACCGTTGCCGTAGTCGATCGAATAGGCGCCCGACTCGCCTCCGGCGGCCGAGGTGTTGAACATCGGCACGCCGTCGATCACGAACAGCGCCCCGTTGTTGTTGAGGTCGATCGACGACTCGCCGCGCAGCGTCACGCGCATCGAACCGCCGCCGCCCGTATTGGCTTTGGCGACCGTAAGACCCGCCACCTGGCCCGCGAGGCCCGACATCCAGTTGGACGACGAGGCCGACGACGAAAAGCGTCGCTCTTGACCTTCGTGGCGGCATAACCCAGCGATTTCTCCTCGCGCTTCATGCCCAGCGCCGTCACGACCACATCGTCGATGGCCTGCGCCGTGCTGACCAGGGCCACGTCGATCGTCGTCTTGCTGCCGACGTAGACATCCTGCGTCTTGAAGCCCAGGAAGCTGAACGACAGCTGGTCGTTGGGGCGCGCCTTGATGCGGTATGAACCGTCGCTTTCGGTGACGGCTCCTACGAGCGAACCCTTGACGATCACGCTGACGCCCGCGACGGGCTGTCCGGCATCGTCCCGGACGACGCCCTGAACCAGCGCCGGAGCGGCCGGGGAGGCGCTACCCTGCTGCCGGGGGGGGGAGACCGGACGGTCCACACCGGCGGCCTGTCCGCCGACATCCGAAGCAGTCCCGGCCTCCTGCGCCTGCACGGCGGATTTGTCGGCGTTCCTGCGTTTGATCAGAATCTTATCCTCCCGGAACTCATAGTGAGGTCGCTCCCGGCGAAAATCTTCGCCAGCACGTCGGGAACCGGAGCCTGCTTCACGGAGAGCGTCACCGGAGCGGCCTTGCCCACCAGTTCGTTGTTGAAGAAGAACGTGTAGTAGGTCTGCGCCTCGATCTTTTTCAGGACCGAAGCCAACGAGGCTCTCTCGACGGTAAGCGTTACGGTCGCGGGCTTCTCCCCGGCTTCGGAGGCGCGGGCGGTGCCCGCAACCGCCAGAGACATCGCTGCAAGTCCGCACGCCAGCCAGCGTCGCAGCATCGTACAGCAACCTTCGAATTTGTTAAAATTGCTCATTCATTCAATCGTTTAGGTAGTTTGATAATCCGTCTGTTATTTTCGTTTCGCCCGGGAGAGGAAATACTCCCCGTCGATGTTGGTGATGGAGAGCTTCACCGGCGAGGTCGCGGAGATCATCCGCAGGGCCTCCGGCAGCGTCTCCCGGTCCACCATGCCCGTATATTGCAGGTTGGCGATCTCGTCGTGAATGTTGATCTTCACCTGGTAATAGCGCGAAAGTTTATTGGCCACGTCCTTGAGCGGATGCCCCGAGAAGATCAGCCGCCCTTCGATCCAGCCGATCGAATCGTCGATACGCACCGCCCGCTTGGAGATCGTGTTGGTCGAAGCGTCGATCTGCAGCTCCTCGTTGGGATCGAGGAGGATGACGTCCTTCCGGACCTGCGCCTGCAAGCACCCCGTATGAAGCGTCACCACGGCGAATTTCTCCCGGGCATAGGACTGGAGGTTGAACGACGTTCCCAACACCGTATAGTTGTTGTTGGCGCTGTGGATGATGAACGGACAGTTTTTGTCGGGCGAAATGGTGAAAAACGCCTCGCCGTCGAACTCGATCTCGCGCGTTGCCTTCCCGAATCCCGGGTCCACGGTGAGCGTCGCCTCGGAATTCATGCAGACCTTCGAACCGTCGGGCAGCACGATGTCGAGTTTCTCGCCGCGCGCCGTGCGGTATTCCAGAGGCTGTGCGGCGCTGATCTCCGTCCCGGTCCCGGCTTCGGGCGCGACATCGGAGGTGCGCTGCCAGAACCATGCGGCGCAGACGCCCGCCGCAACCACGGCGGCAGCCGCCACATAGCGCAGGAAGGGCCTCCGGCGCGGCCCGGCAACCTCGGGAACCGCGAACAGAATCCTGTTGCGGGCGGCGAAACGCGCCCATTCCCGCTCCGCCCTGGCCGACGCGGGCAGTTCCCGTCCGGCGAGACACTCCCTGAAATAAGCCCGGTTTTCATCCGACTCCTCCAGCCATTCCGCCAGCATACCGGCCTCCTCCTTGTTCAAAGCGTTGCTCCGGTACGAATCGATCAGTCTGTCTATCTCTTTCCGCATATCATTTACACAAAACAGATTTTCCTCTTTGCTTTCACCCGGTAGACACGCCGTTTCCGGATACCGACCCCTGCCGCGCGATTTTTTTTCGGAGCGCCCCTTTCCATCCCTCCCCCGGAAACCGGAAATCCCCGGGCCGAAACTCCGGGGATCTTTCCGCTCCCTGCAAACGGGCAGGAGCCGCGGAAGCGGTTGCGGCTCGTTCGGACAGTCGTGAAAATTGGTTTTTGTGCGAAATTTGCCGTATCTTGCCGAAAATTGAGAACCATGACACAGCAACTGCGATTCATACCTTTCAGATCGCGCTCGGACAAGGGCTGGGCCGAGGCATGGGCGCTTTACGAGGCCTCCTTCCCCGACTGCGAACGCTGGGACGGCACGGGTTACGACCGTGCCTTCGGCGACCCGCATTTCGAGGCCGACGGCATCTGGCGCGGCGACGAGTTCATCGGCATCCTCTTCCACTGGAACGCCGGGGATTACCACTATGTCGAGCACCTGGCCGTCTCGCCCCGACTGCGGGGACAGAACATGGGATCGAAAGCCCTCGCGGCTTTTTGCGAAGGGCGGCGCGTCATCCTGGAGATCGACCCGCCGGAGGATGAAATCTCGGTCCGCCGCCAGCATTTCTACCAGCGGCTGGGCTTCGTCACCAATCCCTACGAGTACGTCCACCCCTCGTTCCGGCGGCCGTTCCACCCTCATCGGCTGGTGCTGATGAGCTACCCCGAGGCCCTTACATACGAAGAAGCCCGCGGTTTCGCGGACTTCATTCGGGAACGGGTGCTTCGCTACTCCGAGCACGAAAACCCGGCGCTGCCGAAGCTGTAAAGCGGCCGCTACAACATGCCGACCACGTATTTCGTGACGAAGTAACCGCCCGCCACCAACCAGACGTAGAGCAGGCCGGCCAGCACGAAAGGCCTGGCCCCCGCCTGCCTGAATTTGTCGAGGCTCGTTTCGGTCCCCAGCGCCGTCATGGCCATCGTCAGCAGGAAGGTATCGACATACTCGATGGCCCCGTTGAGCGGAATTTCCCGGACCGTCTCCGCCCCGCAGAGGTATTGCAGCAGCGAATTGAGGCCGATGACCCCGATGAACCCGAAGGCGAACCACGGCACGGTGATCCTATTTTTTCCCGCCTCGCCCCCGGACCTTTTCCGGCGGCCCGCCAGCACGAAACCCATGATCACGAGCACGGGCGCGAGCAGCATGACGCGGATCATCTTGGTGATGGTGGCCGTTCCGGCGATCCCCAGCGCATCGGTGGGGTCCATCGCATTGCCCGCCCCGGCCACATGGGCCACCTCGTGCAGCGTACTGCCCGTGTAGACGGCCACTTCCGTGTCGGTCATCCCGTCGAGCATGCCCGTGCGGTACATGACCGGATAGAGGAACATCGAGAGGGTTCCGAAAATGACGACCGTGGAGACGGCGATGGCGGTTTTGTACCCCTCGCACTTCACCACCGGCTCGGCCCCCAGTACGGCCGCCGCGCCGCAGATGGCGCTGCCCGTCGAGGTCATCAGCGCCGTGTCGCGGTCGATCTTCAGCAGGCGGCCCAGCAGGACGCCCCCCAGGATGGTGACCGTCACGACGATCAGGTCCACGACGACGGCCGGCACGCCCACAGCCGCCACCTGGGCCAGCGTCAGGCGGAACCCGTAAAGGATGATGCCCCAGCGCAGCACCTGCTTGGTGCAGAATTTTATGCCGGGAACCCACGTCTCGGGCAGCCGATTGCGCAGACTGTTGGCATAGAGCATGCCCAGCACGATGCCGACGATCAGGGGGCTGAACGAGAGCCGTTTGACAATGGGAACTTCGGCGATGTAAAACGCCGCGAACGAAAACAGGGCGATCAGGAGAATTCCGTGCAGGGTGTTCGCCCTGTTACCTTTTTCCAGCATATCCTTGCAGTTTTAATGACGACCGATAACTTTTGCTTTATTTCGACGGCAAAGGTCGCATCTTTTATCGGGATACGGAACAAGATTTGGTTATCCGGGATAACCTGAAGTTATGACACGGGGATAAGCAGCCGGGGTCCGGCGGTCAGAAATCCGCCCGGGCGAAGTCGATGAACCGCCGCGCCAGACGCGCGGGTTCGGCCTCGGCATGCACGAAAGCGAAATCGCGGGAGAGCGTCAGCCCCTCGATGTCGACGATCCGCAGCTCGCCGCTGCGCAGGCAGTCCACCACCGAAATCACCGACACGATGGCCATGGCGTCGCTGTTGCGGACGAAGGCCTTGATCCCCTCGGTCGTGCCGAGACGCATCGCCACGTCGAGCTGCGAAAGACGAATGCCCTTGGCCGCAAGGGCCGCGGCGATCACTTCGAGCGTCCCCGAACCGCTTTCGCGCAGCACCAGCGGGATGTGCGAAAGCTCCTCGGGGGTCACCGTCTCCCGGCGGGCGTATTTCCCGCCCGGACGGGCCACCAGCACCAGTTCGTCGGGCCTGAAAAGCGTGTAGTGCAGCCCCTGCCGGCGGGTGAGGCTCTCGACCAGCCCCAGGTCCACGGCGTGTTCGCCCAACGCCTGCTCGACCTCGGCGCTGTTGCCCGACGACATCGAGACCCGCACCCCGGGGAAGCGCGCCGTGAAGTGCGCCAGGATCGGCGGCAGCAAATACTGCGCAATGGTCGTGCTGGCCCCGAGACGGAGTTCGCCCCCGGCCTGGTCGGCGCAGAGGCTCATCTCGTATTCGAGGCGGCGGTAATCGTCGAGGAGCCGTTCGGCGGCCTCCAGCATCGTACGCCCCGCATCGGTCAGCTCCAGACGGCTGCCGCGGCGGGTGAAAAGCTGCACCTTATAACGGGATTCCAGCTCGCCGATGTGCTTGCTGACGGCGGGCTGCGAAATGTAGAGTTGTTCGGCGGTCCGGGTGAAACTCAACGTCCGGGCCGCGGCGATAAAGACCTTGAGGCGGAAATCGTCCATGACGGTCAGCCCAGATGGCCTTCGTCGGCAAACTCCTTCACCGAACGGATGTAGTGGTCGATGGTCTCCTGCATCGAGACGAACGACTTGCCCCCCGCGGCGTTCTTGTGGCCGCCGCCGCTGAAATATTTCCGGGCGAAGAGGTTGACGTCGACGTCGCCCCGCGAGCGCAGCGACACGCGGATGAACTTGCGGTGGGCGAGGAACATGGCCGACATCTTGACCTTCTGGATCGTAAGGGCGTAGTTGACGAACCCCTCGCTGTCGCCCTGCTGGAACTGGAATCGGCGCATCTCGTTCTCCAGCAAGGACATGTAGGCCACCGTCCCGTCCTGGATCACCTCCATCTTGCGGTTGATGGCGTAGCCGAACAGCCGCGCACGGCCTTCGGTATAGGCGTTGTAGACGCTGTTGTGAATGTCGGGGATCGAGATGCCCTTCTCGACCAGCACGGCCACGGCGCGAAACAGCTCCGGGGTGAGGAACGAGAAGGCGAAATTGCCCGTGTCGGTCATCATGCCCACGTAGAGCGACTCGGCCATGCGGCGTGTGATAGCCCCGGTGCCGCACATCGCCTCGACGATGCTGTAAACCAGAAAACACGTGCTCGACGAATCGGGATGCGAGAACATCAGGTCGAAACCCTCGTCGGGCGAGAGGTGATGGTCGATCAACACGCGGCGGGCGGTAGTGTTGGCCTCGATGGTGTCGCTGAGGATTTCGAGCCGCGAAACGGCATTGAAATCGAGGCAGAAGATCATGTCGGCCTCCGCGATGGCGCGCGCGGCGCGCCCTTCGGTGTCGGTTTTGAAGACCACGATTTCGTCGATACCGGGCATCCAGTCGAGGAAATAGGGGAATTTATTGGGAACGACACAGGTCACCGCATGTCCCATCGTACGCAAGACCTCGGCCCATGCGAGCGACGATCCGACGGCATCGCCGTCGGGGTTGGTATGTGAAACGATGACAATCCGCTGCCCGGGTCGGGCGAGCATCTCCCGCAGACGTTCGATATGTTCTTTCGATAGCTTCATTCGGTTTCCTCCGCTTTGGTGGATTTGACAAAGATACAAAAAAGCCGGGACGTTTCCAAAACCGAACCGTTTTGCGGTCCGGCAAAACGTACCGGCTAATAAAAGTGTCGTTACGACACCCGAGATACAAAAACCGCGGGATACACCGACAGTCCTACCGGATATTCAGCAGCACGAGGTTGTCGAGCACGGTACGCTGGGCCGTACGCTGGAGATATTCGGCCTGCTCGGCCGGAAGTTCCGCGGTGAAGGCCGTCTGGTAGGGACGCTGGAGGATCGTCGTGAAAATGACGTTGGCCGCCAGATAGCTGCCCGGAACCGCGGGATGGTAGCAATCGGGCCGGTAGAGGATGCAGTCGGGCCGTTCGTGCCGCACCGTCCGCCACGCCATGCCCACCGGGGCGCACCATGCGCCGTTGTCGTAGGCCATTTCGAGGTAGCTGGTCTTCAGACGCTCCTGCATCCCCTCGTATCCGTTCGAAAGCGGGTATTCTTCCACAGGTATCCGGTGACCGTACTTGTGCCCCCAGGTCATGTAGAAGATCACCCGGGCGTCGGGCGACGCGGCATGCACCAGGCTGTCGAGCGTCCGGGCCGCGGGATAGACCTCGCGGGCCACCTGTCCGGTCGCCATCGCGGGAGCCGAGCTCTGCTCCTGCAGGACGACGTAATCCCAGCCGCCGTCGGCAATGGCCTGCAACAGCTTCTTGTTTTTCAGGTGCCCCGAGAAGCGTTCGCCGCCCTTGAGAAAGCGCGTGCAGGAGAGTTTTACCTTCTGGGTCGAGGCGATCTTCTGCACCATGCCGGGCAAATCGTTGCAATAGGAGAAACTGTTGCCGACCCACAGCACCCGCAGAGAATCCTGCGGCGTCCGGGCCATGCCGCCCAGGGGCAGCAGTATCAGCAAAAGACGGAAAGCGAGTCTTATCATTTCTTTGAGGTTTTAGGTTGTCGATGGTCGGCGGCGTATTTGCGGCACCACGTCGCAATGCCGCACTCGCCGCATTTCGGGGCCCGGGCCACGCAGACATAACGCCCGTGAAGGATCAGCCAGTGATGGGCGACGGGCAGCAGGTGGCCGGGAATATTCTTCTCAAGAGCCAGTTCGGTCTGGAGCGGTGTTTTCGAACGGGTCGTCAGCCCGATGCGCTCCGAGACGCGGAAAACGTGCGTGTCGACCGGCATCACCTCCTTCTGCCACAGCACGGCCCCCAGCACGTTGGCCGTCTTGCGGCCCACGCCGGGCAGGCGCTGCATCTGCTCCAGGTCGCTCGGGACTTCGCCGCCGAACTCCTCGCAGAGCATCCGGGCCATTCCCGCGAGGTTTCGGGCCTTGTTGTTGGGGTAGGAGATGCTCTTTATATACGGGTAAATCTCCTCGGCTGTGGCGCGGGCCATGTGATGCGGCGTGGGAAAGGCCTCGAACAGCGCCGGGGTGGTCATGTTGACCCGTTTGTCGGTGCACTGCGCCGAGAGGATCACCGCCACCAGCAGCTGATAGGGGTCCGTGTAGTGCAGTTCGCTTTCGGCCACGGGCATGTGCTCCGAGAACCAGGCGATAATGCCGTCGTAACGCTCTTTTGTTGTCATAAACGCTATTTTTTACGTCGGAAAAGAATCTTTTCACCAGCAGCCCCGCTCCTTCGGGGCAGAGCAGCAGGCGCGGGCAGGCCGCAACGTCGCGCCGCCAGCGCGTCACGTATTCCCCGACCGGACCTTCCCACGAAAGGACCCACAAAGCCACCGAACTGCGCCGCCGGAGAATGCGGAAGCGGTTGCGGCCCGCACCGTAGCGGGCGTCAAACCAGAGGCTTATGTCCATCAGCGAATCGCAGAAGGCGATCCGCTTCCGGTAAGCCGTGCTGTGGCTCACGCTGTCGGGCAGGCGCCGGTGGACGGCCGTGATGTCGGGCATGTAACGGATCCGGCTGCACACCGAAAACCAGAGCCACATCGGAGCGTCGTCGGTCTTCCATTCGGGATGCTCTGCGGGGCGCACCTCGTCGTAATACCGTGCGATCAACTCCCGGCGGGCCAGCGTCGCGCAGTTGGCGATGGTCAGGCTGCACAGCAGACGTCCGAAATCGGTGTAATGGTCCGGATGGTCGGGTTCCGTGCGGTCCGTGGCCTGCCAGTAGTTCGAGGCGCGCGTATAGCACATGCCGCATCCGGGGTCCGACTCCATCAAGTCGGCCTGTTTTTGCAGTTTCAACGGATCGCACCACCAGTCGTCGCCGTCGAGGTAGGCCACGTATTTCCCGCGGCACGCCTCGAACGTCCGGCGGTAGTTCCGCCGCCAGCCGACGTTCTCCGGCGAGGTCACCAGCCGGATGCGGTCGGGGTATTTCGCCGCATATTCACGACATATCTCCGCCGTGCGGTCCGTGCCGCAATCCTCCCCCAGGACCAACTCCACGCCGAACGAGGTCTGCTGCGCCAGCACGCTTTCGATAGCCCGGGCGATATAGGGTTCGTGGTTGTAGGTGGTCATACAGACCGAAACCAGCGGAGAGGGGTTCGTCATACCGTTCCGGTTTACAGTTTGGTGAGTTTCGCAAATTTTGCCAGCAGGGTCTTTTCGCCCGCATTGTCGAAGGCCACCACGAGTTTGTGGTCCGTGGCGAGGGTCTCGATGCGCTGCACGATGCCCACGCCGAATTTCGGGTGCTCGACGCGCTGTCCCACGGCGTATTCGCCGCTCACCGACGCCGAATTCCCGGAGGAAAGCCCGCCGTCCATCGCCTGCCGCACGCCGACACGGCGCATGCCGTCGGTCGAAGGCCGGGGCGTCTGCACGAGCGCCGGGTCGGGAGCCGCCGCCGGGCGCCGGGACTCCGCAGCCCGCGCGAAACGACGCGCAGGACCCGACTCCCCGGCCGCCGCACGGCCGCCGCTGCCGCCGAAAGAACCGCTGCCGCTGCCGTAGGAACCGCCGCGGCCCGAACCTCCCGGACCGCCGTTTCCGCCGCCTCCGAAACGTCCGCCGCCCTGCTGTTTCTGCTGGAAGCGGTAGTCGAAGCGGCGGCGCAGTTCGTCGATGGCCGCGGGTCCGTCGTCGCCGGGCCGACGCTGCGGACGCGTCTCCGCGAAATCGGCGTCCGACTCGATGTACCGGGGGTCGATCTCGCGCAGGAAACAGCTCGGACGCGAAAACTCCATGTTGCCCCACTTGAAACGCATCTCGGCGTAGGAAATCGTCGCCGAAACCTTGGCGCGGGTCAGGGCCACGTAGAACAGGCGGCGCTCCTCCTCGATGCCGTCGGGCGACTCGACCGCCCGCTGCGAGGGGAAGAGGTTTTCTTCCAGACCCACGATATACACATATTTATATTCAAGCCCTTTGGCCGAATGGACCGTCATCAGCGTCACCTTGTTCTTACTCTCGGGGTCGTCCTGATCCATGTCGGTCATCAGCATCATGTTCTGCAGCCACTCCTCGATCGTGGCCTCCTCCTCTTCGGAACGCTCGCCGCCCCGGATTTCGGCGTCGACCCGCTCCTTGAACTCCTGCATCGAGTTCAGCAACTCCTCGATGTTGTCCAGCGCCGAAGCCGCCTCGGGGGTGTTCTCGGTGCGGTAGGCCGCGATGATGCCCGACCGCGAGGCGATCTCCATGCCGAAGTCGTACAGGCTCTTGTCGTTGCGGGCCAGCGACATCGCCCGGATCATCGCCACGAAATCCGCCACCTTGCGCGCGATGGTCTTCTGCACGGGGTCCGTGACGGGTTCGGCGACAAGCGCATCGACCGCCTCCCACATCGAGACGCCCCGCTCGGCGGCCAGCTGCGCGATGCGCTGCACGGTCGTGTCGCCGATACCGCGCGCCGGGTAGTTCACGATGCGTTTGAACGCCTCGTCGTCGCGGGGATTGATCACCAGCCGGATGTAGGCCATCATGTCGCGGATCTCCTTGTGGTCGTAGAACGACGAACCCTTGTAGATGCGGTAGGGAATGCCCCGGCGGCGGAGGTTGTCCTCCAGCACGGCCGACTGGTTGTTCGTACGGTAGAGGATCACCGCCTCCGACCATTCGTCGTCCGCCGCACGGACCTTGTCGCGCAGGTCCGTGACGACCATTTCGGCCTCCTCACGGTCGGTATACGCCTTCAGGATGCGGATTTTGTCGCCCACGTCGCCCTCCGAGAAACAATGCTTCTCCATGCGCTTCGAGTTGCGGACGATCACCGAGTTGGCCGCGTCGACGATCGTCTGCGTCGAACGGTAGTTCTGCTCCAGTTTGAAGACCATCGCATCGGGATAATCCTTTTTGAAGGAGAGGATGTTCTCGATCTTGGCCCCGCGGAACGAGTAGATCGACTGCGCGTCGTCGCCCACGACGCAGACCTTCGAGTGGGTCTGCGACAACCGGCGGATAATCGTATACTGCGCATAGTTGGTGTCCTGGTACTCGTCGACCAGAATATATCGGAACTGCTCCTGGTAGCGGGCCAGCACGTCGGGGCAGTCCCGCAGCAGGATGTTGGTCTGCAAAAGCAAATCATCGAAGTCCATCGCGCCGTTGCGCTTGCAGCGCTGGCAGTAGATGTTGTAGATGTTGCCGAATTCGGGAATCTGGGCCTGCCGGTCCTCGGCGGCGCAGGTCGAATTGGCCAGATAGGCGCCCGGCGTGACGAGGCAGTTCTTGGCGTAGGAGATCCGCGAAGAGAGCAGGTTGGGCTTGTACTTCTCGTCCGGAAGGTTCAGTTCGCGGACAATGGTCTTTATCAGATTCTTGCAGTCCGAGGGTTCGTAGATCGTGAACGAGTCGGTGAAGCCGATCTTCCCGGCGTTCTCCCGCAGGATGCGCGAAAACACCGAGTGAAACGTACCCATCCGGATATAGCGGCTACGGTTGTCGGGCAGCATCTGCGCGATGCGTTCGCGCATCGACTCGGCGGCCTTGTTCGTAAAGGTCAGGGCCAGAATGTTCCAGGGCTTCACGCCCTGCTCGATCATGTATGCGATGCGCGAGGTCAGCACGCGTGTTTTGCCCGACCCGGCGCCTGCGATGATGAGCGACGGCGAGTCGTAATTGACCACGGCATCCCGCTGGGCGGGGTTCAGACCTTGTAATATCGGAGATTCTTTGGATTCCATGACTGCAAAGTTAATACTTTTTGCACGCCCCTTGGACAAAGTTCCGCCGATTTCGGAAAATTTTACCGACCCGTCGCACCCCGACAGCAACGACACGCTTATTGAAACTCCACGTCGCAACTCGCCTCGAACACCTTTCCGTCATCGGCTGTCAGGCGTACGAAAAGCGTATGTTTTCCGGGCTGCGCCGGCCGGGTGACAAACCGAAAATAAAAACCCCCTCTGGGCAAAAGCGTCATATCATCCGGCGTAAGTTCGGAAATCAATTTATCGACGGGATAATATTCACCGTTCGGTTGTTCATGGTATTTTTGCGTATAGCCGCTCTGGATATAGGGCCAGGGCGTGTTGCTGTAAAAGCGCGCCAGATCGTTGAGCGACGTCTCCGCAGGATGTTCGGCATCCCAGTCCGCGGAACTCCACACCTCCAGATTGACGAAATCCCGGAAACACCGCGGGTTGAGTCCTTGATCATAAAAATAAACCCGAACCCGACGATTATAAGATACATCGTTGTGTTTTTCGCACAATTGATTATAGAAATCCAACTCTCTCTTTCCAGAATCTATTCCCCAATATGTTGTGCCATTTCCTACAAAAATGACATGATATTCCAACGGATTATCCTGCGAGAGGCCGACGGATATCGTATACATACTTTCATATTTCAGCACAAAAGCCCGGGTATAATAATCCTCATACGATTTGACGCAACCGACAGCCGACAAAACGCCTAACAGGAGAATAAGCCTTTTCATAATTGCTACGGTTTATTATAAGTAACGATCCGGAACCACCAGGTATAATTCCGGGTATTCTCACCCCGTGTCAGCGGGAGAACAACGCCATCATCTCCCAAAACACGTCCGTTCACCGCATCAAAAGCTCCACTGGCAAAGTATCCGTTGTGATCTCCGCTCCAACCCCAATTACAATGTAAAAGGAGACATTTATCAACCCTCGTTCTTATCAAATTCGACCCGGAATAGGTGTCTATAATACTTTCATAAGTAGCACAACCGTCTATTACCCAGGCATGACCGTAACAATTATCAGTCATTGCGCCGATAAATACCGGGCAGCCCGCCTTCAGTTTCGATACGATCAAACCCGAATCATAGCCGATTTCCCGCTTCGTTCCATAATACCCGATATTTCTCAAAAAACGTTTTGCATAGATCGGAAGGGCAAAGGACTCTCCTTTTCCCCAATAATTATATGCCATACGGCATCCTCGACCTACTTTCACAGACATTTCAGCCAATTCACTATACACTTCAGTGTCATATTTTTTTGCGTCATATTTTTTCACCAAAGGCCAGTTGCAATAATCTCGGGGGTATTCATGGTAAGCCATAATTTGCGCAACCGCAATCGCCACACATCCTGCGGGATAATTCCCGGGCGTCCGATCACTGAAAGGCGATTGCTGATGCCACTTGGTAGTCAGCATGGGACGAACATAATCTGCAAGATATACTCCGCGCCCTTTATCATAGACCAGACCTCCGTTATTTGGAGCTTCCAGATACAAATCAATAAGTTGCGTTTTGAGAAAAAGCGGACCGGAACCTCCTGTGCCGGCATTAATATCTCCCAGATAATATTCGTCTTCCTCCTCGCAGTAAAGGTTCTCGGTTATCCGCCACGCATCGGGCTCAAATGCATTCAACCGTAAATCCTCTTCCGTGGCGACATACTCGTCATAAACCGCAACAACCGGTTCTAAACGATTGTCCGCAGCGAGAATCGCACTGCCTTCTCCCTCACCGAATTCAACGATATAGGCAAGACGATCGTCCTGCACATCCGAACTGCGGGTCGCACCCCGGCCGGAACCGGACCGAAAAACAGGCGTGACACGCTGCACCGTTCGCTGCTTACCCGAAGCACGGGTTCCGGAACCGTCGATAACCGCCAACGCACTGGCAAGATTCTCCAAAGCCCGAGTTTCGGAAACGGCGTGCGACTCCGAAACGGCCTCGCGACTTCCGTCTGCCACCGAATCCACTTCACAGGCAATGAAACTGAATGCGACACCGCCGCACAGTAAAAGATAGAATTTTCTCATAGAAAATCGGGATTAAGGGTTAACAGATAACAAGATAGAAAAAAACCGATGAAACCGAACTGTTTTACCCGTTTTATTTTATTAAATTTGCAATAATTTCGATGAAAAAACGTTGGAAAAACAAAATTGAAAAAACAAACAGAATAACACGACAAATACAATGAGCGAAGTCATCAACATCAAAGAACTCAACGAGCGCATCGAACGCGAATCCGTTTTCGTCGATACGCTCCGCAACGAAATGGGAAAGGTCATCGTGGGCCAGAGCCACCTGGTGGACACCCTGCTGATCGGCCTGCTGTCCAACGGCCACATCCTTCTGGAAGGCGTTCCGGGACTGGCCAAGACGCTGGCCATCACCACGCTCGCCAAGGCCGTCGACGCCTGTTTCTCGCGCATCCAGTTCACCCCCGACCTGCTGCCCGCCGACCTGATCGGCACGCTGATCTACTCGCAGAAGAACGAGGATTTCGTCGTCCGCAAGGGTCCGATCTTCGCCAATTTCGTACTGGCGGATGAAATCAACCGCTCCCCGGCCAAGGTGCAGTCGGCGCTGCTCGAAGCCATGCAGGAGCGTCAGGTGACCATCGGCGACAACACCTACCCCCTGCCGCAGCCCTTCCTGGTGCTGGCCACGCAGAACCCCCTGGAGCAGGAGGGAACCTACCCGCTGCCCGAGGCGCAGGTCGACCGTTTCATGCTCAAGGCCAAAATCTCCTACCCCAAGAAGCAGGAGGAGCGCGACATCGTGCGCATGAACCTCTCGGGCGCCGGCATGCCCGAGGTGGGCAGGGTCATCACCCCCGACGACATCGTCAAGGCCCGCAAGGTGGTCGAGGACGTCTACATGGACGAAAAGATCGAGAAATACATCATCGACATCATCTTCGCCACGCGCGAACCCGCGGAGTACAACCTCCAGAAGTTGCAGAACCTGATCGCCTACGGCGGTTCGCCCCGTGCGTCGATCTCGCTGGCCAAGGCCGCCCGCGCCTACGCCTTCATCCGCCGCCGCGGCTATGTCATCCCCGAGGACGTGCGCGCCGTCTGCCACGACGTGCTGCGCCACCGCATCGGCCTGACGTACGAGGCCGAGGCCGAGAACATCACCTCGGAGGAGATCATCACCGACATTCTCAACAACGTAATCGTACCCTAACGATGCAGGAAACCGAGAACGATATTCTCAGACGCGTCCGTAAGATCGAGATCAAGACCCGCGGTCTTTCGAACGAGATCTTCGCCGGAAAGTACCATACGGCTTTCCGCGGGCGGGGTATGTCGTTTTCCGAAGTGCGGGAGTACCGTGCGGGCGACGACGTGCGGGACATCGACTGGAACGTCACGGCCCGCTCGCGCAAACCCCACATCAAGGTCTACGAGGAGGAACGCGAACTGACGATGATGCTGCTGGTCGACGTGTCGGCCTCGCGCATGTTCGGTTCGACCGACCGTCTGAAAAAGAACATCATCACCGAGATCGCCGCCGTGCTGGCCTTCTCCGCCGCGCAGAACAACGACAAGGTGGGCTGCATCTTCTTTTCGGACCGGGTCGAGAAGTTCATCCCCCCGAAGAAGGGCCGCAGCCATATTCTGATGATCATCCGCGAACTGATCGGCTTCCGCCCCGAATCCGCGGGCACGAAACTCTCGGAGCCGGTGCGTTTCCTCACGAACGTCAACAAGAAGCGCTGCACGACCTTCATCCTCTCGGACTTCATGGACTCGACCGGCGACAAGTCGGCGCTGGACGACGCGCTGAAGATCGCCGGGAGCAAGCACGACCTGGTGGGCATCCGCGTCTACGATCCCCGCGAGACGGAGCTTCCCGACGTGGGTATCGTCGAGCTGAAGGACGCCGAAAGCGGCCGCAAGGTCTGGGTCGACACCTCGTCGCGGGCCGTGCGCGACCACTACGCCGCCTCGTGGCGGCAGCGCAGCGGCGAAATAGACACGACGCTCAAGCACAACCGCATCGACACGGCGATGATCTCGACCGACGGCGACTACGTGGCCGAATTGATAAAACTGTTCAAACAGCGATGAAACGACTCTTTGCAATAGCGCTTCTTTTCACGGGACTCGCGGCCCGGGCGCAGGAGACGCCCACGGTCACGGCGCGCGTCGAACCCGACAGCATCATGATCGGCGACCGCTTCGATTACGTCATCGACGTGGAGAAGGACCTGGTGCAGGTCGTGGAGTTCCCCGTGTTCGACCCCCGCGACGGCAAGATCGAACTGGTCGAAAACTGCCCGGTCGACACGCTCGAACGCGACGGCCGGCGGCTGAAACTGCGCAAGCGTTACCGGCTGGCCGCCTTCGACGAAGGCAAATACAACCTCGGCGCGGCGCAGGTGCTCTACGCCGACAAGAACATCCTCGACACGCTCCGCAGCACCGATTCGGTCTATCTGGAGGTCGCGACGTTCCAGATCGACTCCACGTCGCAGTCGATCTACGACCTGAAAGCCCAGAAGAACCTGCCGTTCCGCTTCCGCGAGGTGAGCGGCTACGTCAAGTGGGGCATCGTCTTCCTCCTGGCGCTGCTCGTGGCGGGCTATGCGCTCAAGCGTTACCTGGCCAGCCGCGGCAAGGGCTTCGGCGACCTGTTCAAACCCGCCCCGCCGCTGCCGCCGCACGTGGCGGCCATCCAGGCCCTCGAAGCGCTCCACAACCAGAAACTGTGGCAGAACAACAGGCATAAGCAGTACTATTCGGGACTGACGGACATCCTGCGCACCTACATCGCCGCCCGCTGGGGCTTCGGCGCGATGGAGATGACCTCCGACGAGATCATCGAGACGATGCGCCCGGAGGAGCTGCGACAAGGCGCGGATGGACCTGACGGCGATCCTGCGCGACGCCGATCTGGTGAAGTTCGCCAAGGCGACGCCCGAGGCCGAGCAGAACGAGGCCGACTACCTCAAGGCGTACTATTTCGTCGAGGAGACGAAACCCGCCGAGGAGGAGACTCCCGCCGAGGAAGAGTCCCCGAAGCAAAACTAAACGCGACAACGATGTACAAGTTACTCTATATCATCCTGTTCCTTTTTACCGCCGCCGGGGCGCAGGCCCAGCAGCTGCCCGAACGCTCGCTGGTGCGCAAAGGCAACCGGCAGTACAACAAAGGCAACTACGAGCAGTCGATCGGCCGCTACGAGCAGGCCCTGCAAGCGGCTCCGGGGCAGTTCGAGGCGATCTACAACCTCGGCAACGCCCTACAAGGCCGAACGGTTCGACCGTGCCGAGCAGACCATGCAGCAGGCCGCGGCGGACTCGCTGCGCGCGGACACGGAGCGGGCCGAAGCGTTCTACAACCTCGGCAACGCCCAGTTCAAGCAACAGAAGTACCAGGAGGCGCTCGAAAGCTACAAGCAGTCGCTGCGCCTGAACCCCTCGGACATGGAGGCCAAGTACAACTACGCCTACACCAAGCGGCTGCTCGACCAGAACAAGAACGGTGGCGGCGGTGGCGGCAACGACCAGAAGGACCAGGACAAAGACCAGGACAAAGACCAGAACAAGGATCAGAACCAGAACGGCCAGGGTCAGCAAAACCCCGATCAGAAGGGTGACCAGAAAGACCAGAAAGGCGATCCCAAGGATCAGCAGGACGATCAGAAACAGGACCCGCAGGACGACAAGGGCGACAAGGGGGACAAAGGCGACCAGCAGGGCCAGCCGACGCCTTCGGGCATCTCTCCGCAGGAACAGCAGCAAATGCTCGACGCCATCCAGGCCCAGGAGGACAAGACCCAGGAGAAACTCAAGGAGAAACAGGGCGTGGTGGTCCGCGGAAAGAAAAACTGGTAAAACGTAAACGACTATGCATTTTGCTTCACCATATTATCTCTGGCTGCTGACGCTGCTCATGCCGATGATCGGCTACTACGTCTGGCGCACGCTGCAGGGCGGGGCCGCGATCCAGATTTCGAGCGTCGCCGGCGTCGTGCGCGCACCCCGGACCGTGCGCTACTACCTGCGTCACCTGCCCTTTGCGCTGCGCGCGGCGGCCTTCGCGCTGCTCGTCGTGGCGCTGGCGCGCCCGCAGGACGTCGAGCAGAACGTCCGCACCAACGCCGAGGGTATCGACATCATGCTGGCCATCGACGTCTCCGGTTCGATGCTGGCCCGCGACTTCAAGCCCGACCGCATCACGGCCGCCAAGGAGGTGGCCGGATCGTTCATCGCCGACCGATACGGCGACCGCATCGGACTGGTGGCCTTCGCCGGCGAAGCCTTCACGCAAAGCCCGCTGACCACCGACCAGAGCACGCTGCAAACCCTTTTGGCCCGTATCCGCAGCGGGCTGATCGAGGACGGCACGGCCATCGGCAACGGACTGGCCACGGCGATCAACCGCCTGCGCGAGAGCGATGCCAAATCGAAGGTCATCATCCTGCTGACCGACGGTGTGAACAACCAGGGCCAAATCGCGCCGATGACCGCCGCCGAAATCGCCAAGGCACAGGGCATCCGCGTCTACACGATCGGCGTAGGATCGGAGGGCATGGCCCCCTATCCGGCCATCGACATGTTCGGCAACCTGACGTTCGTCAACCAGAAGGTCGAAATCGACGAAAAGGTGTTGAAAGCGATCTCCGACATGACCGGAGGAAAGTATTTCCGGGCCACGGACAAGGACAAGCTGAAGGCCGTCTACAACGAGATCAACCAGCTCGAAAAGAGCAAGATCGAGGTGACGGAGCACATCTCCTACCACGAACTGTTCCTCACGTGGGTGCTGGCCGCGCTGGGACTGCTGATGGCGGAGTTCCTGCTTTCGAACCTCGTACTGAAACGAATACCCTGACGGAACGGCGATTCCGCTCCCCGGCAAAGTCCTCCCTTTGCCAAAGGGAGGATTTAGGAGGGAATGTCGATATTCAACGGGGCACTGCAAGTGCCCTAATGCAGACCCGGCGGGTTGAATATGGGCAAAAACAGGATACAATCCGCCGGGTCTGCATTAGTTATGTTCAGATTCGCAAATCCGCAATATCTCTGGCTGCTGCTCCTCGTCCCGGCACTCGTCGCGCTCTACTGGCTGGCAGCCCGCAACCGCCGCAGACGGCTCGCTCGCTTCGGCCGCCCGGGCATTCTGGAGGAGCTGATGCCCGAAGTCTCGACCGGGCGCATGGCTTTCCGGTTCATCCTTTTCTGTGCCGCCGTGACGCTGGTCATACTGGCCGCGGCACGCCCGCAGTTCGGATCGAAACTCCGCGAGGAGAAAGCCCAAGGTATCGAAATGATGCTCACGGTCGACGTTTCGAACTCGATGCTGGCCGAGGATTTCGAACCCAACCGCCTCGAACGGACCAAATACGCCATCGGCAAACTCTTCGAGGGGTTGCAGCAGGACCGTGTGGGACTGGTCGTCTTCGCGGGCGAACCCAAGGTCCAGCTGCCGATCACCTCGGACTACCGCATGGCCCGGGCCTTCGCCCGGCGGATCGACCCGTCGCTGGTATCGGTGCAGGGCACGGCCATCGGCAAGGCGCTGGAACAGGCGCTGCTCTCGTTCTCGGGCGATACGGAAGAGAGCCACGGAAGGGTCATCATCCTGATCACCGACGGTGAGAACCACGACGACGACGCCATCGCGGTGGCCGAGCGCGCCGCACAGATGGGTGTGAAGATCTTCACCATCGGCATCGGCACGCCCGAAGGCGCCCCGATTCAGATCGGCGGCGAATTCATCAAGGACGAGACGGGCGAAATGGTCGTCTCGAAGCTCAACGAGGAGATGCTGGCCAAGATCGCCGACATCACGGGCGGCGCCTACGTCCGCTCGTCGAAACAGTCGATCGGTCTCGACGAGATCGTCAGGACGATCAACGAGATGGAGCAGACCGAACTTTCGATGGTCCGCTTCGAGGAGTTCAACGAACAGTATCAATACCTGCTCATCGCCGCGCTGGTGCTGCTGCTGCTGGAATTCGTCGTGCTCGACCGCCGCAACCCGCTGCTGGCGCACCTGAACATCTTCCGCGAGAAATAGCCGCACCGCGGAGTGTGGCAGCGGCTTTGCAAGGTTCCGTCACAACCCCAGATTAACGGCCTATGTCCCTCGAAAACACCCCTGCCGCACGCATTTCGGCCCTCGCGGCGGCCCAGAAAACCTACTTCCGCTCGGGAGCGACGCTTCCCGAAGCGTTTCGCCGCACGATGCTCCGGCGCCTCGACGCGGCCCTCGCCAACTGGGAGAAACGCCTCTGCGACGCCCTGTGGACGGACCTGCACAAATCCCCCGAGGAGGCCTTCCTCACCGAAATCAGCATCGTCCGGGGCGAGATCCGCAGCCACCTCGGCCACCTCGGCAAATGGATGCGCCCCGAACCGCGCCCCCCGACGCCGCTCAAGCTCCTGCCGTCGAAAAGCCGGATCGTCTCCGAACCGCTCGGGCAGGCGCTCATCGTCGCACCGTGGAACTACCCCGTGCAGCTGCTGCTCAACCCGCTGGTCGGGGCGATCTCGGCGGGCTGCACCGCGCTGCTGAAACCTTCGCCCTATACGCCCCACGTCGCGAAGACGATCGAGGGGCTGATCTCGGAGATTTTCGACGAACAGTACGTCGCCGTCGTGCAGGGCGACCGGGAGGTCAACACCCTATTGTTCGGCATGCGCTGGGACGCGATCTTCTTCACGGGAAGCCCCGCGCTGGGACGGATCGTGATGGCCGCCGCGGCGAAAAACCTCACGCCCGTCGTGCTGGAACTGGGCGGCAAAAGCCCCTGCATCGTGGATCGCGGAGCCAACATCGAGGTCGCGGCGCGCCGCATCGCCTGGGGCAAGACCCTCAACGCCGGGCAGACCTGCATCGCACCCGACTATCTGCTGATACACCGATCGCTGCAAGACCGATTCACGGAAGCCTTCGCCCGCGCCCTGCATCGGCTTCACGGCGACGACGCGCAGCAAAGCCCCTGTTACGTACGGCTGGTCAACGACCGGGCTTTCGAGCGCGTAACGAGTTATCTCGCGCAGGGGAAAATCCTTGTCGGCGGCCGCACGGACGCCGCCGACCGCTACATCGAACCGACACTGCTCGCGGAGGTTGACCCCGCGTCGCCCGTGATGCAGGAGGAGATCTTCGGTCCGGTCCTGCCGATGCTCCCCTTCGACGACATCGGCGAAGCCGTGGCGCTGGTCAACGACCGCGAAAAACCGTTGGCGCTCTACTACTTCGGACCCGAAAAGGCGGGCCGCGAGGTCCTGCTGCGCACCTCTTCGGGCGGCGCGTGTCTCAATGACGTGATCATGCAGATCGCCAACGACCGCCTGCCGTTCGGCGGCGTGGGCAACTCGGGCATGGGCCGCTACCACGGCCGTGACAGTTTCGACGCCTTCTCCCACCGCCGCGGCGTGGTCGAGTCCCCGGCGCGGTTCGACCTGCCGTTCCGCTACCCGCCCTACAAAGGGTTCCGGTGGGTAAAGAAAATACTTTGACAACCCTCCGATACGCATTCATCCCGTCCTGCAAATCGCAGGTCCCGTATTCACAGCCAAGGGCCGTGCATGCAAATCGGCCCCTCCCCCAGGTTCCCTCCTTGGAGGGGATTTGAAGTTTCCATCCCTTCCCGGCCGGTTTTACCAATTTATTCCGTATCTTTGTCGCGGCAGGTCCGCTCTGTCGCTGCCGGCCGCGGCCGGGAGAGGAAAGTCCGGGCAACGCAGAGCGCCACGCAGGCTAACGACCTGACAGCCGTGAGGTTGTGGTAGCGTAACAGAAAACGACCGCCCGCAGGAGTCGGTGAAAGTTCCGGAGATTCTCCCGAATCGCGGATTTTCCTGATGGCTCCGGCGGGTAAGGGTGAAAAGGCGGGGTAAGAGCCCACCGCGGGGGCAGCGATGTCGCCCGGCAGTACGTCTCGCGGGTTGCAAGACCGTGTATACCGGCAATTAAGGGTTGCTCGCCCGATGCCGGGGGGTAGGTTGCTCGAGACGGCAGGAGACTGCCGCCCTAGATAAATGACAGGGGCCCGGGGTTCGCCCCGGGGACAGAACCCGGCTTACAGGACCTGCACGTACGGAGGTGCCGCAGCAATGCGGCGCCTCCTCTGTTTTCAACCGTGCCCCGCCGCAGAAGTCCCTGCCGGCGGCATCCGACACTGGCACTTTTTTTGAGCCCGCCACCCCGAATGACGACACTCCGCGAACATATCCGGCAAGGCGGCGGCTACAAATGGTGGATTCTGGGCATGATCATGCTCGGAACCTTCATGGCCGTGCTGGACGTGACGGTGGTGAACGTCGGACTGCCGGCGATCATGTCGGCGTTCGGCATCGGCATCTCGTCGGCCGAATGGGTCATCACGGCCTACATGATTACGATGACGATCATGCTTCCGTCGGCCGGGTGGTTTGCGGACCGGTTCGGCAACAAACGCGTCTACATTCTCGGACTGGTGCTGTTCCACGCTCGGCTCGTGGCTCTGCGGAAAAGCCCCCAGCGACCCGTTCCTGATCGCCTCGCGGGCCTTGCAGGGCTCTCGGCAGCGGCATCATCCAAGCGCTGGGACTGGCGATCGTGACGCGCGAGTTCAAGCCCGCGGAGCGCGGTCTGGCGCTGGGTCTGTGGTCGATGGCCGCGGCGGCTTCGATCTCGTTCGGGCCGCTGCTGGGCGGCTATCTGGTCGATGCGTACAGCTGGCACAAGATATTCGACGTAAACGTGCCGGTGGGCCTCGCGGCCATCCTGCTCTCGGCATTCATCCAGAAAGAGTGGCGGGGCGGCGTGCGCCGCCCCTTCGACTGGAAGGGGTTCGCGGCCATCGTGCTGTTCATGCCCCTGACGATCTACGCCCTTGCCCGCGGAAACTCGCCCGCCAACCACGAAGGCTGGGCCTCGCCGACGGTGATCGCCTGCTTTGCCGTCGCGGCGGCGGCGTTCGCGTTCTTCATCGTCACGGAACTGCGCAACCCCGCGCCGCTGCTTCAGATCCGGCTGCTGGGCGAACGGAATTTCGGCGTTTCGATGAGCGTACTGACGCTCTTTGCGGTCGGGATGCTCGGCGGCACCTATCTGCTGCCGCTCTACATGCAGCGCGGGCTGGACTACACGGCCCTGATGGCCGGGAGCGTCTTCCTGCCCGTGGGACTTATCCAGGGGGTGCTTTCGGCCGTCTCGGGTTACATGACCCGCTATGTGAAACCCCTCCTGCTGGTCGTCGCGGGCATCCTGGTCATGGCGCTGAGCTTCTGGCTCGCAAGCCGCTTCACGCTCCACACCACCCACCGCCATATCCTGTTCGTGCTCTACCTGCGCGGCCTGGGCATGGGACTCACGTTCGCGCCCCTGAACCTCTTTTCGCTCAAAAACCTCACCCAGGAGGACATGGCCGCAGCGGCCGGCATCTCGAACAGCATCAAGCAGCTCGCGGGCAGTTTCGGCATCGCCATCCTCACAGCCGTCCTCGCGGCCCGCACGGCCTACCACACGGCGCACGAAACGCTCCCGGCGGCCCAAACCTATGTCGAAGGGGTCACCGACGCGCTTTCGGTCGTGGTATGGCTCACCCTGACATCGGCCGTGCCGCTCGTGTGGGTGCTCCTGAAACGCAAAAAACGGGAAAAAACCGGGTAAGGCCCTACATCAGCCCCATGCGCTTGCGGGCGAACTGCATGACCCACGCCGGGGACTGCTCGCGCGCCAGCATGTCGCGCATGTACTCCATGTAGGGTTCCGAATGGCGGAACCAATGCTGCAACCCCTCGCAGAGCGAGTTCTTGCGGCAGCCGTCGGAGCCGGTCTCGAAACGGTGCTTCGGGCATTCGCCCCGGCAGGCGAAATAGTATTTGCAGCGGAGGCATTCGCCCGGCAGGGCGTTGCGCTTGGCCAGTCCGAAATCGCGGCGCTTCTTCGTGCGGTAAATCTCCTTCAGCGACTTCTCGGCGATGTTGCCCAGCTTGTGTTCGGGATAGACGAAGTGGTCGCACGAGTAGACGTCGCCGTTGTGCTCGACCACCAGCGCGTCGCCGCACGTCTCGCCCATCGAGCAGACGCCCGGAGGCACGCCGCACCACTGGGCCAGCGTCGCGTCGAACATCTGCACGAACGTACGCCCCACGTCGCTCACCACCCACACGTCGAACACGTCGCACAGAAATTCCCCGTAGCCCTTGGCCGTCACCGACCATTCGGCCAGCCGCGCGCCTTCGCGGTCGGGCGAGACGATCAGCGGCCGGTGGAACCCGGGCTTGTCGACGACATGCTCCACGGCAGGCAGGAACTGCATGTACTTGCTGTGCACCGTGTCGCGGAAGAAACGGTAAATCTCCCCGCCGCGCCCCTCGCACAGTTTGTTCACCACGCTCAGCGTGTTGTACTCCACGCCGCTGCGCTGGAACATTTCGATCGTCCGCATCACCCGCTCGAAGGTGGGCTTGCCGCCCTTCGTCAGGCGGAATGCGTCGTGGATGTCCTGCGGTCCGTCGAGCGAAATCCCCACCAGAAAATTGTTCCCGGCGAACAGGTCGCACCACGCCTCGTCGACCAGCGTGCCGTTGGTCTGGAGGATGTTCTCGATCTTCTTTCCGCCGGCGTACTTTTCCTGAAGGGCCATCGCCTTCCGGTAGAAATCCACCCCCAGCAGCAGCGGTTCGCCGCCGTGCCAGCAGAACTGCACCGTCGGGACTTCGTTGGCCTCGATGTACTGCTTGACGTAAAGTTCCAGCAGTTCGTCGCTCATCACGGCCTGCCGGCCGCCGTACTGCACCGCCTTGTCGAGGTAATAGCAGTAGTGGCAGTCGAGGTTGCAGGCCGAGCCGGCCGGCTTGAGCATCGTCGAGAAGGCGACGGGACCAGCCTGCTTCTCCGCATCGCGGAAAGTGAAAATATCCTTGTTCTTCATGTAACGTTCCCAGATTTACGAATGAAACGGACCGAGTCCGCAATTATTTTGACAAATATACGGAAACGGCAGGGCAATCGGGAACATTTTATGGTCAAAATTTGTCGAACGGTGTCCCAATATGCCACAAATATCCGGAAAAAAGAGGGACCGAAGGATCAAAACCACTATCTTTAACGGCTGAATTCCCCTTAATCCGATGAACCCGAGAAAAACGCTGCTGCTCCTGCAATTCCTGCTCTGCGCCGCGGCCGCCGCGGCACAAAGCGCAGAGGTGCGTTTCCGCGTCGCCGACCGGACGACGCGCGAGGCCGTCGTGGGCGCCGTGGCCGAACTGCGCAGCCGCACCGACACCGCGGCGGCGCCCCTTTACACCACCTCGGACATCGAAGGGCGCGGCACGTTTCCCCGCGTACCGCGCGGCGACTACCGGCTCACCGTCACCTCGCTCGGTTACGACTCGCTGCGCCGCGATCTGCGGGTCGGCGCGGCGGCCGTCCGGCTCGACTCGCTGTGGCTCGCGCCCCGCGCCGAAACCATCGACCAGGTGACCGTCGAAGCCCCGGCGCTCCGTTCGTCGGTACGCGGCGACACGCTCTCCTACCGCGCCTCGGCCTACAAGGTCTCGTTCGGCTCCGACGCCGAGTCGCTGATCTCGAAGATGCCCGGACTGGAGGTCGCCGACGGGGGCATCGAAGCCCAGGGGCGCACCGTGCAGCGGGTCTACGTCGACGGGCGCGAGTTCTTCGGCAACGACGTGATGTCGGCCATCCGCAACATCCCGGCCGACATGATCGAGAGCATCGACATCTACAACTCGCAGAGCGATCAGTCGGAGTTCACGGGCGTCGACACCGGCGAGGGGCACACGTCGCTCAACATCGTGACGCTCCCCGACAAGCGGCGGGGCGCCTTCGGCCGCCTCTACGGCGCCTACGGCATTGCGGACAAGTACATCGGGGGCGGCAACGTCAACATTTTCGACAACGACCGCCGCATCTCGGTGGTGGGTCTGGCGAACAACATCAGCCGCCAGAATTTCTCGTTCGAGGACATCCTCGGCACGACGGACCAGTCGGGCCGGAAGAGTTCGAACAACAACTTCATGGTCCGCCCCCTGGACGGCATTTCGACGGTGCAGGCCGTCGGCGTCAATTACAGCGACGACTGGGGCGCGAAGGGCAAGGTCACGGCCAGCTACTTCTTCAACCGCACCGACAACCGCAACACCAGCCACAGCGACCGGCAGACCTTCACCTCGACGGACAAACTGGTGCTCTACAACGACGAGAACCGTTCGAAGACGCTCAACTTCAACCACCGCTTCAACTCGCGCATCGACTACAGGTTCTCCGACCGCCACTCGGTGATGATGCGCACCTCGTTCAGCCTGCAGGACAACAACTACCGCAACGAACTGCGGAGCCGCACGGACAACAAATTTTCCGACGACAACATCCGCTTCGTCTACCGCCGCCGCAACTTCGGCCACAACAACAGCGACGGCTACAACGTCTCGAACTACCTGCTCTACCGATACCGCCTGCCGGGCGCCACGTCGCACAACCTGACCGTAGGGGCCGGGGGAACCTACCGCAGCTACGAGCAGTTGAGCTGCCCGCGGCAGTACACCTTCCGCGATCCGGACAACATCGAGTGCGACACGTCGGACTACTCTTCGCGCAACATCACGCGCACCGACCGCGACCAGCCGGGCTACGACGTGAACGGTAACGTGAGCTACACCCGGCAGCTCTCGAAACGCTCGCGCCTGAGCTTCGAATACCGCATCAACTACACCGACAACAGCGTCGAACGCAATACGTTCGTGCTCACCAAGGAGAATGTTTTCCCGGACGAGCGCAACCCGAAGCAGTCCACCGAGTACGACTACGCCTACCTGACCCACCGCATCGGCAGTACGTACCAGTACTATTTCAAAAAGACGAAGATCGCCGGAACGCTCTACTACCAGCATGCCGCCTTCAGCAGCGACTACGCCTTCCCCTATGCGCGGAAGACCGGGGCGTCGTTCGACAACCTGACGTACAGCGTGGTGGCCAACATCAACGTCAACAGCAACAACACCCTGAAGTTCAACGCCTCGGGGCGCACGTCGAATCCCCGCGCCACCGACCTGCAGGACATCGTCAACACCACCAACCGCCAGAGCGTCTTCGCCGGAAACCCCGGTCTCGACCCGGTCTACACCCACCGTCTTTCGGGCCAGTACATCCGCTCCAATCCCGCCAAGGGACGCACCTTCACCGTCTCGGCGGAAGCGACGGTCAGCCCCAACACCATCACCGACTCGCTGGTGATCGACTCGCCGGATTTCGTGATCGACGACGAAGGGACCAAATTGGGCGAAGGCAACCAGTACACCAAGCCGGTCAACCTCGCGGGGCTTTGGAGCCTGCGCGCCAGCGTCAACTACGGCATGCCGGTCCGGTGGCTGCGCTCGAACCTCAATTTCCGGGCGGGCGTCTCGACGGGGCGCATCCCGAGCATCATCAACGGCGAGCGCAACTTCCTGAACAACAACGTCTACAACGCCGGTCTCACGCTCGGAAGCAACATCTCGGAAGCGGTGGACTTCCGCCTGAGCTATACGGGCCGCTACAACGTCAGCCGGAGTTCCTCCGAGGTGCGCACGCTCGACAACACCTATTTCAGCCAGACGGCGAAGGCCGAGACGACGTTCGTCCTCTGGAAACGCCTCGTCCTGCGCGCCAACGCCGACTACAACTATTACCGGGGGATCACGGACACGTTCCTCGAAGAGCGGCTGATCTGCAACGCGATGCTCGGCGTCAAACTCTTCCGCAACGGCCTGGGCGAAGCGAGCGTCGGGGTGAACGATATCCTCGACCAGAACGGCACGACCTTCCGCCGCACGGTGTCGGGAACGACGCTGCGCAACGTGACGAACCTGGCCATCGGCCGCTACCTCTCGTTCCAGTTCACCTACAACCTGCGTCTTTTCCGCCGCCAGCGCAACGCCGTGATGGACGCATTGCAGGGAAAGTAGCCGATTTTTCGCCCGAAGCGCCTGTTATTCGCGGTTTTTTCACTAAATTCGTACCCAAACCCAATAATCCATTATGAAAAAACTACTTCTGACACTTCTGCTGTTCAGTGCCGGGACCGGAATTTCCGCAGCCAAAACTTACGATCTGAAATCCCCCGACGGGAAAATCGCCGTACGCGTGGATGTCGGCGCCGACGCCGTCACCTACTCCATTTCGCGCGACGGCAAAGAGCTGATCGCCCCCTCGCCCCTTTCGCTCACACTCGCCGACGGGCGCGTGCTCGGACAGAAGGCCACGGTGCGCAAGGCGTCGGCGAAAAGCGTCGACGAGACCATTGAGGCGCCCTTTTACAAACGCAGCATCGTCGAGGACCGTTACAACGCCCTGACGCTCACGTTCAAAGGGGATTACGGAATCGACTTCCGCGCCTATGACGACGGCGTGGCCTACCGGTTCCGCACCTCGATGAAGGGCGAAATCACCGTCGCCGACGAACTGGTGGACATCCGTTTCCCGGAGGACTTCACGACACTGGTTCCCTACGCGCGGGACGGAAAGAAGGAGCCGGGACTGGCCCGCTACTACTTCAACAGCTTCGAAAACACCTACTCCACCCAGCCCGTCTCGAAGGTCGCCGACGACCATCTGGCCTTCCTGCCCATCCTGGCAGACGCCGGAACGGCGAAAATCGTCATCACCGAGGCCGACCTGGAGGACTACCCGGGCATGTACCTCTACAATCCCACGGGCGGCAAGGCCCTGCGGGGCAACTTCGCGCCCTATCCGGCCAAGGAGGTGCAGGGCGGGCACAACGAACTGCAGCTGCTGGTGACCGAGCGCGAGGACTTCATCGCCCGCACCCCGGGGACCCGCACCTTCCCGTGGCGCGTCTTCGCCATCGCCGGACGCGACATCCAGCTGGCCGACAACGACCTGGTATACCGCCTCGCCGCGCCCTCGCGCGTGGAAGACATCTCGTGGATCAAACCCGGCAAGGTGGCCTGGGACTGGTGGAACACCTGGAACCTTTACGGCGTGGACTTCAAGTCGGGGATCAACAACGAAACCTATAAATACTACATCGACTTCGCCGCCGACCACGGCATCGAATACGTCATCCTCGACGAAGGCTGGGCCGTGAACAAGAAAGCCGACCTTTTCCAGGTCGTTCCCGAGATCGACCTGCCCGAACTGGTCGCCTACGGTAAGGAACGCGGCGTGGGCATCGTCCTCTGGGCCGGATTCTACGCTACGGAACGCGACCTGGAACGCGTCTGCAAACACTATTCGGAGATGGGTATCAAGGGCTTCAAGGTCGATTTCCTCGACCGCGACGACCAGAAGATCGCCGACTTCACCTACCGCCTCGCGGAAACGGCGGCCAAATACCGCCTGTTCCTCGACATGCACGGCTACCACAAGCCCGCGGGAATCCAGCGGACCTATCCCAACGTGCTCAACTTCGAGGGTGTCTTCGGACTGGAGCAGATGAAGTGGACCAGCGAAAAGACCGACATGGTGACCTACGACGTGACGATTCCCTTCGTCCGCATGCTCGCCGGACCGATGGACTACACGCAGGGCGCCATGCGCAACGCCACGCGCCGGAACTTCCGCGCCGTAGGCTCCGAGGCCATGAGCCAGGGCACGCGCTGCCGCCAGCTGGCCGAATACGTGATTTTCGAATCGCCGTTCAACATGCTGTGCGACTCGCCGTCGAACTACATGCGCGAGCCGGAATGCACGGAGTTCATCGCCTCTGTTCCGACGACGTGGGATGAGACCGTGGGTCTCGACGGCCGCGTCGGAGAGTACGTCTCCATCGCACGCCGCAGGGCGACACGTGGTACGTCGGCGGCATGACCGACTGGAATGCCCGCTCGCTGACCGTCGACCTCGGCTTCCTGGGCGAAGGTGCCTACACCGCCGAACTGTTCCGCGACGGCGTCAACGCCGACAAGGCGGCCCGCGACTACAAACGCGAGTCGGTCGAAATCCCCGCCGACCGGAAACTGACGGTGAAGATGGCTCCCGGAGGAGGCTTCGCCCTGAAGATCACGCGCAAATAACGCGCAGCCACACGCACGAAAAACCCGGGCGGCCTCGATGGGCCGCCCGGGTTTCGTTTCGGAGAACGGATTACTCCCGTATCACTCCTGCGTGAAGACTGCCGTATAACGATTGCCCTGCGCGAGGATTTCACGCGCCAGGCAACGCACCGCGTCGGGTGTCACGGACGTGAACAGCGCCTCGTTGTCCTTGTCCAGGTCTACGCCGTCGAAATACTCCGCACGCATCTTGTCGAGCCAGTAGGAGGTGGATTTCAGGTTCTTCGACTTACGCTCGGCGTTGACTTTCTTAAAGTAGAGCATCGCCTCGTTCACCTCCTGCTCCGAAGGAGCCTCGGCGGCCAGCCGTTCGATGCCCTTCTGCACCTCGCCCAACAGCATTTCGCGCAGCTTGGGGTCGGTGTCGAAGCTCACCACCAGCTGGCAGTAGCCGCGGGGGCGTGCGCTGACCTCGTCGTGCACGCCGACGTAATAGGTTCCGCCCTTCTCCTCGCGCACCGTCGTCAGGTAGCGCGCGCCGAGAATGTAGGTGACGTAACGCAGCACGGCGTAATTCTCCGGGGTATAGTCGAACCGCCCGTGGTAGATGCGTTCGATCGACGATTTGGGCGTCACGGCGCCCGGGACGACCGCGTCGTATTCCGTCGTTCCGGGAACGATCCGAAAATCCGTCTTCGCGAATTTCCGCTTCGGGGCCGCGGGCAGCGAGCCGATGTATTTCTCGACGAGCGGACGCGCCTCGGCGGCCGGCATCTCGCCCGCGAAGAAAAAGACGAAGTCGGCGGCGTTGCCGAAAAGTCTGTCGTAGAGCCTGCGGGCCGCCTCGCGGTCGAAGCGGTCGAGCGTCGAGGGCGTCGCCCGCCGCAGCCACGGATGGCCGCCGTATTTCGCGCTGTCAGCGCGCTCGGCGAAAAGCGCTTTGGGCGACTTCTCCTTCCCGAGCGACGTGCGGGCCAGGTCGATATAGTCGCCGTAGGCCCGCTCCGAGAAATTGGGGCAGGTGATATAGAGGTGCAGCAGTTGCAGCAGCAGTTCGAAATCGGCTACGCCGGACGCTCCCGAAAAGACGCTTTCAGTCCGCCCCAGCGTCACCATCAGGTTGGCGTCGTGGGCGGAAAGCAGGTCGCGCATCCCGGTGCGGTCGAGGTCCTTCACGCCCATCGTGCGGACGTAGTTCTGAAGCAGGTGCATGCCCTCCACGTCGCTGTCGCGGGCAAAGCCGCCCTCGCAGACCGCCGCCACCGCGACCTTGCGGACGCCGATCACCTCGGGAACGGTGCGCCAGAGGACCTTCACGCCGTTCGAAAGCGTCCACTCTTCGGCCCCGAGGGGCGCCTTGCGGGTCCTGACGACCTTTCCGGGCGTCACCTTCTCCGTGAAGAGCGGCCCGGCGGACTTCCCGCGGCGCTCGGGACGGGCGATCTCCGCGTGCTTCACCGAGTCGATCAGGCCGAAAGCCTCCGCCTCCGCGGGAATCTTGTCTCTGTACTCCTCGGACGACGACACGAGTACGAGCATCCCCTCCGGCGAGGTCATGCCGGCACGCAGGCCGTTCACCTCCTCATAGGTCAGGGCGTCGAGCTGCTCCCCGACGATCCGCACGCGGTCATCGGGCGTCACGTAGGGCACGTTGCGCGTGAAATGCTCCACATAACGCCCGGCCAGGTCGGTGTTCGTGGCGAGCCGGTACTTTTCAAGCGCGGCTTTCTCGCTCCGCACCACCTTGGCACGTGCAGTCTCGAACTCCTCGCGGCTGAAACCGTAGCGGCGGATCTGCTCCACGTCGGTCAGCACCCCGGCCAACGCTTCGCGCATATTGTGCTCCTTGGGCAGGGCCGTCAGCATGAAGGTGTTCCGGCATGTGGCGAGGCTTCCGAGAACAGCCACCACGCGTTTGTAGCGGGCTTCGGGGCATTTCTCCGCCTCGGCCAGCCGGGCGCGCGCCATTTCGAGGAAGACCTTGCGCGCCAGTTCGCCGCGCACGGCGCCCACCGTCGCACGCTCCTCCTCCGACGGGTAGGGCTGGTAGAAGATCAGCTTCACGGCCACGGCCTTGGTCTCGGGGTCGGTCACCAGGCCGTAGCGGGGCTTGTCGCGCTGCGGAATGTCGTAGACCTCCTTCTGCGCGGGATTCTCGGCCTTCGGGATCGACGCCATCACGTCGCGGATCTTCCGCTCCATCGCGTCCACATCCACGTCGCCGACGACGATCACCGCCTGCAGATCGGGACGATACCACTTATGGTAGAAGTCGATAAGCGTCTGCCGCCCGAAGTTGTTGACGATCTCCATGTCGCCGATCACGTCGCGCCGGGCGTATTTCGACCCGTCGTACTCGACCTCGGCCGACTTGCGGGCCATGCGCGAACGGGCGTCGTTGCCGCGCCGCCACTCCTCGCGGATCACGCCCCGCTCCGACTCGATCTCCCCGGGTTCGCAGGCGATGTAATAGGACCAGTCGTGCAGGATCAGCAGCAGCGAGTCCACCAGCCCCTCGCGCACCAGCGGCACGTTGGAAACGTTGTAGACCGTGCGGTCGCGCGAAGTGTAGGCGTTGACGTTGTAGCCGAAGCGCACCCCGTTGGCCGCCAGGTAGTTGAGAATACCCTTCCCGGGGAAGTGCTTCGTTCCGTTGAAGGCCATGTGTTCGAGGAAATGGGCCAGCCCGTTCTGGTCGTCCTCCTCCTGCAGGGCGCCGACGTCGTGGGCGATGAAGAAATCCGCCCGCTGCCGGGGATTGTCGTAATGCCGGATGTAGTAGGTCATCCCGTTGTCGAGGCGCCCGACCCGCACCTCGCCGTCGAGCGGCATCTTCTCTTGCGGGCCTGCGGGGACTTGCCCCGCCGCCGGAACGGCCAGCAGACAGAGCAGGGCCGCACGGATCAGAACGGATTTTTTCATCGTGGATTCGCTTAATTACGTAGTGTAGTCCTGCAAATATACGAAAAAGTCGCGCAAGAGGCGCTAAAAAACAACCGTCGCGTATCAATTACACTTCAAAATAACTACCTTTGCGTTACACACACCATTTACAACCCGAACAATGAAAAGAAAAAGCAATTGGTTAAAGAATTTGCTGCAATGGGGCACGCTTGCGGCAATCGTGGGATTCGTGGTCTACGGGCTTACGCTCGGGGAGAAACCCGCGGACGTGGAGGCCTACTGCCCGTTCGGCGGACTGCAGGCGCTGGGAAGCTACCTGGTCAACAACTCGCTGGCCTGCACGATGTCCATGACGCAGATCATGGTGGGCGTCATGCTCGCCGTGGGAGTGATCCTTTTCAGCAAACTCTTCTGCGGCTACCTCTGCCCGCTGGGAACCGTCAGCGAATGGATGGGCAGGGGCGGCAAGAAGCTGAAGGTCAGCGTTGAAATACGCCCGGGAAGCATCGCCGACCGCCTGCTCCGCGCCGTCAAATACGCCCTGCTGTTCTACGTATTCTACATGTCGGCGTCGAGCAGCGAGCTTTTCTGCAAGAATTTCGACCCCTACTACGCCGTCGCCACGGGCTTCAGGGCGAGATCACCGTCTGGATGACCGTCATCTCGGTTGCGGTGCTCTTCCTCGGCAGCTTTTTCGTCAAAATGTTCTGGTGCAAATACATCTGCCCGCTGGGCGCGTTGAGCAACATCTTCAAATTCACCGTCACCTTCGTGTGCATCGTCATCCTGCTGTGGGTGCTCGGGCTGCTGGGCGTGGCCTCGGCCTGGGTATGGGTTTTGGGCATCGCCTGCCTCGCGGGCTACCTCTGGGAGATGATCTACCTGCGGAGCAAAGTCTTCCCGCTGCTGCACATCGTCCGCGACGAGGCCACGTGCACCAAGTGCGACGTCTGCCGCCGCAAATGTCCCTATTCGATCGACATCAAGAACCTCGACAAGGTGAAGCACATCGACTGCACGCTCTGCGGAACGTGCGTCTCGGCCTGCCCCGAAGATTCGCTGCAGGTCGGCGGCAAACGCTCGCTGCGCTGGCTGCCCGGCATCCTGGCCGTCGCGCTCTTCGGCGCGGCGCTGTGGTTCGGCAGCCACTGGGAGCTTCCGACCATCGACGAGAAGTGGGGCGAATACGAGCAGGTCGAGGGCATGCAGACCTACGAAATCGAGGGGCTGACCTCGGTGAAGTGCTTCGGCAGCTCGAAGGCCTTTTCCGCGAAGATGCAGAAAGTGCCGGGCGTCTACGGCGTGAAAACGTTCGTCAAACGCCACGCCGTGGTGATCAGCTACGATCCCAAGGCGATCGACGAGACGAGCATCGACAAGGCGATCTTCTCGCCGACGACCATGAAGTTCGCAACGCCGAAAGCCGGCGTCGACTCGCTGTCGGTGGTCCGCATCGGCGTCGAGGGACTCCACGATAAGATGGACATGGTCTACTTCGGAGCCATTCTGCGCAACATCGACGGCATCTGCGGCTTCGATGCGCAATACGACTGTCCGGTAGCCGTTACGCTCTACGTCGACCCGTCGGCCGCGATTCCCGAAAAGATGCTCCGCGACTCGATCGAGGTCAAGGAGGCCCACATGCTGGCCCACGGCGGCAAGGTCCGCGTCATTCCGGTCCACTACCAGCTCAAGAGCTACGACCCCGCCGCCGGCAGGATCGGCCGCCGCGAGTTCCTCGACCTGATGTTCGAGCAGACCCGCGACCTCTCGGCGCCATTCAAGCATAACACCGAGACCTACGGCGACGACGCGAAGTATCCCAAGGGCGTCTACGAAGTCGAGTGCCGGGGTATCGAGAAGCCGCTCATCAAGCGCAGCTTCCCCTACTTCCGCGGGTTCCTCTCGCTCAAGGAGGGCATCACGCGGCTCGACGTGGCGCTGAACGACGAGGAGGTTCCCGTACTGCGGATCGTCTACGTCAAGTCGATGTGGGACGATGCGAAGATCTGGAACGAACTGCTCAACGCCAAGGTGTGGCCCGTGAAGTACAAGGACGGCACGCTCAAGGACGAGGAGCCGAAGTTCACCTTCAGAACCGAAGGGCACACGCTCTGACACAAAATACGTACAGGGGGCTTGTGATACGCAAGCCCCTTTTTTCGAGATAAACCGAGAAGACTATGAAAAAAGCGATTTTTTACCTGCTGGCCTGCGCCCTGCTCCCGGTTGCGGCGTCGGCCGACGAGGGCATGTGGCTGGTCAGCACGTTCCGGGACGTGATCTACCCCCAGATGAAGAAGGAGGGGCTGAAACTCAAACCCGGAGAGATTTACAACGAGGAGTCCCCGGCGTTGTGCAACGCCATCGTGGCCGTCGACGGCGGCATGGGCACGGGCAGCGTGATTTCGGACAAGGGACTCGTCATCACCAACCACCACGTGGCCTACGGCGACATCCACTCGCTGAGCACCCCCGCGAAGAACTACCTCGAAGAGGGCTTCTGGGCGCTCCGCCAAAAGGACGAACTGCCGCTCAGGCAAGACCGTGACCTTCCTGCGGCAGGTCCGCGACGTGACGGACGAGGCCCTGGCCATCCGCGACTCGCTCGAAAAGGCCAACAGCCTGGGGGTCTTCGGGACGCGCAAGGTCTACGGCATCCTCGAACGGAAATACGGCAAGGACACCCCCTTCGATGTGGAGTGCGCTTCGATGTGGAAGGGCAAGAAATACCTGCTGTTCTACTACGAGACCTATAAGGACGTGCGCCTCGTGGGCGCGCCTCCCGTGAAGATCGGGGCCTTCGGCGGCGAGCAGGACAACTGGGGCTGGCCCCAGCACAAGGGCGACTTCGCCCTCTACCGCGTCTACGGCGACGCGAAGGGCCGCCCGGCGGCTTACGCGGAGGACAACGTGCCCATCACGCCCCGCAAGGTGCTCAACGTCTCGACGAGCGGCATCCACGACGGGGACTACGCCATGGTGATCGGCTTTCCGGGCCGTACCAACCGCTACATGTCGTCATTCGCCGTGCGCGAAAAGGAGCACGTGACCAACCCCGTGGTGATCAAGGCGCGCCGCGACCGCCTCGACATCATGCTGCGCCACATGGAGGCCGACCCGGACGTGCGGCTGATGTACAGCGACAAGTATTTCAACATCAGCAACTACGCCGACTACGCCAAGTGGGAGAACATCTGCCTGCGTCGTTACGACGTAATCGGCATCCGTGCCGCCGAGGAGGCGCGCCTCGCCGCCTGGATCGATGCCGACCCGGCCCGCAGGGCCGAATACGGCGACCTGCTCGCCAACCTCAAGAAGGGCTACGAGGCCCGCGCCGAAGCCGTGCGCGAAAAGTGCTACTACCAGGAGACGTGGATTCGCCCGAGCGACGTGATGATGACGGCCAACCGTCTCGGCACGCTCGTCGACCGCATGCGGCGCGACGGCATCGCCTCGGTGCAGGATGGCGACAAGAACTTCGCGGGCGTGAAGTCCAACACCCGCCGGATGATGAAGGACTTCGACCTGGCCACCGACAAGGAGGTGCTGACGCGGATGATGGAGAGTTTCACCGGCAACGTGCCCCGCGAAATGTGGGGCGAACAGCTGCCGCAGCTTTACGACCGCTTCAAGGGCGACGTTCCGGCGCTGGTCGACTACGCGTTCGAAAACACCTGCTGCACCAGCTACGAAAAACTCTGCGCCTGGTTCGCACAGCCGCGCACCGCGGAGGAGATCCTCTCCGACCCGATGGCGGCGATGGCCAACTCGGTCAGTTCGCGGCGCTTCGCCGAGAAACTCAAGCAGGCCGAGGAGGCGTCGGGCATCGACGCCGACAAGGAGGAACTCCGCTACGCCCACGCCATTTACGAGATGCGCGAATCGGAGGGCACGCCCCAATATCCCGACGCCAACTCGACGATGAGACTCACCTACGGAACCGTGGGTCCGGTTTCGCCCAAGGACGCCGTGCACTACGACTCCCGTTCGACGATCGACGGCTACCTCGAAAAATACAATCCCGACGACTACGAATTCCGTGTCGACGAGCGGATGTCCTCGCTCATCCGCAGCAAGGACTGGGGCCGCTGGGGAGAAAACGGCCGGCTGTACGTCAATTTCCTCACCGACAACGACATCACGGGCGGCAATTCGGGCAGCCCGGTGCTCGACGCCCGGGGCGACGTGATCGGACTGGCGTTCGACGGCAACCGCGAGTCGATGTCGGGCGACGTCTATTTCCACCCGACCAACTTCAAGACGGTCTGCGTCGACATCCGTTTCGTGCTGTGGATCATGGACAAATACGCCGGTGCCGGGTCGCTGATCGACGAAATGCGCCTGGTGAAATAACCTGCCCCGCACTTTCTACGAAGGAACGGACCCGGCAAAGGTCCGTTCTTTTTTAGGAATCCCCGCCGACAAAAACCCCGCAGGACTTTGCATGTCCTGCGGGGTTTTTACGAATGATCCGCGGTTCAGAAGTTCAGACCCACGGCCGCGAACAGGCCGCCGCGCCGGCTGCCGTCCATCAGACCGCTGCGACCCCACGCCGCACGGCCTTTCAGATCGACGTACAGGCTCATTTTCTTCGCCGGGAAACAGTGCGTATAGCGCAGGCCGGCCTCGCCGTTCAGACGGTCGTTGGTCAGGAAGGCATACTCCCGGGCCAGCAGGTCGGCGCGGTAGTTCTCGTTGTCGATCTGCACCCCCTCGGGGCAGCTCTTCTCCAGTTCGGTTCCGCCGCCGAACGTATAGCCGCCGCGCACCGTCGCGTCGAGCCAGCTGCGGCCGCTGAACCGGAAGTTCTTCGTCACGCCCAGCATCAGCTTCGAATAGTGCAGGTCCTGGTTGTAGCGCGCCGGGGAGATCGTATATTCCGATTCGGTCTTGCAATAGTCATAGGCCACGTCGACGATCCACGAACTGCTCCACTCGTTGCGCTTGACGTAGAGTTTGTAATCGGCATCGACGCTGCGCTGCTTCTGCGAGAATTTCAGAAAGCGGCCGTACTGTTTGTAATATTTCAGATTGGTTACCGGATCAACGGCCAACTCCTGAATATTGTTGTATTTCAACAGGTCTCCCCACGAAGCATCGACCGAAAGCCGCTGATCCACACTACGCCCCGTAACATTGAGCACGCCCAGATAGCGGTAAGTTAACCGGTCGTTGTCGCCCAAATGTTCATCCTCTTCCAAATGATAACGCTCCATCTTACCATATATCGCCGAAAAACTGGTTGAACAGGCTCACCCGGGGAGAAAACTTCAGTTCGAACTGTGCAGCCCCGCCGTACTCCGACTCTTTGTAATGGATCGGATTACTGTTACTGCCCGACGGAACCAGCTCGGCCATATAGAACCAAAGCCCCTCGAACAGATAGAGCGGAATAGCCTGTTCGTTGGTTCCGAAAGAGAGGTAATTGACCGTTTCGGTGGTGCGTTCGTAGGTGAAATTCAGACCCGCATCGACCGTCTTGGAAGTGAACATCACACCGGGGCGAACGCTCAAATGCATGTACGTCGTCTTGTTGCGCGCATCGCGCCGCTTGGCAAGACTCTGATTCTCGTATTCGCCCTGCAGACCGATCACCCAATTTCCCATCTGATAGGCCACTCCGGCTTTCAGCAGATAGGTTTCATTGCGCGTATTGCCGGGAACCGAGTCGCCCACGTTCATCGGCGAGGTATAAAGATGTGTATTACCCGCCCAGTTGCGGTCCAAGCCTGCGGTATAGTCATAGCCCAGTTTGCCGTAGAATGAAAGACGGTCCCACCGTTGGAAGGATTCCGACTGTATGCCCGTCTTATGGGTCCGGGCAGCGTCGCCGACGTTACGCAGGCCGCCTTCTTCGAAATCGTAGCTGACGTCGGCTGTCGAGAGCGAAGCACGGTTGAAGATCAGGCCGGCGGCGTTGTCCGAGACCAGCCAGCCGCTTTTGGAGCGGATGCGCTCCATCGTATAGTATTTTTCGAGGTTCTCCCCGCGGGCTGACTGCGCCGACGCCGTGCATGCCATTACGGCCCGTTGCCAGGAATACCGCATATATCGTATTGATTCTCATGATCTGTTTCGTTTTTGAGTTAATTGCCCTTGTAAAGAGTCGGCCGCGGAATCATCATCCAGTCCTGCGAAGAGTCGTTCGTATCCTGATAAACGGTATGTCCGGCGGCAGCCGTCGCCTCTTCGTCGACTTTACGGATGTAGGAGATGCCCGAACCCATTCCCGAAGTGATCATGAGAGCCTGGAGACTGATCTCCGGACAAAGACGCGGGACCTCGTTTTCGGCAATGCGGAATTCGACTCCGTCGTAAACCCACTCCTTGGGAATCATGATGGAATATATTTTACCGGTGTATGCCGGCGGCGCGGAGATCATGTGTCCGCCCGGTTCTCCGAGTTTGACCCCGTCTTTCACATACTCCTCGGCGTTTCCCTCGATACGATAGATGACGACCGTCGGAGAAGTCCGGGAAATCGTAAATGCGGTTCCCAGCCCCTGCTGACAATAGGGATTCAACCTTCGCTCCTCGGGAACTTCCGGAGTCTTCTGACCTTTAAACGCCGGAATCCACATGGCCCAGGTGTTCTCCGTCGCCAAATTTACAGGCACAGTCGTCATAGCACCCGTATGGTTGATCGCACTCAATGCGATCACCACCTCTTCGCCGGGCTGAAGCGGATGATCCGTTCCTTTACCCGGGAAATTGAATCCGAAAGCACTGATGGGAACCGAATCGCGCGGATCGGTATTGTCGTCGCCCAGCCACGATTTCACGTAAATCCGTTTGGCGTTGGAGTTATAGGTGGAGTGCGTGCCCAGACCGATGCCGTCGAGATACTGCACCTTGTCCGAATTGTTGTAGAGCGTAAAATACTGATCGTAATTGTAATTGGCGCCGCTCGGCGTCTTGGCCAGGTGGAAATAGACCTCTTTCAGGATAATGGTTCCCTTATTCGCGGCGGTAAGTTCGGCGGCAAGCGTTTCGACCTGCTTGTCGTCGCGCGACAGCACGATATTCTGCGAGGCCGACAGGATCTTGACGGCCCCTTCCACCTCGATCTGCTTGCTCACGATTACGCTGTACGTGCCGTATTCGGCTTCGAGGCGCGCCACGCCCTGCGCATCGGTCACAGACGTCAGGACAACACCCGTCTTCGAATTTCGCAGCATGACCTTGAAATCGCTTTTCGGCTCGGCAGCCAGCGCTTCGGGCAGCGTAATGCTCACTTCGACCTCCTTGCTGCCCTCGAAAAGTTCGCTGTCCTTCATGTCTTTCAGGCAGCCGCTCAACAGAAAGGCGGCCGCCAAGGGTAAAATACAGGTTAAAATCTTTTTCATCGTCTGCGGCGTTTAGAATTTGAGTTTGAGTTCCGCACCGAAATACATCTCGGTATTGACCATTCGGTAACTGCCCGTACTCTGCAACTTCATCTTGGGACGGGAATTCGTGAAGTTGTTGGCGTAGAACGAAATCTGCGCGATATTGCCGATCTCTTTGGTAATGCGGATATTGGCCATGAAATAGGGTTTGAACGAGTTCTGCACGAACAGGCTCGAATTGGTCGACGTCGTCCGGTATATCTGAAAAGCGTTGCCCAGCTCCCCGTCATACAGGCTGGGATCGAACGGCAGCACGTTGCCTGCGGCATCCATATACCAATCGGGGTCCTTGTAAAGCGTACCGTCGACCTGTCCTTCGAAATCGTAAATCTTGTTGCCCTCGGCATCTTCGTAATAAACTCCGCTGTTCTTGAAATTCCGGCTGCGGTCGAGCCACACGCACTGGACCGTCAGCGAGGTGATCAGGCGCAGTTTGGGAATATGGGTGATAAAACTGAAATTGAATTGAACCGCTTGCGTATCGCTGTGCCCTGTAAGCTCTTTCCGCCGTCATATCCTCCATAAACGGGATTATAGACGTTTTCCCCATTGATCTGTATTTTTCCGGAGTTATAGGAGAGATCGAAAAGCTGCTTCACGCCGACGTCCGGCATATTTTTCATCTGCATATAGGCGCCGTTGACGATGATCGAGGTGCGGATCGCACGGATCTGCCCGAAATCGAACGTGTACTCGACGCCCTGCTTGTCGTACTTGTTGTTGTTGCCGGGTTTGGCAATGCGTTTGAACTTGGTGACCGTCTCGTAGTCGAGGGGTTCACCGTTGACTCCCAACACCTTCTGCCCCGGATTATTCGGGTCGTCGATGTAGACCGGGGTTTCCGCACCGGAATAATTATACTCCCGGTAAGAGTATACGCCGGGGGTATACATCGTGGAATAACCGTTTCGCATCTTTTCATTGTAGTAAGCGATGCTTCCCTTGATGCCGAACATCTCGAAGTCGACGCCGACCTCGAAGTTCTTGCTGTACTGCATCTTCAGGTCACGGTTGCTCAACTCCTCGGCCGTCGTCACCTCGGTCGTCCATGCCTCCATGGCAGGCCGCTCACCGGCGGCAGGCAGACGCAGCGAGTAGTTGTCGATATAGGATGCGAACGGATAGAGCGTATAGAGGCCCGGCAGCGTGGTCTGAATGCCCCAACCGGCACGCAGCGACAGTTCGCGGACCTTTTTCGGCGCACGATTGCTGATGATCGTGTATTTGAGGTTGAAACGCGGATCTACGGCCCATTTGTCATTCAGCCGATCGGTTGCCAGATAGGTGAAACGCCCTCCGGCCTGCAACGTGAGCGAAGTCTTGCCGACCGGCAGGGTGACCTTTTCCTCGACGAAAACGGCCATCTGGTTCATGAAGGGGATATCGCTGAACGGCTGGGGACGGAACTGGATGGGACGCACGCCCTCGTAATACTGTCCTTTGCCGGTGTTGCCCGAATTGCTCCACTCGGCACCGAGCATCGCCTTGTTGTAGACCTTGCCGTAGCGGCCCGAAACCTCGGCCATCAGCTTGGCATTGGTGTAATAGGCCATGCTCAAGTTGCGGATGTCGCTCATGTAATCGTGAGGCGTGAACTCCACGAAACCTTCACCCGGTTCGGTCGCCCCGGGATTTGGCAACGCCGACGAAGGTCGACAGTGCCTTGTTGCGGGCGTATTCGCGCGTCATGGTGTGGCTCAAGACATATTTCAGCGAGGTGATCCACGATTTGTTGAGCAGCCACGAGCCATTCAGGTTGAGCGAAAGGCTCTTGTCGTCGAGGAACTTGCGCTCGTCCTGCGACAGGTCATCGGCATCGGGCTTGCTCGTGCCTTTCGAAAGGTAGCCGCTCACCTTCGCATTGAACTGGAACGGCGTACGGTCGCGGTTGAAGGTGTTGGAATAGTTCACCGAAAAGGTTCCGCGGTCATAGGCGTCCTTCGAAGTGCGGATGTCCTTCATGGCATTGGCATAGTCCAGCCCCACATTGAGGAAACCCTTATCGGGTCCCAGCGCGTAGCCTTTGGTCAGCGCCACGGCCTTGGTGTTGGGAACCGCCTTGACACGCACCTCGTAGGGTGTGCGGCCCTGCTTGGTCTTGACGATCACGGCGCCGGCGCTCATATTGCCGTACTCGGCCGAAGCCACGCCCCGGACCACCTCCACCGACTCGATGTTGTCAGTGGAGATCGTACGCATGTCGATTCCCTTGCTCACCGGCTGCCCGAAGCCCGTGGCCTTTTCGCCTACCAGCGAAGCGTCGTTTTTCACCGACGCCCCGTCGACGTAAATACCGACCGTACTGGAATTGACGCCCAAAGTCTCTACGGAGGTCATGTTGGGATTCAGATCGCGGATACCGATAAAGTTATAGGAGCTGCTCGTGAGATCGGGATTCGACGTCACGACACCCGGCAGCAGCTGCATCACGTCCTTGACGGAGGTGGCCTGCAGGTGGTCCATCGCCTGCCGGTCGATCGTCGACGAGGAGTTGATGCTGCGGCCCCGCTGGGCCGTTACGGTCACGGTGTTGAGTTGCAGGCTCGACTCTTTGAGGCGCAGCGAGAGCGCCCCGATCGAAGCGGTGATCGTCACCTTATACGAAAGGGGTTCGTAGCCCAGGCAGGTCGCCTCGATGGTGTAGCTGCCGGTAGTCACCGACGGCATCCGGAACCGGCCTTTGGCATCGGTCACCACCCACAGCTCGAGCGTCGGGATGGAAACCACGCAGCCCGCAATCGGCTCCTTCGTGTTGTACTCCGTCACGGTTCCCTCGATGGAGACCTTTTTCGGAGCCTGGGCCTGCACACCCAGCGGAATGCAGAAGCCCGCCAATAAAAGCATGAGTAAAAATTTCTTCACGGCAAACAGGGTTATGTGAATAGTAAGAATATCGTTCGTTTCTGAAGGGCAAAGATAGAGAACCGCCCGACAGACGGCAATCCCGAGAAATGGGGATTTTACCGGTCAGGGGACACAATAACGACTTCCGGCAGCTGCATGGCGCAACTGTCGGACATCGCAAAATACGCGGCTGTCAACAGAGGGTACGGCGATTCCCGCGGGGGGGGGAACCCGGGCGGGGAGTTCGTCGGCATGGTCCGGAACGCTGATCCGGGCGGTCGCCGTGCGGCGGGTCAATCCACTCTTCCTCATGCCAGTGTCATTTGATTCAAGACGGGTCTTGTCCCGCAAGGTAAGAAAAAAACGCCATTCCGAATGCCTTTTCAGGCTATGAATTTAACCGAAGTTACAATCCGGACGCATCCTGCGCCATATCGCGACAATGTTTAACCGGATTCCCGCATGCGGTTTCGATCCGAAACACCCCTTCCGGGCCGAAATTTCTTTCCCGCAGACCGATTGTACTATGGACGGAAATTGTTATCTTGCGGCCAATAAACCTTCACTCCCCGGTTTGACGCGTTACATACTATTGATTCTCGCCCTTTTCGGGTTTGTCGGCATGCCCTCCGCACACCCGGCGGGGAATCATGCGCTCCAATCCTTCGCCGTCTCCACCCATCTCATGAACTTCGGCCGGTCGGCGCGCACGATCGTCATGGTCGAGGACAAGGAGACGCACGACCCGCTGCTGGGCGCTACGGTCTCGATCATCAGCAAGACCGACACGCTGCGGGGCACGACCGTCAAGGAGGATTTCTACCGTATCATGGCCGTCTACCGCTGCGACCGGATTTTCCGCGACTCGGTCGATCTGGAGGTCACCTACGTGGGCTACAAACCGTTTAAAAAGCGCTACGGGAATACCGGATTCCGGGGACGGATCGAGGTCAAGATGGAGGTCGACGAACAGTCGATCGCGCAGGTCGTGGTCGTCGGGCAGCAGGTCGCCATGGTCTTCCGGGGCGACACGACGGTCTACAACGCGGGATCGTTCAAAACCATGGCCGACGACCGTTTCGCGGAGCTGCTGAAACAGCTGCCGGGGGTCGAGATCAAGGACAACAAAATCTACGCCGAGGGACAAGAGGTCAAACGGGTGCTGATCGACGGGAAAAACCTCTTCGGCACGAAAACCTCCTACGCCCTCACCGACCTCGAAGCCTCGGATGTCCGAAGCGTGCGGGTCTACGAGGATTTCAGCCCCGAGGCAAAGCGCCTGGGAGACAACACGGCCGAAAAGGAGAAGGTGATGGACGTCGAAACCAAGTCGAAGCGCGGTTACATCCAGGGCGGCAACCTGGAGGGAACGCTCGGCGCGAGCCTCGAAAGGGACTACTCGGGCCGGCATGAAATCCGCCACTCCGAGGCCGGGAGCTTCTATCGCAACACCGAGAAAGGCAACTGGCGCCTCGAAGCCTCCAATTCGAAGGACAACATCCGGCAGGGGGAGGGCGTCTCGTTCAACTCGAAGACAACCCCCTCGAAACAGACCGACGCCCAGGCGGACTACACCCTGCGCCGGGGCGACTCCACCAACGTCTCGACCAGCGTCCGGTTCGGGCGCAGCCGCCAGAGCAGCACGGGATTCTCGCAGACCGAATACTTCCCGACCGAGGCCTACGCCCTGCGCAGCGAGGAGAGCCGGAACGAATCGCTCTTGAGATCGCTTTCGGCGGAGATCTCGAACTACGTCAACATCCAGCGGAAGAAGAACGTTTTCGGGGCCATGACCTCCTTTTCGATCGACGACGGCTCCACGTCCGGGCACAACCGCACGCAGCAGCGGATCGACGACGAAAAGACCCGGACGAACCTCAACAGCGACTTCGAGAACCGAAATATCCGGCTGAACGTCAATGTCTATTACCACACACGCATCTCCGAGCGGTCGACGCTGTCGTTCAACGTCTCGGGCAAATACGCACCCGGCGACCGGGACGGCTGGCGGGTCGACACGACGGCCTCGACACCCGGCCTGCAGGTCAAACTGCGCAACGACGGCGACAGCCGCAGCTATTCGTTCGGCGCCAATCTGGGCTACCGTTACAAACTGGGCAAAAAGGGTTCGTTCAACGCCTCATACGGCTTCAGCCGCGATTACGCCCGCTCGAAACAGCTGGCGGTCGATTTCCTCTCCGACCCGCAGGGTGTCGTCGACACGGTCAACTCCTACCATTACACGACCGACACCTACACGCACAGCCTGCAAACCAGACTGCAATACCGGAGCGGCGACGTCTGGATGATGGCCGGACTGGGCGGAGTGCTCTACGACATCGCCCGCAGCGAACGCTTCCCCAAGGAGGAGCGCTTCCCGCGGCTGTTCTTCCAGCTCAACCCGACGGTCTACCTCTCGGTCGGCAAGTCGCGGCGGCGTTTTTCGTTCAACCTGGCCTCCTTTCCGCAGATGATCCCGCTCGAATCGCTGCGTTCGACCCTCAACGCCACCAACCCCCTTTCGCTGCAGGCCGGAAACCCCGATCTCAAATTGCAGAACAACCTCTCGGGATCGGCGGGATTCCAGTTCACCGACGTCAAGAAGGCACTCTCCTTCAGCGTGCAGCTCAACGGCAGCTACACCTTCAACTACATCGCCTCGCGGCGCACGCTCTTCCTCGAAGACACCTACCTGCCCCGGTACGACTACACGGCGCAGAAGGGCGCGCAGCTCACCTCGCAGACCAACGTCGGGGGCAACTACAACCTCGGGGGCAGAATCTCCTACTCACAGCAGATCAACCCGCTGCGCTCGACCCTGAACGTCTCGGTGAACTACGGCTTCAACCAGACGCCCTATTTCACCGGCAACGACCTTTTCCACTCGGTCCGCCATTCGCTCGGCTTCGGCTTCGGTTTCGACTCGGGCTTTTCGAGCAAGATCAAAATCAACATCCGCTCCAACACCTCGATGAGTTCCTACACCACGCAGAAGGAGACCTCGCAGGAGCTGCGCGAACAGCTCACGGCGCGTGTCGACCTGCGCTTCGGCAAGTATTTCGGGTCGGTCGGCACGCTCTACGAATTCTACTGCAACAGCCGCTCGCACACGCTCACGCGCCATAACGTGATCCTCAACGCCTCGGCGGGGCGCAAGTTCGGCAAGGAGAACCGGCTGGGTGTTTCGGTGGGCGTCATCGACATCCTCAACCGCCCCGACTACGCCACCACGAGTTTCGACACGGACTACGTCGTCACCTCCACGACCTCCTACCTGGGCCGTTACGGTTACCTGCGCGTCGCCTACACATTCTGATCGAAAGTTCGCCACACAGCGCATACCGCATTTTCTTTTTCGAAAAGCGCCTTCACGCCAACTTTGAAAACGGTATGGATATTTCCAGAGAAACAGTCGCCCGGAAAGACAATTTATGACCGTTATCGATAACGGGCCTATAAAAACAAAACGCAGAAGTTCCGCCTGTTATTCAGTTTCGAAACCACTGCCGATCAGCACCGAATTATTACCGCTCCCGGTCACATAGAAATCGACATTGTATTTATTAAGGATGTCCATGGAAACATAATTGTCTTTTAACGCAGGTCTCCTCCGGAAAATCAGGTAATCCATAATCGCACCCATAGCCTGGTGCACCTGCACAGAGGTTTTTTCGGCGATAAGCGTCGAGACATATCCCTTCCGCAGCCCCTCCAGATTCTTCTTCAGCATGTCGAAACCCAGCAACACCTTGTCTTTAACGCCCCGAATCTCCATCCATTCCGCAATCATGTAAGCCCGTGAATTCAAGGTAATGATATGGGATATGTGCGGGTTTTCCCGAAAAAAACGGTCGAACAACTGAATGTTGTACAGAAAGTCATTCGGTTGCATCGTACAATCATACACTTCGCAGTCTATATCATGATCTTTGACATAGGCCAGAAAGCCCCGATGGCGATTAAGCATCGAATCATTGGGCGGAGCGTCGCCCCTATCGATATTGAAATTCACCACGTTGCACTTCTTCATCGAGCCGAGCAGCAGGTGGGCGGCAAGATAACCGCTCTCGTAAAGCGGCATGCCGTAATAAGCGAGGTACTCCGTATTTTCCAGCCGGGTATCGATGTAAACCACCGGAATATCCGATTTCGAGAGTTCCCGAACCAATTTCGTGGTTTCTTCCTTATAAATGGGTGCAATGAGCACTCCATTTGGCTCAAGTGCCATCGTGTTCGAACACGACGCCCGGAATGAATTGATATCAAACTGATTGTAATAAACGATCTCAATATCGATATTGAGACTTTTCCCCTGACTTTCAGCCATCATAATCCCGTCATAAACCATCTCCCAATACTCTCCTTTCTGGAAATAGGGAATAACCGCCACAATGCGGTACTTTTTCTTCATCGACAGAATCGAAGCGAAAATATTCGGCTTATAACCAACCTCTTTGATCGCTTTCAGAACCTTCTGCTTTGTTTTTTCCGATACGTCGCCCCTATCGTGCAAAACACGATCGACCGTGCCTTTTGACACGCCCGAGAGCCTGGCCACATCTTCCATTGTGGCATATTTTTCATTGGCAGACATTTCTACAGGGGATTAATTTGTGCAAATGTATAAAAAAACTCGATCACAACGAAACTCCGACTCGCTTTTATCGAATACGCTATTTAGACAAAATAATAGAAATATTTGCTTTTTAGAAAAAAATGGATAAATTTGTAATCGATACCGGGTCTATACAAACGCGAGAAACAATCATTATTATTCTATAAATCAACAAATTAAATACATAAATTTTAATATAAACATTACCGTGTACGATAACGGACAAATAGACAACAACCCAAAATAGCCGAAAAATAATCACCCAACCTAAAAATTTCAACCCATGGTAACTGAATTCACAAAAGGGCGTTTGAAAGTCAAAATGTCCAACACACGAGCCGAATTGGGAGAAGTCGCAGCGAAAGAGGTCGCAGCGTACATCAAAGAACTTCTCTCCCGGAAAGACGAAGTCAACATCATTTTCGCCTCTGCACCCTCCCAGAACGAATTCCTAGCTGCGCTGCTCACGCATGAAATCGAATGGAACCGCATCAATGCATTCCACATGGATGAGTACATCGGCATCGATCCCGATGCCTCCCAGGCATTCGGGAAATTCCTCAAAGACCGCATTTTTTCCAAAGTGACGCCCAAGTCCATCCACTACATGAACCCGCAGGCACAGGACCCGGAAGAGGAGTGCCGCCGATACGCTGCACTGCTCAAACAGATGCCCGCCGACATCGTGTTCCTCGGTATCGGTGAAAACGGGCACCTTGCGTTCAACGATCCCCACGTGGCGTTTTTCGACGATCCCGAGTCCGTGAAGATCGTCGACCTCGCCCCCGAGTGCCGCAAGCAGCAGATCAACGACGGCTGTTTCAAAAGCCTCGGCGAAGTGCCCACCCACGCTCTCACCATTACGATCCCCGAACTACTGCATGTGGACAAACTCTACGCGATCGTACCCTCCAAAGCCAAAGCCGAAGCCATCAGGGCTACGTGCGACGGTCCCATCCGTACGACCTGCCCCGCATCGATTCTCCGCACCCATAAAGACGTGACGCTCTATGTAGATAAAGAAAGTGCGTCACTCGTAATTCGGTAGAACCCATTCGCCACCATCCTAAAAAGTCCGCAAAATGACAAAAACTATACTTATAAGTTTCGCATTTGCCATCACAATGCTGTCGCAAAGCTTCCAGGCAAAAGCCCAAACACGTGAGGTATCCGGCACGGTCTCCGACGAATCGGGACGCGTGCCCGGCGTAACCGTCCTGGTCAAAGGGACTGCAAACGGGACCACGACCGACTCCAACGGCACGTATACAATCCATGTCACAGGTAAAAACGCCGTGCTCGTATTCTCTTTTATCGGGTACGAAACCCTTGAGATTCCGGTGGCCGAAGGCCAAACCAGGCTCGACGCCACATTCAAAAAGACCGCAATCGAAGTCGAAGAACTCGTTGTAGTCGGTTACGGCGTGCAGCGCAAGTCGCACCTGACCGGCGCAATCACCAAATTCAATCCGCAGGATGTACTCGACGTTCCGACATCGGACATCACAACAGCCCTCCAGGGACGCCTCTCGGGCGTCACGATTCAGAACACCACCTCGGAAGTGGGAGTTGCTCCTGAAATCCGCGTACGCGGAAGCGGCGCGCTCAATACCGGCTCGGGACCGCTCGTAGTGGTCGACAACTTCGTCATGGAAGACGGCTTGCAGATGATTAATCCTTCGGACATCGCTTCAATCGAGATTCTGAAAGACGCCTCCTCAGCAGCCATCTACGGATCGCGCGCGGCACACGGCGTCATCATCATAACGACCAAGGAAGGTTCGGCCATGAAACCCCGTTACGCCGTTTCGGTCTACACCGGTATCAAGGAGCCATACAAACTGCATCCGATGATGAACTACACCGACTATGTCGGCATCCTCCAACGCGAACGCGAACTGGGCGGAGCAGTTGTACCCGACAACGACCTCGCCGCAGCCTGGCTGGAAGGCAACCTCGGAGCTACCGACTGGCAGCGCTTGGCCCTGCGCGACGTCGCCATGACGACGAATGCCCAACTAAACATCTCCGGCGGCCGCACGAACCTGAAATATACCGTATCCGGAGGCTTTATCCTCGACGACGGACTCATGAAGCAGAACTTCAACAACAAGTTCAACCTGCGCTCGCGTCTCGATGTGGAGTTAAGCAAAATAGTCAGCATCGGTACGAACATCTCGATGGTATACTCGAAATCGCAGCGCCCCACCAACAACTTCGTGGACTTCATGCGTTTCCCGCAATGGATTCCGGTCCGCCACAACCAGTTCACATCCGAGCTGACCGGCCAGCCTGTCGGGAGTTACGCCCAACCTGCACACTTCAACACCGGCACTGCAATCTACCCGATCGGCGAAATCGACCCCGAAACCGGAGAGCCAGCTTACAAGAAAGCCAACCCTTACAATTCGCAGAATCACAATCCTATATCGGTTATGGATCGCTCCTCGAACGAGAGCCAGCAATACCAGATGTCTGCAAACGCCTATCTGAACGTGAAAATCACCAAGGACCTCGTATTCCGTACGGCAAACAGCATCACGACACGTTACAACACCCGTGAAAGCTACCGCAGCAAGGACGCCACAAAACCCGGGACACCCAGCGAAGGATCGTTCTTGAGCACCTTCAGCACAAATTGGACGACAGACAACACGCTAACCTACATGAAAAAGACCGGCAACCACGATTTGAACGTCATGGCAGGCGTTTCCGCCGAACAGGCCAAACAAAAAATCGTCAAATTGGCGGGAACCGGATTCCCCAACGACTACATCAAGACGTTGAGCGCCGCAACCTCGTTCAAGGTCATCGATGACAACGGCAACAAACTCACCTCGACTGAAAAGATTCCCGCACACAACCTGCTGTCGTTTCTCGGTCGCATCAACTATGCGTTCAAGGACCGCTATCTCGTTTCAGCCGCCATCCGCGCCGACGGCGATTCGTATTTCGGATCGAACAACAAATGGGGTTATTTCCCCTCCGTTTCGGTAGGCTGGCGCGTCAGCGAGGAGAACTTCATGAAGAATGTTCAAGCCATTTCCGCGCTCAAACTGAGGGGCAGTTTCGGCGCAACGGGCGACAACAGCCTCTCGGCCAATGCCACGACTAACCTGCTTTACAGTGCGCTCTATTCGTTCGGCGAGGGAACCGGGACTGCCGCTCCCGGTCTCGCAAACATCAGCTCGCTAATCGGAAATCCCGATCTGGGCTGGGCCAAAATCCAGGAATTCGATTTCGGAGTGGATTTGGGCCTGTTCAAGAATCGTATCAACGTCGTCTTCGACTACTACTATTCGACCACGCGCGACATGCTCTTCCTGCGCACGGCTTCCTCAATCACAGGACACACGCAGTACTGGACCAACCAGGGCAAGGTACGCAACAAAGGTATCGAACTGACGCTGGACACCTATAATTTCACCAAGAAGAATTTCACGTGGAATACATCTGTCAACTTTTCGCTCAACCGCAACCGCCTGCTCGATCTCGGCGGCGAAGCCCGGATGATCAAGGAAGGGTACAGCAAGGAGCGTTACATCAACATCGTGGGCGGTCCGGCCATCCAGTTCTACGGCTACAAGACGGACGGCATCTGGAAAACTCAAGAAGAACTCGATGCCGGGCCCAAATTCTCGACCAACATCGACCGCGTCGGCGGTCTCAAGGTGGTCGACACCTACAAGGACGGCGAACTCAATGACAAGGACATGACCGTTATCGGAAATCCCTATCCCGACTTCACGTGGGGAATCACCAACACGTTCAAGATCTGGGATTTCGACGTGCAGATTCTGTTCCAGGGCGTTCACGGCGGCGATGTGATCAATGCCGACGCCACCTACAAGGACATGCAGATCCGCAACGAGAAATACAACATCCACAAACGCTGGGTAAGCGAACAGCACGTCGGCGACGGGAAAACTCCGACCACCTACGGTGTGCCCTGGATCAACACCGACTACGACGTGGAAGACGCTTCATACGCCGCGCTGCGCAACGTGACCATCGGATACACGCTGCCCCAGAGCGTCTCGAAAAAAAACTCCATCTCAAGAGCCTCCGCGTCTTCGTGACGGAAACAACCTGTTGTTCATCATGTCCAAAAAGCTACAGGGGCATCAATCCGGAGTACCGCAACACCTCCAGCCCCTATAATGACACGCTTATTTCGGGCTATCAGCGCGGTTCGTTCCCGATGATTATGACGTTTACCGCCGGAATTGACATCAACTTCTAAACTGACGAACGATGAAAAACATTCAAATACTGATAGTAGCCCTTGCGGCCTTCGCACTCGGGTCGTGCAGCGATTTCCTCGACCTCAAGCACGAGTCGAACATCTCCGCCGACAATTTCAACAAAAACACCGAAGAGCTGTACGCCTCACTCGTAGGTTGCTACAACGGCATGCAGGAAGCCCTCTACCGCGAATGGGCGATGACGGAACTTCGTTCGGACAACACGCGTATCTACGCACGCACGTCGACTACGGCGATCTTCGACGTGATACGCCAGCTCGACCTATCCACCATTCAGCCCATCAACTACCTCGTGGACGAATACTGGGCCGGCAATTACCACAACATCGAACGCTGCAACACGGTCATCCGCGACTTCGCGGTTGTCGACGACCCCGACCTGCGCGCACAGTACAAGGCAGAAGCAATGTTTATCCGCTCCTACCACTATTTCAACCTCGTACGACTGTTCGGCGGCGTGTTCCTCGTCACCAAGCCCATCACAGCCAACGAAGCCCGCTACATGCAGCGGTCCAACCCCGAGGCCATTTACGACTTGATCATGAATGACTTGAAGGAGATCGTCGAAAACGACATGCTACCCGACGTACGCAGCGGCGAAGAGCTTGGCCGCATCACCCTACCAGCCGTCAAAGCGCTGCTCGCCAAAGTTTACATGACCCGTTACCTGGTAGGTTCCGACGAATATGCCAAGGCCAAACCGCTGCTCGAAGAGGTCATCACCGCCGCAGGCAATCCGCAATCGGCATCCGATTTGGTCCCTTTCGCCGATATTTTCAACATCACGAACGAGATGAACAAGGAGATTATCTTCGCGATACGCTACAAGGCGGGCAACCTCGGTATCGGATCGCCGTTCGGCAACGAATTCGCCCCGGCAAACAGCGGGACCAACGTTATAAACGGCTCTGGAAGATCATACAACTACCCGTCCACAAGCATCATAAACGCATTCGATGCCAATCCGAACGACAAGCGCAAGGATGTTTCGCTCGCCGAAAAGTACTACAACGCACAGAGCAACACATGGGTCGACGACGACGAAACCACACAGTGCCGTTTCGTAAAGAAATACCTCTCGCCCGTCGAGACCGTCAATGACGGCGAAAGCGACTGGCCCGTGATCCGCCTGGCCGACGTGCTGCTGCTCTACGCCGAAGTAACTAACGAACTGGAAGGCCCTACGGCCGAAGCGGTGAAATACGTGGACATGATCCGCGAAAGAGCCGGTCTGGAACCGCTCGAAGCCGGCAAGAAAGCTAATTCTTACTATTTCCGCACGGCGATCCGCAACGAGCGCCGCCTGGAACTGGCCTTCGAGAACCAGCGCTGGTTCGACCTGCTCCGATGGGGAATCGCCGTACAGCGCATCACCGAGTATTACAACCAGGAGTACATATACACCAACCTGCCCAACAGTTACAAACCCACGATAGTCGAGTGGCAGACCGTACTACCCATTCCGCTGAATGTCATGAACATCAACCCGGAGCTGACCCAGAATTACGGATATTAAAAGAGACCCAACATGAAAAAGATATTTGCTTATCTGTGCATGCTGACAGGGACAACGCTCCTGACGGCATCCTGTAACGAAGAACTCCGGATCGACGGCTACAGCCAGCCCGAGCCGGTCATCAATTCGTTCAGTCCCTCGTCCGGCCCTGTCGGAACGCTGATCACGGTCAAAGGGGAGGGTCTGGGCAGCATCCGGTCCGCCAAAATCAACGGCGGCGAAGTTGCAGTCAAACACATGATTTCGGTGAATGAAATAGTCTTGCAGACCACCTCGGCGGGAAGTACGGGCGTCATCACGCTCGAAAACGCGGACTGCGCCGTACAAAGCACCGAAAAATTTACCTACACCTATCCCACACCCTCCATTACGACCTATCCGCCGACCTATACCGTCGGTGAACTGGCTGTCTTTTTCGGCTCCGGACTCGATGCCATACAGAGTGTGAAATTCAACACGACAGAGACGCTGATCGTCGAAAAAAGTCCGACGGAACTCATCGTGAAAATTCCAGACCTGCGCGAATCCACTGCCGACATCACGTTCGCCTACTACGACGGCTCGTCCGAAATCACGTTTCAAAAGAACGGCATCCACATCGTTCGCCTGGTTCCGCAGGTGACGTCGCTCTCTCCGACAACCGACATCGTCACCGGCAGCGAGGTCACGGCGGAAGGAATGTTCCTGCATTTGGTCGAGAAAGTCACGATCGGTGATGTCGAAGCCCGTATCACCGGACAGCCCGAAAACGGACAGTCGCTGACCTTCCGGGTAGCCGACGATCCTTCATTCACGGACGGAAACAACACGAGGAAACTCCGATTTTTCTCGCTGAACGGCACTGAAATACTCGACGTAGACGACAACTTCACATTTTTCGTTCCCTCGTTCTACACCTGGAAAAATGCCAACCTCAACGCACATTCGACGTCGAAGCTCAATCACTTCTTCTGCCTCGACACTGGGGATACCTACGTCGCTGCCGATTTCGCGACGAGTGTAGATCCGCTGACCATGAGCCTGAACGGAGCGGTTTGCAGCGCCAAGAACCAACTCGCCGCATCCGTAACCGCAGCACAGTATTACGCGGTAAAGCCCTATATCTTCTTTGCATACCTCGGTTCGGGATGCTACTTCTACGGACCTGCGAACAACAACAACCGTATCTCCAATTTCAAGAATTCCAACCCGGACCTCTCGGCCAGCATCTACGGAACGCCGATCATCCTCTACCGCACGCTCTGCGAGATGAATCCGGCCGAAAAAGTCATCATCGACAAAATCAAGGGCGGAACGTTCTCAAGCAGCGACTTCACGCCCGCATTACTCGACGACATCGACCTGACGAAAACGGGAGCCGCTAGCGAAGATGGTTGGTCGAATATTCCCAACGGCGAATTCGGAGCGTTCAAGGCCACCTCGGCGACCAACCATCGTCCCTGGGCCCCGACGCTCACGAACGCGACCGAGACGGTGGACATCGATCCCGGCACGGTAGTCCTCGTCATGTATTTCAAACCCAACTGGGAAACGTTCAAAGCGGACACGGAAAACATCTGCAAGTTCGGGTTCATCCATATCACCAAACTGGTGCAGGATAAAACCGTTGAGAGCGGACGACAGAACAACGCCACCTTCGACGTCTACTGGCAGCGCACTCCAGTTACCGATACAACTGCTGCGAAATGAAAACCCGGGTTTGGTTAATGGGCCTGATGCTTGTCGGGGCTGCGTCGTGTGCAAACACGGCGCAGGCCGATGAGCCGGGTAACAGACCGCATAAAAAGACGCATACGATCGCATGGAGCCAGAAGGCTTTCGACGAAGCCGGAATAAAGCCCGGAGACATCGTTATCATCCGCAACGGCACGTACCAGGACCTGCCGGTAAAGATCGACATCGACGCAACAGCGGAAAAGCCCGTCCTGATCCGCGCCGAGAAATCCGGCAGTGTCGTACTCACAGGCATATCATCGTTATCGATAGGCGGTTCCGACATCACGGTTTCAGGGCTCTATTTCAAGGACTGCGATGTCGTTGCCGGCGACGCAGTATTCAACTTCCGGACCTCGGCGAAAAAACACGCTGTCCGTTCGCGCCTCGACGACTGTATCTTCAGCGGCTCGGGACTTCCCGAAAATAAGGACAAGGACATAAAGTGGGTATCGATCTATGGCCACGATAACGAGGTGACCCGCTGTTCGTTTATCGATAAAAAGGTCCTCGGCTCGCTTCTGGTCGTATGGATCGATCCGCAGGTCATTCCCAACCACCGCATCCGCGGTAATTACTTCACCCATCCTTTCTCGCTTCAGAAAAACGGTTCGGCAATCAACGGTCAAGAGATGATCCGTATCGGCACAAGCGCCGTTTCGATGTCCGAAGGGCGTTGCGAAATCTGCGACAACTATTTCTTCCGATGTAACGGGGAGGTCGAAATCATCTCGAACAAATCGTGTGCGAATACCTACCGCAACAATGTGTTCGACAGCTGCGAAGGCACGCTGACCCTCCGGCACGGCAACGGCTGCACAGTCGACGGAAACTACTTTTTCGGGCACGGCGCGGCCAACACGGGCGGCGTACGGATCATCGGCGAACGCCACCGGGTGTTCAACAACTATTTTGAAGGGCTGACCGGTAACAACCAACGGTCGGCAATCTCTCTCGTGCGCGGCGTCGAGAACTCCGAGTTGTTCGAGTATTTCCAGGTGAAGGATGCCCAGGTGGCTTTCAACACGATCGTCAACTGCAAAAGCGGCATCACGGCCAATATCGGAAACAGCACCAGCACCATGCCCGTCACGGACAGCCGCGTCACGGGCAACCTGATCGTAAACAACGCCGCAGGGACACCCCCCGAAGGCGTCACGGTAATCGCCGCATACGGTCCCGGGATCGTATGGGAAGCCAATCATTTCCACGGCGTGACAGTTACCGGTCTCACAGGAGGTGGTGTCGACGGCACAGAGCGTTTCGACCTGATCCGCGACGGAGAGCTTTACCTTCTGCCTGCGGACAAGGCGACGCTCTACGGCAAAATCCGGGGGTTCGCCTACGTCGCCACGGACATCCGGGGCATCGCTCGCCCACAGAACAAAACGCCCGGCGCGAACGAACCCACCGGAGAGCGGACCCGCACCATACCCTCCCCAGCAACTACAGGAGCAACATGGCAACCAACTTTATAGAACGAAGATGAAAAGCAAACAGATCGTCACAATCCTGTCGGCACTGATCACTCTGTGGGCGACGGATCCCGAGGCCCGGGCGGCAAGTATCCGCACGACCCCGGAAAAAGCGGCGGCAGCCGTCCGGAAAGCAGCCCCGGGAGACTCCATAATCATTGCGGACGGCACATATGTCAACATCCGGCTGGTCCTGCAGGGCGACGGCGAGCAGGGCAAACCGATCGTCGTAGCGGCCGAAACCCCCGGAAAAGTCATCTTCGAAGGGGAATCGAACCTGCGGATCGCCGGCAAATGGCTGGTGGTGTCAGGCTTCTGGTTCCGCAACGGTTGCTCGCCCACGGGAACCGTCATCGAATACCGGCAGGGCACGCGCCACGCCACCGACTGCCGCGTCACAGAGTGCGTGATCGAGGCGTTCAACCCCGAGAGCCGCCAGACCAAAGGCAACTGGGTGCAGTTTTACGGACACCGCAACCGGCTCGACCACTGCTCGATCGTGGGGAAGCTGAACGAAGGCGTAACCGTCACCGCCGTTCTCAACGGTTCCGACAACCAGCATCACCGCATCGACAACAACTATTTCGGCCCGCGGCCCGTCTATGGGTCCAACGGCGCGGAGACGATCCGCACAGGGAATTCGTTCACGTCGACCACGCCGTCGTTCATCATCATCGAAGACAACTACTTCGACCGTTGCAGCGGCGAGGTGGAAATCCTTTCGATCAAATCGGCTGACAACACGATCCGCCGCAACACGTTCTTCGAATGCGAAGGCGGCATCGCCCTGCGGCACGGCGACCGCAATACGGTGGAGTCGAACGTGATGATCGGCAACGGCAAGCCCAACACGGGCGGCATCCGCATCATCAACAAAGGCCACAAGGTCCGCAACAACTACCTCCGCGGACTGGCCGGCCGACGGGCTTTCGCACCACTGGCCATCATGAATGGGGTTCCGTATTCGCCCGAATACCGTTACCATCAGGTGACCGACACGGAAGTGTCGAACAACACGCTGGATAGCTGCGGTGAAATTCTTTTCTGCCTCGGCAGGGATTTCGAACGTACGGAAACGCCCCGACGCGTAACCTTCAGCGGCAATCTGATCACCGAGCCCTGCGGCACGACGCTTTATACCGCCTTCGACGACATTTCAGGAATCCGGTTCGCAGATAACAAGGTCGCCGACGGGGCCGGAATGAAACTGCCGGCCGGATTCGTTCCGGCAAAAAGCATCGAACGCACCGTTGAAGGAGTCGCTTACGACAACGCCCCGGCGCCCAAACGGAAAGCATCCGACCTGCGCGACCTGACCGGAAACACCTTCCGCACGCAAGGGTCCGCAGGGTCCATAGACCCCGCCAACGCATCCAGGCCCATAACCGCAGCCACCAAAAACAAGGTCGGAGCGAAGTGGTTCTCCTATACCGAACCCAACCTCCACAGACTCTCGGGTCGGATCATAGAGGTAATACCCGGCCAAAACACCCTGTTCCAGGCCGTCGCCCTTTCTCAATCGGGTGATGTGCTCCGGCTCACGGCCCCGGGCGAATACTGGAACGACGCTTCGGTCGTCATTCCCCATTTCCTGCGTATCGAAGCAGCCGGAAAACCACAGGACAAACCCGTGCTGCGCTACAACGGTCGCGGCAACGAACCGATCATCACGATCGGTAACGGCGGTCGCCTCGATCTGTCGGGCGTGGCTTTCAACGGCATTCCCGAAGAGCAGCTGCACGACCCGAAAGGGTTCATCGGCACGGCCGCTACCATGATCGAAGATTATACGCTCAACGTCTCCGACTGTGACTTCAGCCGGTTCAACCGCTCGGGTACATATGCCATATCGTGCAGCAGGGGCACATTCGCCCAACGCATCACCATCCGCGACTGCCGGTTCTTCGACCTGCCGTGGGATGCGATCGTACTGACGCGGGAAACCGACTTCTACGGCCGCTACAACGTCGAGAATCTCGAAGTTACGAACTGCCTCTTCGCCAACATCGGGGGACGCGGCATCGATCTCTCGCGGCTCGGCTATGATGAGAGCACCGCAGGTCCGAACGCCCGTATCAGCCACTGCACATTCTATAACGTGTTCAATCGTGAACAAGGGAGCGTGATCGACCTCACGGGCGTGCAGAAAGCCTCGGTCACCGACTGCACATTCGATAGGAGCGGGCAAGGTGGAGCCAGTATCCGGTTCAACGAAATGCGCTGGGATGAAATCGAGGTCTCGCACTGCAATCTTTACGAAGCGGGTCGCATCGCCTCGTTCTGGGACACCTGCGTGAAAGGGGACATGCTCCAGGCGAAACCTGTCTATGCGGACCCTGCAAACAACGACTTCCGCCAATCGAGCGCTTCGCCTCTTGCGAACAAGGCGACGGACGGAAAAAATATCGGAATAAATTAACCTGACAACTCCAGCCATGAACAAGTTCATCACGCTACTCCTCCTCTGCCTCTCGTTTCTGACCGCATCGGGAACAGAAACCTCCCGTCCGCGGCTGCTGCTGACCAAAAAGGGCGTCCGGGAGATCAAGGCCCAATTAGGGCGTAATCCGCTCACCGACGCCGCCTTCGCAAAAGCGAAGGCCGTTGCCGACGCGGCTGTCGCGGGTCCGGTAGAAGTCCCCATTCCGCAGGACGTGGGCGGCGGCTACACCCACGAAAAACACAAACAGAATTATACCGACATGTATAATGCCGGGGTGGTTTACCAAATCACGGGCGACAAAAAATACGCAGCCTTCGTGCGATGCATGCTGCTCGCGTATGCGGAAATCTACCCTTCGCTCCCGGTACATCCGGCCCGGTTCACCAAGACCCCGGGAAAGATTTTCTACCAAATACTCAACGAGGCGGTATGGCTCACATTCACAGCCAATGCCTATGACTGCGTCTACGAATACATCTCCGCTGCCGAACGTCAGCGGATTGAGGACAACCTGTTCCGTCCGATAGTCGATTTTATGGAAAACGGCACCCCGGCCAACAACACGGCGTTCAACTCCATGCACAACTTCGGGACGTGGATGACCGCAGGAACCGGCATGATCGGCTATGTCATGGACGACCGGGAAATGATTGACAAAGCGCTCAAAGGTTCGGCCAAAGACGGCAAAACAGGTTTCCTGCCCCAACTCGATGCTCTTTTTTCACCCGAAGGCTACTACGACGAAGGACCCGGATACCAGCGTTACGCCATTTATCCGTTCGTAACGCTGGCCGAGTGCATAAACAACAACCAGCCGGAACTGCATATCTTCGATTACCGCGGCGGCATTCTCCGGAAAGCGGTAAACACACTGCTCCAATGCACCTACGAAGGCGATATTTTTCTGATGAACGACGCCATTGCCAAGGACATCCACACCTACGAAATCCTCTTCAGTTCCAACATCGCCTACAAAGCCGCCCCAAAGGAAAAGGGCATGCTGGGCATGGTGCAACGGCAGGGAATCGTCACACTAACCGATGCCGGCGCGACGGCGGCCAAAGCGATCGCCGAAGGCGAGGCAAAACCATTCGCATTCCGCTCCGAAGTCATCAAAGCTGGCCCCGACGGCAACGACGGCGGACTGGCGATCATCCGGGGCAACGACGCGAACAACTCTTGCGTGACGCTCAAGGCCACGACACACGGCGGCGGACACGGCCATTTCGACCGACTGTCGACTATTTTCTTCGCCAACGGCACGACGATCGTTCCCGATTACGGTTCGTCACGCTTCATCAACGTCGTAGCGAAAGCCAAAGGCGGGTACGCCCCCGAAAACAAGTCATTCGCACAGCTTTCGATCGCCCATAACACCGTCGTCGTAGATTCGGCGTCCCATTTCCGCGGCGTCGGACGCGACGCGCTGAAGGCCGGTGCAAAGATCAATTTCAGCGACTTCTCCGACCCTGCGTTCCAAATCGTTTCGGCTACGGAAAACAACGCATACAAAAGCGTTTCGATGAACCGTTCGGTAGCCCTCGTCCGCCACGAAGCGCTGGAATACGCTTTCGTACTCGACATCTTCCGGCTCACAGCCGACCAAAAACATGTTTACGACCTGCCCTATTATTACAACGGCCATTTCATATCATCGAGCTTCGCGTATGACAAGAACGTCTCCCGGCTCGAACCCATGGGGCCTCGCAACGGCTACCAGCACCTCTGGAAAGAGGCCACGGGGTTTCCGGAAGGCCGTTTCATGCAGTTGTGCTGGCTTGAAAACAAGCAATTCTATACATTGAGCACTGCCGTCAGCACCCCATGCACACCCTACCTGGTCAAAACCGGGGCCAATGACCCCGATTATAACCTTGTGACGCGCAACGGCATGCTACTGCGCACCTCCTCTCCCGTGGCGAACCATACCTACGTATCGGTGATCGAGCCGCACGGCAGCTATGACCTCGTGACAGAAACTACCCGGAACGCCGAGTCGGAAATCGCAGAACTGACGATCCTGCACGACGCGGACGACTACACATTCATCCGTATTACGACCAAGCAAGGCAAACACCTTCTCTTCGCCGTAGTGAACAGCGGCTACGACACGAAACGCAGGCACACTTTCCTGCTGGGGCCGGAACGGTTCGAGTGGACGGGCAATTACGCCTTATTCAACAAATAGAGCTATGAAAATCACCAGATCAATTCTGTTTACGACCGTATTCGGACTGCTGTGCTGCTCCGTCGACAAAACGGACGACGATCCCGCACCGGCGCTTCCGACCCCCACGGACGGACGCTATCCAGTCGTGAAGTCCGACTGCCTGCCCGCACGGCAGCCGACCGGCGACATGATCCTTGACTTCAGCCGCGTGGGCTATCGCTGGGGCGATGCCGAAATTCCGACAGTCGCCGTCGTCGCGACCCTGACACCACCGGCCGACGGTGCAGATGCCACGAACCTGATCCAGTCGGCGATCGACAAAACCGTCGCTGGCGCAATCGTACTTAAAAAAGGCGTCTACAACATTTCCGGGACAATCCGCATCGGCAAGAGCGGAATTGTCCTGCGCGGGGAGGGCGACACGGAAACCGACGGCACGGTGCTCGTGGCCACAGGCGCCGTGCAGCGCGATCTGATCGTCATCAGCGGCACGGGACCACGTAGCGTAGATGACAACACGGCAGCTTACGCCATCAAGGACGACTACATCCCGGCCGGGCAGTTCTGGGTGCGCAGCCCCCAGGCCGCTGCATTCAAGAAAGGCGACAACGTTGTTATTTACCGGCCCTCGACGCAAGAGTGGATTACGGATATGAAAATGGACCAGATCCCCCAGCGGGCGGACGGTCTTTCGATCACACAGTGGCAGGCGGGCAAGTTCGACACCTACGCCGAACGTGTCGTGACTCTCGTTTCGGGCGATACGATACACTTCGAAAACCCCGTGGCAATGAGCCTCGACCGGAAATACGGCGGTGGCCGGATTCTGAAATACAGTTATCCGAACCGCATCGAAGAGTGCGGCATCGAGAACATGTACCTCAAGTCTGAATACGCGGAGCCGGAGGATGAGAACCACGGATGGAATGCTGTTGCCGTCAAAGTGGCGGCCCACTGCTGGGTGCGCAACGTCACGAGCCGCCATTTCGGCATGGGGCTAGTTACGATGGACAACGGTTCCAAAAACATCAGCATCCTGAACTGCTCCTGTCTCGATCCGGTTTCGAAGATCGCCGGCAGCCGTCGTTACTCATTCCACATCAGCCAGGGGCAGCTATGTTTGGTCAAGGGGTGTCGCTCGGACAACGCGCGGCACGACTTCGCCACAGGGGCGCTCAACTGCGGACCGAACGTCTTTACGAACTGTATTGCATCCCGCACACACGCCGACATCGGCCCTCACCAGCGGTGGAATACCGCAACGCTTTACGACAACGTCACGAGCGACGGCGAAATCTGCATCCAGGACCGCAGCAACTACGGATCGGGGCAGGGCTGGGCCGGAGGCAACAACGTACTGTGGAACTGTACGGGTAGCACGATAATCGTGCAAAACCCTTGGGTTTCGGCCTATAACTACTCCGTGGGCACGATCGGCAATAAAAGCCCCGGCAAATTCACCAATCCCCGCCGTCCCGACGGCGTATGGCTCTCGCAGGGCCGCAAAACCTCGCCCGCCTACCTTTACGAAGCCCAGCTGGCCCTGCGGAAGAAAACCCGCCCGGGCGGCGTAATGGATATCCGATAAACCCCTATAAAAAACAAACCTATGAAGAAAATCAAATTTCTGATTTTAGCAGTTCTCGGAACGGCCTTGGCGTCGGGAGCGAAAGCCGGCATCATCGAAGTGGAGTCGGGTGGCGACATCAGGGCTGCACTCCGGAAAGCCTCGGAAGCTGATACCGTCCTTCTGAAAGCCGGTGAATACACCCTTCCGAGTCAGATCGAGCAGACAAAGGACATCGTCCTCATGGGTGAAAGCGGAAAGATGCCGGTGGTCAACTTCACCAACTTCGTCTTGGGAACCGGAGCGGACAAGCTCGTGCTCGATGGGATTCACATTATTTATAACCGGAAATACCTGGTCTACAACGCCAACGAAAAAGACGTGGAAATCGGCCTCATTGCCGTACGCAACTGCATCGTGAACCTGAACGGAGAAAACGGAGCCAGCCTCATACTGAACCGTTCTACAGGGGCAAAGAACCGTATTGGCCGCATCGAGATCGACAACAGCATTGTCTACAACGGACAGGCTCCGTCACACGGTGTGGTGAACGTCGGCAAGGAATCGACCGCACAGATCGGCTCAATCCGCCTTACAAACAGCACTTTCGCCGACTTCGTACGTGGAGTGATCATCGTGAGCACCCGCATGAACGATCTCAAAATCAGGGTGAATGCCTGCACGTTCTACAACGTCAACACCTCTGAAAACAGCGCAGGGGTGTTCCACGCCAATCTGGGCAACACGGAAATAGAGGTTGTGCGGAGCATTTTCTGCATCCCGGGTTCATCGCCGAAATTCATCGACGCCGGTGCGGGCAGTATCGTCAAAATCACCGACTCCTATCGCGTCAATATGCAGCCCAGGATACGCAATCCCTACGGCCTGCTGACAACCAGAGGCAACGAGCGATCGGTCTTCGCATCGCCGGCCAACGACCCGCTGGACGGATGCACGAGTTACCGCATCGTCGACGGGGCGTTATCCGGCAAAAAACTCGGCGATCCGCGCTGGGAATAAGAGACTCCGTCCGGCATCAGGGAAAGAACATGGCGGAATAGCTTGTCCTGTTCATCCACAACAGGTTTCATTACACGAAATCGGAACTGTCCGGAATTACGGCATTATTTCGGTTCATTTCGTATAGTTTCGCATATTTTCGTATCTTTGGACGCAGAAACCGTTTAAAGCGTATGAAAAAACTACTGATTCCCCTGATCGCCGCCTTTGCCGCGAACAGCGTATCGGCCGCCGCGCCGCAGCAGGTCATCGACATCAGCACCGACAAGGTCTCGATGGTAGTCACCGCCGCCCCCGGAGGCGAAGTCTATTTCCGCCACTTCGGCGGACGCATCGACGACCCGGCGCCGCTGGCCGACTTCAAGAGCAACCGCCGCAGCGACCACGGAACCGAGGACCTGGCCTACCTCCGCGACGGGAGGCCGCAACTTCCGCGAACCCGCCCTGCGCGTGACCCACGCCGACGGGGACATGAACACCGAACTGCGTTACGTGTCGCACGCCTCGAAACAACTCTCCGACAAGAACGTGACGGAGACCGTCGTGAAGATGACCGACTGCTGCCAGGCGCTCGACGTGGAACTGGTTTTCACGGCCTACGCCCGCGAGAACGTCATCACCACGCACGCCGTGATCCGCAACCGCGAAAAGGGTCCCGTCACGCTGCACAGCTTCTACTCCTCGTCGCTTCCGCTGAAGGCCGACAAATACCTCCTGACGCACCTCTACGGGGCCTGGGCGCGCGAAGCGCAGGTCGACCACACGCTGCTGACCCACGGATCGAAAAGCATCGAGTCGACGCGCGAGGTGCGCACGACCCACACCGAAAACCCGGCGTTCCTGCTCACGCTGAACAGCGATTCGTTCAGCGAGACCTGCGGTGAAGTCATCGCCGGGGCGCTGGCCTGGAGCGGCAACTTCCGCCTCAACTTCGAGGTCGACGAATTCGACGTGCTGACCGTCCTGGCCGGCGCGAACCCCAACGCCTCGGACTACAAGCTCCGCCCGGGCGAGTCGTTCACCACACCCGAAATGATCTACACCCACTCGTTCTGCGGCGCGGGCGGCGCCTCGCGCAACCTCCACGACTGGGCGCGCAACTACGGCGTCTACCACGGCCACGAGGTCGTTCCCACGCTGCTCAACAGCTGGGAGGGGGCCTATTTCGATTTCGACGCCAAGGTCCTGAAACAGATGATCGACGACGCGGCCTCGATGGGACTGGAAATGTTCGTGCTCGACGACGGCTGGTTCGGCAACAAATACCCGCGCAACGCCGCCAACGCCGGACTGGGCGACTGGCAGGTCAACCGGAAGAAACTCCCCGAAGGCATCGACCACATCGCCTCCTACGCCCATTCGAAAGGACTGAAATTCGGCATCTGGATCGAGCCGGAGATGGTCAACCCCAAGAGCGAGCTGGCCGAGAAACACCCCGACTGGATCGTCCGCCCGCCGAAGCGCGAAGCGCCCGCGACCCGCAACCAGTGGCTGCTCGACCTCTCGAACCCCAAAGTGCAGGATTTCGTGTTCGGAGTCTTCGACAACACGATGAAACTCTCGGACAAGATCGACTACATCAAGTGGGACGCCAACCGCAACGCCAACAACGTGGGTTCGGCCTATCTTCCGGCCGACGAGCAGTCGCGCTTCTGGATCGACTACGCGCAGGGATTCTACCGCGTGATGGAACGCATCCGCGCCAAATACCCCGACGTGCTGATCCAGGCCTGCGCTTCGGGCGGCGGCCGCGTGGAGTACGGCGCCCTGAAGTATTTCGACGAAGTGTGGACGAGCGACAACACCGAGGCGCTTTCGCGCGCCCGCATCCAGTACGGCACGAGCCTTTTCTACCCCGCCGTCGTGATGGGTTCGCACGTCTCGGCCACGCCCAACCACCAGACGGGCAACATCACGCCCATCAAATTCCGCTTCGACATGGCCTGCGCCGGACGCCTCGGCATGGAGCTTCAGCCCAAGCAGATGACCGACAGCGAGCGGCAGTTCGCCCGCCGGGCCATCGCCAGCTACAAGGAGTACCGCGACATCGTGATGCAGGGCGACCTCTACCGCATCGGCACGCCCTACGACAAGAGCGGCTGCTACGGCCTGATGTACGTTTCGAAGGACCGGAAGCAGGCCGTGCTGTTCACGTACAGCCTGCAATACCAAGGCCGCTCGCTGATCCCGAAATTCCGCCTCCAGGGTCTCGACCCGAAGACGGGCTACACCATCCGCGAACTGAACGTCGACAAATCGCGCAACTGGTTCGACGGCAAGACCTTCAGCGGCGAGATGCTCTCGAACGCCGGGATCAACCCTTCGATGCCGAAGATCTACGACAGTGGCGTATTCCTGCTCACGGCGGAATAACCCCGCACGGTACGGCAGTAAAGGGAGGCTTCCGACGGAAGCCTCCCTTTTTCACAGCCTTTCGCGGCCAGCGTCACTCGACGCCCCGGAACACGAAATCGGCATACCGGTATCCCGCACGGTCGTACAGCCTGCGCAGCGAGCCGAGCCGCCGCACGAAATCGTCGTAGTCGCGTCCCCGGGGCGCCCATGCCACCTCGGACATGGCCGCCAGACGCGGCAGGAGCATGTATTCCGCATGGTCCATCGTGGCGATGTACTCGGTCCACAGGTTGGCCTGGATGCCGAGGATGTTGCGGCCCTGGGCCTCGTCCAGCTCATCGAAGGGATCGTATCCGTAGAGTTTGCGGATCGGGACGTTGCGTCCGATCGAGAGCGGCTCGCCGTTACTCTCCGGATCGGAGGTCTGGTAATAGTCGAGGTAGAAATAGAACCGCGGGGCCATGATCACCCGGTTGCCGAGCTTCGCGGCCTCGATGCCGCCCTCGGTGCCGCGCCACGACATGACGATCGTCGAGGGGGTGACGCCGCCTTCGAGCAGCTCGTCCCAGCCGATCATCTCGCGGCCGCGGGCGTGCAGCCACTTCTCGATGCGGCTCACGAAATAGCTCTGGAGGTCGTCCCCGTCCTTCAGCCCCTCCTGCCGGATGCGGCGCCGGCAGTCGGGACACTTCTCCCACCGCACCCTGGGGCACTCGTCGCCGCCGATGTGGATGTACTTCGACGGGAAGAGTTCGAGGACCTCCGCGAGCACGTTTTCGAGAAATTCGAAGGTCGTCTCGCGGCCCGCGCAGAGCACGTCGCTGCTGTAAAACCACGTCGTGCGCACCTCGTAGGGACCCTCGTGCACCCCAGCCACGGATACGACGCCAGGGCCGCCATCGAATGCCCGGGCAGCTCGATCTCGGGAATCACGTCGATGCAGCGTTCGGCGGCATAGGCCACCACCTCGCGGATTTCGTCCTGCGTGTAGTAACCGCCGTGGGGCGTTCCGTCGTACCTGTCCGAAGTCTTGTAATGACCTATCAGCGTCTCCCGGCGCACCGAACCCACACGCGTCAGTTCGGGGTATCTCCGGATCTCGATGCGCCATCCCTGGTCGTCGGTCAGATGCCAGTGAAAGGTGTTGAGTTTGTGGAGCGCCATGATGTCGATAAACCGCTTGACGTCCTCCACGGGATAGAAGTAGCGCGCCACGTCGAACATTGCACCGCGGTAGCCGAAACAGGGTTCGTCGCGGATCTCCACGACGGGAACCCGTCCGCCGTCGACGAGCTGGCGCAGGGTCTGCACACCGTAGAGCACGGCCCGGGACGAGCCGCCGCAGACGGTGACGCCGCGCGGCGTCACGCTCAAAGCATACGCCTCGCCCGCGAGCGTGGCGTCCAGTTGCAGATCGACGCCCCGGTGCACGGGTTTGTCCGTCACGACGGGCTTCCGCACCCCGGCTTCGGCCAGGTAGCCGGCACACAGCCCGGCGACGGACTGCAACGCCGGGTCATCGTAGCCGATCCGGCAGCTGCGGCCGATGCGGAACACTCCGTCGCCCGGTTCGACCGACACGGGACGGGGGATGACATTGATTCCGGGCGGCGGTGTTTCGGCACACGACGCAAAGAGGAGGAGCGCGGCGGCAAGGAGCAGGGTTCTCTGCATGGATTCGGGATTCTGTCGTCAGCGTCCGGGACGTTCCTTTTGCGTCCCGGACGGCTGCGCGGTTATTTTTTGTTGTAACGGATGGCGAAATAGTTCATGCACGACGGCGAGTCTATCGGCTGCGCGGCGTATTCGTCGAGGCTTCCGCCGAGGTTCCGGGCCGCCTGCAGGCGGATGTAGACGTTCTTTTTGCCGAGCATTTCGAGCGGAAGCTTCACGTCGACGGGTTTCCAGCCCGCATACTGCCAGTAGCGCGTCGCGGGGGTCCAGCGCGCCATGTCGGGCACGGTGTAGGAGGCGATGTAGGCCCAGTCGCCGTCGGCGTTCATGTCGCCGGTCTCGGACCACGCGACGTCGAAATAGCGGGGCGAGCCGTATTTGCCGCTGTCGTAGCGGTCGTTCAGCACGCTCACCTGCATCGACAGCACGTCGGTCGAAATCCCTTCGGTCGAAAAGTTGACGATCCACGCATGTCCGCGGTCGTTGGCCTTGTCCCACCAGTACCAGTCGACCCATGCCGGGCCTTCGGCGCTGTTCTTGCGCGGAACTTTGCCCTTGCCGGCGCCGGACGTGTCGCCCGAAGTGCTGCTGTTCACGTCGGGGTTGTCGCGCCACCAGTCGGTCCCGTCTTCGAGGATGATGCCCATGCCGTTGACGTTGCCGATGTTCGACCCGAAGATGAACGAGGACTTGTTGCCCACGGGGCCGAGGTAGCTGAAATCCTCGTTGGCGAGAATCTTGATCGCCCCGGTGCCGTCCTTGTAGCTGTGCGTCAGGTAGCCGTTCGTGCCGTAGGTGGGGTAGACCTTGTTGTTGTCGTATTGCAGGAAACGGTATTCGGTCAGCAGCGCCGAAAAACTCTCCTCGAAATCTTCGGCCAGTCCGTCGAAATCCGATTTCGAGACGTGGCGCAGCTGGTAACGGCCGATGTATCCGTACGATTCGTCGTCGCCGCTCGCGTTGTCCTCCCACTCGAAACGCGGGAACAGTTCGTGGACGACGATGCCCGAGAGTTTGCCCGACCCGTAGGGCAGGCGGCTGCCGTCGCGGCGGTAGAGACACGTGGTGTTGGTGTAGAGATAGATGTGCTCACCCTCGATGTCGCGCACGAGCGACGCGCATTTCTCCGTACGGTTGGCGCCCGTGGCGTTGGCGTACCCCTCGTTGATCGGGGTCAGCGGGCCTTTGCGGATCGGCAGTTCGCAGTCGGTGAGCGTGACATAGGTGTAGATGTCGTCGTCGGTCAACTGCCCGATGCGCTTCTCCTTGCGCGGAATGTCGGCCGCCGTGCCCAGCTGCGAGCTGATGATCATGGCCGACTTCACGCCCTTGAGCGAGAAACGGTCCGGATCGGTGTCGTGCACCAGCCGCACGCCTTTGAGCGCGAGCTGGATGCGGCTGTAACGCATGAAGATGTTGTCGTCGGCCGTCTCGGTCTCGATCATGAATCCCAGGCTGCCGTCTATGCTCTCGACATAGGCGGTCTTCTTGCAAACCTCGTAGTTGATCGTCGACTCGGTGGTCATGGGGTTGGCGCCCATGTTACCGCCTGTGGCGTCGCTGACCACCCACGCCGAGATGTAATAGTCGTTTTCGATGGTCACGACCTGCCCGGGACCGCACAGCGCACGAATCTCTTCGAACGACCGCTCCGTGCCGAAATCGTCGCGGGCGTTGGCCTGCACGATGTAGAGTCTGGCGGCGGTGACCTTGTCCCAGCCGTTGGTGAACGAAAGGGTTATCTCCGCCGAACGCATATTCTCCTGGTCGGGGTTGGCCTGCGCCGCGAAAAGAAGCGTCCCCGACCGATCGTCGACACGCACGTCGGAAATCCAGCCCGCAGCGCCCTCGCCGGGATAGACGACCTTCGTCACGAGGCGTTCCGAAGCAATGTTTGTGTCGAGCGGGACCGAAACGGACTGTTCGGCGGCGCTGCCCTTCACCGAAACATTCGGCGCGGGAAACACAAGCCGCTCCTCGATCAGCCCCTCCTGGCGGATGTAGACCGTGTCGCGGCGGCGGCCGCTGTCGTCCTGCAACAGCAGGCGCGCCACGCGGGCGAAGGAGTCGTTGGCTTCGTAGGTGACGCTGAACGCGCCGTCGCCCGGAATCCGGTCGGCGTGGGCCTCGGCCCAGGGAGTCGCTTCGAGGAACGAGACGTTGCAGCCGCGGTTGCTGTAAACCTCGACCTCGACCGTGCCGCTCTGCGCCGGCACGATGTATTCGCCTTTGACGGCCCCGAGTTCGATGACGGGGACTTCGTCCGGATCGTCGGCGCAGGCTGCCGCACAGCCCACGAAGGCCGTCAGCAGCAACAATTTCCAGCTATTTTTCATTTTCATGGAGTCTTTGTTTTGAAGGGTTTTGTCAATCCAGCAGGCGGACTTCGATGTCGTCGACGAAATAGTAGCTCGTCGTGGCCGCCGTGCCGGTCCTCTCGAAGAAGTTGAACGAGGTGTCCTTCGACACGCCGCCGGCGATCAGCCGCACCTCGGCCCAGCCGTCGGTCCCGATCGCGGCGTTGGGGATATAGGCCGACGTGGCGGGTGTGAAAGTCATCGGCTCTCCGTTGATGCAGACCTCCTGATAGGTTCCCTTGTCGATCCAGCTCTGGAACGAGTCGGTCATGTTCGCCCCTTCGACGTAGCAGATGCGGAAGGTGATCTGCGCCCGGCGCGTATCGCCGGCGGGGATGTTCGCCAGCTTCGGCGTGTGGATCTTGCCGCGTCCCAGCGTCGGCGACCCCACGCGCAGGCAGCCCTGGAACTCGGCGCAGCGGTAGAGGTAGGTCCAGTCGTAGAGGTTGCGGTTGCGGATGTAGTCCGCCGTGACGTTGTTGACGGCCGACGGCGGCGCGATGTTCCACGAATTGGAGTAGTCGGCCGTGCCGGCCGCATTCTCCATCACGTAGAAGGGAGCCTCCTCGAGGCCCGTCGACGATCCGGCAGCGGTCGTCCCGGCCAGACTGCCGTCGGCCTGCTGCTTCTCGGTCTGCGAGGGCGAATAGCCCTTCGTGCCGCCGACATAGTCGCCGCCCCACGCGCAGGCGTCGAAATGCTCGGCGAAGACCAGGTCGGCGTCGGGGGCGTACTCGATCGCCGGGGTCTCGGTCACGACGTTGCGCCGGATCGTGCGCGGCGTCGGCGAATCGACGGTCATCGCCCGGTGCGAACGGTCGGTGATGCGGATTTTCAGCCCCGAGGCGTACTCGCGGGCGGGCATCACGATGTAAAAGTCGGTCCCGCTCTCGTTCAGGGCGACGCCCTCGCCCGCTCCGCCGCAGTTCATCACCAGACGGTAGGCACGGGCCGAACTCGCCGTTCCCGGCACGAGGATTTTATTCCCCTCGCCGTCGGTCCCGAGCGTGGCGTAGCCCGAAACCGGAGCGCCCGAACGGTCCTCGACAAGAATGTTGATCGTCGCCGAACCCTTGAGCGTCAGTTTCAGCACTCCGCAAAGGGTGCGCATCGTCAGGTTCACGTAGCCCTTGTCTCCGTCGATGCCCGTCGCTTCGCCGTACATCGGCATCGCGTTGTGCCCGAAGGTGCTGGGACCGGCGTAGAACTGCGCCAGCGGCAGTTTGAAGTTCGCCCCCTCCCGCGTCTGCTGGAGGAAATTGCAGGCCGAGGGGAACACCGCTTCATAACGGTCGGCTTCGGGGACCTCGGGCACGGCAGCCGTTCCGTCGTCGAGCAGGAAGACCTCGTAGGGCCTGCCGTTGATGTCGATCATGTCGCCCGGACGGAATTTCACCCGCAGGTCTCCGTCCAGTCCGGCACGTGTTCCGGCGGCTGCGGAGATTCGCAGCGAAACGTATTTCACCGGAGCGGGTGCAGGCTGTGCGGCGTCCCCGCCGGGCGTTTCGGAACACCCCGCCAGCAGCAGGCCGCAGGCCGTCAATAGGTACTGTATCTTTTTCATTTTCGCGTCTGTTTAATCGGTTACCACTCGTTGTCGTCCTTCTCGCCCTCCATCTGGTCGCCGTCCACGCCGCCGATGTCGCACTTCTCCTGCGTCAGGGTCACGTAGTCGGTGGTGATCGTGCGTCCGCGTCCGTTGTCGTAGCGCAGGGCGAAGCGCGCCGAACGCGGCGCGGCGGGATTGGCCGGAATTTTCACACTCACCAGACCCTTTTCGCGGTCGACGGTATGGTTCGCGAGCCAGCCTTCGGCGCCCGTCAGGTAGTCACACACGAACGTCACGTCGCCGTAAATCGCCGGGATGTTGCATTCGAAGGCCTGCCGGAAAGTTTCGCCGTAGGCCGCCGCGGCATGGGATTCCCCGGCGGGCGTCATGGTCAGTTTCAGCGCTTCGTCGCTCTGCGTGACGGTGGCGCGGGTCTCGTAGCGCGTGCCGTTGCCGTCGGCGACCCAGAGGGTTATCGTGGCGAAGCGCATGGCTCCGGTCGTGTTGTCCGCCACCCTGAAGCGCAGCGATTCGTCGTCGAGCGTCACGTCGCCGATCCACCCTTCGCCGCTCTCCTCGCCGTAGGAGACTTCGTAACGCACGCGTTGGAGGTCGGGACCGAGGTTGCTCGCCAGGGCCATCTCCACGGGACACCCCTCGCCCAGCAGCGCGACGCTTCCGGGCGTGACGGTCAGCGTCGGGTCGGTGATTCCCGCGGCCTGGGACATCACCACCTCGCAATGGCGGTCCCCGGACACGATGCGGACAGTCGCCGTGCGCGACAACCCGCCGTTGGCGTCGTATTCGAAGACGAAGTCGCCGTTTTCGCGGCCCGACTCCCGGTCGATCCGCGCCCATGAGCCGCCGGACTCCGAATCCACGGCGAGCGACCACCCGCCTGTCGAGTAGACCATCACGCGGGTCATGCCCTCCGACGCCGGCAGTTCGACCCTGTTGTTGTCCACGGCCAGCCGGATCGTCGGTTCGAACGGCTCGTTGCAGCCGCCGGCCGCCCCCGCAGAGCGCCGCCAGCAATGCAATGCCTTTATAACTGAATCTCATAATGTTCCGTTTTTAGGTTAAAGTCCGTATTTCTCATACTCCTTGTTGTCGAGCGCATAGCCCGAGTAGACCACCTGCGTGTCGGGGATCGGGTAGTACTCGTGGCAGGGCAGAATGGCGTTGCGCACCGTCTCGTAGTCGGCCGATTCGAGGGTCTTCGTGTACCAGATGCCCCACCGCACGAGGTCGAACTTGCGCTGGAACTCGCCGATCAGCTCGCGGGCGCGCTCGTTCTGAATCTCTTCGAGCGTGCGCTCCCAGCTCTTGAAGGCCGAGAACTCGGCGATCCCCGCACGCTCCTTCACCTGGTTGAGGTAGTATTTCGTCTGCTCCAGGTTCTCCTTCATGCACCAGCACTCGGCCATCATCAGCACGGCGTCGGCATAGCGGAACACCTTGTAGTTGTTCGAGTCGTAGCTGTCGCGCATGCCTGGGACACCAGAACTTCGGGCCCAGCCAGGGACGTGTGCCGACGCTCTTGAACTCCTGCCCGCCGTACTCCCACGCGAGGTTCATCTCCACGCGGCGGTCGCCGCCCGTGCGGGTCTGCAAGCCGGCGCTGAACACCAGATTGGGCCGCATGCCGGGCCACACGTTGGCATCGTCGCCCAGCTCCTCGATCTTCACGCCGTCGAACACGTCGGTTCCCGACTCCTGGGTGGTCTGGTTGGGCATGCAGATACAGGCGTAGTTCGAGGTGTAGATCAGCCCGCCGGAGGTGTAGGTGTGCTGGATTTCGAGGATCGACTCGGGGGTGTTCTTCATGCGGAACGGAATGTCCGAGAGCGGGTACTGGTCGAGCGTGCCGTAGATCTTTTCCAGTTCCGCGAGCGCTTCGAGCGCCGTGTCCCACTGCTTGTTCCACATCGCCATCTTGGCGGCGAGCATCCACCCCACGGCGGCGCCCATGCGGTTGTCGGCGATCTCCGACGAACGCACCTGGTCGAGGTCGGGAACCATCGTCATCAACTCCCCGATCAGATAATCGCGCGTCTCGGCGGCCGGCATGCGCGGCAGGCGGGCCGTCTGGTTGAGCAGCTCCTCGGTGCTGACGTCGATCGTGTAGAACGGCACGTCGCCGAAGACCGACGTGAGCAGGTAGTAGTACATCGCGCGCAGGATCACGCCCTCGGCCAGCAGTTTGCGGCGGTCCTCCTCGCTCACCGTGGCCTTTTTTGATGCCCTCGATGGCGGCGTTGCAGTACATCACGGCCTTGTAGCCCTGCGTCCACACCGTAGCCCCGTAGCCGGGCAGCGCGGGCGAGATTTCGAGGCGCGAATCGTAGACCGTCGGCGAATTGTGGAACAGCAGGTCGGTGACGCCCTCGGTCATCACGCCGAAATTGAAGTTATAGATCGTCTTGAGCGGAATGTAGCAGCTGTTCAATCCGGCGATACACTCCGACTTGTTGCGGTAGAAGTTGCTCCGGTTGACGAAGAACTCGGGCGTTTCCTGGAGCGAGCAGGCGCCCGTGAGCGCGGCGGTCACCGTCAGCAAAACCAATTTTATGGATTTCATGGTCGTAGTCGTTTTTTTGATTAGTAGCGGATTTGGACGCTGAAGATCACCGTGCGCGCCCGCGGATAGGCGCCCATGTCGACGCGGCGCAGCGTCGAGCTTTCGCTCGAAGTCGAGACATCGGGGTCGAAACCGTTGTACTTCGACCACAGGTAGAGGTTCTCGCCGCTGACGCTCAACGTGATGTCGCGCAGCCACCTCACCCGCTTGCGCAGGTCGAACGTGTAGGCCACCGAGACGTTTTTCAGCCGCAGGTACGATGCGTCGTGCACCTGCAAATCGCTCGGGACGTGGACCTGCACGGCGCCGGCGCGCACGGGCAGGTCGGAATCGGGGTTGCGCACCGGATGCCACGAATCGGCCATGTAGCGGTACTGGTTGGCCGAGAAACTGCCCGACATGTAGAGTTCCGAATAGTTGTAGATCTTGCCGCCGAGCGAATAGGCGAAGTAGACGCCCACTTTCAGCTGCCCGATGTTGAACGTATTCTGCAAACCGCCGTAGATCGTGGGATCGGCGTTGCCCAGGTAGACCAGGTCCTTCTGGTCCAGCGCGCCGTCGTTGTTGGTGTCGACGTAGCGCGGCAGCCCCGGGCTGACGGAGGTGGTCGCCGAAACGTAGGTGTTGGTCACCTTGTTGCGCTCGATCTCCTCCTGGTTGTGCCACACGCCGCCGTACTTGAAGCCCCACAGGGCGTTGAGCGGACGGCCCTTGACGTAGCCGTACATCATGTACTGGCTGTTGCCGGGGCTGTTCATCGCGCTGACGAAATCTTCGGAGCCGATGTCCTCGACCTGCTGTTTGTTGTGCGACAGCGTGAGGGAGGTGGACCACGAGAACTTGGGCTTGACGATGTTGCGCGTCTCGACGGTCAGTTCGAGGCCCTTGTTCGACGTGCGGCCGATATTTTCGAAATGGCTCGGGAAGCCCGACTGCGCGGCCTTCTGGACCGACAGCAGCAGGTCGCGGGTTTTCGAAATGTAGCCTTCGAAGGTGATGTTCAGGCGTTTCTTGAACAGCGAGGCGTCGATGGCGGCGTTATAGAGGTCGGTGGTCTCCCACGTGAGATTGTCGCTCGCCACGCGGGTCGGATAGAACGCCGTCGACTGCGTGCCGCCGAGCAGGTAGCCGCCCGAAGTCGAGGTGTAGGCCTCGATCGACCGGTAGGGCTTGATGGCGTCGTTGCCCGTGCGCCCGGCGCTCACGCGCAGCGACAGCTCCTCGATCCAGCGCACGCGGCGCATGAAGTATTCGTTCGAAATGTTCCACTTGACGGCCGCCGAGGGGAAGAAGCCCCATTTGTGGTTGGCGGCGAAGTTCGACGAACCGTCGTAACGCCCCGTCAGCGTCAGGTAGTAGCGTTTCTTGTAGTTGTAGTTCACGCGGGCCAGCACCGACATCTTCGTAATGTAGTTGGTGTAGGAGGTGCTGGTGTAGTTCTGCTTGTCGTAGATGCCGTTCATGTTGTTCCACTTGTTGTCGTCGACGATCAGGCCCTTGGCGCTCAGGTCCAGCCCGTTCAGGCGCGACTTCGACCCCGTGAAACCGCCCATCACGTCGAAATAGTGGCCCGTCTTGGCGGTGCAGGCGTAGGTCGCGGTGTTCTCGGTCGAGAGCGTGCGCGTGTCGTACTCGGCGCGGTAGCCCTCGCCGCCCTCGCCCTCGTTCTTGACGGGAAGCGTGCTCGGGTAGAAGCGGTAGTCGTGGCGCTGGTAGAGGTAGTAGGTGAACTTGCTGCTGATCTTCAGACCCTCAACGGGTTTCAGGTCGACATATAACGTATTGGTCGAGGCGAAACGCTCCAGCGTGTTCTCGTTCAGGTCGATCGTGTAACGCGGATTGTTGATCGTCTGGCCCGAGCCGTAGAAGGGATTGTAGGTGTCCTCCGGGCTGAGCGTCGGGGCCAGATAGGTCGCGGCGTTCCACACCGACGAACCGCCGATATTGGCCTTGTTGTTGGCCTCGTCGCGGTAGGAGAGCGACGAATTGACGCCCGCCGTGAACCATTTGGCGAAGTCGTGCGACACGTTGACGCGGGCCGTCGTGCGCTGAAACCCGCTGTCGTCGACGATACCCTGAATGTCGCTGTAACCCAGCGACACGAAGTAGCTGCTCGTCTTCGAACGGCCCGACACCGAGAGGTTGTAATTCTGGTAGGGAGCCGTGCGGGTGATCTCGTCGATCCAGTCGGTCCCCCGGCCCAGCGAATAGGGGTCGTTGTAGGTGTAATCCTGGACCGGACGGTTGCCCATCTGCCAGTTGAAATAGGTCACGTCGTTGCGGAAGAGGGCGAACTCCGTGGCGTTCATCACGTCGAGACCGCGGGGCAGCTGCGAAAAACCCATGTCGGCCTTGAGCGTGATCCACGGCTTGCTCACCGTGGGATTGCCCTTCTTCGTGGTGACGATGATCACGCCGTTCGAGCCGCGCGCGCCGTAGATGGCCGTCGACGAGGCGTCCTTGAGCACCGAAATCGACTCGATGTCGGCCGAGTTGATGTCGCTCAGGTCCTGCACGGCGTCGATGATGCCGTCGACGACGATCAGCGGCTCGTTCGAAGCCGTGATCGAGCGCGTGCCGCGGATGCGGATCGAAGTCGAGGCCGTCGGGTCGCCCGACGTGGACATGATGTCGGCCCCGGCTACACGGCCCTGCAACGCCTGGTCCACCGAGACCACCGGAATGTCCTTGATGTCGCCCATCCTGACGTTGGTCACCGAACCCGTGAGGTCGGTCTTCTTCACTTCGCTGTAACCGATCACGACCACCTCGTCGATGTCCTTGTTGTCGGCCGTCAGCGTCACGTCGATCTGCGAGCGGTTGCCGACGCGGATTTTCTGGGACACGTAGCCCAGGTAGGAGAAGTCGAGGACCGACTCGGCCGACTGCACCCGGAGGGTGTAGGCGCCTTTGGCGTCGGTCGTGGTTCCGCGCGCCGAACCCGAGAGCACGACCGTCACGCCGGCCAGCGGAGCGCCGGTGTCGCTGTCCGTGACGAGGCCCTTCACCACGCCCGTTTCGCGGGGTGCGGGTTTCAGCGCGACGTCGACCTGCGTCCGGCCCTGGGTCGGGACCTTCCGGGCCAGATAGCCCCCGCAGGAGAATTCGAGCACGGCCGCGGCGGAGGGAACCCGGATGGCATAGGCGCCCTTCGCGTCGGTCGTGGTTGCCACGGCCGAGCCGGAGAGCTTTACGCTCACGCCGGCGAGCGGCCTGCCGCTGTCGCCGTCGGTGACGGTTCCCCGACCTCGGAGGCCGGCTGGGCCGCGAGGGTGGAGACGGTAACCGATACCAGTACGGCCAGCGTACCGATCATTTTGCAGAGTTTTCTCATATAGGTAGTGTTTAGGGTGCTTCGTTCAGCGTTCGATCCGCGTGACTACGCGGAAGTCGCGGTTGCGGATATGGTCCGTGCCGACGATCTCGATCTCGGCGCCGGGGTCCTTCGGGGTGTAGAGATAGAGACGCACGGGTTTCTGTTTGAGCCATGTGTAGCGTTCGTAGGGGATGATGCCCTCCTCGACCAGCGAACGGGCCAGCGGATCGTAACGCTGGACCAGTTGTCCGCGTCCATAGGTCTGCTCGCCGTTCTCGCGGCAGACGAAGGTCCAGTTGGGCGCTACGCCCCAGAAGAATACCAGCACCGACGGCGCGCCGCCCGCGGGGTCGAGCTGCGAAGCGCTCGCGATGCCCGTATTCGAGGTCACGCCCCGGTTGTAAACCCGGAACTGATGTTTGCTGTTGCCGTTGGCCCAGTCGACGAGCGAGCGGCTTTCGAGGCGGTCGCCCCGGAAAACGTATTCGGTGAAAGCCGCCGGATAGCCGTTGCAGCAGATGCCCTGCCGGTACCACCAGTTGCCCGTGATGGCCGGGTGGACGTACTCCACGATCCGGTCGCTGACGCGTCGTGCCTTCGGTGTGCCAGTCGCCCGTCATAATGGTCACGTCGTAGTCCTGCAGCAGCACGAACAGTTCGTCCTTGTTCTTGAGGTTGTACCAGATATCGTCCCACGCGCCGTTATTGGCCACGAGGGGCACATGGCAGGCCACGACGAGCTGCCGGATCTCCGGATCGAGCGCCCGGAGGTCCTTGTAGAGCCATGCGAGCTGCTCCGGGGCGATGATCCTGTCGTATTTGTTGCGCCCGTGGTAGAGCATGTCGTCGAGCACGACGTAGTGGACCTTGCCGATGTTGAACGAGTAGTAGGTCGGCCCGAAATACTTGCGGTATTCGGCTTCGGCCTCGTAGTCGTTTTCGTATTTGTGGCAGTGGTCGTGGTTGCCGATGACGTGGTACATCAGGAAAGGGGTATCTTTGGCCAGCCGCAGGTACTCGGGCATGCCCGTCTTGTTGCGGAACCAGTACTCCGAGTGGGTCATGTCGCCCAGATTCAGCCCGTAGACCGGCGTGCGCCGCATCAGGCTGTCGGCATATTCCACCAGCCGGGGCATGAAGTCGTCGCGGAACTGGATCGAGTCGACCGGCGCGATGACGTTGCCGCTGCCGGGCGGGATGTCGATCACGCGGCCCGAGACGTGCTCGTCGGCCACCACGAGCAGCGTGTAATCGTCGTTGGCGGCGCGCGTGAGGTGGAAATCGAACCGCTGCACCTCTTTTTTGCCCGCCGTCTTGTCGAGGGCGTAAAAGAATTTGGGCAGAAAGCCCGAATAGACCTCCGGATCATAGCCCCTCGGCGTGGAGATCATCACGAACTCCGAGCGCGAGAGCTTGGTTTTGAGCCAGTAGCGGCCCTTGGCATCGGTCTTCACGACGTTGAATCCGTCGGAGACGACGACCCCTTCGACGCCGCGGCCTTCGCATTCGACGTAGCCTTGACCGTAGCCCCCGGTTTGTCGGGGAGGGGCGGCAGCCCGGCGCGGACCGATGCCGCAAGAGCACGGCGGCGGCCAGGGAAAGCAGGATTTTTGCGTTTCTCTTCATATAAAGGTTGAAATAAATCGGGTAATCGGCTGGTTATTCGATCTTCGTGTCGATGACGTGCAGCAGCGAGCCTTTCTGGTTGGCGACGGTGATGCGGACGGAGGCCGCGGGGTTCGCGGGGACGTATTGCAGCCAGTGGTCGGCCGTGCGGACCGTCGCGCACCACGAATAGCGCTGCCATCCGATCAGCTCCTGGTTGCAGAAGTCGCGGTGGACGGGGTCGTAGCGCGCCACACGCGTCAGCCGCCCCGAGGTCTGCACGCCGTTCTCGTAGCAGGTGAAGGTCCAGTCGGGCCGCATCTCCCAGAGGTTGACCAGAATGGCCGGGGAGCCTCCGGCGGGGTCGGCGGAGGTCCCGGGGCCGACGGTCCCGGTATTGGTCGTGACCCCCTTGTTGTAGACGCGGTAGCGTTCCGAAGCGTACGTTTCGCCGAAGGGCACGATGCGCCGGCTCACGGAGGTCCCGTCGACGGTAAAGGCCGTGAAGGCCGCCGGAGTGCCGTCGTTGCAGAGGAGTTCGTACCACCACGTGCCGCACACGGCCGGGAGGATGTACTCCGAGGCCGTGTCACCGATGCGGACCGAATGGGCGTGGTGCCAGTGCCCGCTCAGCACCGTGAGGTTGTAACCGGCGAACAGCGCGTAGAACTCGTCGAAGTTTTCGAGGGCTTTCTTATAGGAGCCGTCGGTCTGCAGGCCGCTGACCGTCGGGACGTGCATCCCCACGACCACGTCGCGGACCGCAGGGTCCGTCGCCGCGAGGTCCTTGCGCAGCCACTCCATCTGGCGGTCGTCGATCCGCGCGGCGTAGGAGTTCGCCCCCTTGTAGACCATGTCGTCGAGCACGATGTAATGGATGCGGCCCAGGTTGAACGAATAGTAGGTGGGACCCAGCGCCGCCTTGTACTGCGCGTCGGCCGTATCGTCGGCCACCTTGTGGCAGTAGTCGTGGTTGCCGATGGCGTGGAAAACCGGAAAGCCGATCCCCTTCATCGTCTCGATGTACTGCGGAAAGGAGTAGTTTTTCGAATACCAGTACTCCGAATGGGTCATGTCGCCCAGGTTCAGCCCGTAGACGCGGTAGCCCTCGGGGGCCGAAGCGGCACAGGAGGCGATCCGGGGAATGAAACGGTCGCGGCACTGCCGGGCGTCGAGTTCGGCGACGACCGTGCCGCTGTCGTTCGGATAGCCCGGTTTGCGTCCCGAGATGTGGACGTCGGCCATGACCAGCAGCAGGTGGCGGGTGTTGTCCGCGGCCGTGAGGTCGAAGTCGAAACGCTGCACGCCCTGCGCGGCGGGATCAATGGCGGCATAAAATGCGGGAAGCATCCCGTCGCGGGAGGTCTCGTAGCCCGAAGGCACGGAAATCCGTACGAAATCGGCCGATGAAAGGTCGCACGTAAAGGAGTAATAGCCCGCGGCATCGGTTTTCACGACGTTCACGCCGTCGGAAACCACGACACCGGACAGGCCCTGTCCGTTGCAGCGGACGTATCCGCAGACATCCCCGGCCCCGGCGGGAGGGGGAACGGGAGCTTCGGACGGCGAGTCGGACGAGCAGCCTGCGAAAAGCGTCGATGCAAGCACGGCCAGGGAAAGACAATTCAGAATTCGGTTCATTTTCGGTTGGGGTTGCGTGTTGCCGCCTGGCAACGGGGTTTGTCGGTACGACAAATGTACCTATAAATAGACAGCCCCCGCGGGAGGGTCCGAAAAATCAAACCCTCGAAAAACGCAACGCACTAACAACCTGCATATTGACAAAAAACAAAGCCCGTTTTATCAAACTGCGAAACGGCTCCGGAAAGGGAAGAAAGCTCCCGAAAATGTTTTTTGACACCGAAATTTGAGTATCTTGTCTGACAGAAACACGCCAATTTGCCATGAACCGAAGCCTCTGCTGCCTGCTGCTCGCCGCCGTGTTCCTCGCGACCGGCTGCCGGGACGATCTCGACCGCCAGATCGACGCGACGATCCGCGAACTGAACGACGTCATCCGGAACGAAGCGATTTACGTCGGACGCCGCCACAGCATCATCCGCAAATATCAACACATTGCCGACACCACCCGCAGCGCCCGGACCCGGGCCCGGGCCTACATCACGCTGGCGGGTCATTACAGCCATTTCCAGCTCGATTCGTCGGCCTACTACTGCATGCAGGCCCGCACGCTGGCCGAACAGTTGGGCGACAAGCGGCTGATCAACGACGCCAAAGTCCGCACGGCCATCGTCCTGATCGGCAACGTCGAACTGGCGGAGGCCAACCGCGTGCTGCGGAGCGTCGATACGACGGACAGCAGGGAAGTGGATCTGACGCTCTACTACCGCACGCGGGCCACGGTGTTCCGCGAATCGAAACGCTTCAGCGTCTTTCCCGAGGTGCAGCGCCGCTACGACGATTCGCTCAAATACTACCTCAACGCCTACATCAACCGCGCGTCGGGACCGGGAATCGCCTATCAGAAAAAGAATTTCGAAGCCGAACTGCTGCGTCTCGAAGGGCGCAACGAGGAGGCGCTGGAGATGCTGGAAAGGCTGATGCGCGACGACATCGACAGCCTGGACATCTTCCAGAAAGGCAGCATCACCTATCAGGTCGCGCGCAACTACACGGACATGGGCGACATCCGGCAGGGCATGCTGTGGTCGGCGCGGGCCGCGATCTACGAACTGTCGGCCTCGACGCGCGCCCACATGTCGCTCTACCGGCTGGCGCAGGAACTCTACGCAACCGGGGACCTGCGGCTGGCGAACGCCTATATAAAACGCACGCTGAACGACCTGACGGTCAGCAACTACCGGCTGCGGATCGGCCAATACGCCGAAGCGCTGGACCTGATCACCAAATCCTTCGACAAGTCGATGCGCAGCAAACTGCTGCTGACGCTCTTCACGGCCATATCGCTCTCGGTGCTGCTGATCATCATTCTCTGGCAGGCCATCCACACCCTGCGGCGCAAGCGGGAGATCGAACGCCTCAAGGACAGCTATCTCGAAATCAACCGCCGGCTGACCGACATCAACCAGCGGCTCAACGCCACCAACAGCGCGCTGGTGCGCACCAACGACCAGCTCAACGACGCCAACAAGATCAAATCGGAGTATGTGAGCCAGTACATGCAGCTTTGCAGCTCCTACATCCAGCGTCTCGACACCTACCGCATGGGGATCATCAAACTGCTCAAGACCGAGAGCGCCGAGCAGACGCTCATCACGCTGCGCTCGCAGGAGCTGATTCAGACCGAGCACCGCAATTTCCTGCGGCTGTTCGACGAGACGTTCCTCGGGCTGTTCCCCGACTTCATCGAGCAGGTGCGCAACCTGCTCCACGACCCCGAACGCTTCATGCCCAAGCGGAGCCGCCAGCTCTCGACCGAACTGCGCTACCTGGCGCTCATCCGCCTGGGTGTCTCGGACTCGGCGCAGATCGCCATGTTCCTCAACAGCACCCTCTCGACGATCTACACCTACCGCGCACGGCTGCGCAACGGCCGGATCGACAAAACGTCGGACATCGAGGAGCAGATACGCAGGATCTGCCTCTCGTGAAAATACGACCGGAAAGCGAATAAATCCGGCATCGCCCCGCCCTGCGTTTGGTTCTGCGCCCGGCTTGCGCTATCTTTGCCGAAGAACATTTCCGAACATGACCGAACAAATCATATCCCGACGACTGCAAATTCCCCTGCCCCAGGTGCAGGGGACCGTACGCCTGCTCCGCGAAGGGGCGACGATTCCCTTCATCAGCCGCTACCGCAAGGAAGCGACCGGCTCGCTCGACGAAGTGCAGGTCGCCTCCGTCAAGGAGTGGCTCGACCGGCTCACCGAACTCGAAGCCCGCAAGCAGACGGTGCTCACGACCATCGAGGGGCAGGGCAGGCTGACCCCGGAACTCGGCCGGCGCATCGCGGAGTGCTGGGACGCGGTGGAGCTGGAGGACATTTACCTGCCCTACAAGCCCAAACGCCGCACGCGGGCCACCGTGGCGCGCGAACGGGGCCTGGAGCCGCTGGCCGAAATCATCCTGGCGCAGCGGACCCGCAACGTCGCCGAGCAGGCCCGGCGGTTCGTTTCGGCCGAAGTGCCGACCCCGGAGGAGGCCCTCGCCGGAGCGTGCGACATCGTTGCCGAACGCATCTCGGAGGACGAACGCGCCCGCAACACGCTGCGCCGGACGTTCGCCCGCGAGGGCATCGTGCACTCGAAACTCGTCCGGGGCAAAGAGGCGGAAGGAGCGAAATACGCCGACTACTTCGACGCCGCGACGCCCCTGCGCAGCATCTCGTCGCACCGCTTCCTGGCCATGCGCCGCGGCGAGGAAGAGGGCATCCTGAAAATCACGGTCGACGTGGATGCCCAACGCAGCGTCGAGAGTCTCCGCCGGCTGTTCATAAGGCCCGGCTCGGCGACGCGCGAATGGATGGAAGCGGCCGTCGCCGACTCGTTCAAACGCCTGATGCGCCCCTCGATCGAGACCGAACAGCTCGCGGCGGCCAAGGAGAAGGCCGACGACGAGGCGATCCGGGTTTTCGCCGAAAACCTGCGCCAACTGCTGCTCTCGCCGCCGCTGGGACAGAAGCGCGTCGTGGCCATCGACCCGGGATTCCGCACGGGATGTAAGGTCGTGGCACTCGATTCGCAGGGCAACCTGCTGCACAACACGACCGTCTACCCCCATCCGCCGCAGAACCGGCAGGCCGAAGCGGCCGAGACGCTGAAATCGCTGGCCGCCGAGTACAAAGCCGAAGCGTTCGCCATCGGGGACGGCACGGCGGGCCGTGAAACCGAACAGCTGGTCCGCGGGCTGGGGCTGGAAGGCGTGGAGGTCTTCATGGTGAGCGAGGACGGCGCGTCGGTCTACTCGGCGTCGGCCGTGGCGCGCGAGGAGTTTTCGGAATACGACGTAACGGTGCGCGGGGCCGTGAGTATCGGACGCCGCCTGATCGACCCCCTTTCGGAGCTGGTCAAGATCGACCCCAAGTCGATCGGCGTCGGACAATATCAGCACAGCGTCGATCAGACGAAACTCAAGGCACGGCTCCAGACGGTCGTGGAGAGCTGCGTCAACCGGGTGGGCGTCAATATCAACACCGCGTCGAAGCACATCCTGACCTACATATCGGGGCTGGGTCCCGCGCTGGCGGAGAACATCGTGGCCTACCGTGCGGCGAACGGGGACTTCAAAAGCCGCAGGGCACTGCTCAAAGTGCCGCGGCTGGGGGCCAAGGCCTTCGAGCAGGCGGCCGGGTTCCTGCGGGTCGTGGGAGGCGCGAATCCGCTGGACAACAGCGCCGTGCACCCGGAATCGTATGCCGTCGTCGAGCGGATGGCCGCCGACGCGGGCGTGACGGTCGAACGCCTGCTGGCCGACAAACAGCTGCGCAGCGGGCTGAAACCCGAACGCTACGTGAGCGGAGAGGTGGGGCTGCCGACCGTGACGGACATCCTCGAGGCGCTGGACAAACGGGGACTCGACCCGCGCGAGCAGCTGCAGGTCTTCGCGTTCGACCCCAACGTACACTCGATCGACGACCTGCGCGAAGGAATGCTCCTGCCGGGCATCGTCACCAACATCACGGCTTTCGGGGCTTTCGTCGACATCGGTGTCAAGCAGGACGGACTGGTGCACATCTCGCAGCTGGCCGACCGCTACGTGGCTTCGCCGGCCGATGTGGTGCACCTGGGACAACACGTCGAAGTGCGGGTGACGGGCGTGGATACCGTTCGCGGACGCATTGCGCTCTCGATGCGCCGCGAAGCATAAAAGACCGGATCAAGCGAGGCACTGCAACGGCCATCCTGGTCGAAAAATGGCCTTTTAAGGTCTAATATTGTCCGCCCGGCCCGTAAAACATCGCTACCTTTGGGTATTCAAACCATTAACCCATTTGTCCGATGAGAAAAAACAACCTGTTCATTACCTCGTCGTGCCTGCTGGGCGCACTGGCCTCGTGCTACGGAGCCTTCGGAAAGAACCCGCGGCCCAACGTCATCCTGATCCTCGCCGACGACATGGGAATCGGCGACATACGGGGACTTAACCCCGATTCGCAGATCGAGACCCCCCGGCTCGACGAAATGTGCAACCGCGGCATCGCGTTCACCGATGCGCACGCGTCGTCCGCACTCTCCACACCCTCGCGCTACTCGATCCTCACCGGCCGCTACAACTGGCGCTCGACGAAAAAAGGCGGCGTGCTCGGCGTCATGTCGCCCCCGATGATCGCGACGGGCCGCAACACCATCGCCGACATGTTCCGAGCCTGCGGCTACACGACGGCAGCCATCGGCAAGTGGCACCTGGGGTGGGACTGGACGTACAAGGAAGGCAAGGCGAAAACCGTCGACAACATCGACTTCACGAAGCGCGTGGCCAACGGTCCCACCGACCGGGGATTCGACTATTTCTACGGACTGACCTCGCCGTCCGGGCCTCCGCACCTCTACATGGTCAACGACATGGCGGAGAAACAGCCGAACACGAGATTCGAAGACTCCGGCGGCGGACTGTACAGAATCAAGGGCGGCATCGGCCACAGCGACTGGAGCGCCGGCGGCATGCAGCCCCACCTGGCGGACAAGATGCTCGACTACCTCGACGACAACAAAAATTCCGACAAGCCGTTCTTCCTCTACATGGCGCTGACGGCTCCCCACATTCCGCTTTTCCCGAGCAAGGAGTTCAAAGGAAAATCCAGGATCGGCGACTACGGCGACCTGGTGATGATGATAGACGACATCGTGGGCAGGGTCAACCGAAAGCTGAAGGAGATCGGCAAGTACGACGACACGATCGTCATGTTCGCCGCCGACAACGGCTGCGCCGGTTACATCAACATGGACAAAATAAACCGGAAAGGACACTATCCGTCCTATATTTACCGGGGCTACAAGTCGCACGGCTGGGAAGGCGGCCACCGCATCCCCTTCATCCTGTCGTGGGGCGACCGGTACGGACACGTGATCGACAATTCGCTCGTCTCGCTGACCGATCTGTACGCCACGTTCGCCGACATGCTCGGCTATCGGACGGCCGACGACGAGGCCGAAGACAGTTTTAGCTTCTGGCCGATACTCGACGGCTCGGGCAGCTCCGCCCGGACCGATTTGATCGCCACGTCGGGAGCCGGCTATTTCACCTACCGGACGCCGCAGTACAAACTGATATTCAACGCGGGAAACGGCTCCGGCGATGAATACAGGATCGACGGACAGCCCCCGCTGCAATTCTACGACATGGTCAGCGATCCCGAAGAGAAAGTCAACCGGATAGACGATCCGGAATACGCCGGCCGGATCCGGGAGATGGCCGCCCGGGTGAAGAAATACATCGAGGACGGCCGATCGACGCCCGGGGCAAAAGCCGCCAACGACGACGGCAATTCCTGGAAACAGATCACCGACATAATGAGCGGCCTGTACGCCGGAAACCGGTAAGGACGAAACGGCCCGGGGAACGCCGGGACCGGAGTCCTGTTCCGATCGAAAAACCTCCGCATCCCGGGATCGGGATGCGGAGGTTTTCAGTCGGCGGCAACGCGCGCGGAACGTCAGGCTTCGGGCGTTTCGGGAACAGAATCGCCCGGCGCGGCGGCGGCAGGGTCGTAAACAGCTACGCCGACCTGCGAATCGGCGCATCCGTAGTAGAGATACCACTTGGATTTGTAGTAGACCAGCCCCTCGATGAAAACCGTGCCGTCCTTGTACTGGCCGCTCTTCTCGAAAGTGTCCATGGGCCGGAAGAAAGGCACGTCGAGGCGTCCGATGAGCTTGTCCGGCGCGGCGGCGTCGAACAGCAGCTGCCCGGCGGAGTAGGTTCCGCCCGGATAACGCATGTCGCGGCGCGAATCGGTACGGTTCCGCCCGTTGTAAAGCACCAGGATCCCCTTGTCGGTCAGAACGGCCGGAGGACCGCACTCGGTCAAATCGCTGTCGAAATAGCCCTCGCGCGGGTAGACCACGCCTTTCAGCTCCCCTTTCTCATTCAGTTCGGGCGTCCAGTCGATCAGGTTGTCCGACGTGGCGATGTTGACCATCCGCTCGCCCCAGTACATCAGGTATTTGCCGTTTACCCGCGTGACGACGAGCCTGTCGCCGTCGAGCCGGGTCACGATTGAGGCGGATTTGCTCTTCAGGTCCCGGAAACGGCCGTCATAGGCCTTCTCGAAGGCGAAGCCGTGCTTCGTCCAGTTCACCAGGTCGGGCGAGGTCGCTACGCAGAGCCGCGGAATACGGCGGTTCCATGCCGTGTAGAGCATGACGTAGGTTCCGTCCTCGGTCATGGCGACGCGCGGGTCCTCGCAGCCTCCCGGCCACTCGTTCTCCTTCTGATTGTCTTCGGCCGGGAAAAGCACCGGATCGTGGCGCAGCTGCATCGTCACGCCGTCCCCGGTTTCGGCCAGGCCGATGCGCGAAGTGCGTTTGCCGATGCCCGTCGCCGAATTGTCCTCGGCGCGGAAGAGGACGCAGATTTTACCGTCCCGGACGGTGGCGGCGGGATTGAACGTGTCGCTCTCCATCCATCCGACGGAATCCCGGCGCATCGGGCAGAAAAACCGGATCTGCGGGTCGGGAGTAATGACGGGATTGGCCCCGGCGGGACGAACGAAGCCGCCGAGCGCCCATTCCGGCAGCCGGTTTTCGCCTTTTTCCGGCCCGGAGGAACAGCCTCCGCAACAGAAAATGGCGCCACCGAACGCCAGCAGCAGGATTTTGAATGATCTCTTCATAAAATTCAGGTTCATGTTTTGGTTCCACTTGAATCCGCGACAGCGGACTTTGTCGGGAACAAAAGTACATAAAATAAAAAAATTACGCCCGCACACCCTGCTTTTTTCGACGTGGAATCTTTGAACCGGCTGCGCACAGCGCAACTATTCACGAACGGATTGTTCACGGACGATGCGGTCAGCAGCCCTCATGACGGGAAGTTGTCCGGAAAATACACCTGCAAAACTCCGGGGGCCAACACCTTTCATCCAATAGAAAGCGTCTGTTTTTACGAACAAAATCAGGAACAAATCCAAACAAAAAATGGGACATATTATAATATATCCCATTTTCAAGAGGTCTGAAGCGGATTCGAACCGCTGTACAAGGTTTTGCAGACCTTTGCCTAGCCACTCGGCCATCAGACCATCATTTTTCCCGTTGCACCCTCTCTGCACCAACCTAACCCTATCAGCCTTCTTCGCCCCCTTCCAAACAACCGGAACTCAAACCACAGACGGCCACTCTCCGGCCCGGGGAACGTTCGGAACTAATTTCCAAGCGCATCGGGAGTGCAAATATACGAACAATTCTGATTTTTGCAAAACTTCTGCCCAACTTTGCATTATTTCCCGAATAAATTCCCGTTATTTCCCAAAAACCGCTACCTTTATCGTCTGCAAAAACGATTTTTCATTCGCGGCTATGACCATCGAGGATATTGCCCTTCAGATGACTCCGGGCATCGGCATAAAAGGAGCCGTGCATCTGCTGGAGCGGTTCGGCGATGCGCGGAGCATCTTTGCCGCCACGGCCGACGAACTCGCCGCCAAAGCCGGTCTGCGGCCCGATACGGCTCAGCAGATCGTCCGCCGGAAAGGATTTCCGGCCGCTGAAAGGGAACTCGCCCACTGCCGCCGCAACGGCATCGCGGCCGTCGCCTCCACCGACCCGGAATACCCGCCACTGCTGCGCGAAATTACTGATTATCCCCACGTAATATACATCAAGGGTTGTGTCGAGGCCCTCTCGGCGCGTTGTATCTCCATCGTAGGAACACGCGAGGCGACGCCTTACGGACAGACGGCCTGCAACCGGCTGGTCGGAGGACTCGCGGAACGGATTCCGGGGCTTTCGGTCGTGAGCGGCCTGGCCTTCGGAATCGACGTTGCGGCGCACCGCGCGGCACTCGAGGCAGGGGTGCAGACCGTCGCCGTGGTGGCCAACCCCCTGCCCGGGGTGACGCCCGCCCAGCATACGGACGTGGCGCGCGACATCCTCGCCCACGGAGGCGCGCTGGTCACGGAACTGCATTCGCAATCGAAGCAGAACGGTAACTTCTACCTGGCCCGGAACCGCATCATCGCAGGGCTGAGCGCGGGGTGCATCGTCGTCGAGTCGCCCGACAGCGGCGGATCGCTCTTCACGGCCCACTGCGCCGACGCCTACGACCGCACGGTGATGGCCGTGCCGGGACGCATCACCGACCGGGCGTCGGCCGGCACGAACCACCTGATCCGCAACCGCAAGGCGCAGTTGGTGCTGACGGCCGACGACGTGGTCCGCGAACTGATGTGGGACCTCGGGGAGAATCCCGCGACACTGCGCGCGAAGCCCCCGACACCGGAACTGACGCCCGACGAAGCGGGACTGCTCGGCTGTTTCCGCACGGACGACCCGCTTTCGGTCGAAGCGCTCGGAGAGCTGACGGGGCTGAATCCCGGCGAACTGGCGACGCTGCTCGTAGGGCTGGAACTGGCAGGCGCCGTGCGCCAGCTGCCCGGGAACCGATACATGAAGCTATGAAACTGACAGATACGCATTCACACCTTTACGACGAAGCGTTCGACCGCGACCGCGAAGAGGCTTTGACGCGCGCCGCGGCCGAAGGGGTCGGACGGCTGCTGCTCCCGGCCATCGATTCCGAAAGCCACGAACGGTTGTTCGGGCTTTGCCGCCGCCATCCGCAGCGGTGCGTGCCGATGATGGGACTGCACCCGACTTCGGTGAACGACAATCCCCGCTGGCGGGAGGAGCTGGAGCTGGTCGAAAATTACCTCCGGACGCCGCCCGAGGGAATCGCGGGGTTCTGCGCCGTGGGCGAAATCGGGCTGGACCTTTACTGGAGCCGCGATTTCCGGAAAGAGCAGACCGGGGCGTTCCGCCGTCAGATCGACCTCGCGCTGCAATACGGACTGCCGATCGCCGTGCATACGCGCGACGCCTGGCCCGAGACCGTCGACATCATGCGCGAGTACCGCGGCCGGGGTGTCAGGGGCGTTTTCCATGCCTATTCCGACGGAATCGAAACCTATCGAGAACTGAAGGAGTACGGCAATTTCGTTTTCGGGATCGGCGGCGTGGTGACCTTTAAAAAGAGCAAACTGGCGGAGACCGTGCGCGAAATGGAACTGCGGGACCTCGTGCTCGAAACCGACTGCCTACCTCACGCCCGCGCCTCACCGGGGCGAGCGCAACGAATCGGCCTGGGTGCGTTACGTCTGCGAAAAAGTCGCCCAGATCAAGGGACTGACCCCGGAAGAGGTCGCGGAGGCGACGACGGCCAATGCCGAACGGATGTTCGGACTGGCGCAAGACACGGTTCCCGCGCGGAGCGACGCCCGCTCCCGGCCCGATAAATCACGACACGATACGACTCTATGAAAAAAATAAAAATCACGGTGATCCGCAAGGCCTGCTACAAGGACTTGACAGAACAGTACGAAAATCCCATCGAACATGCGTGCGACATGCGCGAAGGGCAGGTTTTCATCGCCGACGGCTGGCAGAAACCCGAAGGGCTGTGCGACAGCGCCTGGCAGACGCTTTCGCCCTTCGTCATGACGCTGGCGCACGGCGGCACGAACATCTACGACGGCTGGATGAAAAATCCCGCCTCGGCGATGATCTCCTGCAACGACGGATTCCGCCCCGTGAGTTTCCTGGTCGAAACATTAGAAAAATAAAAACGCTATGCGATCCTCCATTCTGATCATCTACACGGGCGGAACCATCGGCATGAAGACCGACGACGCCACCGGGGCGCTGGTCCCCTTCGATTTCAGCGGCATTTACGACGAGTTCCCCTCGCTGAAACGCCTCAACGTCGACATCGACGTGCACACGGTGTCGCCCGTGATCGACTCCTCGAACGTGGAGCCGGCGAACTGGGTGGCCCTCGCCCGTCTGATCCGCGACAACTACGCCCGCTACGACGGGTTCGTCGTGCTGCACGGAACCGACACCATGTCCTATACGGCATCGGCCTTGAGCTTCATGCTTGAAAATCTCGCCAAACCCGTGGTCTTCACCGGAAGCCAGATTCCGATCGGCGTACTGCGCACCGACGGGCGAGAGAACCTCATCACGGCCATCGAGATCGCCGGGGCGCGCATCGGCGGCCGCCCCGAGGTTCCCGAGGTGTCGCTCTATTTCCAGAACCGGCTTTTCCGCGCAAACCGCACCACCAAACGCAGCGCCGAAGCCTTGAGCGCCTTCCGCTCCTACAACTACCCGCCGCTGGCCGAAGTCGGGGTCAACATCGCCTACAACCTCCCGGCGATCCTGCAACCCGAAGAGTCGCCGGCGGAACTGCGCATCGCCACAAAACTCTCCGGAGGCATCGAGCTGATCAAGCTCTTCCCGGGAATGGGCGAGGAGATCCTCCGGGCCATGTTCTCGGCCCCGGGACTGCGGGCCGTGGTGCTCGAAACCTTCGGCGCGGGCAACGCCCCCACCTCCGAATGGTTCATCCGCGTCATCGGGGAGGCCGTCGCACGCGGAATCATCATCCTCAACATCACGCAGTGCGGCGGGGGCCGCGTCTCGATGGAGTTGTACGAAACGGGGCTCAAACTGCAAAAAACCGGCGTCCTGTGCGGCTACGACATGACCACCGAAGCCGCCGTGACCAAACTGATGTACGTGCTCGGGCTGGGACTTCCGGACAACGAGGCACGCATGCTCCTGCGCAAGCCCCTGCGCGGAGAATTTACGGCATAAGCCATTGCACGGAACGATTTTTTTTTCTATATTTCGCACTGCTAACGTACCCTTCCCGCAGGGACCATTGGGCGGAGACGGGCACAGCGAACAGGCAAAAATATTGATTTACAGCTATTTGATCGGGTCCGGGGTGAATTATCCGGGATTCGGCTCTACGCGCAGGAATAACCTTCCGCAACGGCCCCGGAGCACAAAAGGACGCCCCAAACGCTGCGAAAGACAAAAAAAAATAATTATTTTTAGTGAAAAAATAACCCGGCGGAAACGCCCGAAAAGAAAAAAGAACCCGACCGACCGGAAAACGAAGAAACCAAAACACAACAATAAAAAATCAACTAATCAAAATTTAATTTATCCAACACAACTATGAAAAAACTTTTTGATTCCGTCGGCTGCCCTGTCCGTACTGGGTACCGTTAGTGCGTTCGCACAGGATGCCGCTGCCGCAACCGAAACGGTTGTCGCTGAAACCCAGATCGCCGGCGACAGCCTGCACCACGTCATGATGCAGAAGTTCCTCGAAGGCGGTTGGGAGTGGATGCTTCCGGTGCTCCTCTGCCTGGTGATCGGTCTGGCCGTAGCCATCGAGCGTATTCTGTACCTGTCGCTCGCGACGATCAACTCGAAGAAACTCATCGCATCCGTCGAGGAGGCACTCAAGAACGGCGGCGTAGAGGCTGCCAAGGAAGTTTGCCGCAACACCCGCGGCCCGATCGCTTCGATCTACTACCAGGGTCTCGACCGTTACGACCAGGGTCTCGACGCCGTCGAGAAAGCCGTCGTTTCCTACGGCTCGGTTCAGACCGGCCAGATGGAGTCGGGTCTTTCGTGGATCGGCTTGTTCATCGCCCTTTCGCCTATGTTGGGATTTATGGGTACCGTCGTCGGTATGATCGCGGCGTTCGACGCCATCCAGGCTGCCGGTGACATCAGCCCGACGCTGGTTGCAGGCGGTATCAAGGTCGCCCTGCTGACGACCCTTATGGGTCTTATCGCTGCGGTTATTCTTCAGCTGTTCTACAACTATATCGTTTCGAAGATCGACTCGCTCGTCAACGATATGGAGGATTCGTCCATCACGCTGATGGATATTCTGACGGCTTACAACAAGAAATAATCGAACGCTGAAAAGTCAAAAGCAATTATGAAAAAGATTTTAAACATATTGCTGGGTGTTCTGATGGCCATCACCGTAGTCCTTATGGTCTACGCGATCGCCACCGGCGGCTCGGACGCATCGATCAGCGTGAACCTGATGTGGGGATACTTCCTCTTCGTGTTCGCTGTCGCTGCGGCTATTTTCTGCGCCGTTTTCGGAATGATTCAGAACCCGGCAGGCATCAAGGGAACCATCCTGTCCCTGGCGTTGATCATCGTTATCGTGGGCGTGTCGTACTTCTACTCGGCAGGCCACACGGTGAACATCGTCGACCTCCAGAACAACGGGTTCTTCGGCCACGGTGAAACCGTAATTACCGAAACGAGCATCCTCGTAACCTATGTTGCATGCGTCGCCGCTTTCGTGACGGCCGTAGCAACCGAGATCTGGGGCGCATTCAAATAACCGAGTAAGACACAATGGCAACAGATAAAAGAAAAATCCAGGAGATCAATGCCGGTTCTATGGCCGACATCGCCTTCCTGCTGCTGATTTTCTTCCTGGTGGCCACTACCATGAATACCGACACGGGTCTGGTGCGCATGCTTCCGCCGATGCCTCCTGAGGATCAACCCCAGGATGAAATCAAGGTCAAGGAGCGCAACCTCTTCCTGGTGTTCATCAACGGTAGGGGCGACATCATGGCAGGAGCTGCGGGAAAACAGGAGGCGATCGACCTGCTTCAACTCAAGGACAGGACCAAAGAGTTCATCCTCAATCCGCTGGATGACGAGAACCTGCCTGAGAAGGCGAACAAGGACATTGAACTTCCCGACGGCGGCAAGTGGGTATACCCCGTGAGCGAAGGCGTCGTCTCGCTGCAGACGACCCGGGACACGGGCTACCAGTCCTATATCATGGTGCAGAACGAACTCACGCGCGCATTCAACGAAGTGCGTGACGAAGTGGCACAGCGTAAATTCGGCGCAAAATTCGCGGATCTTCCCGAGGAGTTGCGCAATGCAGTATCGAAGGCCGTACCTCTGAAGATTTCGGAGGCTGAACCGCGTAACATTAAGAAGTAAGCCATGGCAGTAATGAAAAAGAAGGGCAGCAAAGGTCTGCCCCCTATCTCGACCGCTTCGCTTCCTGACGTGATCTTCATGATCCTCTTCTTCTTTATGGTCTCGACGACCATGCGCGATCAGGAACTGCTGGTGAGATACAGACTTCCGGAAGCCACCGAGGTGCAGAAACTGGAGAAGAAATCGCTCGTAAGTTTCATCCACATCGGTCCCCCGGCAATGACGATGCAGGCGAAATTCGGAACCGCGCCGCGCATCCAGTTGAACGACTCTTACAAATCGACCCGGGACATCCTGGACTTCGTCGCCGCCGAGCGCGATAAGCTCTCCGAAGCCGACCGCGCTTCGATGACGATCTGCCTCAAGGCCGACGAAGCTACGAAAATGGGTATCGTGACCGACGTCAAGCAGGAGCTGCGTCGCGCCAACGCCCTGAAACTCTCCTATGCGGCTTCCAAGTCGCTGGGATACTGATCCGGAGATTTCAGTTGAAAAAAGAGCAGGCTTACGGCCTGCTCTTTGTTTGATCGGGAATGCAGGGAATATGCGGCAAACGCACCGCCATCATCGGACACGTCAGAGGGAGAGGAAGGCGTCAGAAAGGGAACTCCAACTGGTCGATCTCGTGGTTGAACGTCAGCCGGTGGTGGGGCGTCAGACCGTGTTCGCGGATCGCCAGCCGGTGCTCGCGCGTCGGATAGCCCTTGTTCTTCGCCCAACCGTACTGGGGAAACTCTTCGGCGATGCGGAGCATATACTCGTCGCGGTGGGTCTTGGCAAGCACCGAAGCCGCGGCGATGTCGGCGTATTTGCCGTCGCCCTTGACAATGCAGCGCCAGGGAATTTCGAGGCGTGTGCGGAACCGGTTGCCGTCGATGGCCAGAAACGCCGGCGAGGGATCGAGGCGCGCCACGGCCAGCGACATGCCCTCGAACGAAGCGTTCAGGATGTTGATTTCGTCGATCCGCGCGGCGGAGACCGCCTCGACGGCCCACGCGACGGCCTCGCGCTCGATGACGGCCCGCAGTTTTTCGCGGTTGCGTTCGGTCATCTGCTTCGAGTCGTTGAGCAGCGGGTCGTGGAAATCGGGCGGCAGCATCACGGCCGCCGCAAACACCGGCCCGGCCAGGCATCCCCGTCCGGCTTCATCGCACCCGGCCTCCGAAAGGTCGTATTGATACTGGTTTTCTAACATCGTACTACAAAGTTACGGATTATTCCGGCTTTTTTCGCTAATTTTGCCCGGAGAAAAAGCCCCCGACATGAAATTCGACATCGCACGGCAGCCGCTCGTTCCGGCCTTTCTGACCCTCGCCGCACTCGCCGTCGTCGCGATGTGGAACGCAGGCGGTACTGCCGCGGACACGGCGGCGCTGGCCGGCCATGCCGCGGAAACAGTCGGCACGGGGCGGAATGCCGCCGGCGCACTTGCGGTCTCTTCGCCCGGGGAGCTGCTGGCGCAGTTCCAGGAGGCGCATCCCGTCTGGGCGCGCTGGATCGCCGGACTGCTGATGCTCTTTACGGGCATGTCCGTCGGACGCCTCACCGTACGCTACAACCTCTACTCCGTCGGAACCTGCCTCGCCATCCCGCTTTACGGGGCGATCGCCTGCGGCCTCGCTGTCGGCAGCGACTATCTGACGGCCTTCGCCGCATCGGCCCTGCTGGCCCTCGCCACGAAGAATTTTTGCCGTTCATACTGCAACGGATTCGGCTTCGACGCCATCTTCCGCGCCTCGCTTTACATCGGGTTGCTGCCGCTCGTCGCCACGGCCGCAGCGCCGCTCCTGGTTCTGCTGCCGTTGGCCGTCATGCTTTTCCGGCGCACACTGCGCGAAGTCACCGTCGCGGTCGCGGGCCTGCTGCTGCCCGTCCTCACGCTCTGCTACGTCAACTGGGGCGCCGGAGGCGGATTCCTCGCTCCGGTTGCGGAGCTGGGAAGCGCATTCGTCGCCGGAATGCCCCTATCGCTGTTCCTCTCGACGCCCGTACAGAGCCTCGTCCTGCTGGGAGCCGTCTTCATCCTCGACCTGATGGCTCTGCTGTTCTTCCTCTCGGACATCCACGCCCTCGGAACCAAACCGCGCCTCATATTCATATTTAATATAAGTGTGCTCCTGCTGACCGCCGCCGTGCTGTGCGGTCCCGCCGCCACGCCGGGGACCGTCGCCCTCGCGGCAGTACCCTCGGCCGTCCTGCTGCCCTTCATGTTCGTACGGATTCACCGGGCAATCGCCCTTCCCCTCTACCTCCTATTGCTCGCCGCTGCCGTCATCAGCACAGTTTTACAATAATCTATTTAGCTCAAATCATAGCATAAACAGTCCTATTTGCTGTTTTATGCCCAAATGTGCTATTATTTATGGTAGATTGAAAAGTTTTAATTGTATATTTGAGAACGAACAAGAGTGACGCAATACTTTGTTCAGAAAAACTTAAATTACAATTACTATGAAGAATTCAATGAATTCGTCGGTTCAACAACCGATGATCGTGAAGTATGTCGAGTCGCTTCACAACGGTATCCAGTCGCAGGCCCTTTCGCGTTACGCAATCGGTTACATCCTCCGCGGAACGAAGTACATCTACGACGGCGATAAGCGTCAGACACTTTCGCGCGGCGATGTTTTCTATCTGGGCATCGGACACCACTACATTGAGAACTTCCCCGAAGGCGGACAGCCGTTCGAGCAGGTGCTCTTTTATTACACGCCCGACGACCTGCAACGCATCCTGATGCACCTGAACATCACCTACGGACTGAACATTTCAAACGAACATTCGTGCGAAAACTGCCGCAACCGTTCGCATGTCACTATGCCCGCATGGAACTCGCTGCGAAACTTTTTCATCAACACCAACAACTACCTGCGCGACGAGGATTTCCGCCACGACGAGACGGCCGAGAACATCAAGATGACCGAGTTGATCTACCTGATCGCCTCGCACGAGGATTGCTGCATCAAAAGCAAGCTGTTGAGCAACGTCGACGCCGCGAAGGAGAATTTCGAACAGATCGTCTACGACCACATCTTCAAGGACATTTCGATCGAAGAGCTTTCGAAACTCACCAACCGTTCGCTCACCTCGTTCAAGAAAGAGTTCCGCCGCCATTTCCAGATGCCTCCCCACAAGTGGTACATCCGTCAGCGGCTGATGCACTCGCGCCTGCTGCTGATCTCCACCTCGAAGTCCATCTCCGAAATCGGCAACGAATGCACGTTCCCCAACACGTCGCATTTCATCAAACTCTTCAAGAAGGAGTATCAGATGACGCCCGCCACCTACCGGCACAAGCACCTCACGTCGCTGGTCCCGGAACCCGCACTCAACGAAGCGGCAGAGGCTACGGAAATGCGCGAGGCACTTTAATCAAAAACTTATAAACACGCGGGTATTTTAAAAATTTTAATTATAATCTATAAACAAAATCGCGTTAGGTTTTAGAAAAATGTTACAAAACATTTGGAGTTTCATAAATTTCAATTACCTTTGTGTAACAAACGTGGGATTCTCCCACTCTCATTAACCTAACTAACCTAACCAGAGAGGTCCGATACCGGCAGGTGTCCGACCTCTTTTCTTTTGCGGTCGGACGCAGAGCCGGACCATTTAGCGGTAAGGCTCCGCGTCCGCGCCCGAAAACCCGCCCTTCGTACGAGCGGGGACAAAACCGGACCGTCAGCGGCAAGACACCGCATCCACGTCCGAACAGCCGCCTTTCAGGCCGAAACACGCTAAAACCCTGCTTTCAGCAGGGGATATTCCTCCCGGAACAGCGGGTCATCCGTCACCAGGGCGCGCAGCCGTGCATCGTCAGCACAACAGGCCACCGCCGCTTCGACCATCCGCAGAAAGCGGAGCCGCAGGAACCGGCAGGGGAGCATCTCGGTCCCGTAATCGTAATAGTCGCCGTTGAAGCAGGCGAGCGCCGCGTCCCTGTAAGCCCGCACGGCCGACGGGCGCGATCCGATGCGGAGAAAGAAATCGCCGAGGCGCTCCCACTCCACGCTTTCGGCAAAGGCACGCCGGTCGGCAGAGCATTTCAGCCCCTCCGCCCGACGGACGGCCCGGAGGTGTTCCTCCTCCACGGCTTTGCGCAGGTCCGCATCCAACAACAGTTCGTTTCCCCGCAGACGGGCTGCAAGGCGGTAATTCGCCTTGCCGGTTTGCATTGTTTTCATAAAAGCACATTTTGAAATTAGACAAACGCCGGAGTCTGCCGAAGCGAGTCAAAGAACGCAACAGGGCGTAATATCCCCGTCGATGCGGTCTTCGACAGACTGCCGATTTTCAAATGTGCGAATGATATGCAGGTAAAAGAATCACATAATTTCCGGATAAACGGCCCGGACCATGCCGGAAATAACCGTTGCGGGGACAAATATAAGGCAAATTTCGGCTTCCTCCAAAAATCCGCATCCCTCTCCGACGCACCCAGATCCGGCATCGGAACAATAATTAGCATTTTCACGGGGTTTCAATTATTTTTTTCTT